>Ga0182030_10000462_pt1 | contig 75986 bp, 77 predicted proteins | sample 812S3MmetaG_FD_121299 | JGI IMG/M metagenome (GOLD analysis project Ga0182030, IMG submission 121299) | Permafrost microbial communities from Stordalen Mire, Sweden - 812S3M metaG (Illumina Assembly) | ecosystem: Environmental > Terrestrial > Soil > Wetlands > Permafrost | place: Sweden...
AGGACCATCCCCGTTCCACTTCGTCACCGTTCCCAAAGAAGAGAGCGCTGAGCTGCACGCGATCTCCGACCTCGTGAGCTATGGCTGGGGCGTGATTCCGGTGTTGGCGGTGATCGGGAGCACGGCGAGAAAGACGTCACTCTTTCCCAAGGACGGTGGCTTCCTCGTGCCGATCAGGGCGTCGGTGCGAGAGGCCGAAGGTCTCGAGCTCGGCGACAACGTGCGCGTCGCACTTTCGGTGGGCGTCGCGCACTGACGTCGGGCACGAGGTGCACCCAACGGTCCTCGAACTGACCACATCGTAGAGTGGCACTAGGAGCGGCTATGAGTGACAGCGTGGATGAACTGATCCTTGACCTTCTTGAATGGTTGGGACCTGAGCCGCGTCCCTACACCGAGGTACTTGATGCGTGGCGCACGTCGTGCCCTCGCCTGCCCGTATGGGAAGAGGCGAATGACCGCGGTTTTATCGAGAGACGGAGCCTGCCGGGGCGAGGAGCGTTCATCACGGTCTCGGCCGCGGGGACTGAACACCTGTCGCGGAATCGCCCTTTCGTACGAGCGGCGTCTCGAGATACCACCTCGCCCAACGCGGGGAACCGTGGTCGCTCGGGTGATCACCGCTACGAGGCCGCGTCACGGCCTTGAGGCTGAGCTTGGTGGATCTCGATCCCGCTCGTCGGACGTCGTCAATGCGCGTGCGAGAGGGTCAGGCGCCTCGGTTCACGCGCCGCACACGACCGCGGGTCCGGGCTGGCCCAGGCAGTTCACCGCGTGCAGGTTCATTCGCGTGCAGTCCATGAGCCATCGCAGCGAGATGTCCGACAATCGGTCGCAGACCCAGTCCCAGTGCAACGACACCACATCGCCCGGCGCCACGTCCTCGACGAAGCCGACACCATCTCTCGCGCGGCGCACGACCTCGAGCCTCTCTGGCCCGAGGCCCAGGCGGGAGCCTTCGAACTGGAGCGAGCGCGACGTCACGGTCAGGAAGTCGCCGCTGACCTCGACGACGAGGCCCCAGCGGATTCGACAGCGATCGAGGATCTCGAGCGGGGCGCCCTCCTTGCCGGCGCGCAGGAGCCCGAGCCACGGATAGACCGCGAACACGTGGAAGCTGTGCTGGATGACCCCTCCCGTGAAGGCCGCGGAGACGAGTGGTTCGAAGTGTCGAGCGGTGCGCCGAGCGAAGCGGTCATCCAGCGACGCCGCGAGCGACATCGCTGGAACGCGGCGGGCGAGCTCGTTGCCCACCCAGTAGGCCTCGACGACCCGACGGTCGAGCGGATCGGCGATGCCGTTGCAACCCGCAATCAGCTCCAAGTACGGCCACGCTCCGTCGAACTGCGTCGCCAACTGCGCCAGCACACCGGCTCCGCCCTCGCCGGTCGCCGACTCGATGAGTGCGCCCGAGTCGCTGGGGCCGCAGTAGCCCAGCTCGTTGGGCGGGTAGGCGTAGCGGGCGAAGAGCACCGGTCCCGACGATGACACCTCGCCTGGCGCGCTCGACTCGAGATTCATCAGCGCACCACCGTGCCACGTCGCGAGGCTCGCAGCGTTCGAACGGCGCCCGCCCAGATCACGAGTCCCGCACCGGCAGCGATCAGCACGAGCCCGACGGTTGCGGTCGTCGTTGCGGCGGTTCCGGCGACGAGTTGCAGGAGCCACGTGACGACGGCGCTCGCCACGAGCACGGAGGTCACGTCCAGCGCGCGGGCCCGCGCGAGCGCCGTCATCCACGTGGCGACGTAGCCGCTCAGCAGCAGCCCGGTCGCGAGGACCCACACGACCTGGTGGGCGTCGAGCGCCACGAGCGTCGAGAGCGCTCCACTGACCCACAGGTAACCGAGCAGGGCCAGCGCACCGACCCCCATGCGAACGAGCGAGATCGTCGCCGGCGACACCTCGCGCAGCAGGCGCTTGGCCACCACGACCTCGACGGCCCACAGCACGGTGGATGAGAGGACGTACAGTTCGCCACGCGTGGGCGCCAGCTGTCCTACGCCTCCGGCGACGATGATTTCGCCCGAGACGAGCATGGCTATCGCCACGACGTTCCACCACTGGACCTTCTCTCGCAGGATCGGCACCGCCAGCACCACCACCCAGAGCACCATCGTGTCGCGCCAGAACGCGGCGGACGCCGGCGCACTCGACGCGAGTCCGTTGAAGAAGAGCACGAAGGCGAGCCCGCCACCGACGACCCCCACGTAGACGAGACCCAGCCAGTGGCCGACGCCAAGTCGCGAAGAACCCGAATGCTCCCGGGTGACGAAGTTGGCCGTCGCCGAACCCGGGCGTCGTTGACGGACTCGCCAGCCGACGAGCGCGGCCAGCCCCAGGACCATCGCCGCCACACAGTTCTTCGCCGTCGTGTAGAGCGCGGGAGAGGTGACCGAGTGCACGCCGTAGCTGTTGACGAAGACCGATACCCCGCTCAGCAGGGCCGTGACGCCGGCCACGAGCATTCCCGGCATGCGCGCCGTGCGACGGGTCCTCATGAGAGCACGCGATCAAGGACGGCTTGATCCGTATCCTGGGCGCCGCGACGGATCTCGGCCACGGTGCGCTGCGCGTCGAGCGCGTCGATTCGGTCGATGACGTAGCCGCTGTGCACGACCACCCAGTCACCGGCCTGCGGGGCGGGCCCGTCGAGGGCGAGCAGCGAGGCCCTCGAGACGAGTCCATCGATGTTCTCGACCAGCACGGTCTTGGCGTCGTCGTTGCCGAGGACCCTTTCCAAACAGCTCACGCACATTACTGGGCCTCCCTTATGAGTTCCACGACCCGCTGCACCGCTTCGGGCACGGCGGCCTCGACCTTTTCGCTGAGACCCTGGCCGAGGTCGAACCTCTCGCCCTCGATACCCACGACCACCAGTCGCTGAGGCGCCTGACCCAGTGCCCGCGACAGACGCAGCACGCCCGCGAGGCCGATGCCGTGAGTGCTCGCCAGGCCGGCCACGGGTTGCGCCTCGCTGTCGAACTGCGAGAGGTGCTGCACGTCCAGTTCGAGTGTCTGCACCGTGCCGGCCGGTGCGCCCGAACTGACGGCGTCGACCACGACCACGAGGTCCGCTCTGTTCCACACCCCCAGGAGATCGAGCGGGTCGCTCAGCGGTCCCACGTTGTGCGACAGCGATGCTTGCGCGACGGCCCTTTCGGCGACGAGCGGTCCAACTCCGTCGTCGTGGCGGAACTCGCTGCCGAACCCGGCCACGACGACCTTGGCGACGTCGCCCGTCGCTCTCATGATCGTTCCACCGTGAGATCGAGGAAGTGCGCTGCGCACGAGATGCAAGGGTCGTGATTGCGAACCGCCTGCTCGCAGCGCCACTGGAGTTCGTCATCGCTGAGGGAGAGCCCGCCCTCGACGACCCGGCGCAGGTCGTCCTCGATGCTGAGCTGGTTCTGGGAGGTCGGCGGCATGATTCGCGCGCGACGGATGATGCCTTGGTCGTCGATGTCGTACTGGTGCAACAGCAGCCCCCGCGGCGCCTCGGTGGCGGCCGTGCCGGTCGCCGCTCGGGCGACGACCTCGATGGCTGGTTGGTTGGGGGGCTCGTAGTTGTCCACGAGCGCGAGCGCCTCGTCGCACGCGACGACGAGTTCGATCGCGCGCACCACGATGCTGCGAAACGGGTTCGTGCACGGCGCGACCAGTGCGACCGACGAGGCGGCCTGACGGGCCAACTCGGGCAGGCTCGCCCAATTCAAGGCGAATCGCGCTAGGGGACCCGTCAGGTACCGGTCGCTTCCCCCGAGCGTCGCCTGCAGCGCGGTTGAACGGGCCACGTGCTCTTCGACCACGAAGTCGGCGAACTGCGCCGCGCTCAGCTCGAGCCCGTCCGACGTCTTGGGACGCCCGCCGTCGATGGCGTATCGACCTGGCTGGTCGAGCGCGACGAAGCGGTAGTCGCCCGCCACGTCGGGAAACTCGAAGCCCGAGACCCATTCGACGGTCTTGAGCGCCTCGTCGCGGGCCCGACGAAGTGGCTCGGCCAGGGCGCCAATCGCCGCGACGTCCGGGGCGCGGTAGAAGCCCCCGACGCGAACGTTGACCGGGTGCACTGCTCGTCCCCCGACGGTCGCCATCACCAGGTTGCCGGTCCGCTTCATGTCCAGACCCCGCGCGACGGTGCTCGGGTCGCGTTCCGCCAGCTGCACCGCGTCGGCGCAGCCGAGGAAGTCCGGAGCGTGCAGCAGGTAGACGTGCAGCGCGTGGCTCTGGATCCACTCCCCGCAGTACAGCAGTCGCCGCAGCGCCGCGATCCGCTCGTCGACGACGACGCCGCAGGCGTCCTCCATCGCGAGGCAGGCCGACATCTGGTAGGCCACCGGGCAGATCCCGCAGATCCTCGCGGTGATGTCGGGTGCCTCGCTGAAGTGCCGGCCCACGAGCAGCGCCTCGAAGTAGCGCGGCGGCTCGAAGATGTCGAGCGCGACGTCGGTGACCAGGCCGTCCTCGACGCGCACGCGCAGCGAGCCCTCTCCCTCGACGCGCGATATGCCCTCGGCGCTGATCGAGCGGGCGCGTCCCGCGCCGTGGGTCATGGACGTGACTCCTCATGCGTCGAGGGCCGCGCGTGCGGGCTCGCGACGTTCGCGTGCAGCGCCTGAGCCTGCTCGACGAAACCGGGAGCCGCGGTGTTGAAGGTGCCAAAGAGACGAGCGACCGCGGCGTCGGACGTGCCGAGCCCCTTCAGTCGCGTCGAGAGCGCGCCACAGTTGGCGCTTTCGCTCGGCCCGAAGCAGCCAAAGCACCCCCGGCCGATCGAGGGGCACAGCGCCGCGCAGCCGGCCCTGGTCACCGGGCCCAGGCACGCGGTCGAACCAGCGACCATCAGGCAGACCGTGCCTCGGGCCTTGCACTCCTGGCACACCGAGTGCGACGCGATCACCGGCCGGCGTCCGGCGAGAAAGGCCAGCAACACCTCGAGCAGCTGGCCACGGTCGATGGGGCATCCGTGCAGCTCGTAGTCGACGGCCACGTGCGACGAGATGGGCGTCGAACGTTCCAGCGAATCGAGGTACTCCGGATGGGCGTAGACGGCGCCGGCGAACTCGCCCGGGGCGGCGAAGTTCCGCAGCGCCTGTATCCCGCCGGTCGCGGCGCACGCGCCGATCGTCACCAGGTAGCGCGAGTTGGCCCTGACGGCCTTGATCCGCTCGAGGTCCTGTGACGTGGTGATCGAGCCTTCGACGAGGGAGATGTCGTAGGGCCCCTCGATGCTCGCGCGCGACATCTCGGTGAAGTGAGCGATTCGCACGGCCTTGGCCAGATCCAAGAGCTCGTCCTCGCAGTCCAGCAGGCTCAGCTGGCAGCCGTCGCACGAGGCGAACTTCCACACGGCCATCGCGGGCCTCTCGGTGATGACGTCAGAGCCGCTCATCGTTCACGCTGCGTGAGGAGTTCGGCCACCAGGCCGGCGTAAGGGACGACGGGACCGTCACGGCAAAGCAGCAGTGGTCCGAGCTGACAGTGCCCGCACCAGCCGACACCGCACTGCATGTTGCGCTCGAGCGACACGAGGATGCCCCCGGGATCAACCCCGAGGTCCACCAGCGCCCGGGCGGTGAAGCGCATCATTATCTCGGGCCCGCAGAGCAGCGCCCTCGTGTTCAACGGATCGAAGCCCGCGTCACCCAGCAACGAGGTGACCAGACCGACGCGTCCGTCCCACGTCGACGTCGCGCGGTCCACCGTCAGCGACACCTTCGCGCCGCGGCGAGCCCACGACTCCAGGTCGTCGTTGAAGACGATCTGGGAGGGCTCACGGGCACCGACGAGCACGAAGACGCGCCCGGCGCCCCGCTGGCTGGCCTTGACCAACTCCTCGACGGCTCCGCGGAGCGGCGCCAGTCCAATGCCTCCGGCGACGACCACCGTGTCGCGGGAGTCCGTCGCGGCCCCGTCGCTCTCGCGGGCGACGTGCCAGTCGCTGCCGAACGGGCCGCGTACGCCGACGAGATCGCCGACGCGGCTGCGACAGAGCGCGTGCGACACGGCGCCGACGTCACGAATGCTGTGGCGCAGGCGGCCCTCGTCCGGCGCGCCGCTCAGCGATATCGCGACTTCGCCCACCGCGAGGGCGCTCAGCATGTTGAACTGGCCGCATCGATAGCTCATGAGCGGACCCTCGAGCGGCTCGAGCAGCAGCGTCGTGACGTCGGCGGTCTCGCGGATGCGCTCCGTAACGCGATGCAGCGACGGCGTCATGGGATGCTCCGCACCGGCCGCGAGGGGCGGGTGCATCAGCGTGGGCGTCGCGTCAGCGCTCACTTTGGTCCCCGTAGAGGTCCAGCAGTCGCATCCGCGTGGCCTGGAGGCGCGCGAGCAGCGTCACCGAGACCCTCGACAGCAGCGCGAAGCCCAGCGACGGGTCGGCCAGGGCCTTGGCACGCAGGCATGCGCCGTCGACCGCGATGCATCCGACCGGGTCCGTGGCCCGGGCGTCGAAGGTCCATCGGTAGGGGGGCACGAGCCAGCTCCACCCGACGACGTCGCCCGGCCCGACGGTCTCGATCACGACCGCCCCTCGACCGGGAGCGTGCACGTCGATCGACACGCGCCCCCGTCGCAGCAGGTAGAACGTGTCGGCGCTCGCGCCTTCGGCGCAGAGCAGCTGGCCCGGCGCGAACACCTCGTTGGTCGAGCATCCGGCGATCAGTTCGAGCGTCCCTTCGCTCATGCCCGCCGTGAAGGGGTGCGAGGCCACCAGTTCTCTCATGGTCGTGCTCACGGTGCGCTCCGCAACGCCGAGGCCGAGGGGTGTGCTGCGTCGCTCGCTGCGATGGCGGCCACCTCTTCGGTGATGTCGATACCCACAGGGCACCAGACGATGCACCGCCCGCATCCGACGCAACCGCTGGAGTCGAACTGATCCCACCAGGTCGAGAGCTTGTGCGTCATCCACTGTCGGTAGCGCGACGGCGATGACGCGCGTACCGCGCCACCGTGAAGATAGGAGTGCTCGAGGTCGAAGCACGACGACCAGGTCCGGCGGCGTTCGAGCGCGCCAGAAATCTCGCTGGTGTCGTGCACGTCGCTGCAGAAGCAGGTGGGACAGACCATCGTGCAGTTGGCGCACGAGAGGCATCGTCGCGCGACGTCGTCCCACCGGGGGTGCTCCACGTTGCGCGCGAGCAGGCTCGCGACCTCGTCGTAGGGCAACGAGCGCTTCATCATGCGCGAGGCTTCTTCTAAGATGAGCGAGCGGGCCACGAGGTCGGACTCGTTGGCCGGGCGAGTCGGGACCGAAGAGAGCACGTCGGCGCCGCGCGACGATCCGGTTCTCACCACGAATCGGTGGCCCTGCTCGTCATTAAGTTCGGTGAGCGCCAGATCGAATCCCTCGTCGATTCCGGGGCCGCTGTGCATCGACGCGCAGAAGCACGTGTCGGCGGGACTCGCGCACTCGACCACTGCGATGAAATTCGAGTCGCGGCGATCGAAGTAACGCGGGTCACGATGCGACCCGTCCTTGAGCACTCGGTCCAGGATGGCGAGCGCCGCCGCGTCGCACGGCCGTACGCCGAGGACGGCCAGGGGAGCTGCGGGTCGCTCGGGCGCTCGAAAGACGACCGTGTCGTCGACGACTTCTCCGCGCCACAGGACCTGGCTCGGGGGGAAGAACTCCTGCTTCCACGACCCGGGTCCCGCGGCCCATCCGAAGAGTTCATCGTCGTCGTCCGACAGAATCGAGTAGTGCCCCGGCGACTGGAGGTCGTGCACGCCCTTGGGCAGGTCGCCACAGGACGAGAGAGGACCGGGCACGATGGCCCCGTCGCGTAGTGTCGGTCCCTTCACCTCGTAGCCGAGCGCGCGTAGGCAAGCCACGAGGCCGTCGAGTCCCTCGACGTCGATGACGAATGCGCCGGTGGGACCCGGCGTCGACGTGGCGTCAGCTGGCGTGGGCACGGCGCCAACCCTCCCCGTCGTTGTGCGCCATGAGACACGCGAGGGTGAGCGATCCAACGGTGCCGTCGCGTCGCGCCATCGAGGCCTGACTGGTCGGCGCGCACGGCTCCGCCTCGTCTGGGGTTGGGCGCCACGTTGGCTTCATTGCTCGGTCTCCGATCAGCAATTTCGGCTACATCGGCATTTTGCCCCCGCGCACGAAGGGGCGACTAGGGGAAAACGTCACGAATTGACCGCCCTCGGGTGCGACGCGAAGACGAGTGATGCGCATCGTGGCGCGACGTTCGCCCTGGGCCGATGTTGGTGGGCGGGTCTATCGTGGGTTGACTCGACCAACGAGTGAGGAGCAATCATGACCACGCTTGAAGACCGACCGAACACCGCTCTGCTCGTCGTGGACGTGCAGAACGGGGTCGTCGCCGAGGCGTTCGAGCGCGACGCGGTTGTCGCGAACGTCAAACGCGTCGTCGAGAAGGCGCGCAGGGAACACGTACCTGTTGTCTGGGTCCAGCATTCGGACGAGCAGCTCGAGGAGGGCAGCGACGACTGGCGTATCGTTGCGGAGCTTTCGCCGAGCGACGCCGAGGCGCTCATCGCGAAGAGCTACGGCGACTCCTTCGAGGACACCAACCTCGAGGCCGTGCTCTCGGACCTGGCGGTGGGACGACTGTTCGTCGTCGGTGCCCAGACCGACGCGTGCATCCGATCGACGCTGCACGGCGCATTCACGAGAGGGTACGACGCGACACTGGTCAGCGATGCCCACACCACGCAGGACCAGTCGCAGTGGGGCGCTCCGCCGCCCGATAAGGTCATCGCGCACACGAACCTCTACTGGACCTACCAGGACGCGCCGGGTCGAACGGCCGGAACGGTCAAGACCGCGGACGTCGATTTTGCGAGCACGCCCTGACGTGCGTGGCGCCGCGTGACGGGCGCCGGGCCATGTCGTGGCGCTAGCGCGCCGGTGCGGCCTTGAGACGTTCTATGACGTCGTCCACGACGTCGCTCGTCGATGATTCCCCCGCGAGGTCGAACGTCCTGATGCCCTCGGCGGCGCCGGCGAGCGTGGCCGCCCGCAGGCGGGTAGCCGCGCCACGATAACTCGCGTCACCGAGGTGCACGGCCGCCTGATCGAGCAGTGCCGCGCCGGCCAACAGCATGGCCATCGGGTTGGCGACGTTCTTGCCCTGGAGCGAGGGCGCGGTGCCGTGGGGCGCCTCGGCCATCGCCACCTTCGGGTGCAGGTTCTCGTCGAGCGCCAGCAGGATCGACTCGGCGCCGGCGATCGAGCCGAACATCGCGAGCACCAGGTCGCTGAGGCAGTCGCCGTCTCGGTTGAGCGCGGGGATCACCAGCGTCCGGTCGTGGATCTCGGTGAGCAGACCGGCGTAGGCGGCGTCGATGAGGGTCGGTCGGTAACTCACCTCGGGGTGACGCTGGGCTGCGGCGTCCATCTCCTCCTTGAGCATCCCCTCGTACACGGGCGAGACGGTCCACTTCGGGCCGCCGTAGACGAGGCCGTCGACCTGCTCGGCCGCTTGAAAGGCGTACTCGGCGACGAAACGACAGTTGAAGCGTTCGATGCGCTCCGTGCGCCACGCCACCTCGTTCGGGTGGCCCGCGACGCCGTCGCGCCCCTCGGCGGCACCGTAGGCGTCGCCCACCGCCATTCGCACCACGATGATCGGCGCCCCGGCCGCCACGCTCGGCGAGACGCCGGGAATGCGACGTCCCGTTCGAACGATGACCGAACCGTCGATGCCCTCGCGCAGTATGCGATTGGGCGAGCCGGCGCCTCCGATCTCGGGCGGGGTGATGGTGGCGGCCTTGAGGCCGAGGCCGGTCTCGAGCATCGCCGCGGCCGCGTCGTGCACGACCTGATTGTTGGTCGACCGCCGGCTCTCGAGCGAGAGGTCGTAGTGCACGAGCTCGAGCGGCACGCCGAGCACGTCGGGGGCCAGGGCCCTCAACGCTTCGACCAGCAGCTCCTGTCCGGTCTCGTCACCGTCGCAGACAACGATGGTCGCGGGGGAATTGGTCACACGTCATTCTTCCATACGCGCTATCGTCTCGATCGCACGACAATCCGGGGCCGTCGAGTCGGCCCTGACTAGCGTCGCAGCGCCGACGCGATCACGCCGCCAACCTGTTCGGCCTCGAGCAGGAAGCCGTCGTGGCCGAAGTCCGATGCGATCCTCGCGAGCGGCGAGGCGTGCGGGAGAAGCTCGACCAACTGCTCCTGAAGTTCGAGCGGGTAGAGACGGTCCGAGATGATGCCGGCCACGGTGACGGGGATGGGCACGGTCTTGAGCGCCGCCTCGACGCCGCCGCGTGCGCGTCCGACGTCGTGATGGTTCATGGCCTCGCTCAGCACGATGTAGCTGTTCGGATCGAACCGGGCGCCCAGTTTGGCCCCGTGATAGCCGAGGTAGGACTCGATGGCGTAGTTGCTCGTCCCCACGACGTCGCTCTCGACCTGGAGTTCGCGCCCGAAGCGGGTTTCGAACTCCAGGCCCGTGCGATAGGTGTACTGGCCGAGTCCGCGGGCGATCGCCAGACCCTCGAAGGGAGCGGTACCGCGCGAGTAGTAGTCGCCGCCGGCGAAGTGGGGATCGACGCGGATCGCTCGCACCTGCAAGGAGCTGAGCGCGATCTGATCGGCCGTGGCGGCGGCGCCGACGGCAAGCACGATGGCGTGCCCCGTGCGCTCGGGGTGGCCCACTGCCCACTCGAGCGCGCGCATGCCGCCCATGGATCCCCCGACGACGCCCGCCCACGATTCGATCTCCAGGTACTGCGCGAGCGCCACTTCGACCTCGACCTGGTCACGGATGGTGACCACGGGGAAGCGCGAGCCGAAGTGGCGGCCGTCGGCGGCCAACGACGACGGCCCGGTCGTACCCTGGCAGGCTCCGAGCACGTTGGGGCAGACCACGAAGAACCGGTCCGTGTCGATCGCGAGGCCGGGTCCGATGATCCCCGGCCACCATCCGGACGTCAGGTGGCCCTTCTCAATCGCGCCGGTGGCGTGCGAGTCGCCGGTCAAAGCGTGTTCCACCAGCACGGCGTTGGTCCTCGAGGCGTTGAGCGTCCCCCACGTCTCGTAGGCGACCGTCACGGAGTCGAGCACGCCTCCGCCCTCGAGGACGAACGGCTCCGGCCCCCGGGTGAGTGTGACGAACTTTCGTTGCCCTGGATCGTCGCCGGGGCTCCAGTAACCCGACGAAAGAGGCGTCACGCCCCCTTGGCCGCTTTGAAGCCCGCCTCGAGGTCGGCCAGGATGTCCTCGATGGACTCGATGCCGACCGAGAGGCGCACCAGTTCAGGGCTCACGCCGGTCGAGACCTGCTCCTGCTCGCTCAACTGGGAGTGCGTGGTGGACGCCGGGTGGATCGCCAGGCTGCGCACGTCGCCCACGTTGGCCAGGTGGCTGAACAACGAAAGTCCCTCGATGAAGCGCTGGCCCGCCTCGATACCGCCGTCGATGCCGAAGGAGAGGATCGAGCTAGCGCCCTTGGGCAGGTAACGAAGCTGGCGTTCGTGCCACGGGCTCGATTCGAGTCCGGGGTACTTGACCCACTGGACCTCGGGGCGAGCCTCGAGCCAGTTGGCGACCGCCACGGCGTTGGCCACGTGGCGCTCCATACGCAGGCTCAGGGTCTCCACGCCTTGGATGAAGAGGAAGGAGTTGAGTGGCGCGATCGCCGGGCCCAGGTCGCGCAAGTACTGCAGGCGCACCTTGAGCACGAAGCGGGCGGGAAAGAGGAAGTCGGGCAATTGGCCGAAGACCAGGCCGTGGTAGCTGGGGTCGGGCTCGGTGAAGCTCGGGAAGCGGCCGCTGTTCTCGTAGTCGAACGTGCCGCCGTCGACGATGACGCCGCCGATCGACGTACCGTGGCCGCCGAGGAACTTCGTCGCGGAGTGGACCACGATGTCCGCGCCGTGCGCCAGTGGCTGAGCCAGGTAGGGCGACGCCAGGGTGTTGTCGACCACCAGAGGGATCTTGTTGTCGTGCGCGACCTTGGACACGCCCTCGAAGTCCAGGACGTCGCCCTTGGGGTTGCCCAGCGTCTCGGCGTAGAACGCCTTGGTGTTCGGTCGGATTGCGGCGGCCCACTCGGCCAGGTCATCGGGGTCGTTCACGAAGGTGGTCTCGATGCCCAGCTTGGGCAGCGTGTAGTGCAAGAGGTTGTAGGTCCCGCCGTAGAGCGACGCGGAGGAGACGATGTGCCCGCCGTTCTCGGCCAGGTTGAGCAGCGTGAGTGTCTCGGCGGCCTGTCCCGACGCGACGGCCAGGGCGGCGACACCGCCCTCGAGCGAGGCGACTCTCTCCTCGAAGACGGCCTGGGTCGGGTTCATGATGCGGGTATAGATGTTGCCCAGTTCGGCCAGCCCGAAGAGCGCCGCCGCGTGGGCGGTGTCGCGAAAGACGTAGCTCGACGTCTGGTAGATCGGGGTGGCGCGTGCGCCGGTTGTCGGGTCGGGTGCCGCGCCCGCGTGAACCTGACGTGTCTCAAATCCCCATTCGCTCACCGTGGTCTCCTTTGCCGTTCGCGTACGTGTGGCCGCGAAGTTCTTGTGTCGTCGATATTAGAGAATCCTGATGGAAGTTGTCAACTTTGACCGCAAGGCCCGGGCCTCTTTTTGTTCGATGACGCCACGGCCGGCGCCGTCGCACGTCGTGAGCCTATCGGCCGACGCGGGTGCCGCTCTCGTGTGGTTCGTCGGAGGGATCCGCTTCCGGGTCCAAGTACGCACCGATCGTGCCGGCTCCGACGTCGGCCATGGCGATCTCGCCGGCGCCGGAGAGGCCGACCTCGACATCCTCGCTCATGGTGTGGAAGACCTCGGACTGGCCCGCGCCACGCAGCCACGAGAAGAGTGCGCCGATGAAGCAGGCGACGGCCGCCATGAGGAACGCCAGGCGCAGACCGTGCGCGAACGGACCCGAGATGAGATCGGGGAAGAAGCCCTGGCTCAAGAGCACGTGGGAGTTCACCGCGTGCGAGGCGAGCACCGCCGGACTCAATATCTCCTTCAAGGGGTTGATGCCGAGGAAGGCGGCGAAGAGGCTACCGATGGGTGGCACGTGCGAGGCCGCCGCCGCGGCGGCGTGCGGCACGCCCTGTGCGGTCAGCCCCTTGATCAGGGCCTGGGGCAATCTCGCCGCCAGCCCGATGGTGATCACCGTGAAGAAGAAACCCATCGAGAGAACGGCGGCCGAATTCTGGAAGGTGTTGAGCATGCCGCTGCCCGCGCCGCGCTGGTGCTCGGGCAGGCTGTTCATGACCGCGCTCGTGTTGGGGGCCGCGAACATTCCCATGGAGAAGCCCACGAGCAGGATGAGGAAGGCGAAGATCGGGTAGGAGAAGTTCATCGGTAGCGTGGTCAGCCCGATGAGGCTGAGGCCCGTCAAGATGAGACCAATCGTGGCGAAGGGCCTGGGGCCGTGGCGATCGGAAAGTCGACCCGAGAGGGGTCCGGAGATGAAGAACCCGACCGTCAAGGGCACCATGTAGATGCCGGCCCACAACGGCGTGCGGCTGAAGCTGTAGCCGTGCAGCGGGAGCCAGACGCCCTGGAGCCAGATGATGAGGATGAACTGCAGTCCACCGCGCGCCAGCGCCAGCATGAGCCCGGCGAGGTTGCCCATCGCGAAGGCCCGGCTCTTGAAGAGGTCCAGATGGAACATCGGGGCGCTCGTGTGCAGTTCGACGAAGACGAAGCCAACGAGTATCGCGACCCCGCCGAAGAGGCACGCCAGCACGAAGGGGCTGGACCAGCCCATCGTGTGACCGCCGTAGGGCTCGAGTCCATAGACGATCCCCGTGAGCACGGCGATCAGACCCACGGCGAAGCTGATGTTGCCCGTCCAGTCGATCGTCGCCTTGAGTCGCCGGCCGTTGTCGCGCAGCCTCATGTGCGCCCATATCGTGCCGAAGAGCCCGAACGGCACCGAGACGAGGAAGACGAGCCGCCATTCGAGCGGGGCGAGCACGCCGCCGAGGATGAGACCCACGAACGAGCCGCCGATGGCGGCTACGCCGTTGATGCCCAGGGCGAAGCCCCGTTCGTCGGCCGGGAAGGCGTCGGTGATGATCGCGTTGGAGTTGGCGAAGAGGAAGGCGCCGCCGACCCCTTGACCGACTCGCATGACAATGATCCACATCGCGGCCTTGGTGCCCGTCATCCACGTGACCGACAGCAGGATGGAGAAGATCGTGAAGATGGCGAAGCCGAGCGTGTACATCCGCACCCGGCCGAATATGTCGCCCACGCGTCCGAGGCTCACGACGAGCACGGAGGTCACGAGCAGGAATCCCATCAGGATCCACAGGAAGTACGTCGTGTTGCCGGGCGCGAGCGGGTTCAACTTGATGCCGCGGAAGATGTCGGGCAGGGCGATCAGCAGGATCGAGCCGTTGATGGTGGCCATCAGGATGCCGATGGTCGTGTTGGAGAGCGCGATCCACTTGTAATGCAGGGACCTACCCTCCAGGGCCATAACGTCGCTCGACATCGTCAATCTCCTTGAAGAGCCCCGGCTGGCGCAGCGCGCTGGAGGCTCGTAATTAGTTAGTTATAAGCAACTAACTATATACTAGAGGGCGTGAAGGGTTCAAGCCTCATTGACGCCAAATCGAGCGATCGAGCGCAGGAGAAGGGCGACGCCGTGCGTGAGGCGGCTGGCCTGCTCGTGGCGCTCACGCGCATCACCCGTCAACTGCGCGCGCGTTCTCGTTCCGCGAGCGATGACGTCACTCCTTCTCAGACGTCCGCTCTCGCACGAATCGAGCAGTTGGGGCCACTGCGCCTGGGCGAGCTCGCGGAGACGGAGGGGACCTCGGCCGCGACGATGTGCCGGGTGGTGGACGGTCTCGAAGCGCGACGTCTCATCACGAGGGTTCCCGACCCCGACGACGGGCGGGCCAGCAACCTGCAACTGAGCAGCGAGGGTGGTGCACTGCTGAGCGAGCTGCGCGCTCGCAGCACTGAGGTGCTGCGAAGTGCCTTGGCCGAATTGGGCGCCGACGAGCGTGACGTCGTCGTTGAGTCCATCGCGGTGCTCGAGCGCCTCGGCGAGCTCCTCAATCGCACCGATCGATAGGCGATCCCCGAGGTACGGCGCGCGGGCTGATCAGACGGCGGTGGTGTTTTCCGCCGCCTCCACCGCAAGGTGGGGAACGGCGCGGTCGAGCCACTTGGGCATCCACCAGTTCGCCTTGCCGAAGAAGTGCATCAGTGCGGGCACGAGCACCGTTCGAAGAACGAGGGCGTCGATGAGGACCGCACCGCCGAGCCCGATGCCGAACTCCGCGATGATCCTCTCGCCGCCTACGGCGAAGGCGAGGAACACGCAGATCATGATGAGCGCGGCGGCTGAGATCACGCGACCCGTGTTGGCCTGACCGTGGATGATGGCACCTTCGTTGTCACCGGTGTTGACCCACTCCTCGTGCATTCGCGACACCAGGAAGACCTGATAGTCCATCGAGAGGCCGAAGAGGATGGCGATCATGATGATGGGCAGGAACGATTCGATCGGCCCCGTTCCCGAGCCGATGATGGCACTGCCCCAGCCCCACTGGAAGACCGCCACCACCAGGCCGAAAGAGGCGACCACCGCGAGCAGGTTCATCAGCGCCGCGGTGAGCGGGATAAGGACGCTCCTGAAGGCGACCATGAGGAGCAGGCAACCGAGGACGACGATGACCCCGAGGAACAGCGGGATCTTGCTGTCCAGGACGTTCGAGAAGTCGTTCGAAAGGGCCGTTTGGCCACCCACGTAGATCTGCGTGTGCGAGGAGGAAGTGACGTCAGGGATGTACGAATCTCTCAGCGTGGTAATGAGTTGGGAGGTCTTCGTGTCCTGGGGACTCGTGGTCGCCACCACCGAGATCAGGGCCACGGTTCCGTCGGGGCTGTAGCCCACGGGGCTGACCGTCTTGATCCCCGGCTTGGCGTGCAAGTAGACGTCGAGCTTCTGCATCGTTGCTCTGTCCGCGGCGTTGTGGATCGATCCCACGACGAACAGTGGTCCGTTGAAGCCGGGTCCGAATCCCTGGGCAATCTGGTCGTAGGCCGCTCGGGTCGTCGAGCCGGCGGGATCGGAACTCTGGTCCGAGAGGCCGAGATGCAAGGACAGGATGGGAATTGACAGGAGGGCGATCGCCAAGAGGGCGAGAACCGAAAGCCGGCGCGGGCTTCGGGCCACGTAATTGGCCCATCGCTGCCATCCGCCCTGAAGGACGGCGCCCTCGGGCCCATCGGCTACCAACTTCTGACGTTCCCGCCTGCTCAGTACTCGCATCTTCTGGAACGCCAGCAGGGCCGGGAGCAACGTCAGCGACGCCATCATCGTGATGAACACCGTCAGTGCCGCGGCCGCGCCCAGGCCGACGAGGAAGGAGAAACCGAGTACGAGCATGCCGAGCAGGGCGACGCAGACCGTGGCGCCCGCGAAGAGCACCGCACGACCCGACGTGTCGATCGCCGTGATGATCGAGTCCTCGACGCTCATGCCCTGCCTCAGGTTTTGGCGGCTTCGAGTGACGATGAAGAGGGCGTAGTCAATGCCCACACCCAGGCCGATGAGCGATCCGAGAATCGGAGCAAAGTTTGCGATCGAGAGCCCGTGGCTCAGGAGGGTCGTGGCGGCGGTCGCGATGCCGATGGCGAAGAGCGCCACCCCGAGCGGCAGCAGCATCGCGAAGAGCGATCCGAAGGCGAGGAACAAGACGACGGCCGTGGCGATGAGTCCGACGAACTCGTCGGGGCTGCCCGTCGGCGACGTCAGTTGTCCGAAGGCGTTCCCACCAAAATTCACCTGCAGGGTTGGCGAACGCAGGGTCTGGGCGACCGTGACGACGCCCTGCACGTCGGGCTTGTGCAGGTACTGCGCCTGCTTCGTGAAGTTGACCGTCGCGAAGGCGATCCTTCCGTTCTTGCTCATCTGCGTCGCACCGGCGCACGGCGACGTTGTCGGGCAGAACGGCGACGTCACGATGGCGACCTCGGGCAGCTTCGCGATCTTCGCCAGGGTGGTATCGATTGTTCGTTCGTGACTGGCCAGCGTGCCCTGGTTGACGTCAAAGACGATCTGGTCCACGTCGCCGGACTTCGCCTTGAAGCCCGACTGCAGGAGCTGCAGGGCGTGGATGGAGTTCGTGCCCGGAAGACTGAAGGTATTGGAGTAGTTCGAACCGACCGAGAACGACGCGAGGTTGATGCCGATAAAGAGGGCAATCCACGCGCCCAGCACCATCCAACGGTGTTGTACGCACAAGCGGGCTAGGGACTTCATGGGGAATCGTCTCCTGGTAGGCGAAAGGGGGCCGAGTAAAATTCGATTGTGCGCTACTCGCGCTTCTACATTAGGTGGAAAATTGACGACTAACGCCAACTGGCCCGCGCGCTTCGAAGGCTACGAGTATCCCCAGGTGATTCCCGATCCCGACGACGTCCAAGCCGGGGGCCCGGCGCCGTGGTCGGCGCTCACGCCCGAGTCGCGCCAGGGCATCACGCTGGACGTCGTCGTGGAGCGTCTGCGAGAGAGCGAGCGCCACCTCGACGGGTGGCCCATGCCCGGTGATCCCCAGGAGATGGAGGCCGTCGCCGACGCGACGAAGCGACCCGTCATTCACCGTTCCGCCGTCCTGGTGGCGTTGTTCGAGGAGGAGGGTGAAACCCACGTGGTGCTCACTCGCCGTGCGTCCCACTTGCGCTCCCACCGAGGGGAGATCGCCCTGCCGGGCGGGCGAAGCGACCCCGACGAGTCGCCTCTGCACACCGCCCTGCGCGAAGCCCAGGAGGAGGTGGGTATCGGGCCCTCGTCGGTCACTCCCGTGGCCTGGCTGAGTCCGATCGTCACCTTCGCATCGGGTTCGGCCATCTGGCCAGTCGTCGGGCTGCTCGCCAAACGTCCCGTCTTGGTGATCGATCCGGCGGAGGTTGATCGAGCCTTCGCGGTGTCGCTCAAGGATCTGATGGCTGACGGTGCGTTTCTGGAGGAGCGCTGGCGCCGCGACGTGCCGCGACCGGGCACCGACGATGACGGGTACTTCCCGATCTACTTCTTCGCCGTGCCGGGCGACCTCATTTGGGGAGCGACCGCTCGCGTGCTCACCGAGCTGCTCTGTCTCGTCGCGGGTGTCGACTGGCCCGACGCACAACGAGTCCGGCGCTAGCTTCGTCCATTAGATTGGAGGCAACGCACGCCCCGTTTCGGGGAGTGCCGTTTCTTAGGCGGAGGTCACGATGGCAGAAGTTGAGATCGGCATTTATAAATCGGCCCGGCAGGCGTACGGGTTCGATGACATCGCCATCGTTCCCTCCCGGCGCACCCGCGACCCCGAGGACGTCGACATCTCCTGGCAGATCGACGCCTACAAGTTCGAGTTGCCGCTGCTCGGCGCCGCCATGGACGGGGCGATCTCGCCCTCGACCGCAATCTTGCTGGGTCGCCTCGGCGGACTCGGCGTCTTGAACCTCGAAGGTCTGTGGACGCGCTACGAGGATCCGACACCGCTGTTCGACGAGATCTGCGAGCTCGACGACGACAAGGCCACCGCCCGCATGCAGCAGATGTACTTAGAGCCCATCAAGTTGGAACTCGTCGCGGCACGCATCAAGGAGATGAAGGCCGCGGGCATCGTGACGTCCGCCTCGGTCACTCCGGCCCGCACCGACTGGATGGCCACGACGATCCTCGACGCGGGCCTGGACGTCCTCGTCATCCAGGGCACCGTCGTATCGGCCGAGCACGTCTCCAAGACGGTCGAGCCGCTCAATCTGAAGAAGTTCATCCGCGAGTTCGAACTGCCCGTCATCGTCGGCGGTTGCGCGAGCTACCAGGCGGCGCTGCACCTGATGCGCACGGGCGCGGCCGGCGTGCTCGTGGGCGTCGGCCCCGGCAACGCCTGCACGACCCGCGCGGTGCTCGGCATCGGCGTACCCCAGGCCACGGCCATTGCCGACGTTGCGGGCGCGCGCATGCGACACCTCGACGAGACCGGCGTCTACGTGCACGTCATCGCCGACGGCGGCATGAGCAAGGGTGGCGACATCGCCAAGGCCATCGCCTGCGGCGCTGACGCCGTGATGATCGGTTCGCCGCTCACGAGCGCCTTCGAAGCCCCGGCGCGAGGATTCCACTGGGGCATGGCGGCCTTTCACCCGACGCTGCCGCGCGGCACGAGGGTGCGCACGCAGGTTCGCGGATCGCTGAAGGAGGTTCTCCTCGGACCGGCGCACGAGAACGACGGACGCCTCAACCTCTTCGGCGCCCTTCGCACGTCGATGGCGACCTGCGGCTACGAGACATTGAAGGAGTTCCAGAAGGCTGAGATCATGCTCGCCCCATCGCTGCAGACCGAAGGCAAACAGCTGCAGCGCTCCCAGGGCGTGGGCATGGGCCATTGACCGACACCGTCTTAGTCGTTGACTTCGGCGCGCAGTACGCCCAACTGATTGCACGGCGTGTGCGCGAGGCGCACGTCTACTCCGAGATCGTCCCTTCGGCCATCAGCGCCGAGGAGGTGACGGCGAGGGCACCCAAGGCCATCATCCTGTCTGGGGGCCCCAAGTCGGTCTACGAGGTGCCCGCACCGTCGCTCGATCCCCGTATCTACGAGCTGGGCATTCCCGTGCTGGGAATCTGTTACGGCGCGCAGCTCATGGCCCTTCAATTGGGTGGCGAGGTCGCGCACACCGGCGCCGGCGAGTACGGGCGTACGACGCTCACCCGCGAGGGGACTTCTCGCTTGATGGTCGAGTGGCCGGACACCTCGACGTGCTGGATGAGTCACGGCGACGCGATCGCCAGGGCTCCCGAGGGCTTCGCCGTCACCGCCCGTAGTCTTGAGGCGCCGGTCGCGGTGATGGAGAACGCGACTCGGCGCCTCTACGCCGTTCAGTTCCATCCCGAGGTCGCGCACACCGAGCACGGCCAGGCCCTGCTCGAGAGATTCCTGCACCACGTCGCCGAGATACCCGCCACCTGGACCAACACCTCGATCATCGAGGACCAGATCGCGCTCATCCGCAGCCAGGTGGGCGAGGAGAGGGTCCTGTGCGCCCTGTCGGGCGGCGTCGACTCGGCCGTGGCGGCGGCTCTCGTGACCAAGGCCGTGGGCACGCAGTTGACCTGCGTCTTCGTCGACACCGGCCTCATGAGGAAGAACGAAGGCGAGCAGATCGAGGAGACCTTCACTCGCCAGTTCGGCGTGGAGCTCATCCACGTCAAGGCCCAGGACCGCTTCTTCGACGCGCTCGCCGGCGTCGTGGACCCCGAGCGCAAGCGCAAGATCATCGGCGAGCTGTTCATCCGTGAGTTCGAGGCCGTGGCGCGCGACCTCGGAGCGGGCGGGGACGGTCCGCGCTTCCTGGTCCAGGGAACGCTCTACCCCGACGTCATCGAGTCCGGCTCGGGCCACGCGGCCAACATCAAGAGTCATCACAACGTGGGCGGGCTGCCCAAGGATCTCTCCTTCGAGCTGGTCGAGCCGCTGCGCCTGTTGTTCAAGGACGAGGTGCGCCACGTGGGAGAGGAGCTGGGCCTGCCCACCGAGATCGTCTGGCGCCAGCCCTTTCCGGGCCCCGGACTCGGCGTGCGCATCGTCGGCGAGGTCACGCGCGAGCGCGCCGAGATCCTGCGAAACGCGGACCACGTGGTCGTCGACGAGATCAAGAAGGCCGGGCTCTACCGCGAACTCTGGCAGAGCTTCGCCGTGCTGCCGGCCGTGCGTACTGTGGGGGTCATGGGAGATGGTCGCACCTACGCGTACCCCATCATCATCCGCGCCGTCACGAGCGACGACGCGATGACCGCGGACTGGGCGCGCCTGCCTTACGAGGTGATCGAGTCGATCGCCAATCGGCTGATCCGCGAGGTCGACGGTGTGAACCGCGTGGCCCTCGACGTGACGAGCAAGCCGCCCGGCACCATTGAGTGGGAGTGAGCGGGACGCCGTTCTCTGACGAGTCCCTGTGGGGCAGCGGGCCAGCGAACGAACATCCGCGCCTTGATCCCGCGTCGCTCTTAGAGGACCTCACCGAACCTCAACGCCGTGCCGTCGTGCAGCGCGGCGGCCCGTTGCTCGTGATCGCGGGAGCCGGTTCGGGCAAGACCCGTGTGCTCACGCGGCGCATCGCGCACATCCTCGCCACGGGCGACGCCAGGCCGTGGGAGATCATGGCGATCACCTTCACCAACAAGGCGGCCGACGAGATGCGCCGTCGGGTCGTGTCACTGGTGGGCGACGAGGCGCGCCAGATGTGGGTCTCGACGTTCCACTCGGCGTGCCTTCGGATGTTGCGCGCGCACGCCGACGTGCTCGGCTACCAACGCGGCTTTACGATCTACGACGCCGGCGACGCCGAGACGGCGGTCGAGCGGATCATGAAGGAGCTCAACCTCGATACGAAGCGCCTGTCGCCGCGCAGCGTCACCGCCGCCATATCGGCGGCGAAGAACGAGATGCTCTCGCCCGACGCCTTCGAGGCCTCGAGCCACGGGGACAATCCTCAGAATCGTCGGATCGCCGAGATCTACCGCCTCTACCAGCAGCGTCTGGCGCTCGCCAACGCGATGGACTTCGACGACCTCTTGTTGAACGCGGTCGCGATGATGCGCAAGGACGAGGGCGTGCTCGAGTCGTACCAGAACCGCTTCAAGTACCTGCTCGTCGACGAGTTCCAGGACACCAACGGCGTGCAGAACGAGCTCGTGATGATGCTGGCCGCCAGGCATCGCAATCTCTGCGTCGTGGGTGATTCCGACCAGTCGATCTACCGTTTCCGCGCGGCCGACGTGCGCAACATCTTGCAGTTCGAGCTGCGCTTCCCCGACGCCGACGTGATCCTGCTCGAGCAGAATTTCCGGTCGACGCAGACGATCCTGGACGCGGCCAACGCGGTGATCGCGATGAACGCGAGTCGCATCGCCAAGAACCTCTTCACCGAGGGCGACGAGGGCGAGAGGATCCGCCTCTACCGCGCCGGCGACGAATACGACGAGGGACGCTGGGTGGCGAGCGAACTTCGCCGACTGCGCAACGAGCACTCGCTCAACTGGAACCAGATGGCGGTCTTCTACCGCACCAACGCCCAGAGCCGGGTGCTGGAGGAGGAGATGCTGCGCGCCAACATCCCCTATCGTGTCATCTCGGGCATGCGTTTCTACGATCGCAAGGAGATCAAGAACGCCCTGGCGTACTCGCGCTTGATCGTCAATCCCCGCGACGAGGCATCGGCTCGGCGCGTCATCAATGAGCCCAAGCGCGGCATCGGTCCCGGGGCGCAGGCCAAGCTCGGTGCGTACGCCGCCGAGCACGCGATCTCCTTCGCCGAGTCGCCGCACTACGCCAAGGCGGCCGGCCTCACCGGCAAGGCGCTGCTGAGTGCGGAGAAGTTCTCCTTCATGCTCGACGAGCTGCGCGCGATGTCCAACGACCTCGCACCGCGCGAGATGATCGACGCCATTGTGCGCGAGACCGGCATGGGCGACGCACTGCGCGCCGAGAACACCGACGAGGCCTATTCGCGATTGGAAAACCTCGGCGAACTGGCGTCGGCGGCCTCGCAGTACGACACGCTGATGGATTTCGTCGAACGCATGGCGTTGGTGGCGGACTCGGACCAGCTCGACGGGGGAGCGGGTGCCATCTCCATGATGACGCTGCACGTGGCGAAGGGCCTCGAATTCCCAGCCGTCGTCATCACCGGCCTGGAGGAGACGATATTTCCCCATCGCCGGGCGCTCTCCGACGACGCCGAGCTCGAGGAGGAGCGCCGTCTCTGCTACGTCGGTATCACCCGCGCGATGCATCACCTGTCGCTGACGCACGCCTGGAGTCGAACGATGTGGGGACATCGCGTTGACGCGATCGCCAGCCGATTCCTGCTCGAGATCCCGCCGGCGCTGGTCCACGACCTCTCGACGACGCTGCCGACCCGCCGGTCCAGCTTCGACGGCGACGACGGCTTCACGGGTCGCACGACGGACTTCACCCAGGGCCGGGCCTTCGGTGCCGGTGCTGCACCACCGGTACGCTCGACGGGCGCGGAGAAACTCAACCTCAAGGTGGGCGAGCGAGTGGTGCACGACCGCTACGGCCCCGGAGTCGTGACGCACGTCGACGGCGAGGGATCGCACACCAGGGCCTCGGTCAATTTCGACGACCACGGCACCAAGCAACTGGTGCTCGCGATGACACCGCTGCGCCGCGCCGACTAGGAGCTCAGGCGACGACTAGGACGTGTTGCTCTTGGACCACGTCTCACAGTCGTGAAGCGCGGCCCACGTGCCCGGCACGGACCCTCCGGCGAAGAGCGACGCCGCGTCTTTAAAGAGAGCGCAGGAGTCGTCCGAGAGTACGTAGAGGTCGTCGTTGACGTTGCCCGCCCGCGCGGACACCGCGTCGAAGGAGCCGGCGCAGAGCCCGTTGACGACCTCGATGTCCGTGCCGTCCCTAAGCGTGAACACGATGTCGAATCCGTTGAGGCTCTCCATGCATCCGAGTTGCGGTCCCCGGGGCAACGAGTTGAACACCCGGAGTAGAGCCGCGAGCTTCTTCCCCGACACGTGACGGGTGACGTCGCCGCGAGAGCCCGACAGGCCCGTAGTCTTGTAACCGGTGACGGTCGCCGAGATCACACCGGAGACGGTCTGTGAGGCGGTGCGGCTCGCGACCCAGAGCACCTGACTGTCGATGCGCAGCCACGACGTCGACGAGCTCCTGCGAGTCATGGAGTAGGCCAGTTGGCGTACGTACACGTGGGGACCGTTCGCGGGGAACGTGATCGATGTCGAGAGCACGGTCGTGCCGTCGCCCGCGGTGGCGGTGCCCGTCGAGCCGTGCCGCCCACCTCGAGGCACGTGCGTGGTGATGAAACTCTCGACGGAGGACGGGGGACCCGGGACGATGTAGTAGCGATGCATGGTCGTAAGGCCAAGCGCCGAAGGGGTTCCGCCGCACTGACAGACGACGGCAGTCGACGGGTGCGCGAGGACCGCGTAGGAAGGCACGATCGCTTCATTGAGCAGTGCGCGCGCGAGCGCGGCCGCCGGCGACGCCGCAGCACCCGCGGAAACCCCGACGAAGGACGCCGCCACGACCGCCAAGACGGTGATTGCCGAAGCGACCGGTCCCCTCACTCGTCGGATTTGATCCATGGTCCTCGAGCCTCCTCATAGAACTATTGTCCTTCGACGCCCGAGATTTACCTCAGCTTTCACAATTCCTGACATTCCGGCGATGGACGGGCTTGGGAGAACTTGAAGACTTGACGAGTCAGGGCACGCCGCTGGAGCCGTCAGGAGGAGCTGCGTGCGACGGGGAACCCCGACGTCATTGATGTCGTACCGTCGTAGCCGATGACGAGGGCCTCGTAGCCGTCGAGCACCTCGACCAGGTTGAGCGCCTGATCGCCGGCGACCGCCAACGCCGTTGCGAGGGCGTCGGCCAGGCCGAGGTCGGTCCCCGTCACCGTTGCCGACGCGGCACGCGCGGCGGGCAGCCCGGTGTGCGGGTCGATGAGGTGCCAGCCGCGTTCGTACATGCCCGACGTGGCAACCGCTCCCGGACTCTCCACGATGCACGCGAGCCGCTGCGTCGCGGCCGGGTCAACGACGCCGATGCGGAAGGCGGCACCGATGCGCGGACCACCGAAACCCGCGGTGTCGCCCGCCGCGTTGACGAGCGCCGCTCGTATCCCGCTTCGGCGAAGCACGTCGAGTGATCGCTGCGTGGCCCACCCCTTGACGTATCCCGTGGGATCGACGCCGCCGGGCATCATCCATGGGTCGAACCAGCCGTCGGAGATGGTACGGGCCACCCGGCAGAGCTCCAGGACTTCGCCGATCTGATGAGGGCACTGCTCGAGTGTGATCTCGCCTCGGCGCAGACGAGAGATCGGACTGTCGCCCTTGTACGTACTGAAGACCTCGTCGGCCTCGTGCAGGACCGCCGTCGCCTCACCGAGCACGCGCTCTAAGTCCTTCGACGGCGCGCCGTCATCGTAGAGATCGAAGGTCACGATCGTGCCCATGACCTCTTCCTCGTGATGAAGGATGTGTTTCGTCTTTACCTCGGTCGTCGACTCGACCATCACAGACCCAACTTGGAGAGAGCCGACTGGAGCGACTGCTCGAAGCCGGCCGAGGTGTAGCTCGCCCCGGAGACTCCTTGAATGTGGGCGCTCTGAGCGCTCAAGGCCTGCTGTTCGAGGTACGGAATCGCGGACTGGTCGATGTACTGCGAGCGAGGGTTGCCGCCGTCGTTGATTGAGGCGATCGAGACCTTCGTGATCTTCGAACCCGACGCGGTCACCTTGACCGAGAGTATTCCGAAGTTGTAGTTGACGGCCGCGCCCGTGGCGCTGCGAGTGGCCGACGACGCGCCAGTCGTCGTCGTGGTGGGGGCCACCGTCGTCGTCGTGGTGGCGGGAGGGGTCGAGCCGCCGCTGCGCGGAGGCGTCGTGGTCGTGGTGGTGGGGGCCACCGTCGTCGTCGAACTAGGCGGCGTTGTCGCCGAGAGCGATCCGAGCGAGAGGTTCGCCGGCGACGAGTGGAAACTGAAGACTCCGGCGAGCCCCATCAGGGTGCCCGTGATGACGAGCGGTGCGCGTCTCATGCTGTCCGTCCTTGGTTGTTGTTCATGTGCGTATCTCCAATCGCCTAGAAGGCAAACGTCTCTTGATGGATTCGGTCCTTGTGGACCCCGAGTTGCAGAAGTGAGTCGGTGATGCCCTGTGAGAAGCCCGTGGGACCGCAGACGAAGACGTCGCAGTTGCGCAGGTTGGTGACGAGCTTTCTCAGGACCGCAGCGTCCAATCGCACGTTCTCGCGCGGTCCGACGATCTCGTGGAGATGACCGTTTCGCGCTTGCACGAGCTCCTTCACTTCATCGCGATGCACGAGATCGTCGACGCTCGATGCGCGCAGGATCACGGTGACCTTGGTTGTGTTCGGCAAGTCCTCGAGCAGCGCACGAATCGGCGAGATTCCCACGCCGGCCCCGATCAGCACGACTCGTTCGCTTCGGCGGGCGTGTCGGGTGAAGACGCCGTAAGGGCCTTCGACGTAGACCCGCGTGCCGGGCTTGAGGCGGGTCGCCGCCAGGCTTTGCAGACCTAGTCGCTTAATCGTCACTCGGATATAGGGGGGACGCGGGAGCGCCGAGAGCGAGTACGGGTGTGAGTGCCACCACAGGCCCCGGGCCATGAATCGCCACTGGAAGAACTGGCCGCCAGAGACCTGGAGCTGAGAGATGTTGCGACCGTTGAGGATGAGCGAATAGACGCCAGGGGCTTCTTCTCGCACGTCCGCCACGCGCAGCTGGTGACGGAGATTCCACGCGAGGGGGCGGAGAATGCGGTAGCTCAGGATGGCTCCGACGGTGAGGGCCGATAGGGCGATCCAGAAGTCGAGTGCGAGGGGATGACCGATGAACATCACGCCGATCTTGATCTCGTGGGCGAACGCCAGGACGAGCGCGAGGTACAGGTAGAGGTGCACGACCCACCACGTCTGGTACTTCAGCTTGCGGCGCACGGCCGGGATCGATGACACGCCGGCCATGACCAGAAGCACAAACGCGACGGTGGCGGTGAGCATGTCGGGGTAGTGCACGAGGAACGTCCAGAATTCGCTCAGCGCGCCGACGTGGGAGGCCTGCGCGTAACCAATGGTGATGAACACCACGTGAAGGGCGATGAGCCCAATCGGCCAACCGCCGACGGTGCGGTGCCAACGAACGAGACGAACCTGCCCCACGGTCTCTTCGAGCCATGGGAGTCGTGTGACCAGTAGGACCATGATCAGCATCAGGTAGGTGCCGCTCAGTCCGGTGAGCCGACCGGCGAGCGTGAACCATCCTCCGGCGGATTCGTACGACGAGAACGACTGCCCCCAGAACGCGAGACCGATCGACAGCCCGAATCCGATGCCCGCGATCAGCGCGAGGGCGTTGGCGATCCGCGGCTTTGGTGGTCGCGGCGCTCGACGCGGGGCGCGGGTGGGTCGGCGTCGTACTTCGAACGCCGACGCCTCCTTTCGCGCGAGGGTGCCGGCTTCAGTCATGCTTCGACGATAGGGAGTCACCCTTAAGGGACGTCAAGAATTGGGTATGAAGCGCGTCACAATTGGCCGCGCCGAGGGCGCCATGACGGGGATTGACCGACCGCGGCATCGCCTAGCCCCCGCCGCTCGTGGGGCCCGCGATGGATGACATCGTAATGAAGTCGCGTGTCCACCACGTTTCGAAGTAGCGCGCGGGCGTTCCGGTCATTCCCGCCAGCAGCTCCGTACCGTTGGTGGGCGACGCCAATCCCTCGGGCGTCGATGGCTTGTAGCTCGAGAAGTTCACCCAGTCGGTGTTGATATCGAGCTCCATGGCGCGTACCGCGCCGGCGCGCACGAGGAGGTTGGCCAGGTCGGTGATGTTAAGGCCCGGCCCCCCGACGTAGACGAGCGCGCCGTTGGCCGTGATACCCACGCCCGAGCGCCAGACGTAGACGGCGTTGCCAAGCGTAAAGCCCCATTTGCTCGTGTCATTGGCGTAGAGCCCGGGCACGGTTTTCCCGTTGTTGACCAGCAGGTCGAGGTTCTGGCGAACCGACACGACCTTCTTGGTCATCGTGGCGCCTTGGCCCCATGCGACGACGTTGGCCGAGCCATCGCGGTAGACGACAAACGACGCCGCGCCGCTCCTCAGCGGGAGTACGGTCTTGCCGTCGGTGTAGTAGCCGCCATTCGCATTGGCCATCAGGAAACCCGCGTTGAACGCCGCCACGAGCGTGCGAGCCTCCGGACTCCTTATCGGAGCCGTCCGCAGATAGGGCCCTCCTCCGGGTATCTGGCTGCCGGAGTAGAGCGAGGCGTGAAGCAGCTTCGTGTCCATCCACGCAACGCCCACGACGTAACTCGTGTGCACGGCGTCGGGGCGCAAGGTGGTCTCATAGATCGCCGGCACGCCGTCCACGCGACGCCCCACGGGCGACCACTCACCCTCGCCCGCGATGGCCGGCGACGCGAAGGGAACGATGGGCTGGGGCGTGGGGAGGTAGGCCACCGACGTCGCAATTGTCGGGGCGGATGTTGAGGGCGTGCGGATGGCACCCGCTGGCAGCGTGCCGCCGACCGGAGGCGGGTGATGGCTGTACCACTCGTTCTCCACCCAGTTGACGATGCTTGACGCACCGTGGCCCCTCGCCCATTCGGCGAAGCGCGAGCTCACCGAGCTGCCCAGCGCGGGGTTCATGAGTGCGCCGCCGAGGGAGAACACCAACCAGATGAAGACGACGGTGAGCACGAGCAAGATGACGGCTGCTATCCGTCGGCGCCGATAGAGCCGTCGACGCCTGGCCCTCAGCATGTTGATCTGGCGAGGGCTGAGCGGCTCTTGGGATGGCGGGCGGTGTCGGTTGATGGTCGATTGGTCCATGGGCTATCAGTGGGCACCCAACCACGGTCCCACATAGGGGACCGTCACGGCGGCGAGGAGCAGACCGCCGACGAGACTTGACGTTATCGAGAGGCGGCGCCACCGCGAGCCGACGACCCGGACCCGTGTGCGGCGCACCCAGTCCTGGGTGGAGAGACGCGCCGTCTCCGTGATATGACCCAGCACGTGGACAGTCATGCAGGCGAACCACAGGACGAAACTCGCCTGGTGCAGCAGCAGCATGTCGTGACGCCACGCCACGGGGCCGACCAGAAGAAGGATTCCCGAGGCGAAGAGAATGACCGTCATGAGTACGACGAAGGGCCCGAGCAGACGAAGCGCCACCGGTGGTGGACCCTTTTCGCGGTACTCGCTCGACCCCGAGTAGTACTTGACGAAGCGCCAAGAGGTGCTGGCGAGCTTCACCAGCACGGGCGGCACGAGCAGCATTCCGATGAAGACGTGCACGGTGAGCAGCGACCTGACCTGGAGAACCGTGACACCTTCAATGGCGAGCAAGACGAGCAGCACGAGCGCAGTGGAACTGGTGAGTCGCGCGTTCGCGTCGGCACCGAACCGGCGCGTGCGTCGCGCGCTCGCGGAACGTGGGCGATGCTCGATCTGGGTTTGATCGTCGACGGTCATGGCCGCGTGACGCGCCTCGGAGGGGACCCCGTGGCACGTCCTCCCTCCGCGCAGGGGGAGTGAGTGAGCGTGCAAGTGCCAACGCCAGTGCTCGTCATGCCTGAAAGGCTAAGCAGCCAACCTTACGACCTCATTAAGGGCGACGGACTCTTCACCAATTCTTACATTTCGAACATTGGACAAGACGCGCCCAGTTGCCTCACGTCGGCCCTCGGCGAGGCAACTGTGCCGCGTCTCGTCAGTGATCGCCCACCTCTAACGACCCTGGGCCCGCTGCTCTCGGCGTGGCGAGGCGCCACGTCACCTCGAACCTTGCGCCACCGGTCGACGCGGTACCGATCGTGCAGCTCGCCTGCGTCGCGCGGATGATCGAGTCGGCGATGGCGAGTCCGAGTCCGGTACCTCCCGCCGACGTGGCCGTGCGGTGGAATCTGTCGAAGATGAGGTCTCGCTCCTGGGGAGGAATGCCCGGACCGCTGTCGTCGATCTCGAACGTGACCGTATTGCCGTCAGTGGCGACGATCACCTCCACCCGGCCTCCCTCGCCGGCGAACTTGCACGCGTTGTCTATCAGGACACCGACGAGACGGTCGATCGACTCGCTCGGCGCCCGGACGATCGCCGGCTCGTCGCCGAGCTTCATGAACGTGAGGCGAAGGCGTGAGGTCTCGGCCACGATCTGGAATCTCTGCGTGCACGCGAACGCGATGGCCGCGACATCGACGATCTCGTCACTCTGCCTCTTGCGTTCTCCGTCGGAACGGGCGAGCCACAGGAGGTCTTCGACGATGCGTTGAAGGCGATGACCTTCACCGCCGATTCGTTCGAGCGCCGAACGATACGACGTCGCGTCCCGGTCCTTGCTGAGGGCGATCGACACCTCCGCTTCGATGACGCTCAGCGGAGTCCTCAGTTCGTGCGACGCGTCGGCGGTGAACTCCCTCTCGCGACGTTGCGCGCGCGCGATCGGTGACAGGGCCCGGATTCCGACGACGAACGAGGCACCGTACATCAGCACCAGCAGCACGGCACCGAAAATCAGTTCGGCGTTGAGCAATGAGTCCCGTAGGCGCTGGATGTCGGCCACGCTCTCGGCCGCCACCAGGTAGCCCGAGTCGAACGCCACGGCACGAAAGCGAAACGCCGAACGGCCGAGCTGCATTGACGTGCTGCCGGCGATCCACTGCTCGCGAGGCAGCCGCGGCGCGCCGGGGGTGATGATGGTGGAAGTGCCGCTCGAAGCGACCCTCCACACAAAAATTGGCGCGTCGTCATCGTCGAGGTCGCTCGAATGCTTGGTGGAAATCTTGGCGATGGACCCTTCGCGCTGCGCGTCGTTCTTGACGGCGAACGTCAGCTGCTGGCTAAGTCGGGCGTCGACCTGGGACGTCATGTGATCGATCAGGGAGTAATTGAAGATGAGGCCGATCAGTACGTAGCTGCCCATACCGATGACCGTGGCGGCGCCGGCCACTTTGGCCGCCCTGATCCGATCCGACCGTTCCGTCCTCATGATGCGACCACTCGGTAGCCGAAGCCTCGAATCGTCTCGATCTTCGCGTCGCACCCCGCGATCTTGGAGCGGATTCTGGCGATGTGGACCTCGATCGTGTTCGAACCCACGACGTCGGCCTGGTCGCTCCACACGTGAGTGGCGATGGTTCGCCGCGATACGGCGGCGGGGCTTCGGCGTAACAGCAACTCGATGATTAGGCGTTCGGTGGAGGTGAGATCGATTTCCGTGTCGGCGCCGTGCAACTCCCTGGTCGCTGAATCGAACCGCAGGTCGCCGCAGCGGATCTCCTCGTTGAAACGCAGCGCCGGTCGTCTTTGCAGGGCCTGGAGCCGGGCGATGAGTTCGGCGAAATCGAAGGGCTTCACCAGATAGTCGTCCGCGCCCGTGTTGAGACCTTCGACCCGATCCAACGCCGCGTCGCGGGCGGTCAAGACCAGGATCGGCGTGGTGACGCCGCTGCTTCGTACGATGGCGAGCGCCTCGATGCCGCTGCGTTTGGGCATGCGCCAGTCCAGGATCGCGACCTCGTACTCATTCTCCTTGAGCATGGTGGTCGCGGCCTCGCCATCGGCGACCACGTCGACGACGTAGCCGGCTTCGAGCAGTCCGCGCTGGAGGACCTCTCGCAGCGAGCGGTCATCTTCGGCGACGAGAATCCTCACTGCGAACCATCGTCCTTCGTTGGACGTCGTGACCTGAAGGCGCGTGGCGGCGTGCGTAGGTGGCCGTGCGACGAGTCGTCGGATTCGTTCGTCACCGGTGCGCGCAGCATGCTACCAAGTCTGCTTCAGAACGGCGAGAGGGGCCTCGCAACGCGCTCAACGTACCGCATTCGCTCGCACGTGGGCGCCCCAACGACCTCGGCTAGCGATCGGTCGCATCGGTCACCTTGCGCCACAGCGGGGCGGGCAAGTGCCGCAGCACGAAGAAGGCATAGCGCAGGATCGGCGGACTCCAGATGATCGGGCTTCGTTCGGCGAGCCCCTTCATGACATCCTCGGCGACCTCGTCCACTCCGGTGGCGAACGGCGGCTCCTTGGCCCCGGTGGTCATCTTGGATCGCACGTGGCCCGGCCGCAGGATCTGCAGGGTGACGCCGGTGCCCCTCAGGGAGTCCGCGAGGCCGACGCAGAGGCCGTCGAGACCGGCCTTCGCGCCGCCGTAGAGATACTTGGCACGACGAACCCGCACCGCGGCGACCGAGGAGATGACCAAAATACGCCCGCTGCCTTGCTCGACGAGCAGGCGACGGACCTGCGCGAGTGCGGCGACGGGCCACGTGAAGTTCACCGTGGCCATCTCGGCCACTCTGACCGGGTCGTCCTGGAAGCTCTGCTGATCGCCGAGCAGTCCAACGGCCACCACCACGAGGTCGACTGCGCCGCCGGCCTTCTCGAACGACTCGGTCACGGTGCGTTGCGCGTTGGCAGGGTCCTGGGCGTCGAAGATCACGGTGTCGACGTGGCTCGCGCCGTAGTCGAGCGCCTCCTTGCTCGCCTCTTCAAGCAGCTGTTGGTTTCGCCCGGCCAGCACGACCGTACGGGCCCGCGCCGCGCAAAGCTTCTTGGTGATGGCACGCGCGATGTCCGAGGTGCCACCGAGCACGACCACCTGTTGCGGCTGTCCGAAGGCATTCTCCATGTCACGCTCCCGTCATGTCGAGTCGGCGGGCGAGGTCGCTCGTCAAGATGTGCTCCGGATCGACCCGATCCTTCACTTCAAGAAACGTGCCAAGTTCGGGGTACATCGCCTTCATCTTGTCCGGGCTCATCCGCGAATCCTTCGCCAGATAGATACGTCCACCGGCTGACAGCACCATCTCGTCGAGGTCGTCGAGCAGTTGCGGCAGTGAGGGGGGTCCCACCGGGAGGTCGAGCGCGAGGGTCCAGCCCCGCATCGGGAACGAGAGTGGGCCGGGATTCGAGGGGCCGAAACGCTTGAGCACGGCGAGAAAGCTGGCCAGGCCCGACGAGGAGAGATGCTCCATGGCCCGGCGCACGGTGTCGCTGGACTGCTCGGGCACGCAGAACTGGTACTGCACGAAGCCGCGCCGCCCGTAGAGGCGGTTCCAGTCTCGAACGCCGTCGAGGGGATGGAAGAACGATGAGATCGACTCGGGCTTGGCGACCTGTCGCTTTGGCGACGATCGGTACCAGGCCTCGTTGAAGGCCCTGATCGTGATGCGGTTGAGCAAGCCACTCGGGGCGTTGAAGGGAACCCGGAGCCTCGCGGGCGTGGGCGCGCGCAGCGACGCGGAACTGACGTCGCGCGCTCGTGCGTGGTCGCCTCGAGTGAGCACGGCGCGCCCCAGCTTCGAACCACGAGCCATGCAGTCCACCCAGGCCACCGAGTAGCGATAGTTCTCGTCGCCGGAGGTCATCGCGCTCATCACCTCGTCGAGGTTGGAACAGCGTTGCGTGTCCACGAGAACCTGGTCGGTCTCGATCTTGAGCAATCCGAGCGTCACACTGGCGACGACGCCGGTCAGACCCATGCCACCCATCGTGGCCCAGAACAGTTCGCCGTCAATTTCCGGTGAGACCGTCGATACGCCCACTGGCGTGACGACGCGCATCTCACGCACGTGGTGCGCGAAGGAGCCGTCGACGTGATGGTTCTTGCCGTGCACGTCAGCCGCGACCGCACCGCCGATGGTGACCTGGCGGGTGCCGGGTGTTACGGGCAGGAACCATCCCTGGGGGATGCACTGATCGAGGAGCTGGTCGAGGGACGCGCCCGCACCGAGCTCCAGCACGCCGTCGTCGTCGATGGGTCCGATGTCCTTGAGCCCGCTCGCGAGCACCGTGCCTCCACTCACCTGGGCCGCGTCGCCGTAGCTGCGCCCGAGTCCCCGTGCGATCAAGGACTTGGAAGAGGCGAGCATCTCGGAGATCTCCGATTCACTTGACGCGTCGCGCAACGTCGAGGCGCCGGGCATCGTGCGGCCCCATCCGTGGAGCGTGACGCGGCTCACACGTAGACGCCCCACGCCACGAGTAGCACCCAGAGCAGGGCGAGCGCCTGGACGACGCGGTTGTGCAGGAGCAGGTCTTCCGGTGAGGCGCCGTCGCCGGCTTGCGCCGAGCGCATGATGAAAAGTATCGCGAAGACCACCGGCACGACCGTGAGGCGAATCGGCACGAAGTCGTTGTAGATCGACGAGAGGCCGGTCGGCGACGTGTCGAAGGCCCACAGGCAGTAGCCGGTGACGACCACCGTCGCGCTGAGCGTGAGCGCCGAGTGCAGGAACTCCGGCGTGTACTCGGCGAGAACCGGTCGCGAAGCGGTTGCGCCGACTTTCCTCAATTCGCTCGACCGTTTTCCCACCACCAAGAAGAGAGCGCCGAAGGAGATGACGACGAGGAACCACGTCGAGACCGGTATGTGCGACGTGACCGCTCCCGCGTAGGCCCGCAGGAAGAACCCGCTGGCCACGACGCCCAGCTCGATGATGGCCACGTTCTTCAGCCACATCGAGTAGCTGAGCGAGATGACGAGATAGATGCCGAGGATCAACAGCAGACCCTGGGGGCCCGACAGAGCCAACGGAATGGCGAAGGCGATGGCGAACATCACGAGTGCGCTCACGAGAGCCGCCCGAGATGACAGTTGCCCCGAGGCGATGGCGCGAAGGCGCTTGGTGGGATGGAGGCGGTCCGACGGTGCGTCGCGCAGGTCGTTGACCAGATAGATACCCGACGCCATGAAGCAGAAAGCCGCGAATGCGTCGGCGGTGCGCAGGAGCACGTCGGCGTGGGTCAGACTGTGCGCCGCGGCCGGAGCGATGATGATGAGGCCGTTCTTGACCCACTGGGTGGGTCGCATCGCGGACACGAGCGCGCGCCAGGGTCGTCGATTTGCTGCGAGAGACGTCGTCACGACCGCTAACGCTACTAGGGGTGACCGAGCAGCCACGGCGCGAAAAGTCCTCTCACGTGGGCATCTATGCTGAACTAAACATGGAACGTACATATCGCGTCGTAGTCGCCAAGCCCGGCCTTGATGGTCACGATCGCGGCGCCAAGGTGATTGCGCGGGCCTTGCGCGACGCCGGTTTCGAAGTCGTCTACACCGGGCTGCACCAAACGCCCGAGCAGATCGTCCAGGCGGTGATCCAGGAGGACGCCGACGCCCTGGGCCTCTCGTTGCTCTCCGGCGCCCACCTGGTGCTGGTGCCGCGGGTCGTCGACTTGCTCAACGCGGCGGGCCGCGAGGACGTGCTCCTCGTCGTCGGCGGCATCATCCCCGAGGACGACATCGGCCCGCTCGAAGCGGCGGGCGTGTCGCGCGTCTTCACGCCCGGTGCGTCGCTCGCGGAGATCGGATCGTGGCTCGAGACGGCGTTGGACTCGCGTGAACACGCGACGTAGTTCCTGAGTGCAGTTCGACCAACATCAATAGAAAGTAGAAGTGGATGGATCTCTTTGAGTATCAAGGCAAGCAGTACTTCGCGCGCTTCGGCATCGCCGTCTCGCCCGGCGATATCGCCGACACCGTCGAGCAGGCCGTCGCCGTCTCTGAGCGCATTGGCTACCCGGTGGTCGTCAAGGCGCAGGTGAAGGTCGGAGGTCGTGGCAAGGCCGGTGGCGTGAAGCTGGCCAACGACGTCGACGAGGTCCGTCATCACGCCGCCAACATCCTGGGTCTTGACATCAAGGGTCACGTGGTGCACCGAATCTGGATCGAGCGCTCGAGCGATATCGCCAAGGAGTACTACGCCTCGTTCACCCTTGACCGACCGAACAAGACGCACCTGGGCATGCTGAGCGCCCAGGGCGGGGTGGAGATCGAGGTCGTCGCGCAAGAGAATCCCGACGCGATCGCGTTCCTCTCGATCGACCCCGTTCACGGCCTCGACCTCGCGACGGCTCGGCGATGGGTGGGCGAGGCCGAACTCGACGAGGCCGCTCGCGAACAGACGGCGGAGATCTTGGTAAAGCTCTACGACTGCTACACCAAGGGCGACTGCGACCTGGCGGAGATCAATCCGCTCATCCTGACCCCGGAGGGCAAGGTCCACGCACTCGACGCCAAGGTGACCCTCGACGAGAACGCCTCCTACCGCCACCCCGAGTGGGAGGAGTTCCGCGCGACGGAGACCGAGGACCCGCGCGAGAAGATGGCCAAGGAGAAGGGACTCAACTACATCGGACTCGACGGCACGGTCGGCATCATCGCCAACGGGGCCGGACTGGCCATGTCAACCCTCGACGTCGTCAATCAGGTGGGCGGCACGGCGGCGAATTTCCTCGACATCGGGGGAGGCGCCAACGCTGATGTGATGGCCGCGGCTCTCGAGGTCATCAACGCCGATCCCAAGGTGAAGTCGATCTTCGTGAACATCTTTGGCGGCATCACGCGCGTCGACGAGGTCGCGAACGGCGTGCTCGAGGCGTTAGCGCGCGTCTCGATCAGTTCGCCGATCGTGCTGCGCCTCGACGGCACCAACGCCGTGGAGGGCCGCGAGATACTGGCCCCGCACCTCAATGACCGATTGATAACCGAACCAACGATGTTGGACGCCGCTCGCCGCGCCGTGAACCTCGCGAACGCCTAAAGGAAGACCATGAGCATCTTTGTAGACGAAAACACCAAGGTCATTGTCCAGGGCCTCACCGGAAGCCAGGGCCGATTCCACGGATTGAGGAACCGCGACTACGGCACCAAGGTCGTCGGCGGTGTGACCCCCGGCAAGGGTGGCACCGATGTCGATGGCATCCCCATCTTCAACTCCGTGAAGGAAGCCGTCGACGCCACGGGCGCCACGGCGTCCTTTATCGCCGTCCCGCCCAAGTTCGCTTCCGACGCGATCCTCGAGGCAGCCGCGGGCGGCATTGTCCTGATCGTGTGCATCACCGAGGGCATTCCGGCCCACGACGAGGCGGTGACCTTCAATCGCCTCGTCGAAGAGTTCCCGGGCGTGCGCCTGATCGGGCCCAACTGTCCGGGCATCATCAGCCCCGGCAAGTGCAACATCGGCATCACCTCGGGCGACATCGCCCTAGCCGGCGGTCCCGTCGGCGTCGTGTCGCGATCGGGCACGCTGACCTACCAGGCGCTGCACGAACTGAGCCAGCACGGCATCGGTCAGACGACCTGCGTGGGGATCGGTGGCGATCCCGTGCCGGGGACCAACTTCATCGACTGCCTCGCGGCCTTCGAGGCAGACCCCGAGACCAAGGCCGTCATGATGATCGGTGAGATCGGAGGATCGGAAGAGGAGCGGGCCGCCGAGTGGATCAAGCTCAACATGACCAAGCCGATCGTCTCGTACATCGCCGGCGTGACCGCGCCGCCCGGGCGAAAGATGGGCCACGCGGGGGCGATCATCTCGGGCTCGAAGGGCACCGCCCAGGCCAAGATGGACGCACTGTCCGAGGCCGGGGTGTTCGTCTGCCTCAATCCCACCGAGGCCGGCGAGAAGATGGTCGAAATAGTGAAGGCGCTGTAGGTCGTTGGCGGTGCGCCTGTGCGTCCTGGTCTCGGGATCGGGAACGATTCTCGAAGCCATGATCGAGGCGCAACTCGAAGTGAGTCTGGTCGCCTCGGATCGCCCCTGCCGCGGCCTCGAGGTGGCCCGCCGCGCCGGCATCGAGGCGCTGCTCCTGGACCGAAACGACTACGGCGGGTTCACCAAGGACTTCAACCGCGACACGTACGGCGCAGCCCTGGCGGGCGCCCTGCTCGTGCGCGACATCGACCTCGTGGCCATGGCCGGCTTCGGCACCATCTTCACCGATACCTTCCACGTCGCCTTCCCCGGGAGGATCTTGAACACCCATCCGAGCCTGCTGCCCGCCTTCAAGGGCTGGCACGCCGTGGCGCAGGCGATCGAAGCCGGAGTCGATGAATCGGGTTGCACGGTGCACGTCGCGACCGAGGCGCTCGACGACGGGCCCATCCTCGCGCAACGTCGGGTGCGCGTGCTCGACGGCGACGATGAAGCGTCGCTGCACGAGCGAATCAAGGCGTGCGAACGAACGCTCTATCCTCTCGTGGTCGCTAGGGTGATGGCGAACCTGGCGCACGGACTCGAACCGGTGTCGGTGGCCGGGACCCTGGAGGAGAACTAGATGCGGGCGCTGTTGAGCGTATGGGACAAGACGGGCCTCGTGGAGTTCGCGTCGGGCCTCGCCGCACTGGGTGTGGAGCTGATCGCGTCGGGCGGCACGGCGAGCGCCCTGACGCAGGCGGCCATCGTGCACGAGGACGTCGCGGACGTGACGGGCTTTCCTGAGATGCTGGGCGGAAGGGTCAAGACCCTGCACCCGCGCATCCACGGGGGCATCCTGGCGGACCGGTCAAAGCCCGAGCACATGGCGAATCTCGTGGACAACGACATCGAACCAATCGACCTCGTGGTGTGCAATCTCTATCCGTTCTCCTCGGACCCGTCGGTCGATCTGATCGACATCGGCGGCCCGGCGATGGTGCGCGCGGCCGCGAAGAACCATCAGCACGTGGGCGTGCTCACGAGCCCGAGCGACTACCCGGCGGTGCTCGAGGAGTTAACGGCGACGGGCTCGCTCTCCAACGCCACGCGCCACGAACTGGCCCGGGCCGCCTTCGCGCACACGGCCGCGTACGACGCCCAGATTGTTCGCTGGCTGGACGGCGGTGGCGTGATCGGCGAGGCGCCCTCGGTCATCGACGAGGTCGTCCCGACGACGCTGCACCTGACGTTGGAGCGTGCGGACGTCGTGCGCTACGGCGAGAATCCCCACCAGATCGGCGCGCGCTATCGCCTCGCGGGTACCACGCCCTGGTGGGATGGCGTGGTCAAGCACGCGGGATCGGCGCTCTCCTACCTCAATCTCTTCGACGCCGACGCCGCGTGGCGCCTGGTGCACGAGCTCAAGGATGACTTTCCGGGGTTCTCGTGCGTGGCGATCATCAAGCACGCCAACGCGTCGGGTGCGGCGTTGGGCTCGTCGCTCGACGACGCCTTCGCCAAGGCCCTGGCGGCCGACCCGCAGAGCGCCTTCGGCGGCGTGGTCGCCATCGACGGGGTCGTCGACGCGCAACTCGCCGAGCGAATCGCCGCCGGCCCCCAGGCTGACGTCATCATCGCGTCGTCCTTCGCCGAGGAGGCCATTGAACTCCTCGTCAAGCGCCGCAAGGCCACGCGGCTGCTCAGTGCCGCCGCTCCGGAGCCCCTCGGGCGTTCGGTGCGCACCTTTGGCGATACCGCGCTCGTGCAGAACGCGGATGAGCTGCTCGCTCCGGTCCAGGAGTGGCGAACGGTGAGCGAGGCCAAGCCCTCGGCCCAGCAACTCCAGGACCTCATGGTGGCGTGGCGGGTCTGCGCGCGCACGACGTCCAACGCCATCGTGCTCGCGCGCGACGGCGTGGCCGTGGGCGTGGGCGCCGGCCAGCAGTCGAGGGTGGTCGCGGCGGGGATCGCGACGGCCAAGGCGGGCGAGTTCTGCCGAGGGGCCGCGGCGGCGTCGGACGCCTTCTTCCCCTTCGCCGACGGCCTCGCGTCGCTCACCAGCGCCGGGGTGACCTCGGTCGTCCAGCCCGGAGGCTCGGTGCGCGATCAAGAGATTATCGACGCGGCCAACGCCGCGCGTATCGTGATGATGCTCACCGGCGAGCGTCACTTCCGTCATTAGGAGCGTCATGCCAGCAGAAGTACTCGACGGCGAACGGGTCGCCAGCGCGATCAAGATGGAGCTGGCGGACCGCGTGGCCCGACTCGCGGCGAATGGCCGCGGCGTCGGACTGGGCACGATACTCGTCGGCGACGACGGCCCGAGCGTTCGCTACGTCCAGATGAAGCACGACGACTGCCAGGCGATCGGCATCAAGTCCTTCGCGGAGCACCTCGACGCGACGGCTTCCCAGGCCGACGTCGAGGCGGCCGTCGACCGCTTCAACGCCAACCCCGAGATCGACGCCTTCCTCGTGCAGCTGCCGCTGCCCGCCGGGATCAACGAGGAGCAGGTGCTGCTGCGCGTCGATTACGCCAAGGACGTCGACGGCCTGCACCCCACCAACCTGGGACGGCTCGTGATGAACGCGCCCGGACCGCTTCCCTGCACGCCGTCGGGCATCGTCGAGCTGCTGAGGGCCTACCGCGTGCCGGTGGAGGGCAAGCACGTGGTGATCATCGGACGTGGCCTCACGATCGGCCGCCCGCTGTCGTTGCTGCTCGCGATGCGCCGCCCGGGATGCAACGCGGCCGTCACGGTGGTGCACACCGGTGTCGAGGACATGGCGTCGCTCACGCGCACGGCGGACGTGATCGTCGCCTGCGCGGGCGTCGCGGGGCTGGTGACGCCGGACATGGTCAAGCCCGGCGCGGCGGTCGTGGGGGCGGGTACCACGTTCGTGGGCAAGAAGCTCCTGAGCGACGTCGCCGACGGCGTCGCGGACGTCGCGGGATGGATCACGCCGCGCCTCGGTGGCGTGGGCCCGATGACGCGTGCAATGCTGTTGACTAACGCAGTGCTAGCCGCGGAGAAGGTGTGATGACGACTACCGACAACCTGGGTCGCGAATTCTCCGAAAGGCCGTGGGGGAGTTACACGGTCTTAGACGACGCCGCGCCCAATTACAAGGTCAAGCAGATCGTGGTGACCCCGGGGAGACGCCTCAGCTACCAGACGCACAAGTTCCGTTCCGAGCACTGGTTCATCGTGAGCGGCCACGCCACCGTGGTGCTCGATGGCGCGACCATCGAACTCGATCCGGGCGCCAGCGTCGACATCCACGTGGGCCAGGCCCACCGCTGTGAGAACATGGGGACCGATCCAGTGGTCTTCATTGAAATACAGACCGGCACGTATTTCGGCGAAGACGACATCGTTCGTCTCGAGGACGACTTCGGGCGCGCCAGCTAGTTTCGTGCGAATCGATGCCGTACTGGCCCAGGGTACGACGAGGTCGTTCGAGTTCTTTCCTCCCAAATCGGACGAGGAGAGCGCCGTGCTCACGACGACGCTCGGCCACCTCGAACCGCTTCATCCCTCTTTCGTCTCGGTGACCTATCGTGGCGGACCCTCGTCGCGCCAGCGCACCTTCGACCTGGTCACGCAGATCCAGCGCCGGGGCCAGATCACGGCCATGGCCCACTTGATCTGCGTGGGGCACTCGAGCGACGAGATGCGCACCATCCTCGCCAACTACACCGAGGCGGGCGTCGAGAACGTGATGGCGCTCGGCGGCGACGCGCTCGACGATCCACTTGTGCGCGAATCCGACTTCACGCACGCGATTGACCTCGTGGAGATGATCCGAGAGACCGGCGACTTCGCGGTGGGCGTGGCGGCCCATCCCCAGGGTCATCCGAGGTCGCCCGATCGCTCGAGCGACCGGCGATTCCTGGCGCGAAAACTGCGCCTCGCCGACTTCGCGATCACGCAGTTCTTCTTCGAGCTCGACGAGTGGACGAGGCTGGCCGATGAGCTGGGGGCCTTGGGCGTGAGCAAGCCAGTGATCCCGGGAATCATGCCCGTCACGACGCTGCACGGCATCTCGCGCATGGCCGAGATGGGTGCACGAGTTCCGTCGGCGTTGATCGAGCGACTCGAAAGGGCGCACCAGCGAGGTGGTCCGAGTGCGGTGAGGGCCGAAGGTATCGACGCCGCGGGCGAGCTGTGCGCGGCCCTGCTCGACGCAAGCGCGCCCGGGCTTCACTTCTACACGCTCAACCGTTCGACGGCGACGCGCGAGATCTATCGCGCACTTTTCGGCGAGACACCGGGCGTGACGAAGGACCTTTGACCTAAAAGGACCCCCTCAAATAGGTCGTAGGATGGTCCGATGGCTGACAAAATCACGACAAGCGCCGATGGCGTACTCACTGTTTCCAACAACCCGATCATCCCCTTCATAGAGGGTGACGGCATCGGGGTCGACATCTGGCCCGCGTCCAAGCTGGTGCTCGACGCAGCGGCCAAGAAGTACGGCAAGACGATCGAGTGGAAGGAGGTCCTCGCGGGCCAGAAAGCCTTCGACGAGACTGGCGACTGGCTCCCCGAAGAGACGGTCACGGTCTTTCGCGACTACCTCATCGGCATCAAGGGACCGCTGACCACACCCATCGGAGGGGGCTTTCGCTCCCTCAACGTGGCGCTGCGCCAGATCCTCGACCTCTACGTGTGCCTTCGTCCGGTGCGCTGGTTCACCGGTGTGCCCTCGCCCATCAAGAACCCGGAGCTGGTGGACATGGTGATCTTCCGCGAGAACACCGAGGACGTCTACGCCGGGCTCGAAGTCGAGTCCGGCACGCCCGAAGAGGAGAAGCTCGCCGAGTACCTGAAGCAGAGCCTCGGCTGGGAGATTCCCAAGATGGCCGGCATCGGCATCAAGCCCATCTCCAAGGAGAATTCTGAGCGGCTCATCCGCGCCGCGATCAAGTACGCCATTGAGCACGATCGACCGAGCGTCACCCTGGTGCATAAGGGCAATATCCAGAAGTTCACCGAAGGCGCCTTCATGAAGTGGGGCTATGAGTTGGTGCGCAACGAGTTCAACGACGTCGCCGTGGGCTGGGACGACTGCAACGGCAAGCCGGGGTCAAAATTGCTCGTGCGCGACATCATCGCCGACATTGCCTTCCAGCAGACGCTGACGCGCCCCAAGGAGTTCGACGTCATCGCGACGACGAACCTGAACGGCGACTACCTCTCCGACGCGCTGGCCGCGCAGGTCGGCGGCATCGGCATCGCGCCGGGCGCCAACATCAACTACGTGACGGGACACGGGATCTTCGAGGCCACGCACGGCACGGCGCCCAAGTACGCCGGTCAGGACAAGGTCAATCCCGGTTCGGTGCTGCTCTCGGGAGTGCTCATGTTCGAGCACCTCGGCTGGAGCGACGCCGCGAACGATATCGTGGCGGCGCTCGAGGCCACCATCGCCGAGAAGATCGTGACCTACGACTTTGCGCGCCTGATGCAGGGCGCGACCGAAGTGAAGTGCTCGGAATTCGCGTCCGCCATCGTCGATCGACTCTAAACGCCAACCCCCAAAGGAGCATCATGACCACCCCCGTTCACGTCACCGTCACCGGCGCCGCCGGTCAGATCGGCTACCAGTTGCTCTTTCGGATCGCGTCGGGACAGCTGCTCGGGCCCGAGACGCCCGTCGTGCTGCGCCTCTTGGAGATCGAGCCGGCCATGAAGGCGCTCGAAGGCGTGGTGATGGAGCTCGACGACTGCGCCTACCCGCTGTTGGCGGACGTCGAGACGACGAGCGATCTCAACCACGCCTTCACGAACACGTCGTGGGCGCTGCTGGTTGGCTCGATCCCGCGCAAGGCCGGCATGGAGCGCAGCGACCTGCTCAACATCAACGGCGGCATCTTCAAGCCGCAGGGCCGCGCCATCGCCGCGAACGCGGCCAGCGACGTGCGCATCCTGGTCGTCGGCAACCCGTGCAACACGAACTGTCTCATCGCGCGCTCCAACGCCCCGGAGATCGCGGGCGATCGCTGGTTCGCCATGACGCGCCTCGACCAGAACCGCGCGGAGTCCCAGATCGCGAAGCGGGCGGGTGTGGGTGTCGCCAGCGTGAGGAACCTCGCCATCTGGGGCAACCACTCGACGACCCAGTTCCCGGACTTCTTCAACGCTACCGTCGACGGCAAGCCCGTCGAAGCCGTGGTGGATGACCCGACGTGGCTCGAGGGCGACTTCCTCACGACCGTGCAGAAGCGAGGCGCGGCCGTCATCGAAGCCCGTGGCGCGAGCTCCGCGGCGTCGGCGGCCAACGCCGCGATCGATACCGTGGTCGGCCTCACGACCGCCACGTCCGACGACGACTGCATCTCGGTCGCGGTAACCTCGGACGGCAACCACTACGCCATTCCGGCGGGGCTGACGTTCGGCTTTCCGGTCCAGGCCGATGGCCACGGCTCGTGGAAGGTGAAGGAGGGCTTCGCGATCGGCGACTTCGCCAAGGAGCGGATCAAGCTCACGACCGAGGAGCTCCTGGGCGAGCGCGACGAGGTCGCCCAGCTCGGACTGATCTAACAAGCCTCTTCGCCGGCGTCCTAGGCCCGGTGCAGGTTGAGCGCGGCGCGAGCGGCCGCGTAGAAGAGTCGCTCGCGGACCTCTCGCACGCCGTCCCAACCGCGCGAATCCCAGGAATCTCCGGCGAGCGAGTCGCCCGCGTAGAGCAGCTGCGCGAAACGAAGGTGACGGTAGCGCGCAACGGCGATGAAGGCCGAGGACTCCATGTCGACCATCGCACAGCCCTCGTCGATGCGTCGACGTACCCGCGACTGGGTCTCGCGCATTATGGCGTCGGTCGTCCACGTGCGGCCCACGAAGTAGGGCGCGGCGAGCTCGCTCAGCGTCGCGCCCAGCACCCGAACCCCCAGGGGGTCGGCGTCGATGATGCGGCCCGGCGGCGCGTAGTGAAAGCTCGTGCCCTCGTCGCGCAACGCAGAGTTGACGACCATCACCGGGCCGAGGGCGAGGGCGTCGACGAGGGCACCCGCCCCGCCGCAGGCCACGAACGTGGTGACGCCGATCGCGGCCATCTCCTCGGTGATGCCGGCGGCGAGTGGCGCGCCCACGCCGGGGTGCACCACCGACACGGTCCCGTGCTCGCTCGTGTAGTCGTAGACCGGGTTCTGGCCGATTTCGCTGCGCAGCGTGTACACCGGCTTCAAGACCCCTTCGCCCGCGAGCTGCTCCAAGAGCTCGTTGAAGAAGCACAGCACCGCGACCGGAGCCACGTGGCGCTGCTCGTCGTGCAGCATGTAGCCCTCGATGATCCCCGGTTCGTCGAGGTCGTCCTCGGTGAGTGCGATCTCGGTCACGTCGCCTGCCCCTCGCCCTGGGGATGGGCCAGCTGCAACCAGGCGAGCAGCGGCACGATGGCGCTCACGTCGCCGCGGACCTTGACGCGTCCCTCGCGCAGCGCCGACGCGCTGTCGAAGCGGCCAACCGAGAGGGCGAGGGCGTCGCCGTAGGTGAGGCTCAAGACCGCGTCAGCGGCGACGTGATCCCCGGCGAGCAGCGTCGCGCCCTCGCGGCCCATCGTGAAGGTCATGGCGTGCGGACCGGAATCGGGGGCGTCGGGAAATTCGAGGACCACCCGAAAGAGTTCGACGCCGTCCTCGAGGGGGACCGGGCCCGCGTCGCTCAAAGTTCTGTTGACCTGGTCGAACCACGCGTTCGAAAGGAACGCATCCATGAACTAGGGAGCGGGCTGCACCGCAGCCTCGGTCGCTGACTTCTTGGAGCGGCGCATGATCTTGCGCCCCAGCCACGCGATCGGGTCGTAGTCCGCGTCGACCACTCGCTCCTTGAGCGGAATGATGGCGTTGTCGGTGATGTGGATGTGCTCAGGGCACACCTCCGTGCAGCACTTGGTGATGTTGCAGTAGCCCAGGCCCATCTCCTCGCGCACGAGTTCTCGGCGATCATTCGTGTCGAGGGGGTGCATCTCGAGTTCGGCGTAGCGAATGAAGAACCGCGGACCGGCGTAGTTCGTCTTGTTCTCCTCGTGGTCGCGTATCACGTGGCACACGTCCTGGCACATGAAGCACTCGATGCACTTGCGGAATTCCTGTCCCCGCTCCACGTCCTTCTGGAACATGCGATAGCCGCCCTCGGGCATGGGCGGCGGCAGGAATGCCGGGACCTTCTCGGCCATCGCGAAGTTGAACGAGACGTCGGTGGCGAGGTCTCGGATGATGGGGAAGGTCTTCATGGGCGTCAGCGTCACGGTCCCCTCGGGCAGGTCCTGCATGCGCGTCATGCACATCAGGCCCGGCCGGCCGTTGATCTCGGCCGAGCAGGAGCCGCACTTGCCCGCCTTGCAGTTCCAGCGGCACGCGAGGTCCGGGGCGTCGGTCGCCTGGATTCGGTGCACGATGTCGAGCACGACCTCGCCCTCGTTGGGCGTGATCGTGAAGTTCTCGAAGTCGCCGCCGTTGGCGTCACCGCGCCAGATTCGCATCGTCACGTCGGACATTACTTCGCCTCCTTAAGCAGGGCCTTCAGTTCATCGGGCATCTCCAAAAGCGTGGACTCGACCGTCACGATCGGGCTATCCCACTTGCCGCCGTCGCTCGAGTGGGCGAAGTTGATCTTCGCGAAGTTGGGATCGGCCTTGGGGAAGTCCTCACGAGTGTGACCGCCGCGCGACTCTTCGCGGCTCTTGGCGCCGATGGCCACGCACTTGCACACCGTGAGCATCGCCGGCAGGTCGGTGGCGAGGTTCCAGCCGGGGTTGTAGGCCCGACCTCCCTTGACCGCGATGTTCTTCACCCGCTCGCTGAAGGCGTCCAGCTGGGCGATGGCGAAATCGATCTCGCTGGCCGTGCGGATGATGCCGACGTTGTCCTGCATCATCTCTTGGAGGTCTCGCTGTATGTCGTAGGGGTTCTCGCCGCTCGAGCGCTCGAAGGGAGCGAGCGCCTGGGCGATCGCGTAGTCGACCTCGCTCTCGTCGATGTCGGTGGCGGCGTGGCCGCTCTCGATGTAGTCGGCCGCACCCATTCCGGCGCGCCGCCCGAACACCACCAGGTCGCTGAGCGAGTTGCCGCCGAGGCGGTTGGCGCCGTGCATGCCGCCCGCGCATTCGCCCGCCGCGAAGAGTCCGTTGGCCTCGGTCGCGGCGCTGTCGGCGTCGACCTTCACGCCGCCCATGATGTAGTGGCAGGTGGGTCCGATCTCCATCGGCTCGCGCGTGATGTCGACGCCGGCGAGCTCCATGAACTGGTGGTACATCGAGGGCAGGCGTCGACGGATGAACTCGGGCGTGCGGCGCGTGGCGATGTCGAGGTACACGCCGCCGTGGGCGGTGCCCCGGCCGGCCTTCACCTCGGTGTTGATCGCGCGCGCGACCTCGTCGCGAGGCAGCAGCTCGGGCGGACGTCGCCCGGCCGTGTGGTCGTCGTACCACTTGTCGGCCTCTTCCTCGGTCTCGGCGGTCTCGGCGCGGAACATGTCGGCGACGTAGTTGAACATGAAGCGCTTGCCCTCGGAGTTGCGCAGCACCCCGCCGTCGCCGCGCACGCCCTCGGTGACCAGCAGCCCGCGCACGCTGAGGGGCCAGACCATGCCCGTGGGGTGGAACTGGATGCACTCCATGTCGATCAGTCGCGCGCCGGCCCACAGGGACATGGCGTGGCCGTCGCCGGTGCCCTCCCAGGAGTTGGTGGTGAACTTCCAGGACCGGCCGGTGCCGCCGGTCGCCATGATCACGGCCTTGGCGGAGAAGGTGACGAACTCACCGCTGGCGCGCCAGTAGGCGACGCAGCCGGCGACGCGGCCATTCGCGTCGTGCACCAGCTGGAGGACCTTGCACTCCATGAAGACCTTGATGCCCATCGACACGACCTTTTGCTGGAGCGTTCGAATCAGCTCGAGGCCCGTGCGGTCGCCCACGTGGGCCAGGCGGGCGTAACGGTGGCCGCCGAAGTCGCGCTGGAGGATCTTGCCGTCCTTGGTGCGGTCGAAGAGCGCCCCCCACTGTTCGAGCTCGTGGACCCGGTCGGGCGACTCCTTGGCGTGCAGTTCGGCCATGCGGTAGTTGTTGAGCATCTTGCCCCCGCGCATGGTGTCGCGGAAGTGAACCATCCAGTTGTCCTCGGCGTAGACGTTGCCCATGGCGGCGGCGATGCCGCCTTCGGCCATGACCGTGTGGGCCTTGCCCAGCAGCGACTTGGTGAGGATGGCGACGCTGAGGCCGCGCTGCTGGGCTTCGATGGCGGCACGAAGGCCCGCGCCGCCGGCGCCGATGATCACAACGTCGTACTCGTGATGTTCGTAAGGGGAGGTGGTCACAGTGGATCTTTCGTTCTAGAAGAGTTTGTAGTCGGTGAGCGCCCCGGACGCCACGAGGCGTACGTAGACGTCGGCGAGGGCCACGAAGACGAGTGAGGCCCAGGCGAAGTTCATGTGTTTGGCGTTGAGGGGTGTGAGCATCTTCCAGAACCGGTAGCGCAGGGGATGGGCTGAGAAGTTCCTCGCCCCTCCGCCGCAGAGGTGGCGACAGGCGTGGCAGCTCAGCGAGTAGCGCCACAGCAGGATCGCGTTCACGCTCAGCACGATCGTCCCGACGGTGACGCCGAGTCCGAGCCCAGGCTGGTCGAAGGCGCGCACCGCGTCGTAGGTCAGCATCGAATTGAAGAGCAGCAACGCGTAGAAGAAGTAGCGGTGCAGGTTCTGCATGATGAGCGGGAACCTGGTCTCGCCCGAATACGAGCCGTGCGCGTCAGCGACCGCGCACGCCGGCGGTGACCACCAGAAGGCCCGGTAGTAGCTGCGGCGGTAGTAGTAGCAGGTGAGGCGGAATCCCAGCGGGAAGATGAGGATGAGCAGCGCCGGCGAGAGTCTCCACCAGTTGAAGGCGAAGCCCGACTTCGCCCCCGCGACGCAACTGCCGGCGAGGCAGGGTGAGTAGAAGGGGCTGATCAGGTCGCGGTGCGCGGCGGCACCGACGTAGTAGTACTTGTTCTGGAACGCGGCCCACGTCGAGTAGACGATGAAGGCGACGAGGACCGACATCGTCGCCACGGGCTGGATCCACCAGCGATCCTGGCGCAGCGTTGCAGCGTCGGGGCCTCCGCGCACGCCACCAAGTACAACCTTCGTCGAGCTCTCCACCAACGCCACGGCCTCTCCTTGATCGAAAATCCGAAGTTGGAGTCCGCCCCCGCAGGATCACAACCTTTTCCATACTACGCAGCCTCCAAAGGGTGATCGGTGAAGGCGCTGCGCCTCTTAACGATACGGAGAAAACTGTCCGGCGTCCAGGTTCGGCGCTTCGTAAACGGCTTGGTTGATTAAGACCAATTGGGTTTCAAATCAACCGGTTTCGTTGGCTAGGACTGCCTTGTCACGCCGCCCACGACGCCGGCGACGTTACTCGTCGAGGTTCATTGCGGCACTCGGCGTCGACGATCTGCGCGCCAGGAGCCGCAGGGCCGCCGGCGCCAGCGCCTGGTGGGTGAAGAAGACGAACGCCGTCGCAGCGACTATGTACAGCAACTCGATGATCGACGACAGCGTGTCGACGCGTGATCCGGCCGCCCCGAAGACGCCCGGCGCCACAAGTTGGAAGATCAGGTACCCGAGGACCATGACCGAGATGAGGGCGATGAGTACCGAGATGAAGCTGACTGCGGCCACGTAACTGCGCATGACCCGCTTGGTCGGACTGGAAGGATCGGTTTCCGAATCGGCGAGGGCCAGTCCCCGCTGTCGGTGGATCATGTGGGCGACGCCGCCGACCAGAACCATGAGGAAACCCACCACGACGATTCGCGCAACAGTATTGGTACTGGGGGCGGGGGAGCGCATCAGGCTCACGAGCGCCTCGACGACGATGATCGAGCCCATGTACGTAATCCACAGCGAAAGGAACGAGCCGCCGAACAGGTACGCCGCCATCGGCCGCTTGCCCGACGGGTCCGGGTCTGCTCGGTTGGCGATCACGATGATGACGTACGTCATGATCGATCCCGCGCTTGAAATGAGCAGCAAGAACATGATCACGATGAAGACCGCGCTGCTTTCGAGGATGCCACTTGTAACCGTAGTCACGAGGCCCCCTTCCTTGAAGACACGAAGCGCCTTCTCGTTATGACCTTAAGCCTGTTCTCGTCTCAGGGACGACCAATCAGGAATCTCTCCGAGTCGTCAGTTGGGGGTTGCGGATTGATCACGTCGGGCCGCTGCTATGAACCCGAACGTACGTGCCGTGCACCATTGGGCCCTCGTTAACTACATCGGTGGAATTGAAACCCGGTCGGTTTTCGTCAACCCAAATGTCCACTGAACGGCGAACCTTACGGCGCCATCAAAAGCGTCGAATGTTGCTGTCGTGCGTGGACGAGTCCTTGCGTTCTCGAGCGTGTCGAGAACGCGTCAGCTGTGGTCAGTGCTTGCCACTTCGGCGGCCCTCGGCCGTGCCGCCCAGGAAGGCCCAGCCCACGAGACCGACGCCCGGAATCACCAGCCAGATCCCGAAGACCAGCGCCAGCACCATGAGGAAGCATCCGCAACCGAGCGTGAAGGGCCATATGGAGCTGCTGGGAAACGCCCCGACGACGCCGGCCCCCTCGGACTGGGTAGCGCCGGGGTTGTCCTCGGGGCGCGGCTTCATGCGACGGCTCCACCAGTAGTAGTAGCCACCGGGCAAGAACCCGAGCAGCATTCCGCCGAACATCATCACGCCGCCCGCGTCCTCGTTGGAGTAGTGCCAGTAGACGGCGAACATCAAGCCGAAGAAGAGCCCCAGGCCCAGGAGCACCTTGGCTTCTACTCTCATGCGACGGGTACCTCTTGCTCGCTCTCTTCCTCGACGTGGTGGCCGTGGGGCGACGCCGTGTGGCCCGGGTGGTTGTAGTCCCACGTCGGACGCTCGGAGCGGATCTGGGGCAGACGGTAGTAGTTGTGGTGCGGCGGCGGCGACGTCGTGAACCATTCGAGGGTTTGCGCGTCCCACGGGTTGTCGCCGGCGGGGTACTTCTTCCAGCTGTAGGCGATGTTGGCCACGAAGACGATCGTCGAGATGCCGATGAGGATCGCCCCGAGCGTGCTGATCTGGTTCAAGGTCTGCCACTGGGGATCGTGGGGGTACATCGCGATGCGTCGGGGCATGCCGTCGAGGCCGAGGATGTAGCCGGGGATCGTGAAGACCTGGGTGCCGATGAAGAGGAACCAGAACTGGATCTTTCCGTAGGTCTCGTTGAGCATGTAGCCCGTTATCTTGGGGCCCCAGTAGTACAGGCCGCCCATGGCGCCCAGCACGAGCGCCATCACGACGGAGTGGAAGTGCGCGACCACGAAGTACGTGTCGTGCGTGAAGAAGTCCAGCGGAGGGCTGGCGAGGAAGATGCCGGTCAGGCCGCCGATGAGGAACGTTATGAGGAACCCCACGGCCATGAGCATGGCCGTGGAGAACCATATTTCCCCTCGCCACATCGTTCCTATCCAGTTGAACATCTTTATTCCCGTGGGCACGGCGATCAGGAGGCTCATGATCGCGAAGAAGGGCAGCAGCACGACGCCGGTCGTGTACATGTGGTGGGCCCACACGCCCAGTGACAGCGCGGCGATGCTGAGCGTGGCGAAGATCATGCCCTTGTAGCCGAAGACGGGCTTGCGCGAGAAGACGGCGATGATCTCGGTCACCATGCCAAAGAACGGCAGCGCCAGGATATAGACCTCCGGATGGCCCCAGAACCAGAAAATATGTTGCCAGAGCACGGGCACACCACCTCCCGCGACCGAGAAGATGTGCGTGCCAAAGTGGCGGTCGCAGTAGAGCATGATGAGCCCCGCCGTGAGGACGGGAAAGGCCAGCAGGATCAAGATGGCGGTCACCATCAGGTTCCAGGTGAAGATGGGCATGCGGAACATCGTCATGCCGGGCGCGCGCAGGTAGAAGATCGTGGCGCAGAGGTTGACTCCCGTGAAGATCGCCGAGAAGCCGGTCAGCAGGAGCCCGCCGATCCACAGGTCGGCGCCGGAGCCGGGCGTGTTCAGCGAGTTGGACAACGGCGCGTAGGCGACCCAGCCGAAGTTCGCCGCGCCACCCGCGGTGAAGAAGCCCGACAGCATGGTGAGTGAGCCAAACAAGTACAGCCAGTACGAGAGGGCGTTGAGGCGCGGGAACGCCATGTCGGGAGCGCCGATCTGCAACGGCACGATGATGTTGGCCAGCGCGCCGAAGGCGAACGGTCCCGCGAAGAGGTAGATCATGACCGAGCCGTGCATCGTGAACAGTTCGTTGTACTGCGCCAGGGACACCAGGTGTGCGTTGGGACTCGCCAGCTGGGCGCGGATGATCTCGGCGAAGAGGCCGCCGATGACCATCATGATGACCGAGGTCACCGTGTAGGACATGCCGATCACCTTGTGGTCGGTGCTGGTCATCCACTTCAGGATTCCCGTGGGACCGTGATGCTCTTCGTGCAGATCCTCGTGGACGTGCTCGACGGTCACTTGATCGACTGGGTGCGGCAGGACGTCAGTCATTAGTTGTCACCCTTGCTGGAAGTCGTCTTGGACGGCACGATGGAGGAAACCTGCTGCTTCGTTGCCTTGCCCGCACTCTTGGCGGCGGCCGCGGCGGTCGGGTTGTCGTAGCTGGCGAGCCAGGCCTGATACTGCGTTGGAGTCACGACCTTCACGCGGAACCACATCAGTGAATGGTAGAGGCCGCAGAGCTGGGTGCACTGACCAAAGTAGGTGCCGGTGTTCACCGCCCTGAACGTGAACTGGTTGAGCACGCCCGGCAGGGCGTAGCGCGAGAAGTTGAAGGCGTGCACGTAGAAACCGTGGATGACGTCCGAGGACCTCAGGTTGATGTGGACGTTCGTGTTGACGGGCATCACCATCTCGGGCTCTTGGGTGGTCTGGCCGTAGACCAGGGCGTTGGAGCCCGGGTACGTGAACTTCCAGCCCCACTGGAATGCCAGCACGTTGATGGTCACGTTCGTCTTCGGGTTCGCCGTCTCCTTGTTCTCCACGATGAGGGTCGCGGCGAACAGGCCAAAGACGATGAGGATCGGCACGACCGTGTAAAAGGCCTCGAGGGGGATGTGGTACTGGGACTGCTTGGGGATGTTCTCGCTCTTTCGCCTGTAACGAAAAGCGGCGTAGATGATGAGCAACAGCGTGAGTCCGCCGACGATGATCGCCGCGATCGAGAAGCCCTGCCAGAGGTGAAACACCGATTTGGAGGTGGTGGTCGCACCGGGACTCGCGCCGAAGTTGGGCAAGGTGCAGCCCGAGAGGGCCAGAGCGGCGACGGGAAGCCAAAAGGCACGACGAACACGACGCCTCCGGCGAGCACGATCCGTCGAACCCTGAGGGGGCAGGGCGGGTAATTCCACTTCACGACCATACTCAACTATTGGGACCTAAGTCACTTTATGGTGTAAACGCACGAATAACTATTTCGAGCGAGCCGCGCGCGGGCGCCTTGGGGATGGAGCCGTCAGGTCGACGAGAGGCGGGCCGAGCGTTCTGGGTCGCTGTTCTTGGGCCGTGCGACGCGGCCCGAATCTTCGCGCCAGGACTACTGGTCCGTGTCGGGCTTCTTGGGTTCGGTCGTCTCGGTGGCCTTGGAACTCGAGTCGTCGGTCGTCTTGGAGGACTTGAGTCCCTTCTCGAACTCGTTCTTGGCCGAACCGAGGTTGCGGGCCAACTTGGGAATTGCGGTGCCGCCAAAGAGCAGCACCACGACCACGATGACGACAATGAGAATGGTATCGGGAGCCAATTCACCTAAGAACACGGTTTTCTCCTTTGACGTTCTTACCGACACAGTAGTGCCAGAGTGGTTGGCGGCCGTTCGGCGAGACAAAACCGCCTGGTCGCGACCTTCGGCAAGAATGATGTCATGGCGCCACTGCCCCGAAGCACCGTTCGTGACGCCTTGAGTGTCGCGGTGACCGTGGGGGCGTACGGCGTGGCCTTCGGGGCGGCCAGTGTCGCGGCCGGCTTCTCGGTGCTGCAGACATGCCTCTTCTCGCTCTTCACGTTCACCGGAGCCAGCCAGTTCGCGGCGGTCGGTGTGGTGGCGGCAGGAGGACCGGCCATCGGCGCCATCGCCACCGCGGGGATGCTGGGAACGAGAAATGCCCTCTACGGCATGCAGATGGCGCCGCTGCTTCGGGTTCGTGGGCTGCGCCGGGTCGCCGCTGCTCACGTGACCATCGACGAGTCCACGGGCGTGGCCCTCTCGCAGGCGCCACGCGGTGTCGAGGCGATGCGCGTGGGCTTTTGGGTGACGGGCATCGGCGTCTTCGTGTTCTGGAATCTCTTCACGCTGTTGGGGGCTCTCGGCGCGAAGGCGCTGGGCAACCCCGCCTCGTGGGGGCTCGACGCCGCCGTGCCCGCCGTCTTCCTCGGTCTGGTCTGGCCGAGACTCGAGAACACGTTCCTGCGACTCGTGGCGGTGGCGTCGATGGCCTTCGCCCTCGTCGTCACACCGTGGCTGGCGGCCGGACTGCCGATTATCGCCACGGCCGGCGTGGCCATCGTCATGGGTTGGCGAGAACGATGAGCTCCTCGACCACGTGGACCGTGCTCATCGCGACGAGCGCACTCTGCCTCGCCATCAAGCTGTTCGGCCACTACGTGCCCGAGCGCTGGCTCGCCAACGCCCGGCTGCAGCGGATAAACGCCCTCATACCGATCGCCCTCCTGAGCGCGCTGGTCGTGGCCGAGGGACTCGTCACCAAGACCCACGTGGTGATCGACCACCGCCTGGCCGGTCTGGTGGTGGCGCTCGGCGCTCTCCTGGCCAAGGCGCCGTTCCCCGTGGTCGTCGTGGGAGCGGCCGTCACCTCAGCGCTGGTGTACCACCTTCACTGAGAACCGGGCGAGCCGGCTACTTGCCCTGCCAGTTGGGCTCTCGCTTCTCGGCGAAGGCAACGGCCCCCTCGTGCGCGTCCTGGCTGGCGACGATCTTCGCGAACTCCGCGTCACTGATCGGCCACCCCTGCTCCTCGCTCAACTCCGTCGCTTGACGCATGACCCGCTTCGATGTCCGAACCGCCAACGGGGCGTTCTTGGCGATGCGCTCGGCGAGGGCGATCGCCGCGTCGAGCACCTGGTCGCCGGGCACGACTCGATTGACCAGACCGAGCTCGTACGCGCGCTGCGCGTCGATGGGCTCGGCGCTGAGCGCCATCTCGTACGCCACCGCGAGGGGGACCCGCTTGGGTAGTCGCAGCAGGCCTCCCGCGCCGGCCACCAACCCCCTCGAGGTCTCGGGGATGCCGAACTTCGCGTGGTCCGCGGCGACGACCATGTCGCACGCGATCATCAGTTCAAAGCCACCGGCGAAGGCCGAGCCGTTGGCCGCGGCGATGAGGGGCTTTGGAAAGTCTCGCTTGGTGAGTCCGCCGAATCCCTTTTCGGTGATGGGCAGCTTGCCGGCCGCGAATGCCTTGAGATCCATGCCGGCCGAGAAGGCCTTGTCGCCGGCTCCCGTCAACACGACCACCCAGACGTCGTCGTCGCCCTCGCAGGCGTCGAGGGCCTCGGACAGCGCCACCGCGGTCGCGCGGTTGATGGCGTTTCGCGCGTCCGGTCGGTTGATGGTGAGCAATTCAATGTGTCCGCGTCGCTCGCGCAGCACTTCGTCGGCCATGAGGGCTCCTTTTGACGACCCCGAGGGGCACCGCATGAGACGCTAGCGGAGTTGGCGCCACGCCGACATGCGAAACTTGTGCCGTGACCGACCATCCGCCCGTACTCGCCGCCCTCGACGGCTACGCCGTCGAGGGCGGGTTCGATCGACCCCACGAGCCGGCAACGTGTTACCGGCCCACCATCGCGCTCGGTCGCCACGACGGGCCCGGTGATGGCGAGGGGCTCTGGAGGGAGTACGAAAAGGTCGTCGACCTCGCGGCCACGCTCGGTCTTGGTGGGCTGCGCCTGAACGTGGAATGGGCGCGGGTCGAGCCGCGTCGCGGTGAGGTCGACGAGGTCGCGCTCGATCGCTACAGTCAAGTGGCTCGACGCGCGAGGTCGCTCGGCCTGAGTCTCACCGTCGCGATCGTCGACGCCGCGTGGCCCTCCTGGCTGGGCCTCGAGGCCTGGCTCCTGCCCTGGGTCGTTCCCGACGTCCTTACCCAGGCCCGGCGCGTGATGGACCACCTGGACGACGTGACGATCCGGTTGGTGATCTTCACGGACCCTGAGAGATTGGTGTCGGCCGGTTACCTGAACGCGATGGCCCCGCCGTGGCGGCGTGGCGCGAGCGACGACGCCGCGAGCGCACGGGCGCAGATCCGAGAGATCCTTCGACTCGCGAGGTCCGATCCGAAGTTGGGCCCGAAGATGGTCGGCGACACGCACACCATCTCCCTCGAACTATCGCCCGAGCATGTCCAACGCGAGCGCCTCGGGGCCGCTCGGTGCGAGGAGATCTACGTTCGTTCCCTGGTGAAGGGGAACGGGCCGAGCGCCGCCCCGGCGGGGCTGCTCGAGCGCCGTGGTGACGAGTGGTCGGTGTGTGCCTCGCCGCAGCTGCTGGCCGCCCTCGCGTGACAATTGCTCACACGGATTGGCGAGCGGCGTTGCGCTTGCGCCTTCTGCGATAGAGCACGACGAAGACGACGATCAAGATCACCAGGATGGCAACACCGACCCATCCGGCGGAGTTCTCGATCTGGGTGAGTGCGCCACCGGCGAAGTAGCCGAGCAGGCAGTACCCAACTCCCCACAGCAGCGCGCTGATCGCGTTGGCGATGAAGAAGCGACGATACGACAGTTTGCTCAAACCAGCGAGCGCCGGCATCACGGCGCGGAAGAAGGCCGTGAAGCGGCCGACGAAGACGTACACCGCTCCGCGCTGGCGCAACACCTCGAGCGCGCTCTCGATCGCGACGCGCCGCTTGCGCACCAGTGGCAACGAGAAGAGCCGCTCGCCGTAGCGCGCACCAATGGCGTAGCCCACGCACTCGCCGAGTATGGCCGCGACCACGACGATGACGCAGAGAAGACCGATGTTGACCCGACCCTGGCTGGCCACGACGCCGGCCACGATGACCGCGGTCTCGCCCGGGAACACGAAACCGAGGAAGAGAGCCGTCTCGGCGAAGACGAGCGCGGCGACGAGCAGATAGACGGGTGCGGCCGGGAGGTGGTGGATCTTCTCGAGCAGGAACGAGACGACGGTGGCGCTGACCATGCTTCCATTGTTGTAGATAAAGCCCCATGATCTCGTCGCGGAGAGGGATCTTGCGCGGCTCTGGCAGAATGGGGCCGTGGCCCAATCTTTCCGCAGTCGTTTTGACGACGACCAGCGTCGATTGTCCCTTCGCGCCTCGGTGCGAGCCGGGGCGCTCAAGCTGGGAATCATCGAAGAACCGGACGGGAATCCGTACCTCAAATGAACGACGAACGACGTCGCGTACTCGTCATCGAGGACGACCACGATCTCTCGCGCGCCGTCGCGGACCTGCTGGGCGACGAGGGATTTGATGTGGAGCAGCGTCACGACGGGCAGACGGGATTCGAGGCCGCGCGTACCGGCAACTTCGACGTCATCGTCCTGGACGTCATGCTCCCGAAGCGCAACGGCTTCAGCGTCTGCCTGGACCTTCGCAGCGCTGGCGTGCAGACGCCCCTGCTGATGCTGACGGCCAAGGATGGCGAGTTGGATGAGGTCGAAGGGCTCGAGGTCGGCGCGGACGACTTCTTGCGCAAGCCCTTCGAACGCTCGGTGCTGATCGCGCGCATCCACGCGCTCCTGCGCCGCCAGGCACTGGGCGTGCCCCAGCATCTCGTGGTGGGCCCGGTGTCGCTCGATCCCCTGCATCGCGACGTCGTGTCCAACGGCGTCAACGTGACGCTCACCCCTCGCGAGTTCGCGCTGCTCGAATACCTGATGAGCAACGCGGGCGAACCGCTCGCGAAGGGCGACATCCTCAACGCCGTTTGGGGCAGCGCGTTCGATGGCGACCCGAACATCGTGGAGGTCTACGTGGGCTACCTGCGACGAAAGATTGACCTGACCGACGCGCCGTCCATCATCCACACGGTGCGCGGCGTCGGTTACAGCGCTTTCGAGAGCTGATGATCAACAAGCTTCAACTCTCCGTGCGAGCGCGGCTCACGTTGTTTTTCGTGCTCGCCATCGCCGTGGTCCTCACCTTCATGGGTGTCGCCCTGGTCAACCTCGTCCATCGCTCCCTCGTCTCGACGGCTACGAATCAGGTCAAGTCAGAGGTGGCCATGACCCGCACGCGCCTCACGCACGAAAAGCTGCCCGATCGCGAGATCGTCCTGCCGATGTTCGGCAACGTCGTCGTGCAGGTGACCAACGCGCAAGGGACGAAGGTGTGGGCCGCCAGCTCGGCGATCACGCACGTGCCCGTGCTCGCGCACCCCAAGGCCGGTGTCTCGATGAAGGATCCCGCCATCGTGCTCGTGCACACGGCCGCCACGCAAAAAGCGTTGACGCGGATCGGATCCGCCGACGTGCAGGCCATCTCGACGTCTCGTGGCGAGGGTCTCATCTACGGCTTTGTCTACGGGGGGCCGATCGATCGCAGCGACACGGTGCTGATGGTGAGCGTGGTCACGTCGTTTCCGCTGCTCTTGCTCATCTCCGGCGCACTCATCTGGATGGGCATCGGACTGGCTCTGGCGCCGGTCGAGGCGATCCGTCGCCGCGTTGCCGCGATCGCGGCCGAGGACCTCTCCCAGCGCGTCCCCTCTCCCGGTGGCGACGACGAGATCGCTCGCATGGCCAACACGCTCAACGAGATGCTCGATCGTCTCGAATCGTCGTCGCGATTCCAACAGGAGTTCGTCTCGAACGCCAGCCACGAATTGCGCAGCCCGCTCACGACGCTGCTGGCCACGGTGGAGCGAGCGACGAGCGATCAATCCAATACCGACTGGAACGAGGTCGCCGAGACCATAATTCGCGAGGGCCGGCGCCTCGACGTGATCGTCGACGGCCTGTTTTGGCTGGCCCGTCACGACGAGAACCAGCTCGAGGCCGAACGGGTCGACGTTGATCTCGACGACCTGCTCTTCGAGGAGTCCCAGCGAGTTCGAGCGATGAGCGGCCTGAGCGTGGACACGTCAGGTGTGCAGCCCACGCGAGTGAGCGGTGACCCGGCGATGCTCAAGAGAATGATTCGTAACGTGGTGGACAACGCCATGCGCTACGCGACGAGTGAGCTACGGTTCGCCTCCTATTTCGCGGGCTCGTACGCCGTCGTCACGGTGGCCGATGACGGTGAGGGAATTGACGTGAGCCAGAGCGATCGGCTCTTCGAACGTTTCGTGCGCTCCGACCCCGCCCGAAGCCGCATGTCGGGCGGGACCGGGCTGGGTCTGTCCATCGTGACCGAGATCGTGACGCGTCACGGTGGCTCGGCACGATTCGTGCCCGTGGAGCGCGGCACGATGATCGAGCTTCGAATACTCGTCGGGCTGTAGCGATCCTGGGCCGCGCACAAGACGCGGCACTTTACCTTAGAGTCAACATCGTGGACAGTCTTGAACTCTCGAACGTGACGGCGTTGCCGGTCCAGGTGGTTGGGAGGGGTTTCCACTTCGGCCCCGGGACCGGCAAGGCCGTCGAGCTCGACATGTTCGAGGCGATCAAGACTGCGGTTGCGGCGGCGTAGCGACCGATGGCCCTTCCTCTTCACCTTCGGCTCCCGCGCGATCCGTTGTTAACGCTGCTGGCCTCGGCGGCGGTTCTCGAGACGGGCTGGACCATCTACCTGGGCTGGCGACTGCCCCGTCACTACGTCGCCAATCACTGGGACCTGGCGTGGGTCGGCTTGGACGTGGCGCAGATAATCCTGCTGCTGCTCTCGGCTTGGGCCGCGTGGCGTGGTCGCGCGCTGCTGATCCTCTTCGCCAGCTCGGCCGGCACGCTGCTGCTGCTCGACGCCTGGTTCGACGTGACGACGGCGCGCAACGGCGGCTTCATGGAGAGCCTCGTGCTGGCGGTGTTCCTCGAAGTCCCCTCCGCCATCGCCCTCTTCTGGATCACCTGGCGCTCGGTCAAGGAGCTGTCCAACTCGATGTTCGTGACTGACGACGTCAGGGGTATGCCGATACGAAAGATCCGGCTGATTCGTCGATTCGAGAGGGCGATGGAGCAGGAAGGTCCCGCTTCGGACACGGAGCACTAGCTGCTCGGCGTCGACTCGCACATCGATGTGTCGTGCGAGAAAGCCTTGTTGCTTACTGCTCGGGGTAGTGGGCGCCCTCGAGGTCGAGCAGGAATCGCTTGACCTTCTCTCCTCCGGCGTAACCACCGAGCGCGTTCTTGGCCACGACGCGGTGGCAGGGGACGATGATCGGCCAGGGATTGACGTGATTGGCTTGGCCCACCGCCCTCACGGCCCGGGGACGGCCCACCGCCGCGGCGATGTCGCCGTAGGTCCTCACCTCGCCGTAAGGGATCTGGCACAGCGCGGCCCAGACGTAGAGCTGGAACGGCGTTGCCGCCACGTCGGCCAGAGGGACGACGAAACTCTGTCGCTCGCCGTTGAAGTACTCGCGCAACTGCTGGGCGCCGATGGCGACGGCTCGGGGCGGCGTACCTCGGGAGATCCGCGCCTTTTCGTGCGGCAGGTAGACGCGGGTCACGGACTTCTCGTCCCCCTCCACTCCCCAGGTACCGATGGGCGAGACGACGTTCGCTCGGAAAAGTTCCATCAAGTAGTTCTAGTCGGTGTACGGTCGTCGACGATGAAACTCCCCAACGTACGTAACGGCGATGTCGAGCTCTCGCTCGAGGTGAGCGGCGAGGGACCGACGCTGCTCCTGCTGCACGGCTGGCCGGATACGGGGGCCCTGTGGACCGACATGGTGCCCGAACTGGTGGCCAGCGGCTATCGAGTGGCGGTAGCGGACCTGCGCGGTTGCGGCAGGAGCTCCAAACCCGCCGACACCGCGAGCTACAAGATGACCCAACTCGTCGCCGACGTCGTGAGCATCATCGACGCCCTGGGGGAGGAGCCGGTGACGTTGATCGGCCACGACTGGGGGGCAGCCCTGGCGTGGGCGGTCGCGACGTACCTCCCCGAGCGGGTTCAGAGCCTCGTGGCGCTCTCGCTGGGCCACCCCACCTCCTTCTACGGCGCCGGCATCGAGCAACAAGTGAAGAGCTGGTACATGCTGCTCTTCTCCCAGGACGACCTGGGAGAGGCGTTCTTGCGCAAGAACGACTTCGAAGCGATCCGCCGTTGGAGCGGCCACCCTCGAGCGGAGGAGGTCATCGAGGAGCTCGAGCGCGACGGCCAGATGTCCGCACACCTGCGCTGGTATCGCGCCAACGTGCCTATGAACGCCTTCGTCGTGGATCCCCCGATCGTGCCCCCCTTGCAAGTGCCGGCGCTCGGTATATGGAGCAGCGCAGACCCCGCCTTGACGGAACGCCAGATGAAGGAATCGGGCGCGTACTGCGCTCGGGGGTTCACCTACGTTCGATTGGATGGTTTCGGCCACTGGCTCCCTCTCGAAGCCCCTCACGACGTATCACGCGAGATTTTGAACTTTCTTGGCCCCGAAGAGGAGCTTTCGTGACTAAAGTCCCGAAATCGGGCTGCTAGAACGGTGTGATGCAAAAAATTGCTCTCTATAGAGAGTCGCGCGCGGGAGAGACACGGGTCGCTTTGACGCCGGACGCTGTCAAGTTCCTCGTGGGCGACGGCTGGGTCGTGCAAGTACAGAGCGGCGCGGGTCAGCGCGCGCACTTTACCGATGAGGCCTACCAGGGTGTCGGCGCGACGGTCGTCGACTCGCCTTCGGGTGACGTCAACCTGCGGGTCAACCCCCCCACGCTGGAAGAGGTCCAGCTGTTGCCCGAAGGGTCCCTGCACCTCTCCTTTCTCTCCCCCTTGCTGGCGACGGACATCGTCAAGGCCCTCAACGACCGCAAGATCACGATCCTCTCCTTCGATCTGGTGCCGCGCATCTCGCGCGCGCAGTACATGGACGCCCTTTCCTCCCAGGCCACCGTCTCGGGGTACCGCGCGGCGTTGGCGGGAGCCTCGTACTTCGACCGCTTCTTCCCCCTGCTCACGACCGCCGCCGGGACGATCCGACCGGCGAAGGTGCTGGTGATGGGCGTGGGCGTCGCGGGACTTCAGGCCATCGCCACGTCGAAGCGCCTGGGGGCCAAGGTTCGCGCGTACGACGTGCGCACGGCGGCCAAGGAGGAGGCCGAGTCGGCTGGTGCGGTCTTCGTGAAGCTTGGCGTGACCGCCGACGCTGCGGGAGGTTACGCGCGAGAGCTGACGGCCGAGGAGACGGCCCAACAGCAGGCGGCATTGCTGAGCGAAGTCGCGAACGCCGACATCGTGATCACGACCGCCGCGGTCCCGGGCCGCAAGTCGCCGATCCTGCTGACCACGGCGATGGTCGAGGCGATGGGCGAGGGCGCGCTCGTCATCGACATGGCCGCCGACGGCGGCGGCAACTGTGAACTGACGAAGGTCGGCGAGGTCATCGAGCACCAGGGCGTGCGCATCGTCGGGCTGGCCAACCCGCCGGCGCAGATGGGAGCCTCGGCGAGCTTCATGTTCGCGAACAACGTCTTGAAGCTTTTCGCCCTCTACGGCGCGAAGGGTGAACTGAATCCCGACTGGAATGACGAGGTCGTCATCGGCACGACCGTGGCGCGCAACGGCGCCATCAACCACGCCGCGACGGCCGAGGCCCTTGGTGTGCCCCACGTCGCGATCACGCCCGAAGTGAAGGAGACCGCCTGATGGGCAACACCCTCTTGCAGTACGCCACCGTGTTCATCCTCACCATCTTCGTGGGCACCGAGATAATCGCCAAGGTGCCGAGCATCCTTCACACGCCCCTCATGAGCGGCTCCAACGCGATCCACGGCGTCATCCTGGTGGGTTCGATGCTCATCCTCGGTTCCGCCAACACGAATCTCGAGATGGTACTGGGCTTTCTCGCGGTGATCCTCGGGACGCTCAACGTGGTGGGCGGCTTCGTCGTCACCGACCGCATGCTCGAGATGTTCAAGTCCAAGCCTCAGGCCCGCAAGGCCAAGCCGGACGAGGTGACCGAATGAGTCGCGAAACGCTCATCGACCTCATCTACCTGATCTCGGCGACGACGTTCCTGGTCGCCCTGAAGGGCCTCGGCAGCCCCAAGCACGCGCGCAAGGGCAACATGGTCGCGGCGGCGGGCATGCTGCTGGCGGTCGTCGCGACGTTCTTCAAGTACGTCGACGGACACGCGCTCTATCACGTGTGGCTCATCCTGCTCGGCATCTTCATCGGCGCGATCGTCGCGGTGCCGGTCGCGCGGTTCGTGAAGATGACGGCCATGCCGCAGCTGGTGGCGATCTTCAATGGCGTCGGCGGTGGCGCGGCGGCCCTGGTGTCGATCACCGAGTTCGTCCACATCAAGTCTTCCCACCCCGCGACCTACGTCACCCTCGAGGTGCTGCTCGGCGTCCTGATCGGCACGGTCTCCTTCGCGGGTTCGTCGATCGCCTTCGCCAAGCTGCAGGAGCTCATGACGGGTCGCCCCGTCACCTACCCCGGCCAGCAGATCATCAACGCCGTCTTGGGTGCCGCCGCGCTGGTGCTCATCGTCACGATCCTGGTCAGCGGATCGACGGTGCTCTTGTGGGTGCTGCTCGCGCTCGCCTTCGTCCTGGGCGTCGCCTTCGTGCTGCCGATCGGCGGGGCCGACGTGCCGGTGCTCATCTCCCTGCTCAACGCCTTCACCGGTCTCGCTGTCGCGGCGTCAGGTTTCACGCTCGGATCGAACCTGTTGATCGTGGCGGGCACGCTCGTCGGCGCCTCGGGTATCTTGCTGACGAGACTCATGAGCGCCGCCATGGGTCGAAGCCTCTCCAACGTCCTGTTCAGCGCGTTCGGCTCGAACATCACGGCCAGTGGCGCCACGGAGCGCGAGGACGGCCGGTCGGTTCGCTCGGGCACGCCCGAGGACATCGGCGTGTTGCTCTCCTACGCCAGCCGTGTGGTCATCATCCCCGGCTACGGACTCGCCGTGGCGCAGGGTCAGCACGTGCTGCGCGAGTTGGCCGAGGAGCTCGAGGGTAAGGGCATCGAGGTCTTCTACGCGATCCACCCGGTGGCGGGACGCATGCCCGGTCACATGAACGTGCTGCTCGCCGAGGCCAACGTGCCCTACGAGCAGCTCAAGGAGATGGACGAGGCGAACTCCGAACTGCAGACCGCGGACGTGGCGCTCGTGGTGGGGGCCAACGACACGGTCAATCCCGCCGCAATGGACGACAAGACGTCGCCCATCTACGGGATGCCGATCATCAGGGCGGACCTCGCCGAGAACGTCATCTTCCTCAAGCGCTCGATGCGACCCGGCTTCGCGGGCATCGAGAACGAGCTGCTCTACAACCCCAAGACCATCCTCGTCTTCGGCGACGCCAAGGACACCCTCACCAAGGTCGTCGCGACCGTCAAGACCTCGTAACTACGACGCTCGATTCATGACCATCAGGCGGTCAGCGTGTCGAGCGCGGCAATCTGCTCGTCGCTGAGCATTCTCACGGCGCTCGCGTTGGCCCTCACCTGCTCCGCGCTCGAGGCCCCCGCGATGACTGAACTTATCTCGCGATGGCTCAGGAGCCACGAGAAGGCCAGCGTCAGGAGCGGGACGCCGATCTCGGCCGAGTAGTCGATCAACGTGGCGACCTGTGCCTGCAGGCGTGCGCCCAACCAGTGCGCGCTGCGCTCAGCGGGCATCTTCGCGAGGCGTGTGCCCTCGGGCACCGGCTCGCCGGGACGCACCTTGCCGGTGAGCAGTCCGTTGGCGAGCGGATAGAACGGCAAGAAGGCAATGCCCAGTGCGTCGCAGGCCTCCAGCACGCCGTCACGTTCGGGGTCGCGCGCCAGCAGCGAGTACTGGTTCTGGACCGACACGAAGGACGGCCCGTCGCCGGCCGCGTCCTTGGCCTCTCGAAGTTGGGTCGCGGTCAGGTTCGAGCAGCCGATCTGCCTGACCTTTCCCGCTTCGACGAGCTCGCGCAGCGCACCGAGCGTGTCGCCGATCGGCACCTTGTCGTCGGGGGCGTGCAACTGGTAGAGGTCGATGTAGTCGGTGCCGAGTCGCGCGAGCGATTTCTCGCAGGCTTCTCGCACGTAGTGCGGCGCCGCGCCGTAGTGGTCATCGTCCACGGGCATGCCGAATTTCGTCGCGATCACGATGTCGGCCCGCCGCGAGCCGAGAGCCCGGCCGAGGAACACCTCGGACTTGGCGCCACCGTAGATGTCCGCCGTGTCGAAGAAGTTGATGCCGGCGTCGAGCGCGCTCTCGACCACCTCTCGCGAGGCGTCGGCGTCCAAGCGGATTCCGAAGTTGTTGCAGCCGATGCCGACCTCTGAGACCTCCAGCGAGCCGAGTGAGCGCTTGCGCATTGTCGTCCTTTACGTGGTCTTCGTAGTGTACAAAAGCGTCGCGGCGCTTCGCGTGTCGACAACGTGACGCCGCCGCGACGCCAAGTACGATGGACGTACTAAACGAAGGGGCACACATGAAAGTCAGCGTGGATTACGACCTGTGCACGAGCAACGCCGTGTGCATGAGCATCGCTCCCGAGGTCTTCGAGGTCCGAGATGACGGCTTCCTCTACGTCCTGAACGAGAACCCCGGTCCCGAGTTCGACGCTCGCATGCGCGAAGCGGTGGCCGGGTGTCCCAACGGCGCCATCTCGATCGAGGAGTAGTCCATGTCCGGACCTCGGGTCCGCTTCGCCCCGTCCCCGACGGGCTTCTTCCACGTGGGGTCCGCTCGCACCGCGCTGTTCAACTGGCTCTTCGTGCGCCAGTTCGACGACGGCGTCTTCATCTTGCGCATCGAGGACACCGACGCCGATCGAAACCGCGAGGAGTGGGTCGACGGCATCCTCGACGCCCTCTCGTGGCTGGGATTCAACGTGGACGAGGGCCCCTTTCGCCAGAGCGACAACGCGCTCGTGCACTCTAAGTCCGTCGAGCAACTCCTCGCCGGCGGGTTCCTCTACTACTGCGACTGCACGGGTGAGGCGATCGCGCATCGCAAGGGCGAGGACAAGACGCCCGGCTACGACGGGTTCTGCCGCGACCGGGGCCTCGAGCGTGGGCCCCACACGGGACTTCGCTTCCGTACGCCCGACGACGGGATGACGATCGTGCACGACCTGGTGCGCGGCGAGGTGGAGTTCGCCAACGCCAGCTTCGACGACTTCATCGTCGCGAAGTCGTCCGGCGACGTGCTCTACGCGCTGGCCAACGTGACCGACGACCGCAACGACCGGATCACCCACATCATCCGCGGCGAGGACCACCTCTCCAATACGCCCAAGCAGATGATGATGTGGCGGGCGCTCAACGAGGTGTCGGGGGCGTCGCTCGACGTTCCGGCCTACGCGCACCTCCCACTGTTGGTGAACGAGCAGCGAAAGAAGCTCTCCAAGCGAAGGGACCCCGTCTCGACCGAGTCCTTCCGGGACCAGGGCTACCTCGCCGAGACGTTCGTGAACTATCTCGCGCTGATGAGCTGGAGCCCCAAGGGCGACAAGGAGAAGGTCCCTCTCTCGACGTTGATCGCCGAGTTCCGCCTTGAAGACGTCTCGCACTCGCCGGCGTTCTTCGACGTGAAGAAGATGACGCACATGAACGGCGAGTACATCCGCGACTTGAGCATCGTGGAGTTCGTCGAGGCCTGCGCACCCTGGGTGTGCCCGTGGCTGACCGATTGGCGCCCGTCGGACCGCGTGCCGCCCTGGAGCGACGAGCAGTTCGACGCCGAGCTCTTCGCGCGCGTCGCCCCTCTCGTGCAAGAGCGCGTCGCGACCCTGGGCGAGGTGCCCTCAATGGTCGACTTCTTCTTCCTCGACGCGCCGAGGATGGACGACGCCGCCTTCGACAAGTCCATCGGGGGTGATCCACTGGGCCGCACCTTGCTGGTGGCGGCGATCGAACGCTTCGCGACGGCGCCCTGGGACGCCACGTCATTGCACGAGACGACCGTCGAGATCGGGGAATCAATGGATCTGACGCTGCGCAAGGCGCAGGCTCCGATCCGCTGCGCGGTCACCGGCACGTTGGTCGGGCCCCCACTCTTTGAGTCGCTGGAGATACTCGGGCGCGAGCGTACGCTCAACCTCCTACGCGACGCTTTGGCTCGACCCATCACATGATCTTCTGGCCGTTCAAGTTGGCGCTTCGCATCGTGAGCGCGCTTTCCATGCTCGTGATCTTGTACTTCGCGATCACCTTCGTGCAGATATGGCTGACCGGACACGAGCACTCCAAGGAGTCGGCGCAGGCCATCCTCGTCTTCGGCACCACCGAGGACAACGGCAGGCCGTCGGCGGAGCTCACGGTGCGCCTCCATCACGCGCTCACTCTCTACAAGCAGGGACGCGCACCGTGGATCGTCGTCACCGGCGGGAACCGGCCGGGCGACGACTACACGGAAGCCGGCGTCTCGGCGACGTACCTCGAGGACCACGGGGTACCCGCGAAGAGGATCCTGAAGGGCGCGGGCAACGACACGTGGCAGAACGTGACGACCGTCATGCCGTTGTTGAAGAAGCATCACATCGTTACCGTGCTCACGGTCACCGATCCCTTCCACGAGTATCGCGCGATGGCCATTTCCTCCGCGCAGGGCCTCGCGCCCCAGCCGTCACCGGTATCGGATTCGCCGACGATCCACTTCTCCCTGTGGCTCTACTACCTCAAGGAGACGCTGGCGGTAGGGGTAGGGCGCATCATCGGCTACGGCACATTGAGCTCGTGGACGTCCTCTGCCGCAACGGTTCGCTCGCTGGCTGGCAGGTGAGCGGCACACTTAGATAAGATTGCCAAGCCCTTCGGGGGTGGTGTAATTGGCAACACAACTGGTTCTGGTCCAGTTATTCAGGGTTCGAGTCCTTGCCCCCGAGCGAATTGAGCAGGAGTCACGATTCCTGTTCGCTTCATGGTCCCATCGTCTAGTGGCCTAGGACATCACCCTCTCAAGGTGGAGGCACGGGTTCGAATCCCGTTGGGACTGCAAATGGTTTTCGGGTGATTCCCGCTGATCACCCGATATTTCGCTTAGCCAACAACAACAGCAACCATCCAATCGTGACCCGTGTGACGCGCCCGCTAAGGCCCCGTTAACGCCCGAGGAAACCATTCAAGGTCGCCGCTCGTCGTCCAACTGAGGCAGTAGCTCTTTCTCATCAAGCGTCAGTCGCTCCGATCAATTCTTGCGAGTCTCATGGCTGCAACTCTCGAGGTCAGTGGTTTCACTCGGGCATTGTGGCGGCACCTCAGGTCGATCAGAGTCCGGCGCAGGTCCGACAAGCAAGCTCCATCCAATGCGTTGGTCAAGCACCCGGTTTCGAGGCCGCTCCCCACCGACGTTTTGGGGTGGAACGATCACGTTGGCCTCCAAAAAAGGAGGTGCTGAGCCAGCCCGCAGGCCCCCTCAAGGCAATTCGAGGTACCTCCGCGCGAGGATTGAGGCACCACTCTTGGAGTTGCGGTGGGTCTCACCAGCCAATGACCCAGGGCACGGGCTCGCGCGGCCACCGCTTCAGCGAGTCTGGCGCGTGATGAAATCCTCGGCACGATTTCACTGGTCGACGTAATCTTTCCAGGTGGAAACGCTCCCTGCCCGGTCCACCATGGCGCGATGACGCGGTCAGTTGCCGCCTCGTCAACCTGGGCTCCGCTTCGGGTCAAGGTTTTCCGATGGCTCTGGCTCGCCTCCCTCGTCAGCAACATCGGCACCTGGATGCAGACCGTTGGCGCCCAGTGGTTGCTCGTGCACACGGCGCACGCCGCGATCTTCGTCTCGCTGGTCCAGACCGCCGACATGCTTCCTGACGTGCTCTTCGCAATCGTGGGTGGTGTGCTCGCCGACACTCTCGACCGGCGGCACCTGCTCATCGCAGTCCAAGCTGGCCTTGCTGTTGTAGCTGCAGCATTGGCGGCGCTCACAATCGCGGGGCACATGTCACCCGTCTTGCTCTTGATGTTCACGTTTGTGATTGGGTCGGGCTCGGTCTTCGTGACGCCCGCGTACCAGTCCCTCGTGCCAGAGCTTGTCCCGCGTGACGACGTGACCTCCGCTGTCCAACTCAACTCAATAAACATCAACATTGCCCGTGCGGTGGGGCCCGCGATCGCCGGGATTCTGGTCGCCCATCTCGGGGTCGGCGCCGACTTCGCACTCAACGCGGGCACGTTCCTCGTCTACGCCATCGTCGTCGTGCTTTGGCGGCCGTCCTCGGATATCACTCCCCAGCTCCCAGAACGCTTCCTATCCGCTTTACGCGCCGGCGGCCGTTACGTCCGTTACGCGCCGGTCGTTCGACGGATACTGCTCCGCGCGGCTTTATTCCTCTTCCCGGCGAGTGCGTTATGGGGCCTATTGCCTCTCGTTGCGAGCCGTCGCCTCGAGCTCGGCCCCAGCGGGTACGGGCTCTTGCTCGGCGCGCTGGGTGTCGGAGCCATCGTTGGGGCGTCGGTGCTCTCGAGAGCGCGCGCCCGGCTGTCTTCTAATGCGCTCGCCGGACTGGCCGGTGGAGTCTTCTGCGCGGCTCTCGTCGTCGTGGCCCTGCTGCACTCAACGATCGGCGTAGTGCTTGTTCTCCTCCCCACCGGCATGACCTGGGTCTGGATGCTCGCGACATTGAATACATCGCTCCAGCTCTTCCTACCGGTCTGGGTCCGGGCACGGGGGCTGTCCGTCTACCAGATGGTGCTCTTCGGCGCACAGGGTCTGGGCGCCTTGGTATGGGGAGTGCTCGCGGACGCGTTCGGGCTCACCACCGCTTTTCTCGTGGCTGGTGGATTGCTGGCCGCGGGCACGGCATCGATGCGCCTCTGGCCGCTCTTTGAGACGTCGGACATGGACCGAACCACCGTGGTGCGGCCTGATCCGGATGTGGCGGCCGATACGGAGGCGAACGCCGGACCAGTCGTGGTGTGGACGTCCTATTCGATCCCGCCCGAACGGGAGACCGAGTTCAAGAGCGCAATGCGCCGTGTCCGCGAGTCACGTATGCGTACGGGCGCCACTGAGTGGGGCCTCTACCGCAACGGCGAGCAACCGGATGTCTTCGAGGAGATCTTCTTTGTCGCCTCTTGGGACGAGCACCTGCGTCAACACCGAGAAAGACTCACCCCCGCCGACCGCGACTACGAAGACGAAGCGAAGGCGCTTTCCTCAACACCGCCGCAGACTTGGCATCTTCTGCCTACAGCCTTCGACGGCCGGTGAAGGCCGGTTCAATCGCTGGCACGCTGCCGTCGAATGAGCGGGACAACCACCCAGATGGGGCTCGGACGGTGAAGACCATCGACGACGCTTCGACGCCGGAAATGAAGGATTGATTCTCGTCACTCGCTCACCGTTGGAGGTGCAGAGGGCCTTCGCTTGACGAACCCTAATCGTTTAGGCACAACGCACGATGCTCATTATGGGGCATGGCGCGCTGTGCCCACCTAGTTCCGTGGGGATGATTGAAAACAGCGAAGTCTTCCGCCCGACGATATTTAGGGTGAAGCATCCAGCGTACCCAAGGTGGCAACGAATCGGCCCCGTAACGAGTCCCGACTGACTATGTCAGGCTCCTGAGTCCATAACACGAGTGCCGGACTCATCCTCTTCACCCATTACGTCGCTGTCGGCTTGTCGCCGTCGCCGACCACGTCAGCGTCCAACCGGTCTTCGCCACCCATGACGTCGTGGTCGGACTTGTCCCCGTCGCCGACGACGTCAACGTCCATCCGGTCTTCGCCACCCATGACGTCGCGATCGGACTTGTCGCCGTCGCCGACGACGTCAGTATCTATCCGGTCTTCGCCACCCATTACGGACTCTTCATCGTTCATATGACTCCTTCGCTAGTTCGACGCCGCCCACAACAGAACGCCATGGCGAAACCGCTCTTCCATGGCCAAGTATTGACCCAGGCAGGTCCTCTGTCAACCGCCATTTTCGTCGAGTTGACATCAAACCTGCTCTTCCCTTGACATCCTCGAAATGCTTCGTTGCGTCCCTTCCCGCGACGCGTCTTCCGGAGAGTGGAGTTGTCCCAGCGGACCCGAACTCTGCCTGGGCGACCTCGACAGAAGTCGCGACCAGTCAACCCCGGGCAGGTCGGTATCACTCGAATCGAAGCTCAATGTTGACCGAAGGAAAAGTTCATCGGCGGCGGTACGCTCAGCGTATGGATAATTACGACCCCTCCCCAGATCGCTACGGCTCCATGACGTACCGTCGATGCGGGCGCAGCGGACTTCTGCTTCCCTCCATTTCTTTAGGTCTTTGGCACAACTTTGGTGATGACCGACCTATCGACACGCAACGCGCGATTCTTCGGCGGGCATTCGACCGCGGCGTGACGCACTTCGACTTGGCGAACAACTACGGCCCACCGTACGGGAGTGCCGAAATCAACTTTGGGCGCCTCCTCCACGAGGATTTCGCGTCGCTGCGCGATGAACTAGTGATTTCCACCAAGGCCGGATGGGACATGTGGCCCGGTCCCTACGTCGACCTGGGATCACGCAAGTACCTGCTCGCAAGTCTGGATCAAAGCTTGAAGAGATTGGGCCTCGACTACGTCGACATCTTCTACCATCACCACTTTGACCCGAGCACACCTCTCGAGGAATCGCTGGGGGCACTCGACAGCGCCGTGCGCCAGGGCAAGGCCCTCTACGTCGGGATCTCCTCGTATTCGGACGAGCGCACCTCCGAGGCCATAGCCATTCTTCGCGGCTTGGGAACGCCTCTGCTCATCCACCAGCCTTCCTACTCCATGCTCAATCGCTGGATCGAGGATCAACTCCTCAACGTGCTCGGAAGAGAAGGCATTGGCTGCATTGCCTTCTCCCCGCTCGCGCAAGGCCTGCTCACGAATCGGTACCTCGAAGGAATCCCCGAGGGTTCGCGAGCTTCGAAGGACTCATCTCTTTCAAAAGGCATGCTGAACGAGTCGAACCTCGGGCACATTCGTAGCCTTAATGAGATCGCCTCGAGCAGAGGCCAGAAGCTCTCGCAAATGGCCCTGGCGTGGGCCTTGCGTGATTCGCGTGTCACCTCGGTCCTGATTGGCGCAAGCAGCGTCCAACAGTTGGACGAAAATCTGGATGCGCTGGACAACCCATCGTTCTCCGCCGAGGAGTTGACTCTTATCGATCGCCACGCCGTTGAAGGAGACATTGATCTATGGCGCGGGCCGGCCACGAGTTGAGGTGGCTCTCAATGCCGCTACTGGCGCCGCCGTTGTTGTTCCAGGGTGCAACTCGACTGCGACAATGGCGTCAATGGAAGTTGTACGCATAGGCCGTCGAACGCGCCGAGGGTGACCTTCGGTCATGACGGGCCAAGCCCCATCGAGCCACATTCCTAAGCGGGTAAAGGAGAGCAAGGGTGAACAATCGCAAAGCCAACGATGTAACCATCGCGTTTCTGGGCGTAGGTCAGATGGGCACTCCTATGGCGTCCCGCTTGATCTCGGCGGGCTTCAACGTTCGAGTGTGGAACCGATCGAAGGAACGTGTGAAGGGGCTTGTCCAACTAGGCGGGACCGAAGCGTCAACCCCAGCGGTGGCAGCCGCCGGCGCCGACGTGGTCATCACGATGTTGCCAGACGGCCCTTCGATCGAGACCGTTATGCGAGGTGCGGAGGGCGCGCTCGACACTCAAACCAGCGGCACCGTCTGGCTGCAAATGGGATCGATTGGAATTGAATGGACCGAGCGGTTGCGAAAGGTCGCCACCGAAGCGGGGGTGCTGTTCGTCGACGCGCCAGTGTCAGGAAGCGTGGCGCCAGCAACAGCTGGCAAGCTGATAATTCTGGCGAGCGGACCTGAAGAGGCTCAATCAATCGCCGAGCCAATCTTTGAGGTGTTGGGCAGCCGCACGTTCTGGCTGGGAGCTGCGGGCGCCGGCACTCGAGCGAAGGTCGTGCTCAACAATTGGTTGGTCGACCTCGTGGAAATGGTCGTCGAGACGCTCAGATTCTCCGAGGCACTCGGCCTCGACCCACGAACCATTGTCGAGATTCTGGCGGATGCACCGACCGGATCGCCGTACGCGGTAGCCAAGGCTCGCAGCATGCTTGATGGTGATTTTTCTCCGAGTTTCGCGTTGAAGCACGCGGTGAAGGACGCTTCACTGGCTCTGGACGCAGCGCGCAGCGTGGACGAAGAACTTCCGCTGACCGCAAGTCTGATTGCCACGTGGCAACGCGTCGTGACCGATGGGGCAGGCGACCTTGATCTCTCCGTTGTCTACCGCTCTGCGGGAGCGTGAGCGGCTGCCGCTCGGTTGAACTGTTGAGCAGGATTCGAGACTGCGCCCACGGAACATCGGCTCGGACATTCGTGCCTGACCACGAGGCGCTAATCAGCACCTCCTCACCATGCGCTTCGCACCGTAGTCACCTACTCGAGGTAGGCACGCGTTCGAATCCCTTAGGAGTAGCGAAGGGGTCTGAGGCAAAGACTTGACGTTACAGCCGGATTGTCGACGTCGGCCCGTGATCCGAACTGTTGAAACGGAAATCGTCTTACAGTGAGATTCCCCCCGTGACGAATAGGGCGATTGACGCCACCGCCATGATGACCACCGTCAACCAACCGAGGTAATTGGCCGCGCGACCATTGACGTGGTCGCCCATAAGTCGGCGGCTGTTTGCCACCATCATCACCACCACGAGTAGCGGCGCGGCGATAACACCGTTTATCACTGCGACGAAGACCAGCAGTTGAATGGGATTGACGTTCAAGAGGCTCAATGCCGTGCCACCAATCGTCCCTACGCCAACGAGGGCGTAAAACAACGGAGCCTTTCTGATGGTGCGTGAGAATCCCCATTCCTTGCCGAGCAATCCCGAGAGTCCGACCGACCCCGACGCGGCAAGCACGGGGACCGCGAGGAGGCCACTGCCAATGAAGCCAAAGGCAAAGATAATGCTCGAAAACTTTCCAGCGAATGGCTTCAGTGAGCTCGCAGCCTGCGCCGCACTCTGGACGTTCACGATGTGGTGGACGTGCAGAGTTTCTGCCGTCGCGGCGACGATCGAAAACATCACAATGTTGGAGAAGGCCATGCCGGAGAACACGTCGAGACGACTGGTGCGTTTCTTGAACGCCGCTCGCGCCCGACTGCGTTTCTTCAGGGGAGTGGGCTCGTCCCCACCTTCTGGATCGTCGCGCATCTCCTCGAGGCGGTTGGCGCTTTGCCAGAAGAACAAGTACGGCGAGATCGTAGTGCCGAGCATGGCTACCAGGAGCGCAATGTAGCTCTTGTTGAGTTCAACGTGTGGTACGAAGGCGTAGAAGAGGATGCGAGTCCAGTCGTGCGTTACCACGACGACGACGATGAGGTAGACCACGAGGGCGCCGGCCAGAGTCTTGAAGACGAGCGCGATGTGCGCGAATGTCCCCTTCACCAACAGGGCCGTTATCAGTCCACCTGAGACCAATGCCCAGAGCCAGGTTGGACCTGCCTTCAACAGGTTCATGCCCGAACCAATTGCGACCAAATCGGCTGCGATGTTGAGCGTGTTGGCAATGATGAGAATGATCAGCAACACCGCCACAATCGACTTTCCCGTTCGTTGGAACCGCTTGACCGCAAGCTCGCCCAAGCCTTCGCCCGTCGCCAGAGCTGTCCGATCAGAAATCTCCTGAACCGCGGCCATCAGGGGGAAGGTGAAGAGCGCGGTCCACAGGAACGTCAGTCCATACTTGGAACCGGCTTGCGCGTAGGTGGCAATGCCCGAGGGATCGTCATCCGATGCTCCCGTGATCAGCCCGGGACCGATCGCACGGATGTATTGGCGCCACTTTGGTCCGGATTCCAACGGGAATTCTTCTTTACCCGTCGCCCTGGCATTCCTGCTGCGCCGCATCGTCACCGGTGTACACCGGTGATCAGCTCAGCGGTGTCCATAGTCGATTTTAGGTCTGGCGACAGCACGGTGCGCATGTAAAGACGTCACGGAATGCGTCAATTGACGCTGAGTCCCCATGGGACTAGAGAAGAACGGTTTTCCGCCCAGGCATCGAGAACGTGTACTGAGAATCGTCGCTCGAGCATCAGGAGGGAAGCGGCTCCGAACAGCAGATCCGCACTCAATTCCGGTTCGGCGGAAACCAGTCCTGCGACCATTCGGTCGCGGGCGATTACCGCATGACCTTCGTCGGCCGTCACGTGCACGTCGAAGAATTGCCGACCCTGTGACCCAATACCGAGGCGCGCGAGCGCCTCGCTATAGCGACGCATTGGCGTCACCGACGTCATCTCGAAGACGGCCAGATGTCCGACCAGGGCCGCTCGCAAGCGGCGATGGAGTCCAAACATCGAGACCAAGTTGACGGTCGCCAGGGTCACCCCCGGCAGCACTTCCACGTACGAGCCGTACGAGGGGTCGAGACCGAGCGCCATCAAGGTATCGGCGAAGAGGGCCGAGTGCATCGAAGCTGCCACGCCGGATCCGTACTCGTCGTACTGGATCTCCACCATCGCGGCCTTTGCTTCGCCGGTTAGTCGGGGTATTCCAAACGTATGGGGATCGGCTTCCTTCAGTTGATATGCGGAACGGTGGATGCAGAGTTCGCGGAATTGATTGAGAGTTCCCGACTCGAGGAGATAGGTCGAAAGCGATGGTCCCGACGACGCGCGAATCATCTCGTCGAGCACTGAAACCGTCTCAAAGGGAAAACGAGTCTTGGTGCACTCGACTTCGTCGCGAAGTCGATTCTCGAAAGCGCGCTCAAGTTCCGCGCGAAACCTCAGCAAGTCCGGATCCCACTCCCAGTCGCTGCCCATCACGCCGCGATAGTGGACTTCGTAACAGAGATAGAGGGCCAGGGCGAAGTCATCGTCACTCAACGCGTCAACTCCCGAGACCGGTGGTGTGGCACCAAGGGTTCCCGGCGAGCGCTGCAGCGCTGAGATCACTGCGGAACTGAGGGAGCCTCGGGGCCAAGGAAGAAGCTGCCAGTCCGAGATCGCCGGACCTGCGTGGCTTGCGCTTGTCGCACCTCTCGCCCTTTTGTCATCGTCGACAAGGACCAAAGGGGGAGGATTCTTGGTCCTTGTCGACGAGAAAGTTTCGGCGCTCGCCGAACGGCCCCCAGTTCTATTCCTTGACAGCATCCTTGATCTTCTCGCTCGCCTGCTTGATGTTGCCCATCATCTGGTCCACCTTGCCGTCTTCTTCGAGTCGATCGTTGCCTGAAACTCTGCCGGCAGCCTCTTCTACATTTCCCTTTGCAACCTGAGCTGCATTCTTTGCCTTATTCTTCTTCGACATTTTTCCTTGCTTTCTCCATTTTCAAGGTGAGGCGGGCGCCTCTCCTGCACTGCATGCATTCATGTTCGTTCGCCAATTCACTTCGAATGACTCCTTGGACAGCGATTGAACGTTGTTTCACTTCGCTCCCGTCCACTGTGAACTACGAAGATCTGATACGGGAGGGTGGGCTTCATCTCCTGAACAAGACGACAATCAGGATGACGACGAGAATCAAAACGACCATTCCGCCTCCGATGTACATGGCTAGTACTCCTTTCCCAAGTGAAGCGTTAGTTCCTGCAGGTTCGTCGGCCGTGCGGTCTTCGTGCGATCGCAGGACGTTGGTACGGCTTCAGCGTTCGCAAACAGGACTCCTCGATGCTCGCAACTACTTGGAGTCTTCATGGACCGAGCTCGTGTTGCCCGCGGTATCAACTACTTGACGGTTCATCTCGTGGCGGTTGCCGCCCACCGGATTACGCGACACGGCGAAGATGATCGCCGACACCACGAATCCGAACGCTCCTACGATCATGAGGATGAGCCCCACGGTCGAAAGACGAAAGCCGGTCCCTTGATAGGTGACGGCCCAGTACATCACTGCTCCAGCGGCACCTGCGATGGCGCTGAGCACCATTCCCGGTAGACCCACTTCACACCTTCTTCTGTACGCCTCGACCAACGGTCAGGGGAGAAGGATGCAGGGTCCAGACGTCCTCATTCAGAGTGTAACACCGGAA
>Ga0182030_10000463_pt1 | contig 75937 bp, 57 predicted proteins | sample 812S3MmetaG_FD_121299 | JGI IMG/M metagenome (GOLD analysis project Ga0182030, IMG submission 121299) | Permafrost microbial communities from Stordalen Mire, Sweden - 812S3M metaG (Illumina Assembly) | ecosystem: Environmental > Terrestrial > Soil > Wetlands > Permafrost | place: Sweden...
ACTGTGGTGACGGTGACCGGCACCGGGTTCGTGGTGGGGGCGACCACGGCAACGTTCGGAGGGGTGGCGGCCACCGCCGTCACCTGCAGCACGACCGCTACCTGCACGGTGACCTCGCCCGCCGAGTCCGCAGGGACCGTCGACGTCAGCGTGACCACCGCAGGGGGCACGTCGGCCGCCACCAACAACGACCGGTTCAGCTATCTGCCGGTGCCCACCGTGGGCACGGTCAGTCCCAATGACGGCCCGCAGACCGGTTTGACAACCGTGACCATCACCGGCTCCGGCTTCGCCGACACCATCTCCGTGGCCTTCGGGACGACACCGGCCGCCTTCAGCGTCAGCTCGTTGAACTGGCTCACCGCGGTCCTGCCGGCCGGCACCGCGGGCAACGTCGATGTCACGGTCACCACCCCGGGCGGTACCTCAGTCGTCAGTTCGGCAGATCAGTTCACCTACGACGCTCCGCCGACGGTCACCGCCATCACCCCCGGCTCGGGGCCCCTGGGCGGGGCCACCATCGTGACAGTCACCGGCACCGGGTTCGTGACCGGCGCTACCTCGGCCAACTTCGGGTCGACCCCCGCAACATCGGTGAACTGCGCCACCACCACCACCTGCACCATCACCTCCCCGCCGGGTACCCCAGGCAACGTCGACGTCACCATCACCACCCCCGGCGGCACATCCGCAGCGAACAGCGCGGATCAGTTCACCTACGTACCCATCGGGAGCATCACCAACATCAGCCCCCGCGGCGGGCCCCTGGCCGGGGCCACCACAGTGACCATCACCGGGTCTAACTTCGCCGGCACCGTCAACGTGAAGTTTGGGACGGTCAACGCCACGGCGTTCAACGTGAACTCCGACAGTTCGCTCACCGCCACCTCCCCCGCGGAGACCGCCGGCGTAGTGGACATCACGGTGACCGACGCCACGGGAACGTCGCCCACCTCCTCCGCCGACCGGTTCCACTACGACACGGTGCCCACCTTGACGTCGCTCAGCCCGGCCGCAGGCAGCGTGGCCGGCGGCGACGTGGTCACCGTCACCGGCACCGGCTTCGTGGCCGGAGTCACCACCGCCACCTTCGGAACGGTGCCCGCCACCTCGGTGGCCTGTGCGACCGCCACGTCGTGCGACATCACCAGCCCGGCGGAGACGGCCGGGGCGGTCGATGTCATCCTCTCCACTCCGGGCGGGACAACGGCAACCTCGGCTGCTGACCTCTACACCTATGACACGACGCCCACGGTGACCGCGGTGGCCCCCAAGGCGGGCCCGCTGGCGGGCGGGACGACCGTCACGGTGACCGGCACCGGGTTCGCTGACGTGAGCGGCACCTCCGTCGATTTCGGGGTCCCCGACGCCATCAGTTACACCATCAACTCCGACACCTCGATCAGCGCCGTCTCCCCGGCGCAGACCGCCCGCGTCGTGGACGTCACGGTGACCAACGCATCGGGCACGTCGGCCACTTCCGGCGCAGACCAGTTCACCTACGACCCGGTACCCACCGTCAACGCGCTCAACCCCAACGGCGGTCCGCTGGGTGGCGGCACAGCGGTCACCGTGACCGGGAGCGGGTTCGTGATCGGGACGACCGCCACCTTCGGCGGCGCCGCAGCGACCGCGGTGAGCTGCGCCTCGAGCACCACCTGTATCGCCACATCGCCCGCGGAGAGCGCAGGCGCCGTTCATCTCACGCTGACCACCCCCGGCGGGTCGTCGGCGGCCACCTCTGCGGACCTGTTCAACTACGACCCGGTGCCTGCAGTCACCGCGGTTAATCCCAGCGCCGGCCCCTTGGGCGGCGGCAGCGTGGTCACCGTCACCGGTACCGGGTTTGTGGCGGGGGCGACCACCGCGATGTTCGGAGCCAACCCGGCTACCGCGGTGACGTGCACGTCGGCCACCACCTGCGCGGCGACTTCCCCGGCGGGCACGGCGGGCAGTTTCGATGTGGTGGTGACCACCCCCGGCGGCACGTCGGCTACCTCGGCCGGGGATCTGTTCACCTATGACGTGGCCCCCACGGTCACCGATATCACTCCCACGGCGGGCACGTTGCTCGGTGGTCTGGTGGTGATGGTCACCGGCACGGGGTTCGTGCCCGGATCGACCACCGCGGCGTTTGGTTCCACCGCGGCCACCGCGGTGGCCTGCTCGTCGACCACCGCCTGTGTGGCCACCTCCCCGCCGGAACCAGCGGGCAGTGTCGACGTCGTGCTCACCACCCCGGGCGGCCCGTCACCCGGCTCGGCGGCCGACCTGTTCTCTTACGTGCCGGTCCCGACGGTCACCGCTCTCAGTCCCAACGGCGGCCCGTTGGCCGGGGGGACCACGGTGACGGCGACCGGCACCGGGTTCAGCGGGGCCACCGCGGCCACCGCGGTGACCTTCGGGGCGGCGAATGCCACCAGCTACGTCGTCAACTCGGCCACCCAGCTCACCGCCACCTCGCCCAGCGGGTCGGCTGGCACGGTGGACGTGCAGGTGACGACGGTGGGCGGCACGTCGCTGGCCGGCTCCGGTGATCAGTTCACCTACGACACCGTGCCCACGGTGAGCGGGATCGCGCCCAGCGCGGGACCGTTGCTGGGCGCAACGACTGTCACCGTCACGGGGTCCGGGTTCGTGGTCGGATCGAACACCACGACGATCGCTTTCGGGGCTGGAGCGGCGACCGGCGTGGTGTGCGCTTCCACCGTTTCGTGCGTCAGCCTTTCGCCGCCTGAGGCTGCGGGCACGGTCGATGTGACCGTGACCACCCCGGGCGGCACGTCGGCTGCTTCGAGCGCCGACAAGTTCGCCTTCCTGCCCATCCCGGCGGTCACCGCCCTCGCCCCCAAAGCAGGGCCCCTGGCCGGCGCCACGACCGTGAACATCACCGGCACCGACCTGTCGCGCACCACGGCCGTGAGCTTTGGCGCCACCAACGCCAGCTACACCGTCAACTCCAACACGTCGATCACCGCCACCTCGCCCGCCGGTGCCGCGGGGACCGTCGACGTCACCGTGCGCACCCCCGGCGGCACCTCGCCCACGGCGGCGGCCGACAAGTTCACCTACGCCGTGGTCCCCGTGGTCACCGCCATCACCCCCAACGCCGGCCCCCTCGCCGGCGCCTCGACGGTCACCGTCAGCGGCAGCGGATTCATCGTCGGCGCTTCCATTGTCGCCTTCGGCGCGGCGGCGGGCACCTCGGTGAGCTGCCCGACGACCACTACGTGTCTGGCCACCTCCCCACCGGAAACGGCGGGCGTCGTGGCGATTACCGTGTCCACCTCCGGCGGAACCTCCGCCACATCCGGCGCGGACCGCTTCACCTATGAGGCCACACCGACGGTCCGGACCATCAGCCCCGGCGCGGGGCCGGTAGGCGGGGGAAGCGCGGTCACCGTGACGGGCACCGGGTTCGTGGCGGGCTCCACCACCGTGGCCTTCGGGCCGAGCGCAGGAACGGGCGTGAGTTGCGCATCGACGACGGTATGCACGGCCACGTCACCGGCCGAAGGGGCGGGGAAAGTGGACGTGGCCGTCAGCACCCCCGGCGGCACCTCCGCCTCCGTGCCGGCCGACAAGTTCACCTACGACGCCGGCCCCGTGCTCACCGGGATCGCCCCGGCCGCGGGACCGTTGGGCGGCGGCGTGGTGGTCACCGTGACCGGCACCGGGTTCGTGGTCAATGCCACCACCGCGGTGTTCGGGCCGACCGGCGGCAGCGGAACCCGCTGTGCCTCGACCACCTCGTGCACCGTCACCTCGCCGCCGGAAGCCGCCGGAACCGTCGACGTGACAATCAGCACCCCCGGCGGGATCTCTGCGGTGTCCAGCGCCGATCAGTTCACCTACGACGCGGCGCCCACGCTTAGCGCCATCAGCCCCGCAGCCGGGCCGTTGGCCGGGGGGACCGAAGTGGCGGTCACCGGCACCGGCTTTGTGGTGGGGGCCACCACCGCCGGCTTCGGGCCCGCGGCGGCCAGCGCAGTGAGCTGCGCCTCGACCACATCCTGCACGGTGACCTCCCCGCCGGAGATCGCCGGGTTCGTGGATGTCACCATGGTCACCGCGGGCGGTGCCTCCGCCATCGTCTTCGCCGACCAGTTCAACTACGAACCGGTGCCCACGGTCACGGGAATCAACCCCAGCGCAGGACCGAGCACCGGGGGCACCACCGTCACCATCACCGGGACCGACCTCGGTGACCAGACCAGCGTCGTCGACTTCGGCGGGGTAGCAGCCCAGGACTACAACATCGACTCGCCCACCATGGTCACCGTCACTTCCCCCCCGGGCACCGAGGGCACCGTGGATATCTCCGTGACCAGCCCTGGCGGCACGTCAGCCATCTCCGGTGCGGACCAGTTCACCTACGAAGAGGTGCCGGTCGTCGCCGCCGTCACCCCGGCGGCCGGCCCCCTCGTGGGGGGCACCACGGTGGCCGTCACAGGGACCGGCTTCGTCGTTGGTGCGACCACCGCGGAGTTCGGGTTCACCGCGGGCGACCTCACCTGCTCGTCGACCACCTCGTGTAGCGCCACATCGCCCAGCGAGACGGCAGGCACCGTCGACGTGACGCTCACCACCGCCGGCGGGATATCGGCCCTCTCGGCCGCCGACCAGTTCACCTATGTGCCCGTCCCAGCCGTGGCGGGGATCAGTCCCACTTCCGGAGCGCTGGCCGGGGGTGCCACGGTGATCATCATCGGCACCGACTTCACCGGCGCCACCGCCGTCACGTTCGGCGCCACATCGGCCGACTTCACGGTCAACTCGTCGGGCTGGATCACCGCCACCACCCCCGCGGAAGCGGCGGGCACGGTCGACGTCGCGGTCACCACGGTGGGAGGAACGTCACCCACCACCCCTGCCGATCAGTTCACCTACGACATCACGCCCACCGTCACCGCCATCGCGCCGAGCGCCGGGCCGTTGGCGGGGGGCAGCGCGGTCACCATCACCGGCACAGGGTTCGTGGTCGGTGGGAGTACCGTCGAGTTCGGAACGAATACGGCCACGTCGACCAGCTGCGCCACCACGACGAGTTGCACGGCGACCGATCCCCCCGGCCTCGCCGGTCCGCTGGATGTCACCGTCACCACCGCAGGCGGGACGTCAGCGACCTCGGGCGCCGACCAGTTCGCCTATGACCCGATCCCGGTGGTCGCCGCGGTCACGCCCAACGCCGGCCCGGTGGCCGGGGGCAGCGTGGTCACCGTCACCGGTTCGGGTCTGTCCGCGGCGACCGCGGTGACTTTCGGTACCGGTGCAGCAGCCAGCTATACGGTGAACTCCGACACGCAGATCACCGCCACCTCGCCGGCCGCCGCCGCGGGACCGGTCGATGTCACGGTGACCAGCCCCGGTGGAGTGTCGGCGACCGGCGCTGACACGTTCACCTTTGTGCCCGCCCCGGCGGTGACCGGACTGTCGCCCAACGCCGGTTCGTTGGGCGGGGGCAGCGTGGTCACCGTTACGGGCACCGGATTCGTGCCCGGCTCGACCACCGTCACCTTCGGAGCAGCGGCAGGCTCCAGTGTCGCCTGCGCCTCGAGCACCACCTGCAGCGCCACCGCACCGCCCGAGTCGGCGGGCACGGTCGACGTCACCGTTGTCACCTTCGGCGGCACCTCGGCGGCCTCGGCGGCCGACCGCTTCACCTTTGAACGGGTGCCCACCATCACCGGGTTGTCTCCCGCGGCGGGTGCGTTGGGTGGCGGCAACGTGGTAGCCATCACGGGCACCGGGTTTGTGCCCGGCGCCGCCACGGCCATGTTCGGGCCGAACGCCGGGACGTCGGTCAGCTGTAGTTCGACCACCACCTGCACGGCGACCTCGCCGTCGCACCCGGCGGGGACCGTGGATGTCACGGTGTCCACCCTGGGTGGCACCTCGACGGCCAGCGTCGCCGACGAGTTCGTCTACGAGAACGCCCCCACGGTGACCAGCATCAGCCCGGCCACCGGGCCGTTAGCCGGCGGGACGACGGTCATCATCACGGGCAGCGGGTTCGCATTGGGCACCACCGCCCAGTTCGGGTCGACGTCGTCGGTGACCGTGGCCTGTTACAACGCCTTCCTGTGCATCGTCACCTCGCCGCCAGAACCAGCCGGGACCGTCGACGTGAGGATCACCACCCCAGGTGGGATCTCGACGGCCAGCCCGGCCGACCGGTTCACTTACAACACCGTGCCTTCGGTGACCACGGTTGCGCCCAATAGCGGCCCGTTGGCCGGCGGGACCGTCGTGTCGGTCACCGGCACCGGGTTCGTGGCCGGCGCCACCGGGGTGTACTTCGGCGGGGCAGCCGGGTCGGCCGTGGACTGCACCTCGACCACCACCTGCACCGCGACCGCTCCAGCGGAGAGCGCCCGCACGATCGACGTCACGGTGACCACCGCGAACGGGACGTCAGTGTCGTCGCCCTCCGATCACTTCACCTACAACCCGGCGCCGACGGTCACCGGCGTCACCCCCAACGCCGGCCTGCTGGCCGGCGGGACCGTCGTGTCGGTCACCGGCACCGGATTCGTAACGGAGGCGACCACCGCAACCTTCGGGACCGTGGCGGCTGCTTCGGTGCTGTGCGCCTCGTCGACGTCGTGCATGGTCACCTCGCCTCCGGAAGCAGCGGGCAACGTCGATCTGACGCTCAGCACCTCGGGTGGGACCTCGGTCGCGGTCCCCGCCGATCAGTTCAGCTACGACGGGCAGCCAGTGGTCTCGGCGATCGTCCCCGATGAAGGCCCGCTCAGTGGCGACACCACGTTGACCATCAACGGTTCGGGATTCACCCCGGCCACTACCGTGGCCTTCGGGACCGGATCGGGCGACTACACCGTCAACTCCGACACCTCGATCACCGCCACCTCGCCCCCCGCCGACGCAGGGACAGTGCACGTCACCGTCACCAGCCCCGGCGGCACGTCGGCCGCCACGGGCGCCGACCTGTTCACCTACGACGCTGTCCCGGTAGTCAGCTCGGTGACACCGGCCGCCGGTCCCCTGGGCGGCGGGAGCTTGGTGACGCTCACCGGCACCGGCTTCGAGCCGGGCTCCACCACCGTCAACTTCGGGGCCACCGCCGGCAACACCGTCAACTGCACCTCGACAACTTCGTGCCTGGTCTCCTCGCCGGCAGAGAGCCCAGGGAGCGTCGACGTCACCGTCACCACCCCCGGCGGCACCTCCACAGCCAGCCCCGTCGATCAGTTCACCTATGACGTAGCGCCGACAGTGATCGGCCTCGACCGCCACACCGGGCCCCTGGCCGGCGGCCTCCCGGTGACGGTCACCGGCACCGGCTTCGTGCCCGGGGCCACCACCGCCACCTTCGGCACGACAGCATCGCTGGCCGTGTCGTGCACCTCGACCACCATCTGCAGCGCGCTCTCCCCAGCGGAGTTGACCGGCGCCGTCGATGTCACCTTGAGCACACCGGGCGGCACCTCCGCCGTGGTGGGCGGAGACGTCTTCACCTACGACCTCGAGCCTGGAGTGACCGCCATCGCGCCGGCGGCCGGCCCGTTGGCCGGAGGCACCATCGTCACGTTGGCCGGGTCCGGGTTCGTGCCCGGCTCGACGCTGATCGATTTCGGGGGCAGCGCTGGGACCTTCGTGAGCTGCGTATCGACCACCAGTTGTGTGGCGACGTCACCGGCCGAGAGCGCCGGCCCCGTCGATGTGGTGGCGACCACACCCAATGGTGTTTCGCAAACAACCTCCGGCGATCAGTTCACCTACGACATCATTCCGGTGGTGTCGGGCGTGGCTCCAGCCGCCGGGCCGTATTCGGGGGGCACCGTGGTCACCGTCACCGGCTCCGGGTTCGCGGGGACGGCAGGTGTCGGCGGGGTGCGTTTCGGCACGGTCAACGCCACCGCCTACACGGTCAACTCCGATACGTCGCTTACCGCCACGGCACCTGGGGGGGCGGCCGGCCCGGTCGATGTCACCGTCACCACCCCCGGCGGGGTCTCCGTCACCTCGCCGTCCGATCGGTTCACCTATGACCCGGCGCCCACCGTGACCGCGGTCAACCCCAACGCGGGCCGCGCTGCGGGCGGTGACGCGGTCACCGTGACCGGCACCGGGTTCGTGGTCGGAGCGACCACCGCCACCTTCGGGACCATCGCTGCGACATCGGTGACCTGCACCACCACCACGTCATGCCGGGCCACGTCGCCCGGCGGTGCCGCAGGCACGGTTGGCGTCGCGGTCACCACGGTCAACGGCACGTCAGCCGCCTCAGCCGCCGATGTGTTCACCTACGACGCCGTCCCCACCCTCACCGCGGTCGCTCCCAACTCCGGAGCCCTCGGTGGGGCCACGTCGGTCACATTGACCGGCACCGGCTTGGCCACCGTGGCCGGGGCGGCCGGGGTGCAGTTCGGGGCGACCAACGCGGCCAGCTACGCCGTCACCTCGGACACATCGATCACCGCCATCTCCCCCGCTGAAGCGATTGGCACAGTAAATGTCACGGTTACCAACGCGACCGGCACCTCGGGTACCGCCTTGGCTGATCAGTTCACCTACCGCCCCGCCCCAGTGGCCACCTCCATTGCTCCCGCCACTGGGCGGATCGCCGGCGGGGATCAGGTGACCATCACCGGCTCGGGGTACGTCCCCGGTGCGACCACCGTCAGCTTCGGGACCACGCCGGCCAACGTAGTGACGTGCGCTTCGTCCACGTCGTGCACCGCCACCTCGCCTGCGCACGCTGCGGGAACAGTTGACCTCACCGTCACCACCCCCTACGGCACCTCGAGCGTCACTCCGTTCACCTACGATGCGGCCCCCACGGTCACTGCGGTGGCTCCCCGCGCCGGACCCCTCCAGGGCGGCACGCCGGTCACCGTGACGGGGTCCGGCCTGGCGGACGTGACCGGCCTGGCCGGCGTGCGTTTCGGGGCGACGAATGCGGCCAGCTACACCGTCAACTCCGACACCTCGATCACCGCCGTCTCACCCACCGCGGCGGCCGGCTCGGTGAACGTCACGGTGACCAACGAGACGGCCACGTCGCCCACCGTTGCGGCGGACCTGTTCGTGTCCGACGCAGCGCCCACCGTGACCGGGGTCACCGCGAGCTCCGGCCCGCTGGCCGGCGGGACCACGGTGACGGTGACGGGGACCGGCCTGCGCGATGTGACCGGCCCGACCGGCGTGCGCTTCGGGGCGGTCAATGCCACGTCCTACGCGATCACTTCCGACACCGCATTGACCGCCGTCGTCCCCGCTGCGGCAGCCGGCGGGGTGAATGTGACGGTCACCAACGAGACGGGGACGTCGCCTGCTGTTGCGGCGGATGTGTACACCTACGACGCGTTGCCGACCGTTACCGCTGTCGTATCGAACGCGGGTCCGCTCGGCGGTGCCACGGTGACTATCACGGGGACCGGGTTCGCTGACGTGTCCGGGTTGACCGGCGTGCGTTTCGGGACGGCCGACGCGGTGAGCTATTTCTCGGTGTCGGACACCTCGATCACTGCGGTGGCCCCGGCCGTTGCCGCGGCGGGCACGGTGAATGTGACCGTCACCAACCAGACCGGCACTTCGGCCACTGTCACCGGCGACCAGTTCACCTACAACGCCGTGCCCACGGTGAGCGCGGTGACGCCCAACGGCGGACCATTGACCGGCAACACCACCGTCACCGTCACCGGCACCTCGTTGGTGGGGGCGACAGCTGTCAGCTTCGGCGGGCCGACGATGCCCTTCACCGTTCTTTCGCCCACTTCGATCGGGGTGCTTGCGCCGGCCCACACCGCGGGGGTGGTGGATATCACGGTCACCACTCCCGGCGGGACGTCTGGCGTGGTGGCCGGCGACAAGTTCTCCTATGACCCGATCCCGGTGATCACCAAGATCACCCCGGCCGCGGGGCGGCTCAGCGCGGGAACGGTGGTCACCGTGACCGGCACCGGGTTCGTCCCAGGGGCGACCACCGCGAAGTTCGCGACTAGCGCAGGGACTGCTGTGGTGTGCGCGTCGGCGGTCACTTGCACGGTGACGGCTCCGGCGCACGCGGCGGGGATTGTCGATGTCACCCTTACGACGCCTGGGGGGACGTCGAGCGTGGTGGTCGCCGATAAGTTCACCTATGACGTGGTCCCGGTGATCACCAAGATCACCCCGACAGCGGGGCGCCTCACTGCGGGTGTGGTGGTCACGGTGACCGGTACCGGGTTCGTGGTGGGGGCGACCACCGTGAAGTTCGGGACGGTGGCTGGTACTGCAGTGGTGTGCAAGACAGCGCTCACGTGCACGGTGACGGCTCCGGCGCATGCCGCTGGCGTGGTGGATGTCGCCATCACCACGCCGGGCGGCACCTCCGCCGTCGTTGCGGCCGACAAGTTCACCTATGACCCGGTTCCCAAGATCACCCGGGTCAGCCCCGCCTCGGGGCCGGTGGGGGGCCGCACCGTGGTGACGGTCACCGGTACCGGGTTCGTGGTGGGGGCCACCACGGCCAAGTTCGGGACCACCGCAGGGACGGCGGTGGTGTGCAAGCTCACCACCTCGTGCACCGTCACCTCGCCGGCGCATGCCGCAGGGATCGTGGACATCACCGTCACCACCCCCGGCGGGATCTCTGCAGTGGGCACCGCCGACCGGTTCAGCTTCTGACAGCTGAAAGGAGACTGGCGACGCTGGAACGTACAGGGGTACTCGACCCCGCATCGAATGCTAAAGTGCTACTGTGTGGACACAAAAGATAACACGGTAGGCATCCGAGAGCTTCGGCAACAGGCGAGCGCCGTTTTGCGACGGGTCGTGAGCGGCGAGGTGATTGAGATCACTGAACACGGCCACCCGATTGCTCGGATCGTCCCCCTTCGTGCGGGTGTCATCGACCAGCTGATTCTGGAAGGGCGGGTGACGAGCGCTAGAGGCGATTTGTTGGATCTGGCAGAGGAGCTCGACCTCCCGGAAGTCGCCGAGGGCCGTTCGCTCCCCTCGGTCGCGCTAGCCGAGCTGCGTGCCGATGAGCGCTAACGCGGCGTATCTCGACACCTCGGCTTTCGTAAAGCTGATCGTCGCCGAGCCCGAATCGGCAGCGCTTCGTCGGCGGCTTCGGCGCTGGCCTGATCGGGTGTCGGCCACCTTGCTCAGAACCGAGACAATCCGGGCACTGCGGCGTTCCGGTCACGCCGAGCTCGCTGGACGGGCCCGCCGGCTCTTTGGGGCAATCCACCTTGTTCGTATCGACGAACCGCTCCTCGACCGGGCCGCTGATCTGGGCCCCCCGGAACTCCGCTCCTTGGACGCTATTCATCTTGCCGCAGCGCTGTCGATTGGGCCCGACCTCTCGGTGGTGATCACTTACGACCGTCGACTGCGCGAAGCGGCCCTGGCTCAGGGGTTCGAGGTCGAGTCCCCGAGCTGAAGTCAGGACCTTTGGCCCGTTGGGACGTTCATTGCTTTTGCCGAGATCCAAGGAAGAGAAACAATTTTGGTGGAGTCCGCGGCCCGACTGGAGGCGTGAGTGTCAACATCATCGGTCGACGGGTGCGCTCAGGTCGAGGCGGACGTGGGTGCCGAGGAGACGGGTGCCGCTGTGCGGCGCGTCGGGATCGAAAACTTTACGCTGCTCGAGGCGATGGCAGCCGCGGTGCCTGCCGGCTTCAAACTGGTGGATCGCCAATATCGGGTGTTGCGCATCAATCAATGGTTGGCCCAGGTCGCCGGCCGCACGGTGGCCGAAGCGACCGGTTTGACGTTGGCCGAGCTCGTTCCAGAGTTGTGGCCGCAGGTGGAAGACGCGTATCGCCGTGCGTTCGAGGGCGAGACGGTGGTCAACCTGGAATCGACAATGCATCAGGGTCTTGGGAGCGGGCGGGTACGCCACCTTATGGGCAGCTACTACCCCGTCTACCTCGACGATGAGATCGTCGGGGTGGGCAATGTGGTGGTCGATATCACCGAGCGCAAAGAGGCCGAACAACTCACGATCCGTAATCTCGCGGCCATGGTCGACGCCATCGCCCTGATGGTGGAGTGCCGCGACCCCTACACGGCCGGCCATCAGCAGCGCGTGGCGGAACTGAGTGTCCTTATTGCCGGGGAGATGGGGCTCGACGCCAGGGTCGTGGAAGGGATCGAGACGGCGGCCAGGATGCACGATCTCGGGAAGATCTCGGTGCCCGCCGAGATATTGAGCAAACCTGGACCCTTGTCGAGGGCGGAGACCGACATGATCCGGGAGCACCCCGAGACCGGCTACAGCATCTTGTCCGACATAGCCTTTCCTTGGCCGGTGGCGGAAATGATCCGCCAGCATCATGAGCGCCTCGACGGGTCGGGGTATCCCCGAGGCCTTCGCGGTGCGGAAATTCTGCTGGGTGCCCGGATCATCGCGGTGGCCGATGTGGTCGAGGCCATGAGCGCGCATCGTCCCTACCGGGGTGGCCTCGGGATCGATGTGGCGATCGCGCAGATCGAGCACGATCGCGGCACGCTGCTTGACGCCGATGCCGTCGCCGCATGTTGTCGCCTCTTTCGAGCGGGGCGCCTACAAAAGGCCCTGGCCTCGATGGCCGCCAGGACACCGCCTCCGCGAAGTCCACAGGGAGTCGTCCATCTCTGCGGTGATGACCGAAAGCTAAGAGTGGCCGATCGCCTCGATCCGGCAGGTGGGACCAGCCGCCGCGGCAAGCCGTTCATCCGTCGTAAGGAGGACAGCGCCTAACGCTTCGGCCAATGCCACGTACATGGCGTCCCAACCTCTCACGGTGTTTCGCAGGTCCCATGCAACTATCAGCATCCGGCCACCGCCCGCGCTGCTCATCGAGCGCGGCATAGACCCCGTCGTCGAGGTCACGGATCTGCACTGTCTTAGGCACGCACCCAATGGTTGCACCTTCGGGGTCCGTGCTGCGACAGTTCAGGGAGCAGATCCTTCAGGTGCTTCGGCTCAGGTTGGTGTCGGAGCGCTCACCGCGATGGCGACGATGGGGGCGTTGAGGGGGGCGCCGCCGTGGGAGCCGTGGAAGGCGGCGTCGCCGTAGGTGAAGATGCCGCCGTCGGAGGCGACGAGGTAGTAGCCGTGTCCGTCGGGGGTGGCGGCTACGGCGACGATGGGTTTGTTGAGAGTGCTACCGCCGTGGGAGCCGTAGAAGGGGGCGTCGTAGGCGAAGATGCCGCCGTCGGAGGCGACCAGCCAGTAGCCGCCGGTGGCGGAGTCGACGGTCATCCCGACGATGGGTTTGTTGAGGGGGGCGCCGCCGTGGGACCCGTGGAAGGCGGCGTCGCCGTAGGTGAAGATGCCGCCGTCGGAGGCGACGAGGTAGTAGCCGCCGGCGTCGGGGGTGGCCGCCATGGCGACGATGGGTTTGTTGAGAGTGCTACCGCCGTGGGAGCCGTAGAAGGGGGCGTCGTAGGCGAAGATGCCACCGTCAGGGGCGCCCAGCCAGTACACGCCGCTGCCCGGCACCACAAAGGCGTATCGGTCGACGTTCGATCGGCTCGAGGTCCCGATCGGAGTGGTCACCGTCACGTCGACGGTACCCGCGGATTCAGCGGGCGACGTGGCGACACATTGCGTGGTCGACGAGCAGGTCACCGTGCCCGCCGCGCTCGCCCCGAACCGCACCGTGGTGGAGCCGGGAACGAAGCCGGTGCCGCTGATGCTGACCACGCTGCCGCCGCCCACCGGCCCCCCGCTCGACGACATCGAGGTGACATTTGGTCCGACGATCACCGCCTCCGTGGCCGACGCGGCCCCATTGTTTAACACGGTCTGGCCGGTAAAGACCTGCGCGGTCGAGGTGCCTGCGCTGTCGGTCACCGTCAGGGTGGCGCTAAACGACCCGGGCCGGGTGTAGGTGTGGGTGGTGGTGGGGGTCGAGGTCGTGGCGTGGGTGCCATCGCCGAAGGTCCAGGCGTACGCGGCGATCGTCCCGTAGGGCGCGCTCGACCCGGTGCCGTTGAACGACGTCGCCGACCCCGGTGCCCGGGCGTCCACCGTGAATGACGCGGTGGGGGCCTGATCAGGCGTAATGGCGATCCCCCACGGCGTGGCGTCGACGGTGATCGCGCCTCCGGGCGTGTTTGCCGGAAGGCTGATCGGGGTGACGGTGTCCGTCCCGTGGTTTGCCACGTAGGCCGTATGGCCGTCGGGGGTGATGGCGATGCCGAAGGGGTTGGCGCCCACGGTGATCGGGGTGCCTGCGGTCCCGTTCGACAGGGTGATCGGGGTGACCGTGTCTGCCCCTGAATTCGTCACGTAGGCCGTACGGCCGTCGGGGGTGATGGCGATGCCGAAGGGGTTGGCGCCAACGGTGATAGCGGAGCCGGGAGTGTTCGTCGCCAACGTGATGGGGGTGACGGTGCCGGGACTCGAGCCGTAATCGTCGACGTAGGCCGTCGTGCCGTCAGGGGTGATGGCGATCCCCGTGGGGTTGGACCCCACGGTGATCGGGGTTCCCACCGTCGCGGTCGACAAGGTGATCGGCGTGACGCTGCCCGAGGCGAAGTTGGTCACATAAGCCGTCAAGCCGTTCGGGGTGATGGCGATACGGAAAGGGCTGCCGCCGACGTCGATGGGGACCCCCGGGGTGTTGGTGGCCAAGGTGATGGGGGTGACGGTGCCGGAGCTCGAGTTGGTCACGTAGGCGGTCTCGCCGTTCGGAGTAATGGCGATCCCCCAGGGGGCGTGCCCCACAGGGATAGGCGTGCCCGACGTATTGGTAGCCACGGTGATGGGGGTGACGGAGTTCGATCCGTTGTTGACCACGTAGGCCGTCGTGCCGTCGGGAGTAACTGCCACCGATTGGGGGCTGGTGCCCGCGGTAGGCGGCGGCGACTGGAGCGTGTTGGAGGAGATGGTGATCGGGGTGACGCCGCCTGAACTGGTGACGTAGGCCGTGGGCACCGCAGTGTCAGGGAGACCGTCCTGGGGGACCGATCGGGCGGTGGCTGCGGGCGCCAGGACCAAGAAGACGAGAAGGGCGCTGGACGTTCCGGCCAGCGCTGTTGTGCAGCTCTTTTTCAATGTCGCTCCTACTCGCACGACCTTCACATGCTGAACGACCCAGCGTCAGGAAGGGTATGGTACGGACGCTAACGCGTACTAAGGCGCGATGATGCCTAGTTGCGTAAATTATCCGGATGTGCCGGAGCCGTCAAAGATGGACAGGTGTGCCTGCTGGCGTTGGTCGTCTGGCACGTCGAGGTGCCCCATGGCCAAGGCGAAGCGGGCCACGTTGGTGAGGGCGAGCTCGACGTCGAAGAGTCGCTGGTGGAGCCGTTGAGCGGAAGAGCCGTCCGCGATGGCGTCGGGGTCGCCGAGCTGGGCGTCGATCATCAACGAGGCCTCGTTGAGTCGTACCAGCTGGCGGTGCAATCGCCGGGCCTGAGCGACGCTGTGGTTGGGGTTGTCGAGGAGTTCGAGGGCGTCCGCGGCGACGTTGCGGGCCCGGGCCGCATACGACCGCTGCGTGCGGGCCAGGGCTTTGATCGGGCGGGGATAGAAGAAGACGAACCGCACGGTGATAGCCACGACCAGGCCAACACCGAGCTCGGCGGTCAACCAGCCCAGATCGGAGAGTGTCACGGCTCCGTGGAGGAAGAACCCGAAGAAGTCGCCCATGAACAGCAACATTCCGGCCATGAACCCTCGGGTCCATCACCGCCATGGCGGTGATCATCCCCACGATGGCGCCGAGCAGCATGCCGATCACCAAAAACTCGTGGTTCGCGGTCGCCGTCTGGGCTGCGGCGGTCGCCGACAATTTGGCCCCATGGGTCTGGATCTGCAACGCGTGAGTGAAATGAACGGAAATCCATTCCGCGCCCAAGATCGCCGCGATCGACGCCACGGCCTGCAAAGCGCTGCGAAAACGGTTCAGGCCGGGATCGGAGCCAGCGAGCCGGTCGGCCCACTCGCGGGCCGATGCCGAAGATCCGACCACCGCGGGCGTCAGGGGCGGTGCCTCGTTCACGGCGGTCATCGCAGGCCCCCAACGATTTCCGCGTCGCGGGCCACCATGTCCTGGGCCCTTGCCACGAACTCCGCGTCGTTGCGTTTCAACTCGAAATATCGGTCCAGGGCACATCGGAACACCTCATTGACCGACACGCCGTCCGCGCGAGCCACGATCTCCGCCCGGCGCGCCGTCGGAGTCCCAGATCGGAGCATCTCCCTCATGAACGTGCACAGCGCAGTTGGGGGAGTGTCGAGATGTCTCTAGGCTAAATCGGAATGGCCGACCGCTGGACGCTCAACCGGGCGGGGATCGTCAACGTCTACCAGTACGGCGAAGAGACGCTGCACTTCGCCGGCGGACGGCTGCTCCTGCGGGGCGTCAACGGCTCGGGCAAGTCCACCGCGATGAACATGCTCCTGCCGTTTCTCCTCGACGCCGACACCCGGCGCATCGACGCCGCGGGAGAACAGTCCGGGGTGCTGAAATCGTGGATGCTGTCGGGCCGCGACGACCCCCAACCCGTCGGGTACCTGTGGCTGGAGCTGGCCCGGGGGACCGACTACCTCACCTGTGGGTGCGGGATCAAGGCCAGCCGCTCCAGCGACAGCGTCACCACCTGGTGGTTTTGTTCGTCGCGGCGACCCGGGGTGGACCTGGACCTGGTGGAGGACCGTCACCCGCTCAGTCTCGAAGCGCTGCGGGCGACCATCGCCCCCGATCCCGTTTTCCGCCACGAGCAGCGAAGCCTGTATCGGGCCGAGGTGCGCAACCGGCTCTTCGGGGGCGCCGACATCGACCAGCACATCCGCCTCCTGCACATCGTGCGCAACCCGCGCGTCGGGGACCGCATCGACCTCGAGCTGCCCAGCCACCTCTACGAGGCGCTGCCCCAGTTGTCGGATGCCGCGCTGGCCGACGCCGCCCAGCCCCTCGACGACCTCGAGGAGCACCGGCGCAACGTCGAGGAGCTGGGACGCACGACCAAAGCGCTCGATGCGCTGGGCCAGGTCTATTCCAGCTACGCCCGAGGTGAGTTGCGCCGGAGGGCGGCGGCGGCCCGGGAGCTGGCGGTGACCGCCGAGCGGGCCGGCCGCCATGCGGCGGACGCGCTGCGGGTAGTGGCCGAAGCCGAAGGCGTGCTGGCGCAGGCCAAAGCCCAGGTCGACCAACTCCAAGCTGCCCAGGGTCGCCTGGTCACCGAGTTGAGCAGCCTCAAGGACTCGCCGGCGTACACCGAGGGCCGTCAACTCGACGACCTCCGCTTGCATGTGGCCGGCCTGGTGGCGGCCATCGGCCGGGCGGATCGGTTGCACAGCCAGCGAAGGTCTGCGCTGGCCGCCGCGCGCGCTGCGGTGCTGGCCGGTGCCGGGATGGCCGACGGGGACCGCTCGACGTTGGCCGGGCGTCTACGCGACCTGAGCGATCACGCGGTGGCCGCGGGGCTTCCCCTCAGCGCCCCGGACCTGCCGCCGCAGCAGACGGTGACGCTCGATGCCGACGAGCATGGGGGCCCGGAGCTCCTGGCCCCGGACGGGACCCTCGACGATGCGGGCGTGCGCCGACGCCTCGAGGACCTGCGGGCCGCGGTCATCCACCGCCACGGCGACATCGAGGAACTGCGCCAGGAGCTGGCGGCGGTCGACACCGCGGAGCGACGGCTGCGCCAAGCCAACGACGCGCTGGACACCGCGACCGCCGACGCGGCCACCAAGCAGGACGACTTCGCCGCCCGACGAGGCGAGTTGGATCATGCCCTCTCGGCGTGGAGGATCGAGCTCGACGCCTGGACGGCGCGCCACGAGCAGCACCGGGTGGCCGCCGATCTGCTCCCCGGCCCAACGCCCGATCTGCGCAGCGACCTGGCCGGGCGGCGTGACGAGGTTGTCGCGACGTTGTCCGCGGCGGCGGACGAGCTGGTGGCCCACCATCTCCAAGCGGCGGCCACCCTGGCCGCGCGCCGTCAGGGCCAGCAGAGCGAAGTCGATGAGCTGGCGGCCGCGGTGGCCGTCCTGGAGGCCACCGCGGTGCCGGCCCCGCCGACGTTCGCTTGGCAGCGCAGCGGGCGTGGGCCGGTGCTGGCCGAGGCGATCGACTTTCGCGACGACCTGGACCCCCCGTTGCGGGCCGGCCTCGAAGCCGCCCTGGAAGCGTCGGGGCTGCTGGCCGCCGAGATCACCGCAGCAGGCGCCCTGGCGCTGCCTGAGGGGAGTTTGGTGCTGGCGCCCGGACCGCCTGTGGCGCGACCACTGAGCCAGTTGCTCAGGGTGACCGACGCCCTCGACGCGGCGGTCGTCCCCGCCACGGTGACGCGGCTGCTGGACAGCATTTCGGTCAACCCCGACGACCTCGAGGGAGAGCACGAACACACGGTGGTCACCGTCGAGGGCCGTTTCCGGGTCGGCGTTCTGCGGGGTGTGTACGCCAAGACCGTCGCCGAGCACATCGGGCTCAGCGCACGGCGGGCGGCGCTGGAACGCCAGCGGACTGAGGCCCGCGGCCGCCACGACGAGGCGCTCGAGGGGTTGGCCGTCACCAACCGGGAACTGGCCGCCGAACGCGAACAAGTCGCGGCGGTCCAGGCGTTGCGGTCCGCTATTCCCCCCGCCAGCGCGGTGACCCGAGCGGTGATGGCGGCGACGGTGGCCGAACAGGAACTGGACAGGTCCCGCCAGTTAGCCGCCTCGCGCCGCAGTGCACGTGACCGCGCCGACGAGATCTATGCCGAAGCGGTGGAGAAAAGTCGCCGCCTGGCCGCCAACCTGGGCCTTCCGGCGGACACCGCAGGGTTGGCGGTCATCGACAACGCCCTCAACGACGTCCGGGCGTTGAGCGACCGGGCAGGGGACGGCCTCACCACGCTGGTTAGGGCCGTGCAGGCCTGGCGGCAGGCTGCGGAGCGTTGGCAGCGCGCCCGGGCCGACGCGGCCGAAGCGGACGCCGCGCTGGCTGGCGCCCAGAACGAGCATGAACCGCTGGCCGCCCGACTGGCCACCCTGGAGGACAGCATCGGAGCGGCCTACAGCGAGATCGTGGCCGACATCGGGTCCTGCGAAGCGGACCTGGCCCGGACCGTCGAGGACCTGGGGACGGCCAGGGAAACACAGATCGAGCGGAGTGCGGAACTGGCGAGAGGAGAAGCCAAGAGCGAGGAACTGGCCCGAGTGGCCGACACCGAAACCCGCCGCTGCGTCGCCGTGCTGCCCCTCCTGCGGCGGGTGCTCGACGTCCCCGGTCTGCTGGCCGCGGCGACCGACGACGAGGCGGCGCTGCGGGCCCCCGTCGATGAATCTCCGGCCGGTGTCCGGGCGCTGGCCGCCGTCGTGGAGACCCATGTGCCGGTCCCGGAACGGGGCGATGTGAGCGCGGAGGGCGTCCGCCAATCCCTCCGGCAACGCCGCGACACCCTGGGGGCGGGTTGGGACGCCGACGACCGCCAAGCCGACGAATCGCTGCCCCTGGCCATCGAGATCAACGGGCCACCGGGCCGCATGCCGCTCCCCGCGGCGATCGTGGTGGTCGGCGGGCGACTCCGGGAGCTGTCGGCGTTGCTCTCGAGCGAGCAGGACGGCGCGTTGCGCAACCTCCTGCAGGGGCTCGTGGCCCGCGAGGTGGCCGAGAAGATGCACGCAGCCAACGACCTGGTCACCCGCATGAACCGGCGCCTCAACGAGATCACCACCAGCCACGGAATCGGGGTGTCCCTGCGCTGGCGCCGGCGCGACAACCTCGACCCGGAGCTGGCCACCATGGTCGACCTGCTGGCCCGGCCGCCGGATCTGCGAACCCCGGACCAGGACCGGGATCTTCGCGCCGCGCTGTCATCGCGTCTGGACCAGGCCCGCCGAGAAGAGCCCGACGCCCCCTACCGCGACCTCATCGCCCGGGTCCTGGACTACCGCTCCTGGCATGACATCACGTTCCTGCTGCGCCGTCCGGGGCGCTCCGACGAGAAGCTGTCGCGGCGCACCGCGCTGTCCGAGGGCGAAAAGAAGATCGTGTCGTATCTCCCGTTGTTCGCCGCGGTGGCCGCCTCGTGCGACTCGCTGGCCGAATCGGCGGCCGGCGTGCCCCGCTTTCTCCTCCTCGACGACGCCTTCGCCAAGGTCTCCGAAGACAACCACCCGAAACTGTTCGGTCTCCTGGTGCAGCTCGACTTGGATTTCATCGCGACCAGCGAGCGGCTGTGGGGGACACATTCCACCGTCCCCGAGTTGGCCATCACCGAGGTCATCAGGGACGCCGGCCTCGGGGTGATCGTGCTCGAACACAGCCGGTGGGACGGCACGGTTCGGACCGAAGCCACCGCCACGGCCGACACTACCGAGCAGCGGTGAACGAGGAGGGAGCCGCGGATCCCGAAGCGGGCCGGCGGCTGTTCCGTTACGTCACGGGGGACGAATGGCAGGAGTACCGCCAGATCGTGGCGGTGTTCGCCGGCACTTTCTTCTCGGAGTTCACCACCGAAGAGGTCGAGGCGCGCCTGGCCGCCGCGGGCACGGCGCTCGACGCGGCCACGGTAGGGGACCGACTGGAGAGTCTGCGGCGCTGGGGCAACCTGACGGTGTCGTCGGCCACCGGCACCCCGAGCAGCCTGGCCGACTACTACCGGCGACGGAACCGTTACCTGATCACCAGGGCGGGCCAGGAGGTCCACGAAGCGGTGGAAGGCGTCCTGGCGCGCGTCGACGAGGTGCGGGACGTGTCCACCGGCCGGCTGCGTTCGCTGCTCGCCGCCCTGCGCGCCCTGGCCGACACCGACGTCGAGCGCTGCGACCCCCAACACCTGGCCGACCTGGTGCGCGCCGTGTTCGACCCCCATGTGGCGTTCACCTCGGAGATCACCCAGTTCTTCGCGGCGGTCAACCAGTGGCAGAGCCGCTACGACCTCACCCCCGACGAGTTCACCTTCTTCGCCCAGGTGCTGGTGGGCTATGTGGCGGAACGTCTCGACGAGATCGAGCGGGTGTCACGGCCCATCGCAGTGACCCTGCAGGCCCTCGAGGGTCGGGTGGCCACCATCGTGGAGCGAGCCAACCGGGGCCTGGCCGCCCGGGTGGAGGAAGCGGGACTGGCCGAGGCGGTGGCCGTCACCCGCGGCGCCGGGTCGTCGGAGCAGGACTGGGAGCATCTGGCCCGATGGTTCGTGGCCCGTGCGCAGCGCCCGGCCCGTCTCGACCAGCTGCGACGCGACGCGGTGGCCGCCATCCGGACGCTCACCCTCAACTTGACCCGCCTGTCGCGCGTCGGGGTAGGAGAGTCGTCGCGGCGAGGCGACCTGTTGCGCCTGGCCCGCCTGGTGGCCGACGCAGAACCGCTGGAGGCCTCCCGGCTCATCAGCGCGGCGTTCGGGATGTACCCGGCCAATCACTTTGGGGCGATGCCGGCCGACGCCGATGACCCCGTGGCGGCCACCGCCTCATGGTGGGACGCGCCGCCTGCGTTGGTGGCCGTGTCGCTTCGCGAACGGGGCGACACGGCGACGAGAGGAAACGCCAGCCCCATACCCGACCGTTCCGCGGCGCAGCGCCGGCTGCGTCACCAGCGCGAACTGCAAGCAACCGCGGCGCGCCGCGTCGATACCGAGCTGCTGGCCCAGGCCGAACTCGAAGGCCGCCGCCTGTCGGCCGCCGCGCTCGCCCGCGTCGAGCAGCTGGTCGGTCGCGCCCTGGCCCAGCTGCCCATCAATGCCACCGCGGTGGAGGTGACCGACGGGGCGTTGACCTGTGTGGTGGAGCGCACCGCGGGACGCTCCACGGTGCTGGCCTCGGTAGAGGGCACCTTGACGTTCCTCGAGCTCGGCGTACGCGTCGCCGCGGCGGCCGGGCTGGCCCGGCGATGACCGACGACCCGCAGGCGCCGGTGGAGCGGCGCATCGCGGCGCGCCACCTCCTGGCCCGTCCATTGACGTGTCTCGAGCAGGACCCGGAGGTGTTCCGTCTCATCCGGCGCCACGAAGAGGAACTCGACCGCTGGTTCACCCAGCGCCTCGGGTACCGGTTGCATCTGGGCGCCGACGCCGCCCGCCTGTTCAAGACGGGCGCGGTGCCCGGGCGCCGGCCGCTGCGAGCCGGATCGGGCCGCCCCTTTCACCACCTCGAATACGTGCTGCTGACCTTGGCGGTGGCGGCCACCGTGGCCGGGCCGGCGATCATCAGTTTGCGGGATCTGATCGATCTCATTCGTTCGGGTGCTGCGGAGGTGGACATCACGCTGGCCGGCGATTTGACCGAGCGCCGGGCGCTGGTCACGGCGCTGCGTTGGATGGTCGACCACGGCCTGGCCACCGAACTGCACGCCCAGGTGGACGCCTACGTGGCGGACGCGGCGGCCGACGCCGTGTTGAAAATGCGGCCCGACCGGATCGCCCTATTGGCGCAGGGGGCGGTGGTCGGCTCCGACGCCGACGAAGTGTTGCGCCGGGCGGAGCGCCGTGACAACACCCGGCAATGGCTGCGGGCCCGTCTGGTGGAGGACCCGGTCGTCTACCGCGACGACCTGACCGAGGGGGAATGGGCGGAACTGCGCCGCCGGTTGGGCGACGAGGAGCGCTACCTGGACGAAATGTTCGGGCTGGTGCTCGAAGCGCGGGCGGAGGGCGTGGCGGCCATCGACCCCCGAGGCGACCTGGCCGACAAGCCCTTTCCGGTCGGCGGCACCGAAGGCCACGCCGCGCTGCTGCTCATCGGCTCCCTGCGGGCCCGGGGCGGCGACTGGTGGCCCGAGGCGGAGGTGATGGGGATCATCGAGGGGTTGGCCGCCGAGCACGCCCGGCACTGGTCCAAGGACATGGTGGCGACCCCCGAGCGCCTGGCCCGGCGGGCCATCGAGCTGTTGGTGGAGGTCCGCTTAGCCGAGCGGGACGACGATCCCCCGAGGGTGCGGCTCCTGCCGGCCGCCGGTCGGTTCGCGCCGGTCTCCACCCAGAGCTCGTTGTGGTGACGCCCCCGCCCAGCCTGGCCGAACTCGACCTGGCGCCCGTGTGGGCGGCGGTCCGGTCCCGCCTGGAGCGCTCGGGGACCGACAACCGGGGACGTCTGCGACTGGTGGACGTAACCGTCCGGGCCCGGTTTCTGCTCGGTTCGCTGATGGGGACGCCGGTGGCCGCCACCGTGGACCTCGCCGCGTTGGAGCGGGCGCTGCGGGATCTGGGGGTGGGAGCCGACCTGCCCTCCGCGCTGTTGTCGCTGGGCTACCCGGTGTCGGCGGAACCCGCCCAACGCCGCGCGGCGCGCCATGCCGGGGCCGAGGCCCGCGCCGGCGCCCGACGCGAAGCGGCGACATGGCCCGACGCGTGGGCCGGGGAATGGATCGAGCGGGTCATCCGTGCCGGCACGCTGGCCGGGCTCGACCCGCACGGCGCGGTCAGGCTGGTCCGCGACGCGCGAGCGGTGCTCGATCGCATCGCGGCGGGCGCAGAGGCGTCGGACCGCCAAAGCCGGGTCGATCTGGCAGCCGCGGTGCTCGGGTCATCGCACGCCCTGGACTGGGGGACCCGGGCCGAGGCCGCGGTCACCCGGGCGCTCAGCTTGCGCTTCGGCGCCGAGGACCGCGAGGCGTGGGAGCGAGCGGGCGTCCATCTCGACTTGGTGTCGGCACCGGTTCTGACCTGGCGTCTGGCACCCGTTGCCGGGTCCCCTCTGGCGGTGTTGGTGGCCGAAGCCAACCGGTTGGGGGTGCCCATCCACCTGTCGCAACTGGCGCTGCGGAACCATCCGATGTCGGTGCCGGCGGGCGCCGACGTGTTGGTGACCGAGAACCCGCGGGTAGTGGAGGCCGCCGCGCAGGCCGCCAGCGCACTGAGTGTCGTGGCCTTGAACGGGAACCCGTCGGGAGCAGCCCGCCTGCTGGTCGACCAGCTCCTCGGATGCGGGGCCGCGCTGCGCTACCACGGAGACTTCGACTCTTCCGGCCTGCGCATCTGCGCTCGCATGCACCGCAAAGGACTCGTGCCGTGGCGGATGGACGTCGTCTCCTACCACGAGGCGTTGGCTGCCGCGGAGCGCGACGGGGCGACACTGCCCGCCGATCCTCACCGCGCGCCGCCCACTCCGTGGGACCCGGCGCTGCAGGACGCCTTTGACGAGCAACGCCGGATCGTCCACGAGGAACGGTTGCTCGACCTGCTATTGGACCGCTGAGGACGCCGCGGCCGCAGGGACCGCGGAGAGTCGCACTGTTGGGCAACTCAGCAATCGACCACTTGAATGAACGCCTGATCCTCGATCTGTGTTCTGCGCGTGATACGTTCAGACAAAAGTGTAGAACCGGTGTGGACCCAGACTCTGTCGTACCGCCACTTCTGCTCGTATCAGTGGGAGAACCCGTTCGGCGTCGGCCGGGAAAGAACGGTAGTCGTGATGGGGTCACTTGTTTGTTTCGGCTGTAGCGATGGGGCTGAGCGCCGAGTCCGGTGTCGCGGTGGTGTAGTTGCCGGGATTGCCTTGGCTGCAGTGGTCTTCGGGGCGGCGGCGTGCGGCGGTTCATCAAAGGCTGCGCCCACTTCTACTGGTGCTGTCACGTCAAGCACTACTACTGCCACTACGTCGTCTACCCATCCCGTAACGGTTCCGACCACGGTTCCCGTCGAATCTACGGTGCTGATCAGCAAGTCGGGGACGACCGACGGGACGCTCGGCCCGGTGGTGCTGCCCGCGGCGTGGACGGTGTCGTGGTCATTCGAATGCCCCAACTCCAAGAAGGGCACGTTCGTATTGAGTGCAACGGCGGTGGGGGGTTTGCCGGTGACGGTGACCAACCAGACCGGGTTGGGCGGAGGCGGTCACAAGCCGTACACCACAAGTGGTTCCTACAGTTTTGCGGTGAAGACGACGTGTGCCTGGAACGTCAAAGCAGGTGTCACCCCGGCCCAATCCCCGTCCAGTGGCTGAAGCGAGAACCGTTTCACTGTCGGCCGGACGGCGATGTCGTCGCGCCCGATCTCGTCGACGTTGAAACCGTAGCCGTCCTCCGCAAGCGCTGGCTGGCGGGGACGGTCACAGATCACCGGTTCGCCGCGGAGGTCGACGACCTACAAAGCCTGCCGATCGACAGGTACCCGACGCTGAGCCTGATGCGACGGGCCTACGAGCTTCGCGCCAACATCACGGCCTACGACGCCGCATATATCGCTTTGGCCGAAGCTCTGCACGGTGACCTGTTGACGGGCGACGTGCAACTGTCAAAGGCTCCAGGACCCCGCTGCACCATACGCCTGATCCACTGATGATCAACCAAATTGGCTGGCCAATCAAACGAGGTTGGTCGTCAAGATGGCGGCCGTGCATCCTGCTACCGCGAGCCGTCCCTCAGGTGCTCAGGTGCCCAGGTGCTAGTGGAATGACTGGTCATATCTCCGGATGAGTATCGCGTTACGGTGCCCAAAGACCTGGGCGCTGCTCTGAAGCATTTTCGGACTGCGGCAGGCGTCTCGCAAGCTGGAGCGGCCGACCGGGTTGGTCTGACCCAGTCATATGTTTCGCGTCTGGAGTCTGGCGAGTTCGGCACCTCAGTCACTCAAGCCCTTCGATTGCTGCGACTTGTCGGGTGCGAGGTCGTTGTCCGACGAGCCACTCGTGGCTGACTCCCTCCTCGCTTGGCTGTACGGCACTCCGGTTGCCCGGCTGATCAGACGAGACAACCAAGGCATCGGCGTCGAATGGGACCAGGCTGCGCTCGATCGCTGGGGCCTCGGTAGCCGAGTTCTGTCCGTCGCTTTGCCAATAGGAGAGCCCATAGGTCCGCGGGACGGACGAGGGCTCGACTTCTTCGAGAATCTGCTCCCGGAAGGACCTGCCATTGAGACGATGGCTCGAATCGCTGGTGTCTCGCGGTATGACACGTTCGGCATCCTCGCAGCCTTTGGCGAGGACTGTGCCGGCGCCATCATCATCTTCCCCGACGGTCGCCCTTTGGACGCTTCAGAAACGACGACCTACCTCCCAATGACGAGCGACGACCTGGCGTCAGCGATCCGTCGCTTGGACACCGCCCCGCTCGGCGTCGATCTGGCGAGCGGGTACAAGCCTTCGCTCCCCGGGTTCCAGCGCAAGCTGCTGCTCGGGCGCTCCCCAGAGGGAGACTGCTGCGGCCAACGCACGGTGCTCCGTCGTCATGGATACTGAAGCCCGACGGACGTACGCCGATGGCCGAAAACGAGGTGACCTGCTTGCGTTTGGCGGCGGCGTGCGGCCTGGCTGTCCCCGACGTCGAGCTGCTCGACGTGGACGGGCTTGCGACACTCGCCGTTCGTCGATACGACCGCTCTGCCCACTCGGTCGGAATAGAGCGGATCCACCAAGAGGACGGCTGTCAGGCCACCGCCACACCCCCCGCCCAGAAGTACGAGGTTCAAGGCGGCCCATCACTCCTGTCCCTGGCGAATGTCATCCGGGACTTCGGGGACCCCGCAGACCTCGAAAGCCTGTTGGCGCGAGTGACGCTCAACACGGCCATCAGCAACGCCGACGCTCACGCCAAGAACTTCTCTTTCCTGCACGACCCAAGTGATCCCATTGTGCGGCTGGCGCCGGTGTACGACCTGATCGCTACCATGGAGTTGCAGCCAACCACCGACGACGGGCGGCCGATCCCGAATGACCCGACAATGGGTCAGCGGGTCGCCGGCATCCTCGACGTTCGGAAGGTCACACGCCAGGACCTGGTCGACGAAGGGACCCATTGGAAACTTCGGAAGCAGATCGCCGAACGAGTCGTCGACGAGACCATAGCGAGGGTTATTGAGGCCTCCCGAAGCCTAAACGGTGATGACCGGGTCCTCCTGTCGACACGGCGACGCTGCACTCAACTGGCAACCTGATCTCGCACAGTCCTCGGCTAGGTGCGCGCGGCGGAGCTGCCGGAGACGTCTCGATCTGTGCTGCTGCGGTCTGGGCCCGGCTCCCGAAAAAGGTGTCCTTGTGGGGGATAGCCCGCGGCCCGTAGAGGTGGAACACAGCGGTGACCGCCATGGGAGGGAGCCCGGCGCCGGTCAACTGCAGGGGCGGGTCGTGGTCCGCGTCGACGGCCGGTGTTTCGCGACGGGGCGTGAGGTCGACTCGAACGGCGTATATGTTCTCCCACCGGTATCAGCGGAGGTGGCCGTCGCCGCGGCGCCCCACGACCCTGGCGGAGGTGACCAACCAGGGACGGATGGCGGGAGGCGGAACTGCGTGGCCGGGCATGGTGGGCCCGACCCACTCCTGGTTGAAGCGGACAGGCACTTCGCTCGAGGCGGTCTCGCCGGGATCGAGGACGACGCCGACCCCGTAGGGGCGCGTCGCGGTCTGATCGCTGCGATAAAGAGTGAGCGCGAGGTTTCGAGCGATGGCCGTCGCCCAGACCCGGGTTTTGTCTTCCCACGTTGGGAGGGCTTTGATCGCTCTTGTTTGCTGGCCACACACAAGCTCCTCGATTCCCGAAACTACGTTGCACGGTCCGTGCAAGGCGGGCTGGATGGGTTGTCTGGCGCGCTTGGAGTGCGCGGGCGGTCGGCGCGGTCACACCGCTCTCGTACGATCAGGCCCTATGTCGAGCGAGCCGGTGCTGCCGTCCCTGGATCTGCTCCTCGATCAGGTGGCACGCGAGCGGGAGACGATGAACAATCACGCCGAGAGCGTCGACGCCAACACGGTGCTGTTTCAGTGCGGGCTGGGGGTGGCGGTCCTGGCTGCGGCCGCCGCGCTGGTGGTGGGCTGGTCAGGCCGTGGCCCGCTGGGGCCGTGGTGGTTTTTTAGCACGCCTGAGTGGCCTTTGATATAGCTGACCGGTCTCCCGAGGCGTGTTTGGTGTTCGGTCACGTAGGGGTCTCTTCGTTGGGCGTCCCGGCTGGGACGCCCAACGAAGAGACTGCTCGCGCTTAGGTGGCGCTGATCCAGGAAAAATTGTTTGTAACGTGTCCCGCCTCCAAGGGGGCGTCTTCCATTTGCCGCCGGACGGTCGACTTCCGGACTTCATGGTTGCCCAGGAGTATCTCGTTGGCCTCCGAGAGCGTCGGGTAGTCGAACTTGGCGGTGATCGACTGAAGGCCAACGAGATGTTGATGGAAGCCGCTACCTGCTCCGTCATCTTCGGGTCGATGATCAGGGGCGTTCGGATCCTCGAGATGATGTCGATCGACTCGAGGACATCCTGGACGGCGTTGAAATCAATGCGCTTGGTCTCGTCTCGGTGAGGTAGAGCATCCCGGACTGAGAGATCGAGTCCTTGATGCCGCTATGGAAGCGCGAGAAGTCGACCGCGGCTAGGAACCGCGTTGGTGTTGGAAAGCCTGAAGTGCTTCGTCGAGGTCACCCTCGCCCCGCTCGCAGGCGTTCTCGTCTTCTCGCTCTTTGTCCGCAGGTCACCATCGTCAGGGGTTGTCGGTCATAACCGTCCAGTATGCGACCGGGGTGCGACAACGCGGGTGGTGCTGCCGCCGTCAGATCAGGGTGCGGCGCGGGCCGGAGCCCTCGTTGTGCGAGATCACTTTCTTCGGCCGTTGTTCCTTCTTGCTGGTGGCGGATACCTCTGGCTGCACCGGCGGGATCGGCCTTTGGCGAAAGAAGTTCACAATGACCTTCCCGGTGGGCGTTGATAATTGTCTACGGGTGTTGTATATTGTCAACGTGGCTCGGAAACGGCACCCCATAAAGGTGATCGAAGAAGCAGTTCAGTATGCCGAGTCACAAGGCTGGACCGTCATCCCGTCGGGCAAGTCCGCTCATGCATGGGGAATCCTGCGCTGCTCGGGCGACTGTTCGCAGGTGTCGGTCTGGTCGACCCCCGTGTACCGGAGCACCATGCAGCGCAACTCCGGCGTCGAGTGGACAGCTGCCCACACAGCTGAGCCGTCCCCCGGCGCTAACCCGCAGTCACCTACGCAGCCAAGATCGGCAGACAAAAAACGAATGACAACTTATGAGTTCACTCTCATGGTCTCAGGGGTCGAGGAGGACAACCTCGATGCCCTCTACGAGGCCACCGACGGAGCGGCCACCGCCGACTTCGGTTCCCCCTGGTTCAACAAGGTCGATTTCGCGTGGAAGGGCAACACCTTTGGGGAGGCGATCCTCGACGCCATTACCCACGTGGAGGAGGTCGCCGGGCTCCGGGTCGTTCGGATCGAACCCGACCAGTTCGTTTGGGCCGCTGAGATCGCTGAGCGTGTCGGACGTAGCCGGCAATCCGTAGACCAGCTCATCAAAGGTCAGCGCGGCGGCGGGGACTTCCCGCCCCCGGTTGCGGGATCAGCCCGCAACCCGCTTTGGCGGTGGAGCGAGGTTCAAGCTTGGTTCGCCAAGCACGAGCACCGGGCACTGGATGACGACCGAGCGTTCGTGGTGGGGGCCATCAACGGCACGCTCGAAGCCCGCCGCTACCTGCGGGAGCGGCCTGACCCGATCCTGTCCAACAAGCTCGTAGGGCTGCTCGTCTCATAGGTCACTGTTGAGAATGCGGCGTTTCTCGACCGTGGGGGCGGTCGAAGACACACGGTCACGCTCTTCGCCGTATCCTGTCAGCCGTCGACGCCGCGGATGGGCACTGCCAACGAGATGGTCGAGAAGGCTCCTTGGCGACGGGCTACCGCTAGGTTCCGACGGCACCGCCGGCTTTCCGGTAGCAGCGGCTTGACAGCTGCTCTGTGCAGCGGGGCGGCCAAGAGCTGGCTAGAGGGTAGTGGTTTGCCGCTGTGGTGGTGAGGTGCTGGGTGAGCTCGGCCCGCCGGAGTGCTCCAGCTACCTCGGCGAAGTAGATGTCGGGGACCCAGTCGATGGCTTGTTGGGGGACCTGTTGTCGGGCGAGTGATTGTCCGTCAGGTGTGTTGAGGAGGATCTCGACGGTTGCCGAGGCGTCGACGACGACGTCGGTCAAACTTCGCCGTGCGCTCGAGCCTCGGCGACCAGCACAACGGCGGAGATGCCGATATCGAGAGGTTCGTTCCGCGTAACGACCGATAACCATTCGTTGAAAGTGCCTGGTGTGGGCTCTGGCTCGGCGATGAGCACTACGATGGCAGGTTTCGGGGTCGAGTCCCCGACCTGAACCACATCTCCAAGCCCGTGGTCGCTCCCATCTGCGCGGCCGTCAGCCGGGCTACGTCGCCCCGGAACGGCATATGTACGGGGGAGGCTCGGTAGTCCTCCTCGAGTACTAGCTTCGGCGCACACCACTTCCTCCATAAGAGGCTTTTGGCCTTATTATGGCGATATTTATAGAAGCCCGGCGAAGGGCAACTCTCCGGCCGCATTCCGGCAATGACCGCCCCAGGTGAGCGCGGAGGAGGTGCGGCCAACGCTTTGAAGCGGTTGGCCTCGTTGCTCTGTCAGGCGTAGGTAAGTGCGTCGCCGGTGATGAATACGCCGCGTCGCGAAAACGAGATCGGCGTGTGAACCAATGCGTCGGCGTGTAACGACCGAAGTTCAGACACGAACCACCACGTGTCGAGGAACCGGCTGGGTTCGTTCACCCATGTCGGGGCGACCATCGACGTCTTCGCGTATAGGTGTTTCTACGATCGCGGCCAGCAGGACGTCAAAACCTTTGTCTCCGGTGCTGTCACGAGCCCGGCCTGGCGTGGTTTGCTCCCGCGTCGGTGAATACGCACGGGCCGAGGCGGGCGACGGGCTTCTCGGTAGCGCCGTTGTCCGACTCGGCCTTGCTGCCGCTAGGCGCCGGCGCTCGCGCCGTGCCGCGCCACGAGCATGTCGCGGGCGGCGATGTAGGCGAAGACCATGCACGACCCGATGGGCACCCCGGGACCGGGGTAGGCGTGTCCGCTCATGGAGGCCATGGTGTTGCCCGCCGCGTACAGCCCGGGGATGGGCGTGTGGTCGGTTTCGGACAGCACCCGGGCGTGGTCGTCGGTGACCAGACCACCTTTGGTGCCCAGGTCGGCCAGCACGATCCTCACCGCGGTGAAGGGACCTGTCTCGATGGGGACCAACACCGGGTTGGGGCCGCCGCCGGCCCGGGGATCGGCGAAGAAGCGGTCGTAGGGGGCCTCACCGCGGCCGAAGGCCGGGTCCGATCCTGCCGCGGCGTACCCGTTGAACTCCTCGACGGTGGCCGCCAAGGCATCGGCCGGCACCCCGATGGCGCCCGCCAACTCGTCCAGCGTCGCCGCCTCGTGCCACTTGCCGGCGTCGAAGAACGCTTTGCGGTCCAGCGGCGGGGGGATCACGATGGCCGGCGGCTCGCCTTTGAACCGGGAGTCGAAGATCAGCCACGAGGGGATGTGCGACACCTCGCCGGCGGCTTCCCCCTTTCGCATCTCCCGGCCGAAACGGTCGTAGGGGAGTGACTCGTTGGCGTAGCGCTTGCCTGCCGCGTTGACGATCACGCCGCCCCGGAACCCGAGGGTGAACGCCGCGGAGCCGTCGGGGAACTCCACGCCCGGCGCCCACCAGCATTCCTCGAGCAGGTCGGTGGCCGCGCCAACCTCGATCCCGGCCAGCAGGGCGTAGCCGTGGTTGACGGGCGGCCCCATGGTCCACTCGTTGCCCAGCGGCTCCTGCCAGCGGTGGCGCAGCTCGTTGTTGCTTTCGAAGCCGCCGGTGGCCAGCAGCACCCCGGTACGGACCCGGATGCGCAGCGTGGTGTCACCGGCGACGACTTCCGCGCCCACCACTTCGCCGTCCTCCACGATCAGGCCGTTGAGCGAATGCCCGAGCCGCAGCTCCACGCCGGCGCCCTGGCAGGCCAGCAGGAGGCGGCCGATCAGCGCCTGGCCGCCGTTGAGCATGTCGCGTTTGTCGGGGATCCCCAGGCGCTCCTGCACCGCGGTCGGGCGCAGCTCGTCGAGGAAGTCGCCCACCTTTTCGCCCTCGATGTCGCTGGGGAAGATGTCGCGGCCCATGTCGAAGCTGCCGGGCACGGAGAAGTAGTCGGGGAACGGCCGGTACTCGAAGGTGACGTTCGGGTCCTCCGACAGGTGGGCGATCACCTCGGGCGCGCCGGCCAGGAACGCATCCTGCAGGTCGGTGCGGTACTCGCCCACCACGGCGCGCAGGTAGCTGCGGCCCAGTTCGGCGGAGTCCGGCGTGCCCGACTCGACCAGCACATGGTTACCGGGCAGCCAAAGACCCGCACCCGAGTAGGCCGTGGTGCCGCCGTAGAAATCGCTGGCCTCGACCAGGATGGTCGACGCCCCTCCGGTGGCAGCCACCTGCGCACCGGTGAGCGCGCCGGCCCCCGACCCCGCAACCAGCACGTCGCACTCGATATCCCATCCGGCGTCGGTCAACGGGTCCTCCCCCTTCGGCCCACACGTTGCGGGCTGACTAGAACGAAATACTAGTCATGCGGGGGGTGACGGCAGCAGGTGTCCGGCTCCCTCGAGGCTCTTGGTGCGGACCAGTTCCGCCAGGCGGGACTTGAACTCGGCGAAGGGCACCGCGCCCTCATCGCCGGCCCTGCTGCGCACCGCGACGGTGCCCGCTTCGAGCTCCTTGCGCCCGATGACCAGAATGAACGGCACCCGGTCGGTGACCGCGGCGCGGATCTTGGCCTGCATGCGGTTGTCGCTGCGGTCCACCTCCACCCGGTAGCCCTCCGCGAACAGCTCCGCGGCCAGACGCTCCGCGTACTCCTGCTGGTGTTCGGTGATGGGCACGATGCGCACCTGCTCGGGGGCTAGCCACACCGGGAACAGGCCGGCGAAGTGCTCGATGAGATAGGACACGAACCGCTCCGAGGAACCCAGGGGAGCGCGGTGCAAGATGGCCACGGGCTGGTCGGTGCCGTCCGCTGCGGTGTAGGTGAGATCGAAGCGGCCGGGCATGTACAAGTCGAGCTGGTTGGTGGATGCCGCGAACTCGCGTCCCGAGACCGACCGGATGATGAAGTCGGCTTTGGGTCCGTAGTGGGCGGCCCCGCCGACATCGGTCACATAGTGGATGCCCGACTCGTCCATGGCCTCGCGGGTGATGCGCTCCGCCAAATCCCACATCGCTGCATCCCCGTGGTATTTCTTGGTGTTGTCGGGGTCGCGCACGGCGAGCACCATGTGGAAGTCGTCGATGCCCAGCGCCCGGTAGTAGAGGTCGTGCAGCTGCATGACCTTGACGAACTCGTCCTTGGCCTGGTCCATGGTGCAGTAGATGTGGGCGTCGTTCTGGGTGAAGCCGCGGGTGCGCATCAGACCGAAGAGCTGCCCGGAGCGTTCGTAGCGGTACACCGTGCCGTACTCGGCGTAGCGCAGGGGGAGCTCCCGGTACGAGTGGGGCCGGGCCTTGAACACCATGTGGTGGTGCGGGCAGTTCATGGGTTTGAGGTAGTACTCGTCGCCCTCGATGTCGATCGGGGCATACAGGTCGTCCTCGTAGTAGGGGAGGTGACCGGAGATGCGGTACAGCTCGGCGCGGCTCAGATGCGGGGTGGTGATGCGCTGGTAGCCCCATTCGCGTTCGACCTGCTTGGCCCAGCCCTCGAGCTCGTCGCGGATGACGGTGCCTTTGGGCAGCCACAACGGCAGGCCCCGGCCGATCTCCGCGCTGAAGGAGAACAGGTCCATTTCCTCGCCGATGCGACGGTGGTCGCGCCGGCGGGCTTCCTCGGCCCGCAGGAGGTGGTCGGCCAGTTCCTCCGGGGTGGAGAAGAGGAGTGCGTAGACCCGCTGCAGCATGGGGCGGTGCTCGTCGCCGCGCCAATAGGCGCCCGCCACGTGCGAGAGCTGGAAGGCGTCGGGGTTGATGCTGTCGACTTCGGTGACGTGCGGACCGCGGCACAGGTCCTCGAATTTGCCGTGGCGGTAGGTGGAGATGACCGGCGCTTCGGCGGCGGCCGTTCCGTCCCCGTATTCGTTGCCGGCGCCGGCCACGATGCCGTCGATCAGTTCGAGTTTGTAGGGCTGGTCCGCGAAATCGGAGCGGGCTTCGTCGGGTTCCAGGGTCTTGTACTCGAAGGTGCCACCCTCCCGGATCAGCGCTTTGACCCGCGCCCCGAGGCGCTCGAGGTCCTCGGGGGTGAGGCCCCGGGGCAGCTCGAAGTCGTAGTAGAAGCCGTTGTCGATGGGGGGCCCGATGCCGATGCGCGCCGTGGGGAACTCCTCCAACACGGCCTCGGCCAGCAGGTGGGCGGCGGAGTGGCGCTGGCGATACAGCACGTCGGAGGCGCTGGGAGCGTCTGGCTGGGCGACATCGGTCATGGTTCGATCCTAGGTTGGCGTGCCCGGGTGCCCCCCCAGGAATCTCGGTGGGGACGCCGTCCGCCACCGCGGTTTGCCTGGGGGAGCGTGGTCTGCCCGCTCCGCGCGGGACCAGCGCGGCCGCAACGCGTCGATCGAACCCCGGCGCAGACAACCGGCCCATACGCCCGCTCCGTAGCACGCGCCGTCGGCGACCGCCAAGGCGCACCAGCGCAGCGGGTCGATCGGCGGGCGCCGGCGGACCCAACCGGCCAGTGGGGGTGCCAACAGGGCCAACGCCCACGCCCGGCGGACTCGGCGCGACACCCCGGCGGCGGCCAGTGCGAAGGGCCACCACTCACGGCCCAGGACACGGGCGACCGCCGACCCGCTGCGGACATGGCCGGACGCCGCGGCGCGCAGCAACTCGCCGGCAGGCACCGCGGCGCGCCCTCGGGTCACCGCTACGGCGCTGGCGCCGGCCACCACCGCTCCTAACAGGGGGTGGATGAGCGCCCCGGCGCTCCAGGCGGTGGCGCTCCACGGCGACACCTGCAGGGGTGCCACCGCGTCGCCGTGGCGGGCGGCCAGATCGGCGGCGGAGCGCCCGTAACTGAAACGCTGCGCGGCCCAGGCCCGCCGGGTGGCGCGCACCGGGTGAGTGACGGTCACTGCCGGTTCGTAGCGCAGCGCCCAACCGGCCGCGGCCAACCGCCACACCAGGTCGACGTCTTCGCCGGCCCGCAGTTGCTCGTCGAACCCGTTCGCTGCCTCCAGGCACGCACGGCGCACGATCACGCACGCCGTGGGCACATACGGCACCCAGCTGCGGGGCCGCACCGGGCCGGGCCGGGGGCCCATGTCGAGCGGGAAGTTCAAACGGTCGTAGACGCCGAGCGCGGCCGGTGTCCCCGGCGCCACCCGGGGGGCGATCCGGGGGGCCACGGCCGCCACCCGAGGGTCGCAGAAAAGGGGCAGCAGGCCTTCCAGCCAGTCGGGTGGAGCCACGCAGTCGGCGTCGATGAACGCGATCAGCGGTCGGGTGGCGGCCCGCCACCCGCGGTTGCGTGCCGCGGCCGGACCCCGGGATTGAGGGTGGCGCAGCACCCGCGCGCCGGGGCCGGCGTTCGCCGCGGCGGCCGCAGGGTCGGCGGAGCCGTCGTCGACCACGACCAGTCCGCCCACCGGCCCGAGGGAGGCAACGGTGACGGCCAGACCGCCGGGCTGGTCGCGTACGGGGATGACCACATCGACGTCGTCGCGTCCAGGTCCCGAGCCCGGGGCGCCGACGAGGGGATAGGCGACGCCGGTGTCCACCAGACGGGCCGCCAACGCACCTTCGGCTGCGCTCGGCCCCACCCGCGTGCCGGCCCGCCAGCTGTGCACCAGCTGCGCCCCCCGCGCGCTGAGCCGCAGGAACACCAGGGGCGAACCGCCGATAACCACCCCCCGGCGCATCCGGCTGCGCTCGTCGAAGCACAAGGCGACGCCGGCGGCCACCGGAGGCGCCGGGCGCTGCCGCGACGGCGTATCGGGTGTCGGCGCCGCAAGCTGAGTTGTGTCGGAACGCGAGCGGCGGCGGGCGAGAAACCGACGGCCGGCGGTCACCTACTCACCGCTGTCGCGAGCCGTGGGCCGGGCCAGGAGGGCAGAGCACGAGCGGTCACTGCCCGGCGATCCATTGGCCGACGCAACGGTCGAGGTCGGCACTGAACGCATCCAAGAACTCTTGTCCCGCCTCGGGGTTCGCTCCCGTCGGGTCGCCCAGCACCCCGCCGGGCGATACCGCGGCCACGCCCCCGGCGCGCAACGCGGAGGCCAACTCGCCGAGGGGAGCGACGTTGCCCGGCGCGGCGAGCGCCACGTCGACGTCGGGCCAACCCAGCGCCAGAGCGATCGAGGTTTCCACGAACCCGCCGTGGGCGTCCCAACGCGACGCGGCGGCCGGGCCCGGCGCGCCGGCCGGGCGTGACGGCGACCACGCCAGGCAACGCCGGCCCTCGGCGCGCAAGGTGGCCGCGGCGCGCGCCAGCGGCTCGGCGTTCCCGCCGTGCCCGTTGACCAGGATCAGGCCCGCGAAATGGTTGGCGGAACGGCCCAACTCGACGAGCACCGACTCCAGGGCGTCACGGCCGATCGACAGCGTGCCGGCGAACCCGGCGTGTTCGCCGCTGGCCCCGTAGGGCAGCGCCGGCGCGGCCCACACGTCGGGGCGTTGCTCGGCCAGGCGGGCCACCAGCGCGGTGGCAATGCGCGTGTCGGTGGCCAGGGGCAGGTGCGCTCCGTGCTGTTCGGTGGCGCCCAACGGGACGGCCAGGTAGGCCGCGCCCCCTTTTTCGCCAGCCGCCGGCCACGCCAAGCGCCCGAGTTCGCTCAGGGCAGGTAACCCCAGCTGCGGAGTTGCTCCAGGATGGCGTCGGCTGCCGCTCCCGGCTCGAGGGTCACCACCCGGGCGGGGGGACGATCGGTGCCGGCTCCCGTCAGCGCCAGGACCCGGTCGCGGGCGGCGACGGCGTCGGGGGCGGGCAGGACCCGGGCCCGGGGCCGGAAGGGTCCGACGGTGACCCGGTCCTCGACGCGGGGGCGGTGCGAGGGGCCCGCCACGACGGTGACCGCCGCTCCCCGGGCGGCCAGGACGCCACCCAAAGAAGCGCGCCGCAGCCGGGCCGTTGAGGCCTCCAGGGAGATGACGGCGGGTAGGGCGGTGGCCAGCACCTCCCGGCGGCCGCCGTCGAGGCGGCGCACGGCGCGCAACGCCCGGGGACCGGCGTGGGGTTCCTCGGCCAACTCGACGAGGCCCAGCGCCTGCGCCCAGCCCAGTTCGGCGGCCAGAAAAGCGGGAAACGCGCCGCTCCCCCGGTCCAGGCTCCACGCGCCGCACACCACCAACGCGGGGTGGGGTCGCAGCGCTTCGGCCACCGCGGCGGCCACGTCGGCACTGGGTGCGTCGGCGTCCACGTCGACCCGCCACGCCCCGGTGGCACCCGCAGCCAGCGCGTCACGCAACATGGGGTCCGCGGCGGGACCGCCGGCGCTGACCGCCACGGTGGCCAGCCCCCAGGCCCGGCCCAGGCGAAGCGCCCATTCCAAGGCGGCTTCGTCGGCCGGAGAGGGTCCCGCGCTGCGGGCATCGGTGCGCACCGCGGCGGACAGGGGGTCGACGTCGGGCCGGCTGTCGACCAGTTTCAGGCAGGCGACGACCAGGGGCGGCCGCGTCGCGGGGAGCCGGTCAGCTGCGGCGGAAGACAACGCCGTGACCCCCTTCGGGATAGCGCCAGGTGATGGCCCCTTCGTGGTTGCACACCAGGTAACAGGTGCCGCACTCGAAGCACTGCTCGTAGTTGAACAGGATCCCGCCGTCGGCGGTGGGGACGAACAGGTTGGCCGGGCAGGCGTGCACGCAGGCCTTTGTCGTGCAGCCCCGGCAGGTGTCGCCGTCGACGGTGATGTGGGCGTCGGGCGCCACCCGGAACTCGACGGTTTCCATGCGGTCGTCGAAGGCCACGTCGGCGAGGGGGGTAGCCAGTTCAGCCATAGCTGCGCGCCCCCCTCCACGCGTCGACGGCCAGGTCCCGGGCTCGCACCCCGTGGGCCCGCAGGGCGCGCAGCGCGGTGCGGCCGCCGCCGGGTTTGGGTGTCGGGTTGGTCACCGTGAACAACGATTCCACCAGATCGCACACCATGCGCGGGTACACCTGTTGGACCCGCTCCGACAGCACCAGGTTGGGCGCCCGGCGCAGCTTGCGGTGGTCGGCCAGCACGAAACTCGACTCCAGGCGGCGCCGGTAGCCGGCGAGGCCGCGTGCGGAGGGGTCGTTGCCCGCTTTGGCTTCCAGCGCCGCTTGGCCGGCGGCGATGCCCGAACCGATGGCGAAGTTGACGCCTTCGAGCCAGATCCCGGCGGCCAGGCACATCCCGGCGGCGTCGCCGGCCACCAGGAGGCCGTCGCCCACCAGTTCCGGCATGGCGTCGTAGCCGCCCTCGGGGATCAGGTGGGCGGAGTACTCCTTCAGTTCGCCCCCTTCGACCAGGGGGGCGATGGCCGGGTGGGCTTTGAGCGCCGCGATGAACTCTTCGGGCCGGCGTTTGACGGTCGACAGCTTGGACAGCGACAGGACCACTCCCACCGACACGGTGTCGAGGTTGGTGTAGAGGAATCCGCCGCCCGGCACGCTGCCCGTGCAGCCCAAAATTTCGAAGTCGGCGCCCTCGTCGCCGCTCAGCCCGAAGCGCCGTTCGATCTCGTCGCGGGGCAGGGCCAGGACTTCCTTGGCGCCCAGGGTGAAGTGGGCGGCGTCGAAGTGGGGGTAGAGGCCGGCTTCTTTGGCCAGGAACGAGTTGACGCCGTCGGCGGCGATGACGATGGGGGCGTCGATGTCGCCCCCTTCCCGGTCGGTGCGCACTCCGCAGATGCGTCCCGCGGGGTCGCGGCGCAGGCCGGTGACCACCGTCGAGGTGACGACCACGGCGCCCGCGGCCTCCGCGTGGCCGGCCAGCCAGCCGTCGAAATCGGGGCGCAGCGTGGTGCAGCCGTTGTAGGGCGGCCGCCCCCATTTGGCGCTGCGAAAGTCGATGGTCAGGGCCTGGTCTTCGGTGAGGACCATGGTGGCCCGCCGGGTCACCCAGCGCTGCGCGGGGACTTCCTCCCACCACCGGGGGATGAGCTCGTCGAGGATGCGGCCGTAGACGACGCCGCCGTACATGTTTTTCGACCCCGGGAACGGCCCGCGTTCCACCAGCGCCACCCGCGCCCCGCCGCGGGCCAACACCAGCGCCGCCGCGGAGCCGGCGGGCCCCGCGCCCACCACGATCACATCGAAACTCGCCGCGTCGAACGCCGCCGCGTCGAGGGCGGCCGCCTGAGGAAACGCCGTCATGACAGACGTACCGCCAGTTCGTCGAGCAGCGCCCGGGCGTCGGTGACGATGGCCAGGTCGGCCAGGCCCATCATGGGGGCGGACGGGTCGGTGTTCACGGCGATCACGTGTTCAGGGTGCCCGATCCCGGTGATGTGTTGCACGGCCCCCGAGATCCCCAGCGCGATGTACAGCTTGGGGGACACGGTGACCCCGGTGGTTCCGATGTAGCGGTGGGCGGGCACCCAGCCTGCGTCGGCCACCACCCGGGTGGCGCCCGGGCTGGCGCCCAGCGCGGCGGCTACCCGGGCCAGGGTTTCGAAGCGTTCGGGGGCGCCCAGGCCCGCCCCGCCGGCCATCACCTTGGGCGCTTCGGACAGGTCCATGGACGCGGGGTCGGGGGGGGTCACCTCGAGGATCACCGCGTCGGTGCGGGTGGTGCGGTCGGGCGCCGCGGCGGGCTGGGGGAGCCCGGCCGCTTCGAAGAGGGTGGGGGGGCGTCGGGCTTCGGGGAGTTCCAGGGGGATCACGCTGCGGGAGCCGGGGTCGACCTCGACGCCGCGCACCCCAGGGAGCAGGGTGGCCACCACCGGGCCGGCGGGATGGTGTTGTTCGGACAGCTGTCCGTGGTAGCGGCCCACCTCGACGTGGCCGACGCTGACGCGCGAGGCGCCGGCCAGCAACGGCCAACCGAGCGCGTAGGCCAGGCGGGGCGCCAGGTCGCGGCCGTCGGGCGACGCCGGCAACACCACGACGCGGGCGCCGTCGAGCAGATCGGCCAGCACGGTGGCCCACCACCCGGGGGCGAAGTCGCCCAACTCCAGGGTCCGGATGCGCACACCGCCGGCCAGTTCGTTCGCCGCGGTCGCTGCGCCGTCGCCTACCACGAGGCCGTGGCCGCCGGCCTCGGCCACCGTCTCCGCCGCGCCGAGGGGCAGCAGGCCGCCGCGTACGGGGATGACCGCCACCATCTCGGCGCTCACAGGCTCGCTCCTACCCGTTGGCCTTCGATCACCGCGGCATGGGCTCGCCGGGGGGCCACACAGTCGCCGACGCGGTGCACCTCGAAGTGGGTGTCGTGCTCGAGTTCGAGGTACAGCGCGTCGAGGGGGGCCGGCGGGCTGACCGTCACCACCCAGTCGTAGGCCAACTCCACGTTGGTCCCCGTAGGATGGTGCAAGAAGTTGACGGTGTCGTCGTTGCAGCCCATGGCGACGAGGTCGGTGCGTTGCTCGATGTGGCGGGCCGCCGCCCGGAAGTTCCAGTGCTCGAGGTCGAGGGTGATGCCCAGGTCCTGGCCGACCACCATGCCGTTGGTGGTCACCGTTACCTGGCAGCCCCGGTCGGCCAGCAGCTCGGCCACCGACGTCGCCTGATGGAACCCCAACTCATCGATGATCAGGACCCGCCCCGACGGAGCGGCCCGCTCGGACAGCACATCGGCCACGTCGACTATCCGCTGGTGGCCGGCCGGAACCCAATAGGGGAGGCGAGGTGTGGCCCCGGTGGCCACGATCACCGCATCGGGGGCCGCGGCGCGTATCGACGCCACGGTGGCCTCGGTGTCGTAGCGGACCTCGACGCCGGCCTTGGCGCACGCGTGGACCAGATTGCGGACGATGTCGCCGAACTCGGCTCGCGACGCCACACTGGCCGCCAGGCGGGCCTGGCCCCCCGGGACCGCTTCTTTTTCGACGACGGTGACCCGGTGCCCCCGCTCCGCGGCGGCCACCGCGGCCTGCAGGCCGCCCGGGCCGGCGCCGACCACCAGCACCCGGCGCCGGCGGGTCGGGGCAGCCACCTCGGCCGCCGCCCACTGCGCCTCGCGACCGGTGCGCGGGTTCTCGATGCACCCCAACCACCGGTTGAGGCCCATACGCCCCACGCATTCCTGGTTGCAGCTCAAACACAACCTGATGTCGTCGGCTTGGCCGGCTCGGGCTTTGGCCACGAAATCGGCGTCCGCGATCTGGCCGCGTACCACCCCCACCAGGTCACAGTGCCCTTCCTCCAGGGCCCGCTCCGCTTGAAGGGGATCTTTGAAGCGGCCCACCCCGACCACCGGCAGATCGACCGCTTTGCGGATGGCGGAAGGGATGAACAGGGCGTAGCCGGGAGGCACGGCCATGGACGCCTCGATCATGAAGAGGCTGGCCGTGGCCACCCCGATGGAGGTGTTGATGTAGTCGGTGACGCCTTGGGCCGCCACCAGGCGGGCCACGTCGAGCGCGTCGTCGATGGTGGTGCCCCCTTCGATCAACTCGTCACCGCAGATGCGCACCCCCAAGGCCAGGCCCGGGCCGACCGCGGCGCGCACCGCGGCGGTGATGGCCAGCAGCAGGCGGGCCCGGTTTTCCAGCGACCCACCCCAGCGGTCGTCGCGTCGGTTGGTGACCGGCGACAGAAAACAGCGCACGATCGACGAGTGCGAGCACTGCAGTTCGATGCCGTCGAACCCGCCCTCGACACAGTGGCGGGCCACCGTCGCGTACCCGTCGACGACCTCCGCGATCTCGGCCTCGTCGATCTCCTTGGGTACTTCCCGGAACAACGGGTCGGGCACCGGGGACGGTCCCCACACCGGCAGACGCGAGTACATGGACGAGGCCTGCGACCCGTTGTGGTTGATCTGGGCGAAAATCTTGGACCCGTGGCGGTGCACTTGCTCGGTGATGCGCCGGTAACCGGGGATCACTTCGGGGTGGAACCCGTGGATCAACTTCTCGTACGGCCAGTCGGTGGGGTGGGTGGAATGCTCTTCGGTGATGATCAATCCGGCGCCCCCGCGGGCCCGGGCCCCGTAGTAGGCGGCGTGCTGCGCGGTGGGTAATCCGTCCTCCGCGTAGTTGGTCAGATGCGCGCTGAACACCAGCCGGTTGGACACGACCACCGGGCCGAGGCGCAGCGGAGAAAACAGGTAGCGGTAGCGGCTCATCGGGCTCGGGCTCCTACGGGGAGGGCTCGGGTTCCGACGGGGAGCGACAGGGCCACCCGCCGGCCTTCGAGGACCGCCTCGTACACGCTGCGGGGGGCGACGGCGTCACCGGCCCGGGGCAGCGAGGCACCGGTGGCTCGCCACAGGCTGTCGTCGGGGAGACGGGCGCCGGCGTCGACGAGGGCCACCGCGGGCAGCACCCGCTGCTCCGCTGAGAAGTGGTCGGCCACCGTCACCCCTTCGGCGCTGACCGAGACCAGATCGCAACGCCGTTCGATGGCCACCCCGGCGCTCATCAGACGCACCGAGGCCGGCGCCAGGTCTCCGGTGCGCGACAGCAACGTGCCGGGCAGCAGGTCGGGGGTGAGCAGGTGGACCGTTCGCCCTGCGGCGGCTAGGGACTCGGCCACCGAGATTCCGATCGGGCCGCCGATGGGATCCCACACCGCGACGGGGCCGTCGGCCAGTTCGTGGCCGGCCAGGACGTCGGCCGCGTCGATGACCACCCCGTCGTCGTCCACGGCGTAGGAACGCCACCCCGGACGCGACCCCGTGCAGCACACCACGGGTCCCCCGGCCCGGGTCACGTCGCGGGGCGTGACGGTCCAACCGGTGCGCAACTCGACGCCCAGCGCCCGGCATTCCGCTTCCAACCAGTCCGCGAAGCGGGCCAGGGCGGCCCGGCCGGCGCCCGCCGCGGCGATGCGCAGCATCCCGCCGAAGTGCTCGTCGCGTTCGGCCACGGTGACCCGGTAGCCGGCCAGGGCGGCCACCCGGGCGCATTCCAAGCCGGCCACGCCGCCTCCCACCACCAGCACCTCCGGCCCGCTCGGGGAGCCGGACGGCTCGGCGGGGGCGCTGGAGGCCTCGGCGGGCAGCGCCGGGTCCTCCCACTCGTGGCCCGAGGTGGGGTCCACCACGCACGACACCAGCGGGTTGCGCCCGTCGCGCACCTGGCACGTCTGGTTGCACAGGACGCACGGGCGGATCCGCTCGGCGTGGCCGGCGGCCAGTTTGGCCGGCAGTTCGCCGTCCGCGATGAGGGCCCGGGTGGCCTCGACGGCGTTGGCCGCTCCGGAGGCCACCGCGTGCTCCGCCTGGGCCATGTCCACCAGCGACCCCTGCGCGATGACCGCCACCCGCGCGTCGAGCACGGCGCGCAGGGCGGCGGTGGTGGCCAGGTTGAAACCGGGTTCGGTGTGGGTGTCGGGCCGGGTGGCGGCCACCGAGAAGATCGATCCCCGCACCACCACCAGGTAGTCGAGGTAGCCGCTCAGCTCCCGGGCCACGTCGGCCGCTGCTTCGGGGGTGATCCCCGCCCACGGGGCCAACTCGTCGCAGCTGAGGCGCAGACCGACGATGGCCCGGCCGGCGCCGGCCCGCACCGCGGCGAGCACCTCACGGGCGAAACGGAGGCGGTTGGCACCCCATTCGTCGTCGCGCAGGTTGGTCAGCCCGGAGCAGAACTGACGGACCAGGCTGTGCTGGCCGGCGTTGACTTCCACCCCGTCGACGCCCGCCGCGCACGCCGCGGCAGCAGCCGCGCCAAACCCCTCGACCACCTCGGCGATGTCGCGGGGGCGCATGCGCATGGGCACTTCCCGGGTGTTGACCTCGGGCACATCCGACGGTGCCCACAACGGACCCTGGTGATAGGCGCTCGAGCCCTGCCCGCCGGAATGGCCGAGGGCGGCCACCACCAGTGCCCCCTCGCCTTGGCAGGCGCGGGCGATCTCGGCCCAGCCTTCGGCGCACTCCGCGGCCAGGGGAGCGCGCTCATAGGGCCAGTCGCTCGGATGGACCGACGCCTCTTCGGTGACCACGATCCCGGCGCCGCCCGCGGCCCGCCGGCGGTAGTAGGCGACGTGGCGCTCGGAGAAGCGGCGGCCGCGACCAAGGTTGGTTTCGTGGGGTCCGAACACGATGCGGTTGCGGGCCTGCGCGGAGCCGACGGCGAGGGGCTCGAGGAGCTTCATCTGTGCCCTTGCGGCTCGGGTTCCGGCTTCCGCAGCGGGTGGCAGGGCGCGGGATTTGGTACGGAACCGCCCCCCGTAGCGGGGGCCGGATCCGCAGAAAACATCGGGAGGATCGGGGTCACCGTCTGCGGGTGAGGCGGATGGGCACCGAGTGCCCGGGTCCGGCGGAGGGCGCAGCGCCGGCGGCCACCCCGGCCAGGAGGGTTTCCCCGTACCCTTTGACGCATTCGGGGTCGGGACCGTCGAGCGGCAGTCCGGTGAAGAACTTGGCCGCCATGCAGCCACCCTGGCAGGCGTCGTAGGACCCGCACGACGCGCAGGCGCCGGCCGAGGTCGGTTCGCGCAGCGACCGGAACAGATCGGAGTCGCGCCACACACCGCTGAAACCGTTCGCCTCGCGGACGCTTCCCGCCTTGAACTCGTCGTGGAGCACGAACGGGCAGGCGTACACGTCGCCCACCGGGTCGATGAGGCACACGACCCGCCCCGCGCCGCACAGGTTGAGCCCGGGCAGGGCCTCGCCGAGCGCCGAGAGGTGAAAGAAGGAGTCCCCGGTGAGCACGCCCGGCCGCTCGATCAGCCACCGGTACAGTTCGACCTGCTGCTCCGAAGTGGGGTGCAGCTCGTTCCACACGTCGGCGCCCCGGCCCGAAGGCCGCAGCCGGGTCAGGCGCAACTGCGCCCCGTAGCTGTCGGCCAGGGCGGCGAAGGCGTCCAGTTGCGGGATGTTGTTGCGGGTCATGACCACGCTGATCTTGAACGGCCCGAAGTTGGCGGCGGCCAGATGGTCCATGGCCCGGCGTGCCGTGGCGTAGGAACCCACTCCCCGGATGGGGTCGTTGGTCGCCGCGTCGGCCCCGTCGATGGAGATCTGCACGTCCACGTAGTCGGTGCCGGCGAGACGCTGGGCCCGGGCCGCGTTGATGGTCGAGCCGTTGGTGGAGAACTTGACGCCGACCCCTCGGGCCACCGAATAGTCCACCAGCTCGTAGAAGTCGGAGCGGATCGTCGGCTCGCCCCCGCCGATGTTGACGTAGAACACCTGCAGGTCGTGCAGCTCGTCGATGACGGCCATGGCTTCCGCGGTGGACAACTCGTTGGGATCACGCCGGCCCGACGACGACAGGCAGTGGGTGCACGCCAGGTTGCAGCCGTAGGTCACTTCCCAGGTCAAGCAGATGGGGGCGTTGAGGCCCCCTTTGAGCTGCTCGGTCAGCAACGCAGTTTCAGCAGGCACAGATGAACCTCGAATCGGCCAGGGCGCCAAGCGCGTGGCGGAACGCGCCGTGGCGTTCCTCGGGGACAGAAGCAGCGAGCGCGTCGTCGATCGACGCGTGCTCCTCCAGATGACGGACCAACTCGGCCAGCAGCGGGGAACGCAGGAACGTGAGGCGGCGGCTCCCGTAGTGGTACGCCAGCGCCCCGAACGGCTCGGGGCGCAGCGCCACGTCAGGATCCAGCCGGTAGCGGCGGCTGCAGTCGAGGTCGGACACGGTCTCGGGTGGAGCGAGGTCTAGTAGACCCCGCACATCCCGTCGATGGAGATCTCCTCGACGAGCAGTTCCTCGGTCACCAAAGGCTCCTGGGGGGCGGCCTCGGCGTCGCTCGCTTCGATGGTGGTGGGGGTGTTGGGGCTGACCATGACCTGATCATAGGGTGCCTGTGCCCGCTGTCTCACTCCGGTCGCGTGCCCCGGCGGGATCGGTAGGCTGAGCGGTCGCGAAAGAGGAGGTGGTCCCGACGGCCCAATCGTTCGATGTGGTGATCATCGGTGGAGGTCCTGCCGGCTATGCCGCCGCGCTCCACGGTGGGTTGGCGGGCCTCAATATCGCCATCGTCGAAAAGGAGAAGGTGGGAGGGACGTGCCTGCACCGGGGTTGCATCCCGGCCAAGGAGTTCCTCGAGACCGCGACGGTGTTCCGCACGGTGACCGGCGCCAAGGAGTTCGGCATCGCCGTCGAGCCGCCGGTCCTCGAGTTCGCCCAGAGCCAGGCCCGTAAGCAGAAGGTCGTCAACCAGCTGTGGCAAGGCCTGCAGGGCCTGCTCAAGCGACGCAAGGTCACCGTCTTCGCCGGGGTGGGGACGCTCTACCCGGGCAAGCTCGTCAAAGTCGACGACGGCACCGGCGCAGGCGAGCCGACCGAGCTCACCGCCGAGACGATCATCCTGGCCGCCGGTTCGGTCCCCCGCACCATCCCCGGCTTCGACGTCGACGGCCGCTTCGTGCTCACCTCCGACGAGGTCCTGGCGCTCGAGAAGCTGCCGGGGTCCGCCGTGGTCATCGGCGGCGGGGCGATCGGCTGCGAGTTCGCCTCCATGATGAGCGACCTGGGGACGCAGGTCACGGTGCTCGAAGCACTACCCAGAATCCTTCCGGGCTGCGACAACGACGTGACCGCGGTGGTGCTGCGCTCCTTCAAGAAGCGGGGCATCGATGTGCGCACCGGCGTCACCGTCACCGGCCATCAGCCGACCGCCGAGGGCAACGCCACCACGGTCAGCTACGGCGACGGCGAAACCATCACCGTGGACGCGGTCGTGGTGTCGGTCGGGCGCCGGCCGCTGTCGGACGGGTTGGTGGCCTCCGGTACCGGCGTGGAGGTCGACGCCCGAGGCTTCGTGGTCGTCGACGAGTACCAGCGCACTGGTGAGCCGGGCGTCTACGCGGCGGGAGACCTGGTCAACACTCCGCAGTTGGCCCACGTGGGCTTCGCCGAGGGGATGCTCATCATCGACCAGGTCCTGGGCGACAACGTGGTGCCCGTCGACTACACAAAAGTCCCCTGGTGCATCTACTGCCATCCCGAGGTGGCCTTCGCCGGGTTGTCGGAGGAGGGGGCGAAAGCTGCCGGCTACGACGTGGTGACCAAGAAGGACGCCTACGGCGGGAACGGACGGGCGCTGATCGTGGGCGAGACCGACGGTCTGGTCAAGGTCATCTGCGAGAAGACGGCCGACGGCAAAGCCGGGCGCATCCTCGGCGTCCACATGGTCGGCCCGTGGGTCACCGAACAGCTGGGCCAGGGGTACCTGGCGGTCAACTGGGAGGCGGTGCCGGAAGAAGTGGCGCACTACATCCAGCCCCATCCCACTTTGTCGGAGAACTTTGGCGAGACCATCCTCGCCCTTACTGGAAGAGGCCTGCACGTTGGCTGACATCGTCATGCCCCAACTCGGTGAAACGGTTACCGAGGGGACGATCACCCGTTGGTTGAAGCAGGTCGGCGACCCGGTGGCGGAAGACGAGGTGCTCTTCGAGGTGTCCACCGACAAGGTGGACTCCGAGGTGCCCTCGCCTGCAGCCGGGGTGCTGTCGGAGATCCTGGTCGCCGAAGGTGACACCGTCGACGTGGGAACCCGCCTGGCGGTCATCTCCGACTCCGCCAACGGGTCCGCGGCGCCGGCCGCTGTGGAGGTGGAGCCCGCCGCCGAAGCGGAACCCGAGCCGGTAGGCGACGGCGAGGCGGTGGCGACGGCCCCCGAAGCCGAAGCCGAGCCTCCCGCCGTCGAGGCCCCGGCGCCCGAAGCGCCGGCCCGCGCCGGCGGCGCCTCCACCCGGCCCGCCGACGAACGCCCGCCCAGCCGTCCGGGCGACGGTGGGGGCAAGGTGTTGTCGCCCGTGGTTCGCCGTCTGATCGCGGAGTACAGCCTTGATCCGGCCAACATCACCGGCACCGGCGCCGGTGGCCGCATCACCCGCTCCGACGTGCTGGCGCTGATCGATCAGCGTCGCGGCGCGGCCCCCGATTCCGCCGCCTCGGCGCCCGCCGGTGCGCCCCGCGCGCCAGCGGCCCCTACCGCTCCCGAGGTGGCGGCCGGGCCCCCCGTCACCGCCACCGAGCGCGACACGGTGGTCCCCTTTACCAACATCCGGCGTCGCACGGCCGAACACATGGTGCGCTCCAAGCACACCTCCGCCCACACCATGGTGGCCGTCGAGGTCGATTACGCCGGCATCGACAAGGTGCGCCTGCCGGAGCGGGCCCGGTTCAAAGAAGCCGAAGGCTTCGGGCTCACCTACCTGCCGTTCGTGGCGCGGGCCGTGGTCGACGCCATCGCCGAGTGGCCGTATGTCAACTCCTCGGTGGGCGACGACGAACTGATCGTGCACCACGACCTCAACCTGGGCATCGCCGTGGACCTCGACTTCGAAGGTCTTCTGGTGCCGGTCATCCACCAGGCCGACGGTAAACGGCTGCGCCAGATGGCCCGCGACATCGCCGGTTTGGCCTCCAAAGCCCGCTCCAAGCGCCTCACCATGGACGACATCAGCGGCGGCACGTTCACCATCACCAACGCCGGTCCCTTCGGCACCCTCATCACCGTGCCCGTCATCAACCAGCCGCAGGTGGCCATCCTCTCCACCGACGGGGTGCGCAAGAAGCCGGTGGTCGTCGAGACACCCGACGGCTCCGACGCCATCGTCATCCACCCGGTGGGCAACCTGGTGATGTCGTGGGACCACCGGGCCTTCGACGGGGCGTACGCCGCGGCGTTCCTGGCCGCCATCAAAGACATCATCGAGAGCCGGGACTGGTCGGTCGAGTTGTGAGCGCCGGGTTGCTCCGCACCCGCTGGTTGGGCCGTGTCCGTTACCAGGACGCGCACGCCCTCCAGCGCGGCCTGTGGGAGGGCCGCGCCGGCGACTGGCTGCTACTCCTGGAGCACCCGCACGTCTACACCATGGGGGTGCGCGCCGACCCGGCACACGTGCTGGTCGACCCGGCCGCGGTGGGCGCCGAGTGGTGTCGGGCCGACCGGGGCGGCGACGTGACCTACCACGGTCCCGGGCAACTGGTGGGCTACCCCATCCTCGACGTGCCCATGGGCCAGGCCGTGGTGCCGGCCTATGTGGCCGCCATCGAACAACTGCTCATCGACGCCCTCGGCGACCTCGGCCTCCCGGGGGCGGCCCGTCTCGAAGGCAGCCCCGGCGTGTGGATGGGCGTCGGCACCGACAACCCCCGCAAAATTGCGGCCATCGGGGTGCGGGTATCCAAACGGCGCTCCATGCACGGCTTCGCCCTCAACGTCGACCCGGACATGTCGTACTTCGGCCATATCGTGCCCTGCGGGATCGCCGACAAAGCGGTCACCTCGATGGCCGCCGAAGGGGTGTCGGTGTCGATGCGCAAGGTGGTCGACGCAGTGGTCGCCCGGGCCGGCTCGGCGTGGGGTCACACCGGCCTGGACCGCCGGGACGTGGCCTGGTGGGTGCGCCCCGACGACCTCGCCCCCTTCACCCGGGGGGAGGGCCGCGGAGCGGTTGTCGGTCCTGGCGACCACGGCGCGGCCCCAGCTCCGGAACCGCGCGCACGGCCGGGTGCCCCGCAGCCCGTGCGGCTACTCGGCCGGCTGGCCGCCGCGGGGGTCGACCCCGCCGCCGGCTTGGCGCTCACCGCCCGCAAACCGGAGTGGCTGCGGGTCAAAGCCGACATGGGAGCGCAGTACCGGGGCCTGCGTTCCACCCTGCGGTCGTTGGACCTGGTCACCGTGTGCGAAGAAGCGGGATGCCCCAACATTTACGAATGCTGGGCCGACGGCACCGCGACGTTCATGATCAACGGCGAGCGCTGCACCCGGGCTTGCGGTTTCTGCCTGGTCGACACATCCAAGCCGTTGCCCCTCGATCCGTCGGAACCGCAGCGGGTGGCCGACGCGGTGGCCCGCTTGGGCCTGGCCCACGCCGTGGTCACCTGCGTGGCGCGCGACGACCTGGCCGACGGGGGCGCCGGCGCGTTCGCGGCGACCATCACCGCAATCCATGAACGTTGCCCGTCCACTGCCGTCGAAGTGTTGATCGCGGACTGCAAGGGCGACCCGGCGTCGCTGGAAACGATCTTCGCGGCCCGCCCCGAGGTGCTCAACCACAACACCGAGACCGTGCCCCGCCTGCAGCGGGCGGTGCGGCCATCGGCCTCCTACGCCCGCAGCCTGGCGGTGCTGGCCCGGGCCCGGGCCGCGGGACTCACCACCAAATCGGGGTTGATCGTGGGCATGGGGGAGACCACCGACGAAGTGCTCTCCACCCTGGCCGACCTGGCCGGCATCGGCGTGGACATCGTCACCATCGGCCAGTACCTGCGGCCCACATCGCATCACCTGCCGGTGGCGCGGTGGTGGGAGCCGGCCGAGTTCGCCGCGCTGGCCGAGGCCGGCGAAGCCATGGGCATCGGACACGTCGAAGCCTCACCGCTCACCCGCTCCAGCTACCACGCCCGCCAGGCCGCGGCGGTGGGCGCTTCCCGGTTGCCGGCATGAGCGCCGCCCGGGTGGACCGCTTGGCCCGGGTGCGCCGCGCCATGGCCGCGTCAGGTGTGGACGCGCTGTTGTTATCGCTGGGCGCCGACCTGCCGTGGCTGACCGGCTACCAGGCCATGCCCCTGGAACGCTTGACCATGCTGGTGCTGCCCGTCGACGACGACGCCACCCTGGTCGTGCCGGGCCTGGAGGCGCCCCGCGTGGACCACGATCCCGCCCTGTTCGCCTTGCGTCCCTGGAGCGAGCTGGAGGACCCAGTCGCCATCGTGGCCGGCCTGGTCGGTCAACGGGCTTCGCTGGCCATCTCCGATCGGGCGTGGGCCACGTTCGTGCTCGCCTTGCAGGAGGCGCTGCCCGCGTCCCGTTGGACGCGCGCCTCGGCGGTCACCAGCCCCCTGCGCGCCGTAAAAGACGCCGAGGAAGTCCACGCGCTGGCCGCTGCATCAGCCGCGGCCGACCGGGTCGCCGCGCAGTTGTTGGCCGGCGACATCGCGTTGATCGGCCGAAGGGAAAAAGACGTGTCCCTCGACATCTCGCGCCGTTTGCTGGCCGAAGGCCACCAGGAGGTCAACTTCGCCATCGTGGGCAGCGGCCCCAACTCGGCCAGCCCCCACCACGAACCGGGCCCGCGGGTCATCGGCGCCGGCGAAGCGGTCGTCTGCGATTTCGGCGGCACCATGGACGACTACTGCTCCGACATCACCCGCACCGTGTTCACCGGGCCGCCGCCTGAACAGTTCGTGGAACTGTACGGCGTGCTGCAGACCGCGCAGGTCGCCGGCGTGCGCGCCGGGAAGGTGGGGGTGCCCTGCGAGTCGGTCGATGCCGCCGCCCGGCAAGTGATCGCCGAAGCGGGCTACGGCGACGCGTTCATCCATCGCACCGGACACGGGATCGGCCTCGAAGAACACGAGGACCCCTACATGGTGGCGGGCAACACGGCGGTGCTGGCCCCCGGTCACGCGTACTCGGTGGAGCCGGGCATCTACCTCGCCGGGCGTTACGGCGCCCGCATCGAAGACATCGTGGTGGCCACCAACGAGGGCCCGTGGGCCCTCAACGAGGTCGACCATTCGCTGGTGGTCCTCGAGGTCTGAGCACTTCTCAGGCCGCGTCGAAGCGCACGGTGGCGGCGACCAATTCAGAGGTGCAGTAGCCGACGTGGTCGGCCATGGTTGCCCGCTCATCGTCGGACATGGTGGATGGAAGTCAGCGCGCGGCGTTAGCAGCCGGAAACGAAACTGTCATGTGCGCCCGCCGGTTCCTTCGGTCGCTACACGGCGAGCGAAGCTCCGCAAACCTGCGTCCCACCCGTCGGGGGAGCCCACCGCGGCGTGCATCTGTTCCCACCCGTCGCCGTGGCGTTCGATATGGCGGTGCTCGAGTTCCACGCGCGTCCGATCGGGGTCTTCAGCGACGAACACCACCTCGACCTCGCTGGTCTTGGCCGGGTCGGTCTCCAACTGCCACTGCAGGCTGATGTCCCAACTGAACGCCACACGGTTCGGTGGGTCATATACCAGCACCCGGGCCCAGTGGCACTCGTTGCCGTCGACCGCCCGGTCGTAGACGTGGCCACCGACGCGGCGCTCGAAGATCATCTCTTTCAGTTCGCCCTCGAGGATGTGGTGTTCCGTTGGCCACCAGCTGCCGATGTCGTCGGTGAACACCCGGAACGCTTCGGCGAGGGGCGCGTCGACCACTATCGAGGATCGGACGGGAGCCAGGGCGGCTGTGCTCGGTGGCGGGGTTTCACTCGCAGGTGTTGCGCTCATCAGAGGTTTCCTTCCGTTGCTGGATTCGGGCCTTGAAGCCGACCAACGCGCTGCTCCAGAACCGGTCGAGGTAGTCGCGCAGCTCGCCGATCCCTTCGGGGTCGAGGCGGTAGATCCGGCGGTTGCCGTCCCGCTCGTCGATCACCAAACCGGCGTCTTTGAGCACCTTCAGGTGTTGTGAGACTGCGGGTCTGCTCACCGGAAGGAGCTGCGCAAGCTCGCCCACCGCGCTCGGGTGCTCCGAGAGGTGCTCGAAGATGGCACGTCTCGTCGGATCCCCCAACGCGGCCAGTGCAAGTGCGTTAGCCATAGCTAACGGTAAGTTACTACTTACGCTCTTTCGAGGTCAAGCCTCAGCTGGCTCTGGCAATCCTGAACAACGTTCCCTGGTCATCCTGACGCCAAGCCGAAGGGAGCGAAGCGACCGGAGGTGCGGCAGGGCAAGCGGAGCCGACCCGAGGTCGGCGCAGGGCAGGCCTTTCGAACGTGACTGGCGGGGTCGATTCCTCCGGCAGTGAAAGGGCAACGGGAGGCGAGCTGATTAGCATTAGCGGGCGGGCGCACGAGGCGCGGCGCCCCTCTGATGATCAGGCGTCGTCTCTCGGCCGGCCGGTGTTCAGGCGGGCGATGCCGGCGGCTTGCAGGCTGATCAACAGGTCGTGCGAGTTGGTGGCCGCTGCCATGGCTTCGCGCAGGGTCACGATCCCGTCCTTGACCAGCGCGAACAGGCTCTGATCGAAGGTTTGCATCCCCTGGTATTCGCCGCCCGCGATCTGCTGCTCGATGCTGTCGCCGGGTGTCCCCGGGTCGACGATGCGCGCCGCGATCCGCCCGGTGACCACCATGGCCTCCACCGCGGGGACACGCCCGCTGCCGTCGGCGGTGGGTATGAGGCGCTGGCTGATAACACCTTTGAGTGCGCTGGCGATGGCCAGGCGGGTCTGGTGCTGCTGGTGCGGCGGGAAGAAGTCGATGATCCGGTTGATGGTCTCTGTGGCGTTGGTGGTGTGCAAGGTGGACAGCACCAGGTGCCCGGTCTGCGCCGCCGCGAGGGCGGCCCCTACCGTCTCGGGGTCGCGCATCTCGCCGATAAGGATGACATCGGGGTCCTGTCGAAGGACCCGGCGCATCCCCTGTACGTAGTCGGGGGTGTCGTTGCCGATCTCGCGCTGGCACACAATGGAGCGCTTATCGGGATGCAGGACTTCGATGGGGTCTTCCAGCGTCACGATTTTGGCGGCGCGGGTGGTGTTGATGTGGTCCACCACGGCGGCCAGGGTCGTCGTCTTGCCCGATCCGGTAGGCCCGGTGACGAGCACCAGGCCCCGCTGTTCTTCGGCCAGGCGGGTCACCACCAGCGGCAGGCCCAGTTTCGCGGCGCTGACCGCGTTGGGCAGTACGCGGCGCAACACGATGGCTGCCGTCCCGCGCTGGCGCGACGCATTCCCCCGGAACCGGCCGACCGTGGACAACGACAGCGAGAAGTCGGTGTCGCCGAACGCTTGAAACTCTTCCATCCGGTCGGTGGGCAGCGTGGCCGCCAACACCAGCTCGAGGTCCTCGGCGGTCACCACAGGAAATGGGGTCGGGCGCAGCGCTCCATCGACGCGGACCCGGGGAGCGGTGTTGACCGTCAAATGGAGGTCGGACCCGCGGACTTCGATGAGGTGGGCCAACATGGCAGAAATGTCGAAAGCCATGGCTGAACCTCGGGCTTCGGCCGGGCGGTTGTCACGGGTTTCGTTGAGGTACGTGTGTCCCGGAGTGTTCACCGGCGATCGGCCTCCGGCCGGGGGGTCGCGCCCTTCGTGCTCGTCACAGCTCTTTCTTCGGTCACTCGCCGCCGTTCCTGAAGCACCATCACCCGTTTGGGTGCCGGGCCCCTCCGCGGTGGCGCCCCCTTAGAGTGGTTCGTCATGGGGGTCGAGCAGCCGTGAAGTTCGCCCTCTTCGTGACCTGCGTCAACAACGCCCTCTACCCCGACACGGGGCGGGCGGTGGTCACGGTGTTGGAGCGCTTGGGCCACCGGGTGGTTTTTCCCCAACCGCAGACCTGCTGCGGTCAACTGCACCTCAACGCCGGTTACCGGCCGGAGGGACTCGGGTTGGCCCGCCGCGTGCTCGACACCTTCGCCGGAGCTGGACCTGACGACGATGTCGACGCCGTTGTCGTACCGTCGGCGTCGTGCGCAGCGACCATGCGGCAGTTGTGGGCCGACGTGGCCGACGACGTCGGCGACACCGGCCTGGCGCGAGAAGCGACGGCGTTGGCGTCGAAAGTGTACGAGTTCTCCGAGTTGCTCGTCGACGTTTTGGGGGTGGTGGAGGTAGGCGCCTACTACCCGCACCGGGTGGCGTATCACCCGACGTGTCATTCGTTGCGTTCGCTACGCCTCGGTGAGCGGCCCCGGCGACTCCTCGACGCCGTGGCCGGCCTGGAGCTCGTGGAGGTGCCCGCGGCCGACGAATGCTGCGGGTTCGGTGGCGTTTTTGCGGTAAAAAACGCAGCTACCTCGACGGCTATGGGCCTCGACAAACTGTCGGCCCTGCGTTCGAGCGGCGCCGAGGTGGTCTGCGCGACCGACAACTCCTGCCTGACCCATCTGTGGGGTTTGGCCCAGGCGACGCCGCATCCCGTGCGCGTCGTGCACCTGGCCGAAATCCTGGCGACCACCCGGTCGGCGACACCGTGACGCGCCAAACCGGGACCCGAGGGTTCGCCGGTTCCCCACCGTTTCCCGAGGGCGCCCAAACGGCGCTGGCCGACCCGCAGTTACGCGCCAACATGTCCCGGGCCACCCACACCATTCGGGCCAAACGGGATCGGGTGGTGGCCGAACTCGACGAGTGGGAGGACCTGCGCCGGGCCGGCGAAGCCATCAAAACGTCAGCCCTCGAACATCTCGACGAACTGCTGGAGGTGTTCCAACAAAAAGTGGAGGCGGCCGGCGGGGTGGTGCACTGGGCCCGGGATGCGGCGGAGGCCAATCGCATCGTGGTCGGCCTGGTTTCGGGCTGCCAGGTAACTGAGGTGGTCAAGGTCAAGTCGATGACCACGGGCGAGATCGGGCTCAACCAGGCGTTGGAGGCGGCGGGCATCACGCCGTATGAGACGGACCTGGCGGAGCTGATCGTACAGTTGGGCGACGATCTGCCCAGCCACATCGTGGTGCCCGCCATCCACCGCAGCCGCAGCCAGATCCGGGCCACCTTCGCCGATCACATGGGGGAGTGGGGCCGGCCCGCCCCGGCCGGGCTGGGCGACGACCCGGCCGAGTTGGCGTCGGCGGCCCGGGCGCATCTGCGCGAACGGTTCCTGTCGGCGGACGTCGCCGTCTGCGGAGCCAACTTCTTGGTGGCGGAGACCGGCTCGGTGGTTGTCGTGGAGTCCGAAGGAAACGGCCGGATGTGTCTGACCCTGCCCGACACGCTCATCGCGGTCGCCGGGATCGACAAGGTCATCCCGAGTTTCGAGGACCTCGATGTGTTCCTGCAGGTCCTGCCCCGCTCGGCGACGGGCGAACGCATGAACCCCTACACCTCGATCTGGACCGGTGTCACCCCCGGCGACGGCCCCGCGCCTTCCACGTCGTGCTGGTCGACAACGGCCGCAGCAGGGCGCTGGCCGACAAGGTGGGGCGCCAGGCGTTGCGCTGCATTCGCTGCGCGGCGTGCCTCAACGTGTGCCCCGTGTACGAGCGGGTCGGCGGGCACGCCTACGGGTCGGTGTACCCGGGGCCTATCGGGGCGGTGCTCACCCCGCAGCTGGACCACGTGGCCACCGATGACGTGGCCGCCTCGCTGCCCTATGCCTCGACGCTGTGCGGCGCCTGTTTCGACGCCTGCCCGGTGCGCATCGACATCCCCCGCCTCCTCGTGCATCTGCGCGGCGACATGGTCGACGCCAAACGCACCCCGATCCCCGCCACGCAGGAAGCCGGCGCAATGGCCCTCGCAGCGTGGGCCTTCGCCCGCCCCCGCCGCCTGGAGGGCCTCGCCCGGCTGGGGAAGGCGGCCTCCCGGGTGGCGCGCACCCGTGCCCTTCGCGCCCGCCGCCTCCGCTTGCCGGGGTGGGCCGGCGGGTGGTCCAGGACCAGGGCGGTCCCCCTCCCCGAGAGCGACTCCTTCGCCCGATGGTGGGACGAGAACCATCCCGCAGAGCCCTCCCATCCCGCAGTGCCCTCCCATCCCGCAGTGCCCTCCCATCCAGCGGAGCCCTCCGCCCCGCCCTCGGTGGGTCGCCCCCGGGTTCGGCTCCACCGGAACCCTCCGGCGACACCCAACACCGTTCCCGAAGCCGGAACGGCCAGAGCGGCGATGCTGGCCCGGATCGGCGCCGCCCTGGGGTCCTCCAGGAGCTCCCGGGTGATCCCCCGGGACTACCGGGCCAGGCGCGCGGCGAACAACTCGACGTCCGGTCTGGTCGAGTTGTTCGCCGCGCGCACCGCCGACTACCGGGCCACCGTCACCCGGATCGAACCCACCGCCATCCCCGCCACCCTCGCCGCCCTCCTCGCGGCGCGGGCCAGCCGCTCGGCGGTGGTGCCCCACGATCTCCCCCCGAGTTGGACCGACGGCTTGGCCGTGCCGGTGACCCGCGACGTTCCTCCTTTGTCGGTGGCCGACCTTGACGCCACCGACACGGTGATCACCTCGTGTGGGGCCGCCATAGCGGAGACCGGCACCGTGATCCTCGACGGCGGCGCCGGCCAAGGCCGTCGAGCCGTCACGCTCATCCCCGATCACCACATCGTGATCGTGCGCGAAGACCAGATAGTGGCCGGGGTGCCCGACGCGCTGCACCGGATCGAGCACGCCGGTCCCCAAACCTGGATCAGCGGGCCCTCAGCCACCAGCGACATCGAACTGCACCGCGTCGAAGGGGTGCACGGGCCGCGCCACCTCGACGTCGTCATCGTGACCGCGACCGGCGGCTGAGCCCCCGACGATTCGTGCCCCGTTCGTCGGGGTCCACCAAGATTTCGAGGTTCGTTCACCTCACCGAACTTGCCGCGCGACGGCTGTCGCTCACTCGCCTTGACGGCGTCCCGTGTGGTGGGTAGGTTGCAGCGAATGTCGACCGCCAAGATCAGCAATAGCGATAACCTGGGGTTGCGGCGCCCTCGGCGCTCGCTCGGGGCCCTGTCGGGAGTCGCCTTGCTCGCTATCGCCGCCAGTGCCTGCGGATCATCGAGCAGCTCCTCGAGCACCACGGCCGCAGCCAGCAGCGCCACCACCGCAGCCAGTAGCGCCACCACCTCGGGCAGCGCCACGGCGGCGGCCGCCGCCCCGGTCACCGTGCATGTGGGGTACTTCCCCAACATCACCCACGGCCTGGCCCTGGTCGGTATCGACGAGGGCATCTTCGCCAAGGACCTGGCGCCTGACACCCTCGTCGACAACCAGACCTTCACCGCCGGACCGGCCGAAAACCAGGCCCTGCTGGCGGGTTCGATCGACATCGCCTTCATCGGACCCAGCTCCGCGCTCTCCTCGTATGTGTCGTCGCACGGAGCGGTCGAGATCATCGCGGGAGCCGCGTCGGGAGGCGCCGCCCTGGTCGTCAAGTCCTCGATCACCTCCCCGTCGCAGCTCAAAGGCACGACACTGGCCTCGCCGCAGCTGGCCAACACCCAGGACGTCTCGCTCAAGTACTGGCTGAAGACCGAGGGCCTCTCCTCCTCGGTCACCGTGCAGCCCTCCACCACCGGAAACGGGACGATCGTCACCGAGTTCAAAGCCGGTGACATCGCCGGGGCCTGGGTACCAGAACCCTATGTGGCGCAAATAGTGGCCGACGGGGGACACGTTCTGGTCAACGAGAAGACCCTGTGGCCGGCCGGTCAGTTCTCTACCACCGAGGTCATCGCCCGCACCGCGTTCGTGAACGCCCACCCCGCCACCGTGCAGCGCTTCCTCACCGGGCTCTACGACAGCCTCGCCGCCACCCAGAGCGACCCGTCGGGCGCCCAGACGGCGGCCAACGCACAGCTGACCAAGTTGACGACCAAGGCGCTGCCCGCCGCTGAGCTGAGCAGCGCCTGGTCCGACCTGACGTTCACCCTCGACCCACTCGAGAGCAGCGTCCAAACCCAGGCCGCCCACGCAGTGGCCCTCGGCCTGTTGAAGAACCCGGGGGACATCTCCGGTCTGTTCAACCTCAGCATCCTCAACAAGGTTCTGGCCGCCAAAGGCCAAGCCGCCATCACTTCTTGAGCGAGGTCCTCCTATGAGCATCGGCCACCAGCCGGTCACCGCTTCCACCGAGCAGGAAGCGCCGCGCGTGATCCGTGCCCCGGCGGTGGCCTTGCGCGGGGTGTCCAAGGCCTTCGGCTACGCCGGCGACCGGGTGTGGGCCCTCGACGAGATCTCGCTGGAGGTGGGTAAAGGCGAGTTCGTGTGCCTGGTGGGTGCTTCCGGGTGCGGCAAGAGCACCCTGCTCAATCTGATTGCAGGGTTGGAGAAAGCGACCGCGGGCACCGTGGAGCGCCCCGGCGGCGACGCGGCGCTGATGTTCCAAGACGCGGCCCTCTTCCCGTGGCTGACCGTGTCACGAAACGTGGACCTGGCCCTGCGCCTGCGTAAGGTCCCCAAGCCCCAGCGCGCGGCGCGGGTGGCCGAGCTGCTGGAACTGGTCCACCTCGAGGATTTCGCCAACCGGCGGCCCCATGAGCTGTCGGGGGGCATGCGTTCCCGGGTGGCCCTGGCCCGGGCGCTGGCCCAGGAACGCAACGTGTTGCTCATGGACGAGCCGTTCGGGGCCCTCGACGCCATCACCCGGGACCTCCTGCATGACGAACTGGAGCGGGTATGGCGCGAAGCCAACCTGGCGGTGGTCTTCGTCACCCACAACGTGCGCGAAGCGGTCCGCCTGGGGGACCGGGTGATCCTGTTGTCGAGCCGGCCGGGACGGGTGGCCGAGGAGTTCCTCATCAACCTGCCGCGACCGCGCGAAGCCAACGCCCCCGAGTTGGCCAACTACGCCACCGTCATCACCAACCGACTGCGCGAGGAGGTACGCCGGCATGGTAGCGACGCAGGCGAATGATCCTTCCTTCGAGGGCCTCGAGCTCGAGCTGAGCGGTCTCGACCGCCTCGACTCGGGCCTGCCCTCACGACCTTCCCGGCTGCGCCGGATCGTCGCCGCGGTGTGGCCCAAGATCGCGGCCATCGCCATCGCCATCTTCTTGTGGCAGGTCGTGGTGTGGACCGGGTGGAAGCCCACCTTCCTGTTGCCGGGGCCCGTCGCCACGTTCAAGGCCATGGGCACCGACCACCACGCGCTCCTCCAAGGCGCGGCCACGACGCTCGAACGCGCTCTCGAGGGGTACGCCATCGCGCTGGTCATCGGCACCCTGCTGGCCATCGCGGTGACCCGCTTGACGTTGCTGCGCACCGCGGTCACCCCGCTCATCACCGGCCTGCAGACCATGCCGTCAGTGGCCTGGGTGCCCATGGCCATCCTGCTGTTCGGGCTCAAGCCGTCCGCCATCCTCTTCGTCACCGTGCTCGGATCGGCGCCTGCGCTGGCCATCGGCACCATCGCCGGCATCGACGCCGTCCCGCCCCTCCTGCACCGGGCCGGCCAGATCCTCGGGGCCCGGGGCATCGATCGCTACCGCTACGTGGTCCTGCCCGGCGCGCTGCCCGGCTATGTGACGGGCATGAAGCAAGGCTGGGCGTTCGCCTGGCGATCGGTGATGGCCGGAGAGCTCATCGACCAGATAACGGGGCATCCTTCCCTCGGAATCCTCCTGGCCACCTACCAGGACCAGTCGCTGGCCCCGGACATGTTCGGGGTTATCGTCACGGTGCTCATCATCGGACTGGTGCTCGACGGTCTGGTGTTCAGCCAGTTGGAGCGGGCGGTGCTGCGTCGCCGCGGGCTGCTGGCGACGGGCCACTAGCCCGCCCGGCGCGCTGGGAGCGGCGGAGGCCTGCGCCCCGCAAACGGATCACCAGTTCGCGGCTATTGACGGCGTGGGCGCCACGGGCGATGGCCTCGTAGCGCAGCTCGGTGGGGACGTCGTAGTGGTCGCCTTGAAAGGCGCGCCGGGGGATACCCAAGCGGGCGGCGAACTCGTGCAGCTCCTCATAAGAGCGGTCGCTGACCAGATGCGCCCACCGCCGTCCCCGCCACGACCACAGCGGCTCGTCGACGAGGATGGCCATGCCCAGGAGCCTAGGCTTCGCTTTTCCCCATCGTTTCTGTCCGGGATCGGCTCGCCGGTTACCTTGAGCACATGTCCGGCCCTGCTTCGATCCTTGCCCGTCTGCGTAGCCGCAAGTCCCTGGCTGCCGCTTTCGCCACTTCGGGCGTGATCCATCTCGTCGCCCCGAAGGTGTTCGAGGGCATCGTTCCGGGTTGGTTGCCCCGACCCCGCGCCCTGGTCTACGTGTCGGGGGTGGCCGAGCTCATCTGCGCCGCGGGGCTGCTCGCCGATGCGGAGTGGGCGGGGCCGGCCAGCGCCGGCGTGCTGCTCGCGGTGTGGCCGGCCAACATCCAGATGGCTATCGACAGCACGCGCAGCAAGCAGTCACTCGTCCGCCAGATCGCCACGTGGGGCCGGGTCCCTGCGCAGATCCCCATGATCCGCTTGGCCCTCCGCCGAGACGCCCCGTAGAATATGATTCGGTGTTGGCGGCCTGGGATGGGTTGACCACGGTGGGCAACGTGTCGTCGATCAGCGGACCGATCCCCGGCGACTTCTCCATCTACGACAACTGTGGGGCCACCGTGTTGGCCGCCCACCCGTCGGTGCTCAGTGTTGCCGAAGAGGACAGCCCGCAGGGGACCGACGCCCACCCAGGCCGGTCTGGTCGCCGCGTTGAAGAAGATGCACCCCTTTGTGCCAACGGCGCGCTGCCCCAGCCGACGTCGGTAGCAAAAAAGCGCCCACCTGCTCGATGATGGCGACGGTCAACAACGGAACGTTCTCCCGGGCGACGCCGGCATCGGGATTCGACTGCACCGGAAGCTGCTTCTACTACTCAGGGAGCTGAGCCCCCACGGGCAGGACCGCCCATTGAGTGGGGCGGCGTGGACTTCGGGGTGGGATTTGGTGGACGGGAGGGCCCTGCACGACCGTTAGCGACGAACTGGCCTGAATGAGGTTGTCGGACGAGGCGGGGGCGGCCAAGACGGCCGCCTCGGGGTTAGTTAGCGTGCCGAAATGCAACGCACGGAGAAAGTTACCGCCGCTTAGCAAAGGTGAGGTCCACCCGCACATGTTGGCGCGATAAATGCCCGTGTTGAGAATAATCCCAAACGGGTTCCCGTCATTGAGGCACTAAAGGCCGGCACGAGGGCGAACGACAACACGAAAGCTCGATGACAGCAAGATAGACGATTGCTGGGACACTCCTTCGGTTTGCAAACGGATTCTTCAGTGATCAGCGCTCCCCGGGACCGGCACCTTAAGCGGCGTGACACGGTCGGGTAGAGCACGCGCCAACGGGGCCAGGTGGCGACAGCAAGTGAACTGCTCTCTCCATTGACCCTACCACCCGTTCGTGCAAGTTTTCCACGAAAAAGAACGCCCCTGATCATCACTCCTTCTTTTATCAAGCTATTCTCGGAAAAGATAATCCTGAGTGAAGGCGCTCCGTTTCACGGAGGCAGATTGGGGGCTTCCCGGTGGGAATCCAGGTTCCGATGCCATCGAATCACCATTTGAAAGAAAGCCTTTCGGCTACATGCGAGATCTCAGCCGGCTTCGGTTGGGGCCCCGGATCGGTGGGCCGTTCGTCCGAAACCTTGACACTCGGAACCACGGCCGGTCGGTCTCCCCCAAAGAGGATCGTCCTGCCCCGCTCTGCGTTAGCCAGGATTGCGATGCTGGCAACAGTCGGCGCGCTCCTAGGGGTGCTGTTGCTCTTAGCTTGGGCCTCGCTAGCCAGTGCGGCTGCGCCACCAAGCGCCGCTGCAGCACCGATTGGGGCGCGCCAAGAGACGGCCGTGGCGACCCCCGCGGTGGCCGCGGTCCGCGTCGTGTCGATCTCGTCACATGCGCCGGCGGCATCGTTGCTGGAGCGCACGAGCCTGGCGACCGTCGTTCAACGCAGGTTTGTTCCTCTCCGGGTCCCGGCTCCTGTAGTTCTACGGGTGGTTCCTCCCGCATCGCTTCGCGCCCTCCCTGCGAAGGGACTTGCTTCGACCTTGCAGATGACGCGAACCGCCGCGCTTGCACCAGTCGCGGTGGATCAGTGCGACGGCACGGACAATGTCGGTGGGCAAGAAGTGGCCTGCACGGTGACAGTCACGAACAGTCTCAATGAGGTGACCGGGAACGTCAGTTCCATCCTGACGGTTCAAAACTGTCATGGGGCGGCGAACACCACCCCCACTTGCACCACGTCGACCGACCCGTCGGCGAGTCTCGTCACCAACGTCAACCAGTGCAACGGTTCCGGGAGTGGCGGGGGCGGTACGGTGCGCTGTTCTGTGCAGATCGTGAACAACATCGAGGGCACAACGACAGCGACAGCGACGCCAGCCACCATCAATCAGTGCAATGGCACCGGCGCTGGAGGTGGTACCCAACCCACTGTTGAATGCACTCCGGCGGGGGTCACTTCGGGCGCGACCATTACTCAGTGCAATGGATCCGGCAACGGCGGAGGGGGAACGATCCGTGTCCAATGCACGGTTTCGCCCTCCACCATAAGTTCCGCGCTGCCAGTCACCATCAACCAGTGCAATGGATCAGGGAATGGGGGCGGCGCCACGGTGATCTGCACGGCGTCGCTCACCAACAACCTGAGTGTGGTTCCCGGTGGTCCCGGTGGCCCGGGTGGCCCGGGTGGTCCCGGTGGTTCGGGTGGTCCGGGTGGTCCCGGTGCTCCGACGACTCGACTGGTCGCTACCCCGATTCTGAACTTCCCGTTGCCGTCTGGCAACTTGGGTTCTGGCGTTCCCGCTTCGACTCTCACGGGGGGATCGACCACCTTGGCGAGCACCGGGTCGGATGCTCTGGCGATCGGGTTGATCGGTTTGGCGGCTATGGCGCTAGGCGCCTTGCTGCTCATCGCGAGCCGCCTCCACAGAGCCGGCGGACTTCGCGGCCTACCGACCTGAGTCGACGAGGCGCCGGCCGAGAGGTTCGTCAAAAGTCATTTCGGAGTGAATGCGTGGCGAGGGCCTTCGGGCCATCGCCACGCGTTGGCGATGGGCGCTATCGCAGAGGCAGTTCAGCTCTTTTCACCGGCCCCGGCTGAGGTTCTCAAGGTCCACGCTCATTGGTGAGGGCACGCACGACATGGGCTCCGCAGTGCCCAGGCGATCGAAGCGGCGGACAGCCCGACGGATCCACGTTGGGTGCGCCGCTCAGGCGATTAGGGCATCGCCGAGCGACTCGTAGAGGTGCAGCACCTTGTCGATTCCTGTTATTTCAAAGATCCGTCGGATGTTGGGTTGGGTGACGATCACCTGGAGACGTCCTCCTTCGGCGTGAAGGAGCCGGTGATAGTGGATGAGGATACCGAGGCCGGTCGAGTCGATGAATACCACTTCGGAAAGGTCGAGCGTTACCTCGTTGGCGCCACAACCGGTCATCTCGTCGAGTTGTGATCTCAGGAGGGGACCGCCGGAGTTGTCGAGTTCGCCGGCAACGGCAACGATCGTGAACGGTGCATGGCTCGAATCGACTCTCAACTGAAAGTCTATGGCGGTCATTTGTCGATCCCGACCATGTCGTAGCCGACGGTTGCACGCTCGCTTTTGACCAGCTGCGCTTCCGGACCCACAACCCTCAACGAGTGCCCTCGCGCTGGGCTGGCCCCCAGCCCCGACAGAGGGAAACTTGCGGCGGCGAAGCTGGCTGCCCTGACACCAATGGCGTTGCTGCCGCTGCGACTTGGTAGCCCGCTCAGTCGTAGGACCGTCTCGTCGGGGTCTGCCCCGACCAGGGCCTCGAAACTTCCTCGTCGATCCACTATCAGTCATCTCCAGGCTTTGTAACAGGGTCACCAGGAGTCTGGAGCGACGGTGCGTAACCACCGATCCTACCACCAAATCGCAGGCTGGAAGTGAGAGTCCGAAAGCCCGAGAGAGACGGCCGCCCGCCTCGCCGAGCAGTGGTCGTCCCGGGAGGTTCAGCTCCGGCCCCGCACCGCCGGCTCGTCCAAGAGGGGCGGTCGATGATCACCTCCCTACACTTCCGGCCCGCCGGTTGAACCCACCGTCCAGCAGCGGCCAGTGGTGATAGCGTGATCATCGCCTTCTGCAGTGAGGGTTCGTGAGGCGGAGTCAAGCATGGCCTATCAAACGATCAACCCTTACACGAATGAGGTTCTCGCCACCTTCCCGGACGCCACCAAGGAAGAGGTCGATCTCGCCATCGCCGAGGCGCACGAGGCGTTCCTGTCGTGGCGACGATCCTCGTTCTCTATTCGGACTGCGGTCCTGGCCAAGGCTGCGCAACTGCTTCGAGTTGACCGGCGGCGGTATGCGGAGTTGCTGACCCTGGAGATGGGCAAGGTGATCGCAGAAGCAGAGGCAGAAGTTGACCTGTCGGCCGACATCTTCCAGTACTACGCGGACCGGGGAGAGTCGTTGCTCGAGCCCGAGAAAGTCCCGGTTGCGTACGCGTCGGAAGGCGAAGTCGAGATCGTGAACGAGCCTCTCGGCGTGCTGCTGACCGTCGAGCCTTGGAACTTCCCGTATTACCAAGTCGTGCGCGTCGCGGCACCTCAGTTGCTTGCCGGCAACACGATCCTGCTCAAGCACGCCAGCAATGTCCCCCAGTGCGCAGCCATGTTTGACGACTTGTTCGCGCGCTCCGGTCTCCCCGCTGGTGGGTTCAAGAACTTGTATCTGCCGCACGCACTCACCGAGTACGTCATCAACGACCCGCGGATCCGAGGTGTCGCCCTTACCGGCAGCGAGGAGGCGGGCGCGATCATCGCCGCCTATGCAGCAAAGGCCGTCAAAAAGAGCACGCTCGAACTCGGCGGCGCCGACCCCTTCGTCGTTCTTGACGACGCGGATATTGACAAAACGGTAGATTGGGCGGTCTTTGGACGCCACTGGAACGCGGGCCAAGTGTGCGTGTCCGCGAAGCGGATGATCGTCGTCGACGAGGTCTTCGACGAGTTCGTCGGCAAGTACCGTGAAGGCGTCGCAGCACTGAAGGCGGGCGATCCGCGGGACCCGCAGACCTCGCTCGCCCCACTGTCATCGCAGGGCGCGGCGGACGCGCTGAGCGCCCAGGTGCGACAGGCAGTGGCCGGAGGAGCAAAGGCGGAGACGCTCGGCGAGCCCGTTCCCTCCAACGGCGCCTTCTTCCAGCCGACGATCCTCACCGAGATGGAACCGACGAACCCTGCGTACTACGAGGAGTTCTTCGGTCCTGTTTCCATGATCATCCGGGTAAAAGACGAGGCCGAGGCGATCGCCGTCGCGAATGACTCTCCATTCGGACTCGGCGGATCGGTGTTCACGAACGACACGAAGCGCGGCGAGCGAGTGGCGAGGGAAATCGACACCGGGATGGTGTATGTGAATCACCCCACGATGGTGAAGGCCGATATCCCCTTCGGCGGCGTAAAACATTCGGGCTACGGCCACGAGTTGACCAACCTGGGGATTCAGGAGTTCATCAACAAGAAGGTCATTGACGTCGTCGACATCAACGCGGCGTTTTGAACCGATCCCGGTAAAGCCCGAAGGCACAGGAGAGTGGTCAATGAGCAAGGTATTGTTCGTGGTGACGGGTGCGCGGTATTGGACGCTGGCCGACGGGTCGGAGCACCCGACCGGCTATTGGGCTGAGGAGTTGGTATCGCCCTACCTGTCGTTCACGCGGGCGGGCTTTGAAGTGGTCGTTGCGTCTCCGGGCGGCGTCGTGCCGGTGGTGGACCGGGCGAGTCTTTCGGCAGCCTCCAACGGCGGTCAGGAAAACGCATCGGCGTTGGAGAAGCAGTTGGAGCAAATCGAGCAGTTGCATGCGCCGGTTTCGCTGGAGAAGGTTGATCTGTCGGATTATGCGGCGGTCTTTTACCCCGGTGGGCACGGACCGATGGAGGACCTGTCGGCTGATATGGACTCGGCTCGGCTGCTCAAGGCCGCGCTCGACTCGGGTAAACCCCTCGGACTTGTCTGCCACGCCCCCGCGGCGCTGCTGGCCACCGTCGATGCGAAGGGGTCGTCTCCTTTCGCAGGCTACCGCTTGACCGCGTTCACCAATGCTGAGGAGACCCAAGCAGGCTACGCCGCTCAAGCGAAGTGGCTGTTGCAGGACCGACTGGTGGCCTTGGGGGCTGACTTCGAGGAGGCCCAACCATGGTCTGCGCACATTGTTGTAGACCGTAACCTTCATACAGGCCAGAACCCTGCTTCGGCGGCACCGCTCGCCGACGAGATGGTGAAGACCCTGAGCCGCTGATCACTGGGGGCAAGTTTTGGTCCGAATCCGGTCGGCTCACCGATCCGCCAGCGGGGGAGCACCGCGGCGGACTCTGCGATCGAGTTGCCCGGCACCCCTGGTTCACTTAGACCAAGCGATACTGGCGTGTCGCGTTGGAGTAGCGCGTCGATCGCCTCGGGTGGTCCTGGCCGCCCAAGCAGGTAGCCCTGAGCTTCATCGCACTCAAATCCTGCGAGCATTCGCAGTTGGCCGGCGGTCTCTACCCCCTCTGCCACCGTACGCAGACCTAAGGCTCTGCTCATCGCCAGTGTCGCCAGCACAATAGCCTGGTCATCGGTGGTGGTTTCTATGCCCGCTACGAACGACCGGTCAACCCTGAGTGTGTCAAAGGGGTATTGCCGTAGTGTGGTGAGCGACGAGTAACCCGTGCCGAAGTCGTCGATCGCGAAGCGCACACCGAGCTGATGGAGTTCTTCCAAGGCGGCACCGGCCCGGGCACCAGCGAGAATCGACTCGGTTACCTCCAACTCGAGATGCTCGGGGTTGATCCCCGAATGAGCAAGGGCTTCGCAGACATCGGCCGCCAGTTGCGGATCGGTGAGTTGCCGGGGTTAGAGATTGACCGACATCACGAGAGCGTCGCACGAGGGATGATTGTCCTGCCAGGTTCTGAGTTGCTGGCAACTTTGGCGTAGCACCCAACGGCCGATACCAAGGATCGATCCGCTCGCCTCTGCCAAATGGATAAAGCGGGCTGGCGCGAGCAGCCCAAGTTTGGGATGCTGCCATCTCACGAGGGCCTCGGCGCCACTTACCGTTCCGTCCCGAAGGCGGAAGATGGGTTGATAGTGAACGATCAGCTCCTTACGGTCGACCGCTCTGGCCAGTTGCGCCTCTAACTCCATCCTTTCAATCACGGTTTCGTGCATGCCCTGATCAAAGATCAAGAAGCCGCCGCGCTCGAAGCGCTTCGCTTCGGAAAGGGCAATGTCCGCGGCGCGAAGCACTTGCTGACGAGTGGCTCCGGCCCGGCACAACGCGGCACCGCCGGTGACCTCTATTCCGAACTCTCGTTCCTCTATCACCACTGGGCCTCTCAACCCAAGAAACAACCGGTCGAGCGCCGCCGCTACCGTGTCGGGTCCAACGCCCCGCAAGAGAATGCCGAACTCGTCACTCCCCATGCGGGCCACGACGTCGTCGTTGCGGGTGGCGCGCCGGAGGCGTCGGGCGAAGACCTTCAGTAGCTCGTCACCGACCTCGTGGCCATAGGTGTCGTTGAGGTCCTTGAAGCGATCCAGGTCCAAACATACGACGGTTTCGTTGCAACGAGAATGACCGAGCGCCTTCGTCAGCACAGCCATGAACGATTGACGGTTGTGCAACCCCGTTAAAGTATCGAACGTCACCTGGATGGGGGACCCCGTGAGCGCCCGGCGAGGAATGTCGGGTGTCTGAGCAATGCTCAATACTGCTCGCAGGGCGCCAGAGTCGTCACGGATCGGGACCGTGGTGATCGTCAGTTGGAGTGGGTGACCATCGTGATGGAGTCGGCTGAGTGTGACTGCATCGAGCGATTCACCGGCGAACGCCCGTCGGCATCGAAGTTCGAAATCCGCACGGCCGTCCGCGGCAATGATCGGCAGATATTTCCCCAGGACTTCGGGTGCTGTCCATCCAAAGAGTTCCTCGCAGGCCCGATTCCACAGCTGGACTACACCATGGACGTCAATCACATAGACGGCGAGCGGAAAGCTGGCGATGATTGCACCACGCAGGTCGGGGATCGCCAATCCCGACCCGGGACCACCACCCGGGTGGCTCACCGGGCCGCCTTGGTCGTGGGTCAGCGCACTATTGGGCGTAGCGTCCAGACTACTCCTTTAGCAGATCTACGGCATAAAGGCGTATAGGGGCTAATTGCTCGATTAGAGCGGAGTCCGCGGCGCATCGGGCTCAGAGTCCGCAGACCTGATAAGTTGATCAGAATCTTAGTCGTGCGGGTGCTCGCGAAAGGTCTACATGGCGGTTCCGATCTACCAACTGAAGGCGGAGTTCTTCAAGACGTTGGGCCACCCGGCCCGGGTCCGGGTGCTCGAGGTGCTCAGAGAAGGCGAGCAGTCCGTCGGCCAGTTGGTGCCCGCCGTGGGCATCGAGGCGTCGCATCTGTCCCAGCAGTTGGCCGTGTTGCGGCGCGCCGACCTGGTGCAGACCCGCAAGGAGGGCGCCAGCGTCATCTACTCGGTAGGCGACCCGGCGGTCTTCGAGCTGCTCGACGTGGCCAAGCGCATCTTGACGTCGTCGCTACTGCAGTCACGGGAGCTATTGGCCGAGCTGGAAAACGATGCGGGGGCCCGCACCGGGTTGACCAAGGAACCACTTGCTGAATATCCGCTAAATATGTAAAGTTGTGGATATGTCATATCTGCAGGTCGTCGCGTTGTGCGGGACCGCGCAGGGATGAGAGGGTTGATCGCCAAGATGTGGCGCACCGGCCGGGTGGCGGAGCCCGAACCGGCGCTTCCGGCGCGAGCACGGCTTGGTGGGGTCAGCCAGGGGTCGTTGCAGTTGCGGCACGTCGATGCCGGGTCCTGCAACGGTTGCGAGATCGAGCTGTCGGGCTGTTTCAGCCCCGTCTACGACGCCGAGCGCTATGGCACACGGCTGGTGGCATCGCCCCGTCACGCCGACGGGCTGGTGGTCACCGGGGTGGTGACCCGCAACATGGCGTCCGCGCTGCGCGACACATGGGCGGCCGTGGCCGAGCCCAAAGTGGTCGTCGCCCTCGGTGACTGCGCCTGCGACGGCGGCGTGTTCACCGACGCCTACGGCGTGATCGGCCCCGCGTCGAGCGTGGTGCCCGTCGCTGTCGAGGTGCGAGGCTGCCCGCCGTCGCCCACCGAGATCATCGCGGGGCTGCGCACGCTCAGCGGTCGGTGACGGTCACCGCGGCACGGCCGTCGGCGCCTCCTTCCCCCCAGCCCATCGTGCGCGCCTCGCCGGGCGCAGCGGTATCCGGAGCGGCGACTGTCCTGGTGGGCGCAGCGGGCGTCGCGCTGGGGGTGGCGGCTATCACCCGGCCGCTCGCCGCGCTCCGCGTGGGTTGGCTGCTGCCCCTGGCGGGTGTGTCCTTCGAGGTGACCGGCACCGCCGGGTTGTTCATGGTGGTGACGGGGGCAGTAGCCGTGGCCGCCGGGTGCTACAGCGTTGGCTACTTCCGCCACGCCAAAACAGCGATGGCGACCCTTTCCGTGCTGCCATTGTTCGTGCTCACCATGATCGGCGTCCTGGCCGCTTCGTCGGTCACCACGCTGTTGGTCATGTGGGAGCTCATGGCCCTGGTATCGCTCGTCGCGGTGTTGAGCGACCACCACCACGCCGCTGTGCGCGACGCGGGCCGCTGGTACGCAGGCATGACCCAGTTCGGTTTCCTGGCCATCCTGATCGGCCTGGTCGTCCTCGTTCACTCCGGTGGCTCCGAGAGCTTGTCGGTGCTGGCCGCTCGGGCGGGGGCGGCGCCGTCGTCGACCCGCGACGCAGTGTTCGTGCTGACGTTCATCGGCTTCGGGGCCAAGGCCGGTCTGGTGCCGCTGCACGTGTGGCTGCCGCGCGCCCATCCAGCGGCGCCAAGCCCGGTCTCCGCGGTCATGAGCGCGGCAATGGTGGCCGTCGGGATCTACGGCGTGGTCCGGGTGGACCTGCAAATCCTGGGTCCCGGCCCGCGCTGGTGGGCCATGGTGGTGCTGGCCGCCGGGGCTCTTTCCGCGCTGTACGGAGTCCTCCAGGCGTCGGTGGCCACCGACCTCAAACGCCTCCTGGCCTACTCGACGACCGAGAACATGGGGGTGGTGGCCATGGGCCTGGGCGCCGGGATGCTCCTGGCCGACTACGGCCATCCGGTCGTCGCCGATGTCGCGGTGACCGCCGCGCTGTTGCAGGTCGTGGCCCATGCCGCGTTCAAGTCGTTGGCCTTCCTGGCCGCCGGGTCGGTCGTGGCGGCCACCGGCCAGCGCGACCTCGACCACCTCGGCGGACTGGCCAAAGCCATGCCCGTCACCACCATCTGTTTCGCCGTCGGGGCATTGGGCGCTTCGGGACTGCCACTGGGCGCCGGCTTCGTAAGCGAATGGCTGCTGCTGCAGAGCCTCATCCACTCCCAGCCCGGGTCGGGGACGCTCCTGGCGGTGGTCATGCCCATCGCGGTGGGAGTGGTGGCGTTGACCACCGGGGTGGGGGTGGCCGCCATGGTCAAAGCCTTCGGCGTCGGCTTTTTGGCCCGGCCCCGCTCGCCTGGAGCAGCCTTGGCGTCCGAATCGGCTCCCAGCATGCTCGTCGGCATGACGATGGCCGCGGCGGCCTGCGCGGTGTTGGCGCTCGCCCCGGCCGTCGTGGCGCCCGCCCTACGTTCGGTCCTGTCGGCCACCCCGCAAGCGGTGGGAGTGGCCTCCCCTCACTTCGGGGTACTGCTACGCCTCCCGGGGATCGCCGGTTCCCTCTCACCGCTGCTGTTGGCCGCCGCAGCGGTAGTGGCCACGCTGGCGGTCGCGGGGGCGACCGCAGTGGCAGGCCGCTCCCGCCGAGCGCAGTGTCGGGCGGTGGCGCTGTGGACGTGCGGTGGGGGACCGCTGAGCGAACGGATGGAGTACACCGCCACCTCCTTCGCCGAACCCTTGCAACGGGTCTTCGACGGGGTGTTGCGCCCCGACGTCGACGTGGAGGTCACCCATGTGGGCGCGTCGCGTTACCTGGTGGAAGGCGTGCGCTACCGCTCGGTAATCGTCGACGCCGTCGAGGTGCGCCTGTACCGTCCGCTGCTCGGCGCGTTCGAGACGTGGGCCGGTTGGGTGCGCCGAGCCCACTCGGGCAGCGTGCACCTCTATGTCGCGTACGGCGCCGTCGCCCTGGCCGTGGTGTTGGCCGTGGCCCGATGAGCGGCCCCGGCGTTGTGGGGACGGTGGCCCAGGTCGCCGCGGTGGCCGCAGGGGCGCCCGCGCTGGTGGGCGCCATGCGCCAGGTCCGGGCCCGCCTGGAAGGCCGGGCCGGTGCCGGGGCGTTGCAGCCCTACCGGGACCTGCGCAAGTTACTGGGCAAACAGCAGTTGGTTCCCGAAGGCACCACCGTCATCTTCGCCGCGGCGCCCGCCGCCATCGCCGGCACCACGCTGGTCATTGCGTCCATCGTTCCGTTGGCCACGCTGGCGTCACCCATGGACCAGGCCGGCGATCTGTTTGCGGTGGTCGGTTTGCTGCTTTTGGGGACCGTCGCCCTCATCCTGGCCGGCTTGGACACCGGCACCCCCTTCGGCGGGATGGGAGCGAGCCGGGAAGCGACGATTGCCGCCCTGGTCGAGCCGACCATCCTGCTGGCCGTCTTCGCGTTGTCGGTCCCCGCCAAGTCATCCAACCTGGCGGTCATCGTGGCCAACACGGTCCGCCACCCCGGCCAGGTCCTCAGTCCGGCCGGCGCCTTGGCTTTCGCCGCCCTGGTGGTGGTCATCGTGGCCGAGACGGGCCGCCTGCCGGTCGACAACCCGGCCACCCATCTGGAGTTGACCATGGTGCACGAAGCGATGGTCCTCGAATACAGCGGACCCAAACTGGCCGTCGTGGAGTGGGGCGCCGCCATGCGCCTGGCCGTCCTGCTCGGGGTGCTGGCCAACCTTTTCGTGCCGGAAGGGATCGCCGGCACCCACGCCGGGGTGGCCGGCACGCTCCTGGGTATCGCGGCGATCACCGCCAAGATCGCCGTGGCCGGCGGCCTGCTGGCGGCCGGCGAAGTGTTCGTGGCCAAAATCCGGCTATTCCGGGTGCCTGAACTGCTCGCCGGGTCGTTTCTGCTCGGCGTGCTGGCCGTCACCGCCTCCTACTTTTTGGGGACACGACCCGCATGAGCCTGGTGGCCGGCGGCCTGCTGGTGGTCATGGTGGGCATCGTGTGGCGACGCGACCTGGCCGCCACCATCCGCCTACTGGCCCTGCAGGGCCTGCTCGTGGGAGCGATCCCGCTCGTGTCGGGCATCGGCCACGGCGACGGCCAACTGGCCGGCGTGGGCGTCGCGGTCATTGTGCTGCGCGCCGTGATCTTCCCCCGACTCCTGGCCACCAAACTACGAGGCCAGGCCGAAGAAGACCGCGAGTCGACACCGCTGGTCAACACCACCGTCTCGCTGCTGGTCGCCGCGGCGCTCGTAGTGGCGGCCTACGTGGTGGCCAGCCCACTGGTCGCGCTCGCCCCCCGGGGCGCCACCCGAGACGTTCCCGTCGGATTCGCCATGGTGTTCATCGGAGTGTTCCTGCTCATCAGCCGGCGCAAAGCGCTGTCCCAGATCATCGCCCTACTGGTCCTTGACAACGGCATCGACGCCATCGCTTTTCTGGCGACGTTGGGCGTCCCCTTCGTCGTGGAACTGGGCGCCTCTCTCGACGTTCTTTTGGCACTGGCCATCTTGGGTGTGCTCACGGGCCGCATGTACGCCAAGTTCGGTGGCAGCGACCTCGACGACCTGAGAGAGCTCCACGAGTGATCACCGAGTTGGTCATGGTGGCGCCCATCGCCGCACCGGTGGCGGCGGCGGCCGGCGCGCTGGTCGGCCTGGGCCGGCGATGCTCCGGGTGGGCCAACGTGGCCGCCGCCGTTTGCATCCTCGCTGCCGGCGCTGGCCTGGCCGCCCGGGTGGGCTCGGGGCACGTCTTCGCCTTCGGGCACCTGTTGCGGGCCGACCCCCTCAGCGCGGTGATGCTGCTGGTCATCGGAGCGGTGGGCACCCTGGCCACCTGGGCCAGTGTCGGCTACCTCGAGACCGAACTCGCCGACGCCTCGACCACCGCGTCCGCCGCCCGGCAGTACAGAACGCTGGTCCCGCTGTTCCTGGCCGCCATGGCGCTGGCCGTGTTGGCCGACAACCTCGGCGTCATCTGGGCCGCAGTGGAGGCCACCACCATCGCCACCGCTTTCCTGGTAGGCCACCGCCGCACCCGCCAGTCACTTGAAGCGACCTGGAAGTACGTGGTCATCTGCTCGTTCGGCATCACCCTGGCGTTCTTGGGGACCGTCGTGTTGTATTTCGCCAGCATCCACGCCGGCGCGTCGCCGGCCGACGCCCTCAATCTCGACACCCTCAGCGCCCACGCCGCCCACTTCAACCCGGCGGTCACCCGCCTGGCTATCGGGTTGTTGTTCGTCGGTTTCGGTACCAAAGCCGGCCTGGTTCCGTTTCACACGTGGCTGGCCGACGCGCACAGCCAGGCGCCGGCCCCCGTGTCCGCGCTCATGAGCGGGGTGCTGCTGTCGGTGGCCTTCTCGATCCTGCTGCGCGTCCGGGTGATCTCTGACGCCGCGCTCGGATCGGGGTTCCTGCGGGTGGCCTTCTTGGTGGCCGGCCTGGCCACCCTTTTGGTCGCGGTGTCGCTGCTTGTCGGCCAACGCGATTTCAAGCGTCTGCTGGCCTATTCGAGCCTCGAGCAGATGGGGCTCATCTCGGTCGCCGCAGCGGCCGGTACCCGTCTGGCGCTGGCCGGGCTGCTGTTGCTGATCGCCGGGCACGGCATCGCCAAAGCCATCCTTTTCATCTCGGCGGGGCAGCTGCAACACGCCCACAACTCCAGCCTGATCGCCGATGTCAGCGGTGTGATCGCCCGTTCCCGGCTGCTGGGCGCCGCCCTGGCCATCGGGCTGCTGGGCCTCGTCGGCTTCCCGCCCTTCGCGCTCTTCGCCGGTGAGCTGGCCATCGCCCGGGGCATGGCCGGGGCGCAACTCGCCGTGCCGCTAGGCGTCGCCGCGGCCCTGCTGCTGGTGGGGTTCGTGGCCATTGGCCGCCACGGCACGGGGATGCTGCTGGGCCCCGCGGCACCGGGGGCGCCGTCGTTGGCGGTGACCCGAAGCGTCGCCGCGCCGCTCGTCGTGGGCGTCGTGGCCTTCGTGGTGCTCGGCGTCGTCGGCGGTCCGTTCGAACATCTCCTCAACACGGCGGCCACCGCGCTGGGGGCCACATGACGTCACCCGCTCAACTCGAGGCGCAGGCCTCGGCGCTGCTGGCCGACGGTTACCGCCTGGCCCTCGCCGCCTGCCACGACGACGGCGAACAGCTGCGCGCCGTCTACCTCTTCACCGCGACGCGCCCGGCGCGCCGCGTCGAGCTCGAAGTGGTGGTCGACGCGGCCCGTCCCGATATCCCCAGTCTCGCTGCGCTGTCGTTCCCCGCCGGCCGTTTCGAACGCGAAATGCACGACCTGTTCGGGATCGTCCCCCTCGAGCATCCGCTGCCGCGCCGTTTGGTGCGCCACCCGAACTGGCCTGCCGGGTGGTACCCCATGCGCCATCGCGCGGGACCGGCCCCCGCCTTCGCGCAAAGCGCCGAACCCTACCCCTTCCGCCCTGTCGAAGGGCCCGGCGTCTATGAGATCCCGGTCGGCCCGGTGCACGCCGGCCTTATCGAGCCGGGCCATTTCCGTTTCTCGGTGGTCGGCGAGACCATCCTCAAACTCAACGTCCGGCTGTGGTTTGTGCACCGCGGTATCGAGAAGCTGTTCGAGGGCCGCACCCCTGAGGCGGGGACCGAGCTGGCGGAACGGATCTCCGGTGACACCTCCGCCGCGCACGCATTGGCCTACACGCAGGCCGTCGAGGACGCGCTGGGCATCGAATGCAGTGAAGAGGCGCAGATGCTGCGGGCGGTGGTGCTCGAGCTCGAACGGATGTACAACCACACCGCGGACCTCGGTGCCCTGGCCAACGACGTCGGGTACTCGCTCCTCAACGGGCATGCGCAGCGCCTCCGGGAGCAACTGCTGCGCGCCAATGAGACCGTCACCGGTCACCGGCTCCTACGTGGCTCTATCGCTCCGGGCCGCTGCGTGCTCGCCGCGTTACCCGACCTCGGGCAGCTGGCCGCCATCGCCGCGGAGGTGGCCGAGGTGGCCGCGCTGATCCTGGCCAACGGCACCGTCCGCGACCGCTTCTCCGGGACGGCGACGCTGAGCGCCGCGCAAGCTCTCGACCTCGGCTGCCTGGGCTATGTGGCCCGGGCCAGCGGCCAGCACATCGACGCCCGTTTCGATCATCCCACCTGTGTTCTGGCGCCCGACCCGGTGGTCCACGACGGTGGCGACGTGCTGGCCCGTTTTCTGGTGCGCCGCGACGAGATCGCCGCGTCCGCCGATCTGATCGCCCGGCTGGCCGCCGCGCTGGGCGCGGTCGGCGGCCGTGCGCCGCTCGAGTGGATCGCCCCCGCCGCGCGCACCGATTCGGGCGTGGGCGTGGGCATCGTGGAGGGATGGCGGGGCACCATCGCCCAGCGCGTCGAGATCCGAGACGGGCTGCTGACCCGGGTCAAAGTGGTCGACCCGTCGTGGTTCAACTGGCCGGCGCTGCCCGTCGCCATGAGCGACACCATCGTCCCCGACTTCCCGCTGGTCAATAAGAGCTTCAACTGCTCTTACGCGGGCAACGACCTCTGAGCGCGCTGGCGTTGATCGCAACCCGTCGCCGCTCACCATCGGATGGGCGGTTCTTGGGAACGCGCGGGGGCAAAGGCAAAACTCAGGACTGATCAAGTGGCGGACCGGCAGGGAGGCTCGGATCTCCACCCCCAAACGCCAATACAGCTGGAATCGCACCTCCGCCGCTTCGACATCGAACACAGCTACCGCTTCGCCAAAGGCACCCTCGGGTGGACCACCCCCGCCCTCTGCACCCCAGAACAAGCCGACCGCTGGACCTGGCTCATCGTCGCCGCCT
>Ga0182030_10000464_pt1 | contig 75909 bp, 72 predicted proteins | sample 812S3MmetaG_FD_121299 | JGI IMG/M metagenome (GOLD analysis project Ga0182030, IMG submission 121299) | Permafrost microbial communities from Stordalen Mire, Sweden - 812S3M metaG (Illumina Assembly) | ecosystem: Environmental > Terrestrial > Soil > Wetlands > Permafrost | place: Sweden...
CTGCTCGCGGCTGCCTATCCGGGCGCCGCATGATACCGAGGCCGTTATCGCGTCGATGGGGTGGCCGAGTGTCGACCATGCTGTGCCTGTGCGCGCTGTCGATCGCAGCGCCCGTCCATGCGGCGTGGCTGTCGCGCGCCGTCGACGGCATCATGGGCACGCGCATTTTCGTCGAACTCTGGTCGGAGGATGACGAACAGAGCAAGCAGCGCGGCGAGCAGGCCATCGATGCGGTCATGGATGAAATGCGGCACATCGATGAGACCATGAGCGTCTATAAGCCGACCAGCGAGGTCTCGCGGGTCAACGATCTTGCGGCCAGGCAGCCGGTCAGGATAAGCCAGGAACTGTTCGGGCTGCTGACCACAGCGCTGGAGTATTCGCGCATCACCGAAGGCGCGTTCGACATCACGTATGCCAGCGTCGGCTATATGTACGACTTTCGCGAGCGCAAGCGGCCGACCGAGGAGCAGATCCAGAGCGCACTGCCGGCGATCAACTACCGGCATGTGCTGCTGGATGCGGCCACCAGTTCGGTGCGATTCTCCCAGCCCGGCGTACGCATCGACCTCGGCGGCATCGCCAAGGGTTTTTCGGTCGATCGCGGCATCGACATCCTGCTCTCACGCGGCTACAAACACGCGCTGGTCAACGCCGGCGGAGACAGCCGTGTCATCGGCGACCGCTTCGGCAAGCCATGGATCATCGGCATCCGCCACCCGGATCATCCGGATCAGATCATCACGCGGGTGCCGCTGACCGACAGCGCATTCTCGACCTCGGGCGACTACGAGCGCTATTTCGACGAGGGCGGGGTGCGTTATCACCACATCATCGATCCGCACACTGGCCATTCGGCCAGCAAGGTGCGCAGCGCGACCGTGATCGCACCCACCGCCACCCGAACCGATGGCCTCTCCAAGACCGCCTTTGTGCTCGGGCCCGAGGAGGCGCTACGCATCTACAACGGCCTGCCGGACGTCGATGCGATCCTGGTGGCACTCGACGGACGCATTCTCTATACCAAGGGCCTTGAGCCGGCGACGGCGAAGGACCCGGCGGCCGCAGCTCACTAGCGGCGGATAGCGCGTGAGAGTCGTTTCCTGTGGTCGCGAACGGGCTCCGGAAATTCTGGCGATTCTGAACGATGCCATCGTCCATACCACGGCGCTGTACGACTACCGTCCACGCACGTCCGACATGATGCAGGCGTGGATGGAGGGCAAGGAGCGGGGACAGTATCCGGTTATTGGCATCGTGTCGGAGGAAGATCGGCTGCTGGGGTTTGGGACTTATGGTCCATTCCGCAACTGGCCGGCCTACAAGTACACGATCGAACACTCGCTTTATGTCCATAGCGACTGCCGCGGCCGGGGACTGGGCCAGCGGCTGCTGGTTGAACTAATCGAGGCGGCGCGGCGTCAAAGTTTTCATGCGCTGATCGGCGGCATCGATGCACAGAACGCGGCCAGCATTGCGCTGCATCGGCGGATGGGGTTTGAACTTTGCGGTACCATTCGGCACGCGGGGTTCAAATTCGGCCGCTGGCTCGATCTGCAGTTCTACGAACTGTTGCTCGATACGCCGGCGCAACCGGTCGAGGACTGACCCCGACCTTTGGGATTTACCGGGAGTCAATGATGCGGAAATTCTTAGCGGCCCTGACCTCTATCGGCATGATGCTCGCGCTGGCGCCGGCCGCGCAGGCCACGGACTGGGAGCAGGGCATCCACTATTACCTGATCGTGCCGCCGCAGCCGACGCAGGTTGCCGCCGGTAAAATCGAAGTCACGGAAGTTTTCTCGTATGCCTGCCCGGCCTGCAACAGTTTCTACCCGACCATTGATAAGCTTAAGGCCAGTCTGCCGGCCAACGCCGAGCTCGATTTTGTGCCCGCCTCATTCAACCAGGCCGAGGACTGGCCCATGTTCCAGCGTGCCTACCTGGCGGCACAGATTCTCGGCATCGACAAGCGGACCCACGATGCGATGTTCGAGGCCATCTGGAAGACGGGCGAGCTGGCCATCGTCGATCCGCGCACCAATCGGCTGAAGGTTCCCTCGCCGGATATCCAGGACGCGGCGGCCTGGTATGCGAAGACAGCCGGCGTCAAGCCCGAGGCCTTCGTGAGCGCAGCCAACTCCTTTGGCGTCGATTCGCGCATCCGGCAGGCCGATCAGCTGGTCAAGGATTACCGCGTCGAGAGCACGCCGACCATGATCGTCAACGGCAAGTACCGACTCACGCCGCAGTCAGCCGGCGGCCCCGATCAGGTGATCGAATTGGTGAACTGGCTGGTGGCAAAGGAAAGCGGCGCGGCTGCGAAACCTGCACTCAGCACGCCCAAGAGCGCGGCGCACTGAGACTTCAGGGCGCTGCCTGGCGCGGCGACGGTGCGGGTCCGCCGCGATCGATGCCAAAGTGGCGGTCGGCGATCACGCAGAGGATCTCAAACATCATCGTGGCGCCGACCAGCGCGGTATTGCCGGTCTGATCGTAGGCCGGCGCCACTTCCACGACATCCCCGCCGATCAGATTCAGGCCGCGCAGTCCGCGCAACAGCCGCTGCGCCTCGAGCGTGGTGATGCCGCCGATTTCGGGCGTACCGGTGCCCGGCGCGTACACCGGGTCGAGTCCGTCGACATCGAAGGAGATGTAGGTAGAGCCATCGCCTACGACTCTGCGCGCTTCCTCGATGACGCGTTCGACACCAAGCTGCGAGAATTCTTCTATGAACATGACCCGCATCCCGTGCTCGAGCGCAAAATTGATGCCTTCCATGGTGTTCTGACCGCCGCGAATACCGATCTGGATCGTGCGCTTGGGATCGAGCACGCCGGCTTCGACCGCCAGCCGAAACGGCGCGCCGTGCGTGAATTTGGAACCGAAGAACTCGCCCCAGGTGTCGGTGTGCGCGTCGATGTGAACCATGCCGATGGGCTCATCGGCCGCAATCGCCTTGAAGATCGGGTAGGTGATCGAATGATCGCCGCCGGCGCTGATCGGCAGGATCCCCGCCGCGTGGACCTGCCGGAAGAAGGCCTCGATGTCCGCGTTCTGCCGCTCCAGGTCGAAGCGGTGCGACAGCGGCACGTCGCCGAGATCCGCGATGCGGCACAGCTCGTACGGATTCATGCCGAGCCCGACGTTGAAGGCGCGCATGAGACTTGAGGAATTGCGGATCTCGCGCGGGCCGTGCCTTGCACCCGGCCGATTGGTGACGCCAAGATCGGTCGGCACGCCGATCAGCCCGATGTCCACCTGATCGAGCGAACTCGCCAGCGGCGCGCGCATGAAGGTGGCGATTTCGGTATATCGCGCCTGCTTCATTGGATCGTAGTTGGCCCCGGAGGCGGGGTTGGTTCGAAAGTAGCTGCTGTCGTCGTTCATGCATTGATCCTCGTATCCTGCCTCGTACATAAGCTCACGCCCACAAAGACGATGAGGCTGCCGCCCACGCCGAAGTAGATAGGCCAATCCGAATCCATGCCCTTGATGGCGAGCAGCACGCACACGAGCATACTGCCCACCGCGGTGGACGCAAACGCGCCGGCGGTGGTGCCGCGCGGCCAGAGCATGGCTCCGATGACGCTGACCAGCAGTCCGCCCACGAGCAGGTCGTAAGCGACCGTGAGTGCCGCGATGACATCGCGCAGCAGACAGGAGAGCACGATCATGACCACGCCCAGCCCCAGCGTGACGGCGCGGCTTTGTCCGATCGCGCCGCCGGCGCGGATGCCTCGCAGCGGCAGGTACACATCCTCGAGCAGCACCGTGGAGGCTGCCAACAGGCAGGCGCTGGCGGTCGACATGATGGCCGCCAGCGCCGCCGCCAGCACCAGTCCGCGCAATCCGACCGGCAACACGGCGTTCACGATTTGCGCAAAGGCCGCATCGGCCTGATCCAGGGAGGGCAGGAAGACGCGGCCCGCGGCGCCGATCAGCGCTCCGGCGATGGCGTAGCAGAGGCAATACAAGCCGACGCCGATACCGCCGTAGCGAGCCACCGGCACGCTGCGCGCCGTGAACACGCGCTGCCAGACGTCCTGGCCGATGATGATGCCGAAGAAATACAGCATAAAGTAGGACAGGATGCGGCCCCCGCCGATGTGAGTCACGGAAAAGAAATAGGGCGGCAGGTGGGCGTGCATGCCCGCGAGTCCGCCCGCGTGATGGATTGCGCCAGGCAGCAGGATGAAGAAAATGCCGACCGTCTTGATCACAAACTGGATGATGTCCGTGAGCGTCAGCGACCACATGCCTCCGAGCACAGAATAGAGCACCATGACGGCGCTGCTGATCAGGATGGCGCTGGTACGTGGGACGCCAACGATGACTTCCATGACCGAACCCACCGCTATCGTCGCTGTGACCGCGACCATAAGGTCATACGCCACCATGACGATGCCGCCCGCCATGCGCACGCCACGGCTGTATCGCCTCTCGAGCAGCTCGGGCACCGTGTAGAGCTTCAGATTCAGTACCCGCTCGACCAGCACCACGCTCAGCATCAGGATGCCCAGTCCGAACATGAAGACCAGCCACATGCCCGAGATGCCGTACTCGTAGCCGAGCTTCACACCGCCGACGGTGGAAGCACCGCCCAGCACGATGGCGGCCAGCGTGCCGGAGTAGAGCCAGGGTCCGACCGAGCGCCCCGCCACCAGGAACTGGTCCTGGTTGGTCGCCTTGAGTCGTGCCCAGAAGCCGGCGGCCACTATGACCGCCATGTAGGCGACGACGACCAGCAGATCGATCACGGCCATTTAAACCACATCCATGCCTCCCTGCACGAGCAGGCGGCGAAGTTCCGAGAGCTGATCGGCGTAGTGCCGCCACTGCGCGAGCGATGAATCGTAGATCGGTTGGCGTACCTGGGCGGCGCTGGCAGTCGTGCTCGGTTCGGGATTCTCATGAAATTGCGCGCACGCATCCTCCCAGTCGAGGCCGCAGAAATCCAGCAGCCGCTGAGTTTCGCCCGGCTGGTCTGCGACCATCGATTCGTAGCGCAGCTCATGAATCTGTCCTGGCATCGCTTGCGCCCAGTGCTGCATCAGCCGCCGATAGGCCAGGTAATAACGTCCCAGTTCGGACAGGTCGTAGGAGAATGGATATGCGTCCTCGAACAAGGTCTTGTAGATCGCGTAGCAGACGGCCATCGGATGGCGCTGGACATGCACGATGCGCGCCTGGGGCAATGCGTGGCGGATCAGGCCGCAATAGAGAAAGTTGAGCGGCATCTTGTCGATGAAGCATTCGCCGACGGCCCCGGATGCACGGGCGCGCGCCAGGTAGTCTCGCCCCAGCACGCTGAAGTCCAGCTGCGATGAGCGTTCGATCAGTTCCCGTCGGGGCATCGCAGGCTTCCCTGAGCGCTGTCGCACCGCTTCGACGATGGCGAGCGCCAACGCCTCGAGTTCGCCCGCCGCGTGGACTTTCGAGTGGCGGCCGAGGATCCGCTCGACCAGCGTGCTGCCGGAGCGCGGTAGCCCCAGTATGAATATGGGGCCGGGCGCGCGCCCGCTCGTCGTAGCGTCCCATCCCGGGGTCGCCGTAGCCGGAAAGGCCTGGATGATCCAGTCCACGGTCGCAAGATCCGTGGCGATGTCGTAGCGCAGATGCGCGCGCCGCAGGCGCGAGCCATTCTGAAGCTGCTCGAAGGAGGCCGCGTAGTCGCCGAGGTCCTCATATTCCTTGGCGAGCGCGTAATGCACCTGTACCGCGCCGCGCCAGTCGGTGCGGGTCTGTGCCTGCAGCCGCCGCAGTGCCGCGACATGATTGCGTTCGGCGGTCTGCCGCCGCAGATCCGAGCGGTTCCTGTAGGCCCCGAAGTCCGTGGGTCGAAGGGCGATGACCCGATCATAGTCGGCTTCCGACTGTGCCAGCTCGCCCAGGAAACGCCGGACCGCGGCGCGATTGAACAGGAACGCGGGCTGCTCGGGAGCCAATGCCACCGCGCGATCGTAGGCCGCCAGCGCGCGCGGCTGATCGTTGGCGCGGCTATAGATCGTGCCGATCAGATCCCAGAGTATTGGATCGCGATCGGCGCGACGCTCGGCGGCCGCCGCGCAATCACGCGCGCGCAGAAGATCCCGCATCGCCAGCGCCACCTGGCCGGCCGCTATCCAGCCCGCGGCGAGCTCCGCGTGCTGCGTGGTGAATTCCTCGCAGACTCGAACGGCGCCCTGCCAATCGCGCGCCTGCATCAGTCGCAGCACCTGCTGCTGAAATGTGGCGACCGGTGAGTTCACGCAGCTCGGCGCAGGCGTTGCCGTCTTCAGCGGCGCTTGCGGCGCGGCGCCGCGGTCAGCGGCGCCATGCCCGGGATGTGGGATTCGGAAAAGAGCTGCTGGCAGTGGCGCTCGAAGGCCTCCACCAGGCGGGTCTTCTTCAGTTCCTTGAGCGTGGCGATGCCGATGCGCAGGGGAGAAGGGTCGCCGCTCAAGGGCACGCGATGCACGCGTCGGCCGTCGAGTGCCACGGCCGCGCGCGGCCTGACGTTCGCCAGCGTGTAGCCGAGCCCGTTTGCGACCATGGTTCGCACGACCTCCTGCTGCGAGGAGGCCCAGACGATGTTGGGTTCGAGACGCTCGCGGATGAACAGCGACTCGAAGTACTGCCGGCTCATCGGCAGGTCCAGCAATACCATCGGCAGCGGTGCCAGCTGGCCGAGCTTGACGTGACGCTCGTGCACCAATGGGTGCGAGGCGCCGAACAGTGCGTATGGCGGCAGAGTGGCGAGGGGCTGGAAAGTGACATCGTCGCTGATCTGCAGATCGTAGGTGATCGCCACTTCGGTCTCGGCATCGCGCAGGCTGTGGAGCAGCCCTTCCTGATGGTTCTCGCGGCAACGGATCTGGGTTTCCGGATAGGCCTTGAGTAAGGATTGCGTAAGCTCGGGCATGACGATGGGAGCCAGCGTCGAGAACCACCCCACCGACAATTCACCGCGAATCTGGTGGCTGACCTCGGCGGCCGCCGAATACAGCGCTTCGGCCTGCTTGAGCAGCTGCTTTGCATCGCGCAGCAGCGCCCGGCCGGCCGGCGTGAGTGACAGGCCGTGCGCGTGATGGCGCAGGAACAGCTGCACGTCCAGCTCACGTTCGATATGCGAGATTGCGGTCGAGATGGCCGGTTGCGAGATGCTCGCACGTCGCGATGCCAGCGTAATGCTGCCGGTTTCCGCCGCCGCGATAAAATATCTGAGCTGCCGGAAGGTGTACTTCATGTATCTCCGGGCACGCCGAAGCGGGGAGCCGCCACCGGATCGAGCGCACGCCGCACGTAGTCCTCGATCTGTGGCGAGTAGATATCCCAGATATCAAAGAGCGCTGCGACCGGGTCGCTCGCACTCCAGTCTACGCGCAGATCAACGATCGGCCAGGTCTGATTGCGCACCACGAGCAGCCCTGCGGAATGAATCGGGCCCGCTTCCCCACCGCTCGCAAGACCTGCGCGCAGGGCCTCGAGCAGGCGCTCTCCGAGATGTCCACCGGCGGATTCAAACGCGCCGATCATCGCCTCGGGAATGCCTGCGTGTGCGAGCAGATTGCCGGCGGCAGCCGCATCGCGGCCGATCGAGGAGGCTACGGTCCCGAGCGCGTGGTCACCCGAGTGGACCAGCGGGGTCCCCGCGCGCGCCACGACCAGCAGTTGCCGATAGGCACCGAACGGTGTCGCGGCCAGCGCCTCGCGCAGCGCCACAGGCGCCGGCGCACCGCCCGCAAGAGAGTCCAGGATGCGCGGACCCAGCGACGGGTCGGTGATGTTCTGTGTGGCCACCGCGCCCGCGCCGGCGCGAGCGTGCGCGCAGCGTGCCGCTACCGCCGGCGAGGAGGAGGCGATTGCGATGCCGAAGAGAGCGGCATCTGGCGAGCGTGCCGCGATCGAGAAGGTCACGCAGGCTCTTCGCGATCGGGGATGACGGCGATGACATCCACCTCGACCAGCCACTCGGGTCGCGCAAGTCCCGCGACGACGATGCCGGTGGACACCGGGTACACGCCCTTGAGCCAGCGGCCGATCGTTCGATAAACCGGTTCGCGATAGCGCGGATCGGTCAGATAGATCGTGATCTTGCAGATGTGCTCGAGTCCGGCGCCGGCCTCGCCGAGCAGCTGACGGACATTGTGCATGGCCTGTTCGGCCTGGGCCGCGGCATCGCCAATGCCGACGTTCATCGCGCTGTCGAGATCCTGTCCGACCTGTCCCCTGACGAACACGGTTCGTCCACGTGCCACGACCGCCTGGCACAGATCGTTGTCGAGCTTCTGTTCCGGATAAGTATCGCGCGTGTTGAACTTACGGATGCGGGTGTGCATGACTGGCTCCAAAGAATGCCCGGCAATGCTGCGCGAACGCCCGCGCGCTCTCTGGCATCGGACGCCGTGCGAGATGCGCCAGACCTAAGCGGCTGCCTGCGACCGGATAGGCCAGCGGCCGAGTCACGAGCGCACGGCCATCGTATGAAATGCTGTTGGCGGGCTTGGTGGCGAGCAGGCTGTAACCCAGTCCGTGCCCGACCAGACCGCGCACCATTTCGAAGGAGCCGGTGCGATAGCCGATGAAGGGATCGAGCCCGCGGGCGCGGTACAGCGACAGGAAGTAATCGCGGCTCGGCTCCGCATCGAGCAGCACCAGCGGCTCGGTCACCAGCGTCTCGAGGGTTACTGTTGCCGATTCCGCCAGCGCGTGGCCTTCGGGCAGCAGCACGTAAGGGGTGAGTTGGGCCAGAGTCTCGACATGAATGTCCGATTCGATGCCAAAGTCGTACAGCAGCGCCAGATCGACCTCACCTCGGCGCAAGCTCGCGAGCAGCGGTCCCTGCTCGGCCTCCACCAGCGTCAGCGACAGGGCCGGGTGCAGTTTTCGCAGCCGCGCGACCAGTGCCGGTACCACATAGGGCGCGAAGGTCTGGAAACAGCCCAGCGAGAGCGATCCCTCGCTGGGTGCATCGCGCGTCGCGCTCGCAAAGCGCTGATGAAAGCGTTGCGGCACGCCGTAGGCCCGATTGGCATAGATCAACGGCGCGCCGGTGCCGGCCACGACGATGTCCTCCACCGAACCGAAGATCACGAAGTGCGTGCCGACCTGTTCGCTGGCAGTGACGCGGCAGTCGAAGGCAACCAGTGCGTCGGCGATGCGCGGTGCACCGGTGAGCTGCACGGCCCAGTTCGTGCACTCGAATTTCCCGGAGCCGCGCGCGCCACTCCTGCCGGCGAAGCTGTCGGAAATATGGACCTGGTCCTCGCGCAGCACATTGACGCAGAACACGCCGTTGTCGAGCACCGCGCGCGCGACCGGGCTCGATTGATTGATGCACACCAGCAGTGTCGGGCGCGGCGTATCGGCGGATACCGAGACCATGGCGGAAACCGTGACGCCATGGCGACCCGCAACACCATCCGTGGTGACGACGCTGACGGTCGAGGCGGCATGGCTCATGCCGCGCAGGAATCGCTGCCGCAGCGCCGGCTCAGAAGCCTGGATATTCACATGCCTCTCACGCGGCCGCTTCCGCGGCGGTCCGCGACGTGCCCGCAGCGGGCGCGTGCTCGCTGAACCACTGATTGACCGCACCGTCGCCCTGTGGCCGGGTGGTGGGGTCCTTGACGCGATCGGATAGATTCGCCGACTTGCGCACGAAGTCGAGCGGGCCATCCCAGTCGAAATTGCGGTATACCGCCGCCAGGTGTGCGAAGGGCGGGGATTGCGCAAACAGCTGGAAGGTCAGGCGGTGGCCGGCGTAGTCCGAATTGAGCAGGTCGCGAGCGAAGGCCAGCAGCTTGCGGCGGTCATCGGCGATCCAGCGTTCGTTGACCGAATAATACTTCTCCAGCCACGGCCGTGTTTCGGGCGCATCGAACGAGGCTTTGTCGGGCGTCACGCAGATCTGACCGCCGCACAGCTCACGCGCGATGTGCATCATCTCGTGCAGCTGTGAGCAGGCCATGACGCGGCCGGCGTACAGCAGCGACTGGTTTGGCATCAGCAGGCCCGCGGGGCTCTTCTCCGCCAGCGCAATCGCGGCGGTCAGATGGGCGTTGATGCCCTCGCGATAGACGGCGAGCTGCGAGAGTTTCTCCTGCACGGCCTGCTGCTTGTCGAGGCCGGTCTGCCGCGCGTTGAACAGCGCCGCGCCGATCAGCATGTCGGCGAGCTTGAGATTGCGCTGCACGAAGGCAAAGGCCGAGTAGCGGTGCAGCGTGGCGCGAATGAAGCTCGCAGCCTTGGTGTGCCGATAGAACAGCACGTTCTCCCATGGGATCAGCACATCGTCGAAGATCACCAGCGCATCGACTTCATCGAAACGGTTCGCCAGCGGGTAGTCGTCAGCGGGCGCGCGGCCCGCGAATCCCGTGCGGCAGATGAATTTCAGATTCGGCGAGCTCAGGTCGCAGACGAAACCCACCGCGTAGTCCGACAGAGCCGCGTCGCCCCAATTGGCATTGGTGGGTTTGGTGAACGCCTGGTTGGCGTAGGCTGCCGCGGTCTCGTACTTGGCGCCGCGCACGATAATGCCGGCGTCGGTTTCGCGCACCACGTGCAGCAGCGAGTCGGGATCCTGTTCCTGCGGCGGCTTGGATCGATCGCCCTTCGGATCGGTGTTGGCGGACACGTGGAATGGGTCGGCCTTGATGACCGCTTCGATGTGGCGGCGGATATTGGCCGAGAACTGCGGGTCGACTTCATTCAGGACGTCCTGGCCGTCGAACAGCGACCACATCTCCCCGACAGTCTCATCGCCCACACGCGTGACGACGCCGCCGATATCCTCCAGCACCACATCGGTGGCGCGACGCTTCTGCCACCAGTCCTCCTGGGTGCGGGGCAGCTTGTTGGCGACGGCGTGCCAATCGTTGCCGTCCCGATACGCCAGCAGCTCGCGCGTGGCCGCCTCGTGCTGCATGTCGTAGATGCGCGCGCGAATGTCGATCAGGGGCTTGAACATCGGGTGCGAGACCACGTCTCGCACGCGCTCACCGTCGATGTAAACCTGGCGCGAATCGCCGATAGAGGCCAGGTACTGCTTGCCGGTTCGAATCATGGCTGCTGCTCCGCGGAGGATGGGCTCTTCGGTCCATCATCGCCCATCGCTAATTTCCGAGAAACTAACGATTTGCTGCGCTCTGCTTCCGAAATTATGAAGCAGTAAGGCCGCCCTGGCTATGAGCTCAGGCGCGCGATCAGCGCATCCATCATCGCGTCGCAGGCCTGGAGCTGATCCAGGGCCACGAATTCATCGGGCTTGTGGGCCTGGTCGATTGATCCGGGCCCACAGACCACGGTCGGTATCCCCAGCCTGCCGCTGAAGAGGCCCGCCTCGCTGCCATAGCCGACCTTGATGGTCTCCCGGTGGCCGGTCAGCTCGCCGGCCAGCTCGACGACCTCGGCGTTCGGCGGCGTGTCGAGTGCCGGGTATTCGTGGTTGATGTCCAGGTCGATGGCGGTTCCGCAGCGCTCAGCAATGGCGGCGGCGTCGGCGCGCAGCGAGGCCGTGAGCCTGGGAGCGTCGTCATTCGGGATGTTGCGAAATTCAAATTCGAGTTCGCATCGGCTCGGGACGATATTCAGCACGGTGCCGCCCTGGATGACCCCGACGTGCAGCGTCGTGTAGGGCACCTCGTAGGCAGGATCACGCGCGCCGGACTGTGCGATGTCCGCCTGGCGTTCGCGGATGCGGCCGATGAAATCCGCCGCCATATGAATGGCGTTGACGCCTAGTGCGGGGTTCGCCGAATGTGCCGCGCGGCCGTGGCAGGTGGCCCTGAAGGCGGTCTTGCCCTTGTGCCCCACGGCAGGGCGCAGCAATGTCGGCTCGCCGACGATGCAGAAGCGCGGCAGGTGGCTCCAGTCCGCCATGTCATCGATCAGCGAACGGACACCCAGGCAACCGATTTCCTCATCGTAGGAGAAGGCCAGCTGCAGCGGCATGCGGAGCGGCGCCTGGGCCGCGCGGCGTGCGGCGCGCAACGCGCAGGCGAGGAATCCCTTCATGTCAGCCGAGCCGCGGGCATAGAGCCGCTCGCCACGTTCGCGCAGTTCGAAGGGATCGGTGGACCATTTCTGACCGTCGACCGGCACCACATCGGTGTGACCCGATAACAGGATCCCGGGTCGCTCGGAGGGACCGATGCTGGCATAGAGATTGGCCTTGCGGCCGCCCGCATCCATGTAGATTCTGGTGCTGGCGCCGCAGGAGGTCAGAAATTCGCGCACGAACTCGATCAACGACAGATTCGAGTCGCGACTGACCGTCGGAAAGCTCACCAGCCGTTCGAGTATCTGCGCGCTGTTCATGTACCCACCGGTGCGCGCCGGTGGAGGCGCGTCACTTCTCTTTGAACGAGTACGCCACGGTAACGCCAAACGTACGCGGCGTCGACACGATGGCCTGCGCGCGATTGCCGTAGATGGCCGGATCCGAATAGGAGGTGACGCCGAGGACGTTGCCGAGGTTGTTGACGTAGACACTCGTGAGCCAGTGCGAATGGGCGTAGCTCAGGCGGGTATCGAGCATCGTATAGCCCGCCACGATCGGCACGGTCGCCGACAGCGCTGGCAGCACCGGGCTCTGATAGCGTCCATCGATGGCGTAGCGCCACTCGCCGCCTGCCCACGGCACGTGCCCGTATTCCAGGCTCACTGCCAGACTGTTCTTTGGCGTACCGGGCAGGGGCGAGCCCAGCGCCGGTGGCGGCACCGAGACGTTGGGCGAGACGAACAGCGGATTGAGCGAGGTCAGCCGCGTCAGATCGTAGGTGTAGTCCACTTGCGCGGCAATGTGCTGCGTCACGTTGGCATATACCTCGAGTTCGAGGCCGCGACTGTAGGCCTCGCCGATGTTGAGCGCGGCGGGCAGCACCAATGGCGTGAGCTGGACGCCTTCCTGGATGTTGTGCCACTGAATGTCGTAGATCGCGGCCGAATATCGCACCCGATTGGAGATCTCGCCCTTGATGCCGACCTCGTAGTTATCGGCCGTATCGGGTCGCAGCTGCGTAAGCGCCGGGGGCGTTGTGTAGCTGCCGCCCAGCTCGCTCGGCGGCAGCGCGTTGACGCCACCTCGCCGGAAGCCCTGGGAGTAAGTGGCGTACACCAGGTTGGTCTTGTTGATCTGATACGCGGTATTGACCTTCCAGAGCGCGCGGCGCCATCGATCGCTGAGCGACTCGTTGGCCGCGAATCCAGGCCCATCGAACAGCAGGCCGGTCTGCTGAGACTGTGACAGCTCCTGCAGGAACAGCCGCGTGCCGCCCGTGATGCTCCAGGCCTGGGTGATGTGGCCGGTGAGCTCGCCGAAGACGGCGAGATCCTTGAAGTGCGTTTCGAAATCGCCGATGTAGGCCTGGTCCAGCACCAGCGGAATGCCGACGATGGATTTCGCGCCGCTCTCCGGTCCGTACTCGCCGAAGCCGCAGGTGGAGCCGTTAATCCCGGTGGCGTCCGGCTGCACGATGTTCGGCAGTGCCGAGCACGCGTTGTAGAAGGCGTTATAGCCAGGGTAGAACTCATGTTCCTGGATGTAGGTGTTTTCGTCTTTGAAGAAGATGCCCCCGACCCAATCGAAGAATCCCCCGGTCTTCGAAGCCAGGCGGAATTCCTGCGACACGACGCGATCATCGAGCTGGTCATGGCCCTGCACGAAAGTGCGCGGGTTCTGGCCATAGAAATTCTGGTAGAAAAAGAAATTGCTGTAGAGCGCGGTCAGGTCGGAGTGGCTGGTGTTGTTGTGGTGAGCCCAGGAAGTGTCCGAGGTCAGCGTCGCGAACCCGAAGTCGTAGTCCATCGCGAGCGCGCCCAGATCCACCTTGTCGTTGGTGCCCTCGAGGCTGTTGGTCGCCGAGGACAGCTTATCGACGCCGGCCGGCACCGGCGCATTGTAGAGCTCCGGCAGCAGATCCGTGCCGGGCAGCTGATTGGCCGCGCTGATCGGCATGTTATAGGCAGCCGGCGATGTGGCCACCGATGGGAAGCCGCCGGCGGTGGCGAGCTGGTAGTAGTACGTGAGCTGCGCATGGAAGGCCTCATTTGGCTTCCACAGGGCGGCAACGCGCGCATCGCGATACTCGTAGTGATTGACCCCGTCCTGCGAATACTTGACCGGCGGGCTGAAGACGTTGCCCGGCTCGGCCGATATCGGGGCGCCGGCCGCGTTCAGCACGTAGAGATTGGGCTGGTTGATAAAGCCCGCGTCGTAGCTCCAGCCGGCATTTACGCGCACGGCAAACGTGTCGTTGACCGGCAGGTTCAGCATGCCGTTCACATTCTCGTTCGGCGCATGCGTATGCTGCGTGTCGCTGATTCCCACTTCGGCGCGCGCATCGAAGCCGCTCGGATCGGGTGCGTTCTGCACGAACCGGATCGTGCCGCCCAGCGAGCCCGATCCATAGAGCGTTCCCTGCGGACCGCGCAGGATCTCGACGTGATCGAGATCCTGCAGGCGCAGGTTTACGAACAGCGGCGTGTCGTCCACGTAGGTGGCGACCGGCGGCACCACGGGGGAGGCAAGGGCCTCCTGTCCGGCCGTGCCCTCACTGTTGAGGCCGCGGATGATCAGCGTCGAACCATTGACGCCGCCGAAGGGCCCTTTGTCGGTGTAGTTGACGCCGGCCATCGAGTGCGCGAGTGCCGCGATATCCTCGATGCCCGATTGCTCGAGTTCGGTGCCGGTGACTGCGGTGATGCTCAGCGGAATGTCCTGCGCCGAGGCTGCCCGCCGCGTCGCGGTGACCACCACTTCCTGCAGCGACATGCCGTTCTCGTCGGCATCGGCATCCGCGCGCGCATGCGTGCCGTAGATCGCCGCCAGCACCGCGGCGGTCAGTGAAGTGACGTTCTGAAACTGACCGAGCCGTCGCCGCGATACGTTTGATATCGGTGACCGCGTGCGATGCCTTGTCGCCATTGCTGCTCCCTCTGTTGTGGCCCTGTGCTGCTGTGGCTCGGTACTCGAGTTGTTATTCACTCATGGCATCACGATGGTTTGCGTCGGTAAATTGATCTTTTAAAATTCACTGCTTTCGAAAAACAGAAGCAAAAGCTAAATATTCAATTTTTTGCACGTTGTTTGTGCAGCGTCGGAAGATTTGCGCCATAACAGTGCCCGGGCTCGGAGCGGAAACCTCATGCATGCAATGGCGACGGAAGCTCAATTACGCATCGATCTGGCGGCGTTGTTGCGCATTGCGGCGAAACTGGACTGGCCGGAAGCGGTGGCGAACCATGCCAGCGTTGCAATCGATGCCGGCGGCCGTCACTTCCTGATGAATCCGCGCTGGCGACTTTTCAGTTCCCTGTGCGCATCGGATATGCAGCGGCTGGATGCCGCGGCGAAGCCCCAGGATCTGCCGCCGGAATTGGATCCAACCGCCTGGGCCATCCACGGCACGATGCATGCGCAACTACCCCAGGCGCGATGCATCCTGCACGTGCATCCGCCGCACGCGACCGCGCTCGCCTGCCTGGCCGATCCGGGCATCAGGCCCATCGACCAGACCTCCGCGCGCTTCCATCGGCGCGTGGCGATCGATCAGCACTACGGCGGCATGGCCGACAATGCTGCCGAAGGCCTGCGTCTGACCCGGACGCTGGGGAGCATGCGCGTGCTCATGATGGGAAATCACGGCGTGCTGGTCGTCGGCGACAGCATTGCCGAGGCGTTCGATGCGATGTATCACCTGGAACGCGCCAGCCGAACGCTGCTGCTGGCGTATGCAAGCGGTCAGCCGTTATCGATCCTGTCCGATGAAATCGCCGAAAGGACGGCACGCTCGTGGGAAGACGGGGGCGAATTCGCGCGCGCCCATTTCATGCAGATGAAGCGGCTGCTCGACCAGGAAAGTCCCGGCTATGCGAGCTGACGGCCCTGCACGGCTCCGTACAGCTCGGGACGACGATCGGCGCGGTAGGGATAGATCCTGGCGATCTCGAATTGTGCGCTTGCGCTGATTTCACCGACGATCAGGGCGTCGCCGTCACCGGCCGCGACCACCGGCTGCCCGTCCGGTGCGACCAGGCACGAGCGCCCCAGAAAGCGCATGCCGTTCTCGATGCCGGCGTGGTTGCAGTAGGCGACATAGACCTGGTTCTCGACGGCACGCGCGGGTACCAGAAGCCCTGGCACCGTCCCGTATTCCTCGGTCAGTGCCGTGGGAACCAGCACCACATCGGCGCCGGCCAGCATCAGGCTGCGTACGGCCTCGGGAAATTCCACGTCGTAGCAGATCAGCAGCCCGATCCGGAAACCACCGAATTCAAACGGCGCCGCAAAGCAGCTGCCCGGAATGTACGCGGCGCGCTCGGCCGTTCCAAAAAGATGTGTCTTGCGGTAGCGGCCCAGCACGGTGCCTTCGGGACCGATGACCTGCACCGAATTGAAGATGCCGGCGCGCGCAGGCGCGCACTCTGCATAGCCATAGGCGATCGCGATCCGCTGCTCGCGTGCGATCGAGGCGATATGCCGCGCGGAGTCGCCGTCGGCGGCTTCCGCGAGTGATGCAACCGCATCGCCGATGTTGTAGCCGCAAAGCCAGCATTCGGGGCACAGCAGCAAAGCCGCGCCCGCGGCGGATGCCGCGCGTGCGGCCCGCTCGAGTGCTGCAAGATTGGCGGCGGGGTCTGCCGGGAATCCCTGGGTCTGCCACAGTGCCAGCTTCATTTGGATACTGTACTCTGAAGAGGGGACAGCCATGACGCAACGCGAACAACCCACAAGGCTCGAGATCAAGACGATCCAGCCGATCGCGCTCGATCAGCGTCACGGGACATCGAGGGATCTGTTCACGGTCTGGTTCGGCTCGAACCTGATGCTGCTGACGATCGTCACCGGCGGGCTGGCGACCACCGTTTTCAAGTTGCCGTTCGACTGGTCCGTCGCCGGATTGCTGGTGGGCAATCTGGTCGGCGCGGTATTCATGGCGCTGCACGCGGCGCAGGGGCCCACGCTCGGTGTACCGCAGATGGTGCAGACTCGTGGGCAGTTTGGCTCCATGGGCTCTCTGCTCGTGGTCGGCATCGTGATCGTCATGTACATCGGTTTCCTGGCTTCGAACCTGGTCGAAGGAGGCGAGGCGATCGCCAGCGTTGTGCACGGCGTCTCCGACGTGCCGGGCATCGCATTCGTGGGACTGATCAGCGTCGTCGCGGCGATTTTTGGCTACGATCTCATCCACGCCTATGCGCGTGCGACCAGCTATGTCGCCGGCGCGGCGCTGTTACTCGCGTTCGTATGGATCATCGCCGTGCATGGGTTGCCGCCGGACTTCGGCACGCGCAATCAGCTCAGCGTGCCCGGATTGCTCGGCACCATCTCGGTGGCTGCGCTGTGGCAGATCGCCTATGCGCCGTACGTTTCCGATTACTCGCGCTATATGCCGCCCGACACCGGCGTTCGATCGGCATTCTGGGCCAGCTATTGGGGGTGCGCGCTCGGATCGCTGTTGCCGATGACCCTGGGCGCCATGGTTGGTCTGATCGAGCCGGACCGCAGCATCGTCCGGGGACTTGCGGTTCTCACCACCGGAGTCGCACCGCTGATCCTGATCGTGTTTTCGATCGGCGTGGCGACGGCCAATGCCATGAACCTCTACTGTGCCGTGCTTTCGACTCTCACCTTCGGCCAGACGCTGCTGCCGCGCTGGTCACCCGGCGCGCGGGCGCGCACTGTCGTAACGTTGCTGCTGTTCGCGTTGTCGCTGGGTGGAGCGCTGCTCGGCAAGGATTCGTTCATCGCCAACTACACGAATTTCATTCTGCTGCTGCTCTACGTGCTGGTGCCGTGGACAGCCATCAATCTGGTCGACTACTACCTGCTGCGCCACGGACACTACGATGTGGATGCGTTCTTCCGCCATGACGGCGGCATCTACGGACGCGTCAACACCGTGGCGGTGTGCTGCTACGTGTTGGGAATCCTGGTACAGCTGCCCTTCATCGACAACAGGCTCTACCAGGGGCCGATCGCCAAAGCGCTCGGTGGCGCCGATCTCTCCTGGATCGTCGGCCTGGCGATCACATCCCCGGCGTATTACTGGCTGGCAAAGCGCGCGCGGGCGAGCGATGACGCGCGTGCCGGCGCGTTCGATCGGCAGCGCGCCTGAGGGGCTTCAGCCCGCGGGTTTGGCTTTATAGGCCTTCAACTCGGCGTTGAACTTGTCGGCAAGCTGCTGCACTTTTTCGACCTGTGCATTGTTGAGCTCCGCGTAATGCTTCTGCAGCTTGACCTTGTCGCCGCCTGCATCGAGCTTCTGCTGCTGCTCCTGCGCCAGGCAGTCGGTGTAGGTTTTGACGGCCGCATCGTAGGCCACGACTGCCTTTTGCGCTGCGATCATCTCTTCGCGAGTTGCCGTGCTGCCATCGGGAATCTGGACTGTACCGTCCGGAGCGGTGCAATCGGCAAATGCGGGTCCGGCGGCCAGCATCGCCAGCACGGAAAGAGGCAGTAAGATCTTCATATTGTTAATTCCCAGCCGTGAGAACTCGTATGATGGCCTGTCCCCGGCCAAAACTCAAAGCGCGCCGCCCGCAAGCCGTGCTGTTCAGGTGCGGCTCGCCAGATAGGCCCGCCAACCGCCGTGGTGCGTGATATCGACGGCATCCTGCACGGCGTAGGACTCGCACAGGAAGCCACTGACCCATCGATCATCGGGAAGCTGGATTTTGCCGATTCCAAGCGGCGCCGGGATCCGTGCCACGAAGGCACCAAAGGCCGCGGCGGACAACGACCAGAGCTCCACTTCGATCGCGCCGCCGTCTCGTTCGACCCGTACCAATCCGGGGCGATACGGCGGTCCGCCGGGCAGGGCGTACAGGCGATATCGCGCCGCTGTGTGCGTGCGCTCGAGCAGCGTAGCGCCGAGTCTGCGCAGTTCGGGATTGAGCGCCAGGCCCTCCATGTGCGCGCCGCATACGGCCAGCGTGACCGCTGCTGCAGCCGGGGCGACCGATGCGTCGGACGATGGCGAGCTCCAGGCGAACCCGGTCTCCGCCGGCAGCGCAAGTCTCAGTGCGCCCTGGCCGGTTGGCGCATCGCGCTGCATGCGCGCCGCGAGCGCCAGCAGGTCGTAATCGCTCCACGCAGGCCCCACCAGAGAGATGCCAAACGGCCTCGGCCCGGGCGCGAAGCCCGCCGGCACCGAAACGGCCGCGAGGTCGAGCAGATTGGCGAAATTCGTGTACAGACCCAGGTTGGTATTGAGGCCAACCGGGTCGGCCTCGACCTCGGCGATGCGATAAGTGGTGCCGGCGGTCGGCGTTACGAGCACATCGATCTGGCGCCAGACCGGCTCGCAGGCGCGTCGCAGCGTCTGCAGCCGGTATTGTGCGCGGAATGCATCCGCAGCCGACAGGCGCGCGCCGTCCTCGATGATCCCCCGTGTCACCGGATGTACGGCCTCGGGGTGCGAGCGCAGCAGTGACTCGATGACCAGGAAGCGTTCGGCAACCCAGGGCCCCTCGTAGAGCAAACGCGCCGCTTCGGTGAATGGTGCCAGGTCTATTTCCACTGGCTGACCGCCCAGGCTCTGGAGACGTGCGATCGCCGCATCGAACAGGCGCGCGAAGTGCGTGTTGCCGAAGAACTCGAGTTGCTGTGAGCGCGGCAAGCCGAAGCGGAAGGTGCGGCCGAGCGTGGCGGGTGCGCAGCGCGCCGGAGCCTGGCGCGAGTAGGGTTCGGCGGCGTCGAAGCCTTCGGCGATGCGGCTCACGCGCGCGGCATCTTCGGCGCTGAGCGCGAATATCGAGACCACATCGAGCGTGCGGCAGGCCGGTACCACTCCGCGCGTGCTCAACCGTCCGCAGCTTGGCTTCAGTCCGATCAGATTGTTGAAAGCGGCCGGAACTCGTCCCGAACCGGCCGTGTCCGTGCCGAGCGAGAAACTCGCCAGTCCCAGCGCCACTGCCACCGCGGAGCCCGAACTCGATCCGCCGCTGATATCCGCGGGGTCGAAGCTATTGCGACAGGCACCATAGGGTGATCGGGTACCGACCAGGCCGGTCGCGAATTGATCCAGGTTGGTCTTGCCGATCGGCATGGCGCCGGCCCTGATGAGACGATCGACCACGAAGGCGGATTGTTCGGGCGTGTAGGCGAATGCGGGGCAGGCAGCGGTGGTTGGCACGCCGGCCAGATCGATGTTGTCCTTGATCGCGAACGGGACGCCGTACAACGGCAGCGAAGCCGGATCCACCGCGCCGAGCGCGCGCGCCTGCTCGAGCACCCGGTCACGCGCTACCAGCGAGATCCAGATCGCGCGGTCGGCGAACTGATCGATACGCGCCAGCAATTCCTCGACGGTCTGGAGCGGCGTCGCGCGTCCCTCGCGATAGGCGGCGGACAGATCGGCCAGCGCCACGCTCTTCATGGGCGCAGCACGATGAGCGCCTCGCCGGCGGCCACGGCCTGGCCGCGACGGCAGCGCAGTTCCACGATCGTTCCTGCCTGATCCGTTTGCACGGCGATCTCCATTTTCATCGCTTCGATCAGCAGCAGCGCGTCGCCGGCGCTGGCCCGTTCACCGACCGCGGTGTTCAATTGCCACACGCTGCCGGTCACGGGTGAACTGATGGCGAAGCAACCCTCGGGCAACGCCCGCTCATCGGCGCGCCCGATATCGGCGCCGTCATCGATGGGTTGGTCAGCTCCCTGCGCGCGCCAGCGCTCGCGTTCGGCGTCGAATGCCGCCTGCTGATTCTGCTTGAAGCGTGCGATCGAGGCTGCGTTGTCCAGCAGGAAACGGCGGTACTCGCGCAGCCGCAGCGTCGCCGGTTCGATGTAAAGCTGCGCCTTGCCATAGGGGAAATCAGCGCGCAGCCGCATTAGCTCCTCGGCCGACACCGGATAGAAGCGCAGTTGATCGAAGAATCGCAGCAGCCATCGCCGGCCGTGCGCGAACTCGGCCGTCTGCCGATATCGATTCCACATCTGAATCGTGCGGCCGACGAACTGGTAGCCGCCCGGGCCCTCCATGCCATAGACGCACAGATAAGCTCCTCCGATGCCCACGGCGTTCTCCGGTGTCCAGGTACGCGCTGGGTTGTACTTGGTCGTCACCAGCCGGTGACGCGGATCGAGCGGCGTCGCCACGGGCGCGCCGAGGTACACATCTCCCAGGCCCATGACGAGATAATTCGCCTCGAAGACGATGCGGCGAACCTCATCGACGCCGTCAAGTCCGTTGATGCGACGGATGAATTCGATGTTGCTGGGGCACCAGGGCGCATCGGCACGCACCGATTGCGTGTAGCGCTCGATGGCGAGCCGCGTTGCCGGATCGTCCCAGGACAGGGGCAGGTGCACGATCCGGCTGGCCACCTCGATGTCATCCACCGGAGGCAGGGCCTGTTCGAGCCGCAGCAGCCGATCGAGCAATTGCGAGCGCGCCAGGCGCCGCGAATCGAAATGCACCTGCAGCGACCGGACGCCGGGTGTCAGGTCGATAATGGCGGCGGGCCGCTCGGTCTGGACTGCATCGAGCAGCGCCTGCACGCGGAAGCGCAGCGCCAGATCGAGCGTCGCTTCGCCGAATTCGATCAGTACGTTGTCATCCCCCGATTGCCGATAGCACACCGCGGGCCGCGATGCAGTAGCCGCGGTGCGGTGCAGGATGGCCTGCAGCGCGCCGGGGCGCCGCGAATCCGCGCGTGAGGCGGTCGATGGAGCCTGCGACAACGAGCCGATCGCGGCATCCTGCGCCTGCAACCGCTCCTGTGCCTCTGCCGCGTCGATAGCGTGGAAGCGCACGCGATCGCCGGGTCGAAGCTGTCCGATCTTCCATTGATCCACGAGCGCGATCGTGGCCGGGCAGACGAACCCGCCAAGACTCGGTCCGTCGGGCCCCAGGATGACGGGCATGTCTCCGGTGAAGTCGATGGCGCCCACCGCGTAGGCAGTGTCGTGGATGTTGGAGGGGTGCAGCCCGGCTTCGCCGCCATCGCGCCGCGCCCACGCGGGCTTGGGGCCAATGAGTCGTACGCCCGTGCGGCTCGAGTTGTAGTGCACCTGCCACCGGCAGGCAAAGAACATCTCGATGTCCGCTTCGGTAAAAAAGTCCGGCGCGCCGTGAGGCCCGTAGAGTACCGCGATGTCCCAGTGATCCGCGTAAGCCGGGCGCAGCGTCGCGGGCAGCAACTCAGGATCGCCGCTGTGCGCGGAATCGCCGATCCGCAGCACATCGCCGTTGCGCAGCGCGCGGCCCGCATGTCCGCCGAATTGTCCGAGCGTGAAGGTCGCCCGGCTGCCCATGTAGTCCGGCACATCGATTCCACCCCGCACCGCGAGATATGCGCGCTGACCCGCGCCTTCGATGGCGCCCACCTTCAGGGTACTGCCCGCCCCCACATCGATGCCGCACCAGTAATCCACGGGCTGACCGTCGAGTTGCGCGCGCATGCGAGCGCCCGTGAGCGCGACACGCGTGGCGCGCGCAAACTTGAGCGACGGTCCTGTGACCGTGAGCTCGAGCGCGGCGCAGTCCTCGCGATTGCCGACCAGCCGGTTGGCGATGCGAAAGGCAAGCGCATCCATGGGCCCTGAAGGTGGCACGCCGACATCCCAGGATCCTAAACGGCCGGGCCAATCCTGGACCGTGCTCTGCGTGCCGGGGGCAAGCACTTCGATGGTCGGCGAGTCGAAGCTCACCTGCGAAATCCAGCGCGTGGTCAGCGCGCCGCTGCGAAACTCGGGACGCTGGAGCAGCACTCGCAGATAGTCGCGGTTGGTCTCGATCCCATCGACGCGGGTCTCCCCGAGAGCCGATTCAAGCTGCTCAATGGCCTGTGCACGCGTGGCCGCGTGGGCAATGAACTTCGCCAGCATCGGATCGTAGAAGGCCGGCACTTCGGTGCCGGTTTCGATCCAGCCATCCACGCGCAGGTCCGATGGCAGCAAGACGCGTGACAGCAGTCCGCTGCAAGGCCGGAAGCCCCGCGCGGGATCCTCGGCATACAGGCGCGCCTGTACGGCGACTCCACGCGGCGCGTGTCGGTAGTCTGCCAGCGCCAGCCGCTCATTTGCCGCCACGCGCAGCATCCACTCGACCAGGTCGATTCCGGTCACCGCCTCGGTGACACCATGCTCCACCTGCAGACGCGTGTTGACCTCCAGAAAATAGAATGCCGCGGACGCCTCGCGCGCCGAATGCACCTGGTCGGCATCGACAATGAACTCGACCGTTCCCGCGGAACGATACCGCACCGCGCGACCCAGGCGCACGGCCGCATCGCATAGCTGCGCGCGCAGCGCGTCGCTTAAGTCCGGGGCTGGAGTCTCCTCGATGATTTTCTGGTTGCGTCGCTGGGTCGAGCAGTCGCGTTCACCAAGTGCAATGACCGCGCCCCCGCCGTCGCCGAATATCTGCACCTCGATGTGGCGCGCGCGGGCCACCAGCTTTTCCAGGAAGACGCCGTTATCGCGGAAGTTGCTGCCGGCCAATCGGCGCACGCCATCGAATGCGCCGCGCAAGTCGGTGGCGTCCACGCATGGCTGCATCCCGATGCCACCGCCGCCCGCGGTACTCTTGAGCATCACGGGATAGCCGATCTGCCCGGCCTCCTGCAGCGCGTGATCCAGGTCGGCCAGCAGGCCGGTGCCCGGCAACAGCGGCAGCGCGTTGGCGGCCGCCAGGGCGCGTGCGGTGTGCTTGAGACCGAAATCGCGCATCTGCGCGGGAGTGGGGCCGACGAAGGCGATGCCGCGCTGTTCGCAGATTTCCGCGAACTGCGCGTTCTCGCTCAGAAAGCCGTAGCCCGGGTGAATGGCCTGCGCGCCAGTAGCGGCCGCCACCTCCAGGATACGTTCGGCATTGAGGTACGATTCGGCGGCCGGGGCCGGGCCGATACAGATGGCCTCATCGGCTTCGCGCGCGTGACGCGTGTTGCGGTCGGCCTCGGAGAACACCGCCACCGAGGCGATGCCCAGTCGGCGGAGCGTGCGCTGGATGCGGCAGGCGATGGCGCCACGATTGGCGATCAGTACTTTGTCGAACACCCCGCCTCAGCCCGCCGCCCAGATCAGAATCTGTATTGGTGTCGGGTTGTAGGCATTACAGGGATTGTTCAGCTGCGGGCAGTTGGAAATCAGCGCCAGCACGTCCATGTGGGCGCGCATCTGCACATAGCGTCCAGCCGCCGAGATTCCATCCGCGAAGCGCAGCACTCCATCGCTGGTGACCGGCACGTTCATGAAGAAATTGATGTTGCTCGGCAGATCGCGCTTGTTCAGGTGCCGGCCGTGACGCTCGAGCGCCAGCAGGAAGTTGTCGCGGCAGCTGTGCATGTAGCGTTTCTCGAGCGCGTAGCGCACGGTATTGCTTTCGGCCGAGCAGGCACCGCCGAGCGTGTCGTGACGACCGCACGTATCCTCGATGATGGTGAGCATGCTCGTGCCCAGGTTGGAGCGCAGCGGGCTGCCCGTGGTCAGGTAGATATTACCCTGCGCCCGAATCGTATCGGCGGCGCTGTAGCGCTCCTCGGTGTCGTGCGCGTTGTAGAACAGAGTGTCGACCGCCTGATTGCCCTCGAGATCGACGATGCGCAGGACCTGCCCGCGCTCCACGGTACCGATCCATGGTTCCCCGGCCGCGATGACCTGATCGCGCTGCAGGGCGCCCATGCCGCCGGCGTCGGGCAAGTCGGCGTTGCCGCTCATGTGAGGAACATCATTTCGGTGTTGCGAAAGCCGCGGGTGTTCTCGCCGCAACGGTCGCGGCAGGGATCACGCGCCGGCGCGGGACCCGATACCCACGCGCGCAGCTGCACCGGCCGCGGCCGGTAGTGTGGATCGGGATCCAGCGGGTGCTGGCAGGTGGCCAGCACCAGCAGCGTATGCATCTCGAAGCGCAGGTCGACATAGTCGCCCGCGCGGCAATGGGCGGCGTCGAAGGTGAGGCCGCCTCCGTCATCGACCGTGACGCGCGAGAAAAAATTGATATTCGCGATCAGATCGCGCCTGCCGAGGCCGTATTTGCCGAGCTCGTTGAGCATGCTGTCGCGGCCGTTCTTGTGATAGTCGTTGCGCTGTTCCTGGAAACGCGTCGCGCCATAGCGGCCGCTGACCATGCCGGCATCCGACACGCCGCAGAGCGTGTCGTGCCAGCCGCAACTGTCGGCCGTAATCGAACACAGCACGCGGCCCATGTCGGAGTAACAGGCATGACCCGCTGTCAGAAAGGCCGTGTGCTGTGCCTTGAGCGTGTCGGCCATGTTGTAGCGCTCGAGCAGCGACTCGTAGTTGTAGAGCATCGCGGCGACGTTCGCTCCGGCCTCGACCGCCGTCAGCCGCAGAGAACTGCCGCGCCGCAGGACACCCGACCAGTGAGCGCCGTGCTCGAGCATTTCTTCCCACAACCATGGCTGCGAGAGCCTCGGTGGTGGCGCGACGGTCAGGCTGCGAGGTCCGGTGGCGATATTCATTGTCGTAAGACCTGCGTACAAATTAGTGCATGCCACCCGGTGTCGTAAAGATGCGAGCCCCGCGCGGTTGCGATTGCACCATCGTCGTACGCGCGGTTGATTTCAGCACTGAAGCGGTGCGTTACGTCGCGTGCGATCGCACGCCACGGCTGAAAGGCGCGCGGCACAGCGCTTGCAGACCGGGTCCGTGGCCCAGAAGAAGTGGTTGCAAATCCACCGGCCGTTAACGGCGCGGGCGAGGCTCATCATTGGCATCGCATCCTTTGTGCTGCCCGTAGTGATCTGGTGCCTGGTCAGTTACGTGCCCTGGATCTGGCATCCCCAGATCATGGTCACCGACCCCGGATCGGTTGCGTACCTGGACGTGGGCGCCCACATGCCGCGCGACGCTTTCGACACCGAGGTGGCCGATGCACGGGCCGAGGGACGCGCACCGCCGCGCGGCCTGGCGGCCAATCCGATCTACCTGCCCGCACCCGACCAGGTACTGCGCGCGTTCTATTCCAGCTTCACGACACCGCCGCCCACCCGGGATGGACAGTGGCTGCATCAGAGTCTCTGGCACAGCATCCAGATCATCTTCTGGGGATTCACGATCTCCTCGATCTTCGGCGTGCCGCTGGGCATTCTCTGCGGCGCGTACGCCGGCATCGCGCGGCTCAGCGAGCCGTTCGTCGAATTCTTCCGCTACCTGCCCGCGCCCGCATTCGGCGCGCTCGCGGTGGCGATCCTCGGCATCTACGACGGACCGAAAATTGCCGTGATCGTGATCGGCACTTTCTTCCAGCAGGTGCTCATCATCGCCAACACCACGCGCAAGCTCGATCCGGCTCTGCTGGAGGCGGCGCTGACGCTGGGAACGCGCAGCCGTCAGCTGCTGACTCGGGTGCTGGTGCCGGGCATCCTGCCGGACCTTTATCGCGATCAGCGCATCCTGCTGGGGTGGGCGTGGACCTATCTGATCGTCGCCGAACTCATCGGCACGACCTCTGGCATCACCTGGTTCATCACGCAGCAGGCGCGCTACCAGCACTTTCCGAATGTCTACGCCGCCATTGCGATGATCGGCATCCTGGGGCTGAGCATCGATATGATCCTCGCCGCCATCGGCCGCCGGCTGTTCCCGTGGGATCGCGCGGCTGCCAAGGGAGGCTAAATGAGGGAGCCTGGATGAACGAGATTGTGCTGCCGCGCCAGTTGCTGCCCTCCCACCTGGAGCAGTCCGGGGAGGTCCGAGCCCGCTTCGACAAGCTCAAGCAGCGCGAGATCATCCTGACCGTCTCGCATCTGAACAAGGTCTTCGCGAGCGGCGGGAAAAGAACGCTGGCGCTCAGCGACATCAACTTCACCACGCACCGGCGCGAGTTTCTATGCGTCGTCGGGCCGTCCGGCTGCGGCAAATCGACGCTGGTGCGGATCCTCGCCGGCCTCGAACAGCACACCTCGGGCGAAGTGCTGCTGTTGGGACAGCCGGTCAACGGACCCGGCCGCGATCGCGGCATGGTGTTCCAGGGCTACACGCTATTCCCCTGGCTCACGGTCAAGAAGAATGTGATGTTCGGACTCGAAGTCAACGGCGCCGGCAAGCTCGAAAGCGAGCGCGAAGCCATGCAGTGGCTGGAGTTGATAGGACTGGAGAAATTCGCCGACGCCTATCCGCAGCAGCTCTCCGGCGGCATGAAGCAGCGCGTGGCCATCGTGCGCGCGCTCGCCAACCAGCCGCGAATCCTGCTGATGGACGAGCCCTTCGGCGCGCTCGATGCGCAGACGCGGTGCCGCATGCAGGCACACCTGCTCGAGATCTGGCGCAAGATCGATATCACGATCGTCTTCATCACCCACGATCTGGATGAGGCGATCTACCTCGCCGACCGCATCCTGGTGCTTTCGGCGCATCCGGGTGAAGTGCAGGAACTGATCGAGGTCCCAGTGCCGCGCCCGCGCAGCGTGCAGCAGTTCGTCTCGCCCGCGTTCCTGGCCACCAAGGCGCGGCTCGAGGAGCTGATTTATATCGGACGGCATGCGCCCGAGCAGGAGGAGCAGGATGAGGATTATCCGATCCTGGCGCGCATGACCAACGTCGGGGACAATGTGGAATGAGTGTGCGTCGCGTGCTGCGCATGGGGGACCCCGAGCTGCTGCGGGTCAGCGATCCGGTGCACTCGTTCGACAGCCCGGAGCTGCGGGAGCTCCTCAGCGACATGCGCGACACCATGGCCGCGCACGATGGCGCGGGCCTGGCGGCACCGCAGATCGGCGTGCCGTGGCGCGTCGTGATCTTCGGCACCGGCGCGCCCAATCCGCGCTACCCGGATGCCGAGGCCGTGCCCGAGACGGTGCTCATCAACCCCGAGCTCGAACCGATCGGCGTGCTCAGGGAAGAAGACTGGGAGGGCTGTCTCTCGGTACCGGGTCTGCGGGGCATCGTGCCGCGCTACGCCGAGCTGCACTACCGCGGTGTCGATGAGCTGGGGCGGCCGATCGATCGCCACGTGAGCGGTTTTCACGCGCGCGTCGTGCAGCACGAAGTCGATCATCTCGACGGTATTCTCTACCCGATGCGCATCACCGATTTCAGCCGCTTCGGCTTTATCGAGGAGCTGTTTCCCGGCCAGGGCATCGTGGATGACTGATGCATGCCCGAAAACTCAGTCTCCGCGCCGTGCCGAGAGACCGCTGAACTCCCCTGAATCATTGACCGCAAGACTCATCTCGATGGGCTGGCAGCAGATCTGGCAGTCCTCGATGTAACTGGCCGAGCCGGCCGATACATCGACGAGGGTCTCGAAGGACTCGCCGCAGTAGGGGCATGACACCGACACGAACTGCGTTCCGGCTTCGCTGATGCCGGCTTTCTCGGACTGGTCCGGCTCGAACACCGGCTCGAGTCCGTACAGGGCGTCGATATCGGTGGGCGGTGGGCGAGGGGGAGCGACGCTCATGCGGGCACACTAGCAAACGCGTAAGATCCTGAATATGGCCGATATCGAACCTAATTCACTGCAGCGGTCGCTGGCGAAGCTGCGTTCCGAGCTGGCGGGCGCGCATCGCCTGGACGACAATTCGCGCGGCAAGCTGCACGCGGCACTGGTCGATATCGAGAGCCGCCTGACTCAAAAAGGCGCGGCACCCGCTGCGGATGCCGCGCCCCATCGGCTCGAGTCGCTGGCGGTCGGGTTCGAAACCGACCACCCCACACTGGCCGCGAGCGTGCGTCAGTTCATCGATTTGCTGGGGCAGGCGGGCCTTTAGAGCCTTCTTCGCGCTGCGCAACGCGCGTCTTCCAAGACGCGATGCGCTTCTGAACCTCGCTCTTCTGCTCCGCGGTCAGCACGTTGTAGAGCTGCTGCTTGAGATCGCTCATGTGCTGGATGCGATCGGCGGCGCGCTTCTTGGCGCTCTGTACGGCCGCGGCATAGTTCGGATCGCCGGGATTCATGAGTGCCAGCCGGTCAGGCATTCCACCGGCTTTACCGTCGCCGGGTTTGCCGTCCTTCATTTCCTTCATCGCATTCTGCCGCGCATTTTCGAGGATCGTATGGATCTGCTGTCTCTGGGCGTCCGTCAGATTCAGGCCGCGCGCGAGCATGAACCCGCGGCCGCCCTCCATGCCGCCACCCATCATGCCGCCACCCATCATGCCGCCGCGGCCATGATCGCCGCCGTAGTCGCCGCCGCGATCGCCGCGCCAGCCGTCATGATCATCGCCGCGACCATGACCCCAGCCGTGGTGGTGGTGATGATGGTGATGATGGCGGTGGTGATATTCCCCGTGACCCCATTCCCCATTGCCCTCGCCGTGTGGTCCGGCATCGGGTCCGCCCTGCGCCCAAGCGCCCGCGGCCAAGCCGAGCAAGCCTGCGCCCAAAATCAGTTGATGCAGTCTATTTGACATACCGTCGCCTCGTAGTTTCCGCGTCATGGAGTAAGACCACGCGATGAGGCGACAGTGCCACGGGCAGTGTCGGGGCGACGCAATTTGCCGTGAAGTTTGGTCAAGGGCAGGCGCGGCGCTGCGGTGATGCAGCGCGGCGCAGCTCAGGCCGAGGCGACTTCCTCTCGCGCAGCGCGGCGGCGCTCGTGTTCCTTGAGGAAGCGCTTGCGGATGCGGATGCTCTGCGGGGTGACTTCGACCAGTTCGTCATCCGCGATGAATTCCACCGCGTACTCGATGGTCATCTGGATCGGCGGCGTCAGCAGGATTGCATCGTCCTTGCCGGCGGCGCGGATATTGGTGAGCTTCTTGGTCTTGATCGGGTTGACCACCAGATCGTTTTCGCGGCTGTGGATGCCGATGATCATGCCTTCGTAGAGCATCTCGCCGTGACTCACGAACAATCGTCCGCGCTCCTGCAGCGCAAACAGCGCGTAGGCCACGGCCGGTCCGTTCTCGTTGCTGATGAGCACGCCGTTGTGGCGATCCGGGATTTCGCCCTTGACGACCGCGAAGCCGTCGAAGATATGGCTGATCAGTCCGGTGCCGCGCGTGAGCGTCATGAACTCGCCCTGGAAGCCGATGAGGCCACGCGCAGGAATGCGATAGTCCAGGCGCGCGCGGCCGGTGCCTTCGACCACCATGTCGGTCAGTTCGGCGCGGCGCTTGCCCAGCGCTTCCATGACGCCGCCCTGGTGTGCCTCGTCGATGTCGACGGTGAGCGCCTCGAACGGCTCGAGTACCTGTCCGTCGACGATCTTTTTGAGTACCTGCGGTTTGCCCACCGCAAGTTCGTAGCCCTCGCGGCGCATGTTCTCCACCAGGATGGTCAGGTGCAGTTCGCCGCGCCCGAGCACGCGAAACACATCGGCGTCGCCGGTGTCCTCGACGCGCAGCGCGACGTTGCTCTGCAGCTCCCGGAAAAGGCGTTCGCGGATCTGCCGGCTGGTGACGAACTTGCCTTCCTTGCCGGCCAGCGGCGAGGTGTTGACCTGGAAATTCATCGCCAGCGTCGGCTCATCGACCAGGATGGGCGGTAATCCTTCCGGACTTTCCACATCGCAGATCGTCAGGCCGATGTTCACATCCTCGATGCCGGTAATCGCGACGATATCGCCGGCGGTGGCTTCCTCGACCGGCGTGCGCTTGAGGCCGTGGAAGGTCAGCACCTGCGCGATCTTGGCGGTGCCGCGGTCCTCGCTCCCATAACGCAGTGCCACGGCACGTCCCGGCTTGATCGTGCCGCGACGGATGCGGCCGATGCCGATGCGGCCGACATAGGAGTTGTAGTCGAGTGTCGAGATCTGCAGCTGCAGCGGCGCCTCGAGCTCGGCCTGCGGCGGGGGCACGTACTGCAGCACCGCTTCGAACAGCGCGGCCATGTCGGGGTCGCGCCGGGTCATGTCGGTGCTCGCCCAGCCCTGCAAGGCCGAAGCGTAGATGACCGGAAAATCCAGCTGCTCGTCGGTGGCGCCGAGCTTGTCGAAGAGCTCGAAGGTCTGATCGACCACCCAACCGGCGCGCGCGCCGGGGCGATCGATCTTGTTGACCACGACGATGGCCTTGAGGCCCAGCGCCAGTGCCTTGCGGGTCACGAATCGTGTCTGCGGCATCGGGCCCTCGACCGCATCGACCAGCAGCAGCACGCCATCGACCATCGACAGCACGCGCTCGACCTCGCCGCCGAAGTCCGCGTGGCCCGGGGTATCGACGATGTTGATCCGCACGTCCCCGTATTCGATTGCGCAGTTCTTGGCGAGGATCGTGATACCGCGTTCGCGCTCGATATCGTTGGAGTCCATGACGCGCTCACCGACCTTCTCGTGCGCGGCGAATGTGCCGGACTGCTTGAGCAGGCAGTCCACCAGCGTGGTCTTGCCGTGATCAACGTGCGCGATGATGGCGATGTTGCGGATGGGAAGTCGCATGGGGCTGCCGGGGGCGAAAAGGGCGCCGAGGGTAGCAGAACGGGACTCAAGCTGTTAGGCTATTTCCAGATTATTAAAGATATCTTTATATGTTTAAAGGCTCAGTGGCCAGCGAGGATCTGGGGCAGGTCGTGCGCGCGCTCAAAGGTGCGGCCGAACCCACGCGGCTGCGCCTGCTGGTGCTGCTGAGCCATGGGGAGTTCACGGTCGGAGAGCTGGCGAGCATCCTGCAGCAGAGCCAGCCCCGGATTTCGCGTCACCTGCGGCTGCTGACGGAGGCGGGGTTCCTGGACCGCTTTCGCGAGCAGCAATGCGTCTACTACCGCATGCCGGTGACGGGCCAGTGTCTGCAGTGGTCGCGACAACTCCTCTCGCTGCTGAACCCGGATGCGGCTTTGTTGCGGCGCGATCGAGAGCAGGCGGCCCGCGTGGTGGGCCAGCGCGCGGTGACGGCGAGCGTCCTCGACACCGCGGAGCAGGAGTCGCGCGAGGAGCTCTCCCGCCTGCTGGTGGCGGAACTCGGTCCCTCGAGCATCGGCGAGCTGCTCGACATCGGTACCGGCGCCGGGCTCATGCTCGAGCTGCTGGGTCCTCGGGCCGAGCACGCCATCGGGATCGACATTTCGGCGCCCGCGCTGCGCCTGGCGCGCACGCGCGTGCATGGCGTGGGCTTAAGTCATTGCGAGTTTCGTCGCGGCGACATGTACGGACTGCCCTGCCAGGATGCGGCGTTCGACCTGGTAACGATGGATCGCGTGCTGGGCCTGGCCGAGCGTCCGATCGCGGCCCTGAGTGAGGCGGCGCGGGCGCTGCGCCCAGGGGGGCGGCTGCTGGTCATCGAGGATTTCGAGCAGCTGGCCGCGCGTGCCACGGACAACCCGCTGGCACAGCTGCGCGGCTGGCTGGCCGCCGGCGGCTTTACCGGGGTGTGGCTGCGGCCCTGCGATCTGGCCAATCGGCACTGCATCATTGCCGTGGCGCTGCACGGCTCACAGCCTGCGGACGGCATTCAGGCTAGCCTGCAACTGCGTGATCAAATCGTCATTTCCCACGCAGACCGGTACGCCCATGAATGAACCTAATCTGCCCGGCGGCATTGGCAGCCGCCTGAACCGGCCGATGCCACCGGTCAAAGTTTCATTCGAGTTCTTTCCTCCCGCCGATGAAAAGATGGAGCAGACGCTGTGGCAGTCGATTCAGCGGCTGCTGCCGCTGTCACCGCGCTTCGTCTCGGTCACCTACGGCGCCGATGGATCGACGCGGGAACGTACGCACCAGGTGGTTTCGCGCGTGCTCAAGGAAACTTCGCTGACGCCGGCGCCGCACCTGACCTGCATCGGTACCGATCGCGACCAGATCCTGGAGATCGCCCGCGGCTACTGGCGCTCCGGGGTGCGGCACATCGTCGCGTTGCGGGGCGATGCGCCGCAGGGCAGCGGTCGCTATACGCCGCACCCGAACGGATTTGCCTACGCGGCCGACCTGGTGCGCGGGCTCAACAGTGTCGCCGACTTCGAGATCTCGGTGGCCGCCTATCCGGAGACGCATCCGGAAGCGCCCAACGCGGTCTTCGATCTGGACAATCTCAAGGCCAAGTGCGACGCCGGCGCGACGCGCGCCATCACGCAGTTTTTCTTCGACACCGACGTATTCCTGCGCTTTCGCGATCGTTGCGCGGCCGCCGGCATCGGCGCCAGCCTGGTGCCGGGCATCCTGCCGATCACGCGCTTCCCGCAGATGCTGCGCTTCGCCGAGCGCTGCAACACCACGGTGCCGCAATGGCTGTGTGATCGCTTCGACGGGCTGGAGGAGGACGCCGATACGCGCCGCATGATCGCCGCGGCCTTCGCCATCGCGCAGGTGGAAGCCCTGAGCCGCGAAGGCATCGATGAATTTCATTTCTACACGCTCAACCGCGCCGAGCTGACCTATGCGATCTGCCACGCGCTGGGCGTGCGCCCGCAGCAGGGTGAGCCGCCGGGTGAACCGCCGGGGTTGATGGAGAAGTCCGCATGACGCGCGCCCAGAGAATCGAGCACTTCCGCCGGCTGCTCACGCAACGCATCCTGGTGCTCGATGGCGCCATGGGCACGATGATCCAGGCCCACAAGCCCGATGAGGCCGCCTATCGCGGAGCGCGCTTCCGCGACTGGCCGAGCGATCTGAAGGGCAACAACGATCTGCTGACGCTGACGCAGCCGGCGCTTATCAGTGAGATTCACGGTAAGTACCTCGCGGCGGGCGCCGACATCATCGAAACCAACACCTTCAATTCGAGCGCGCCCTCGCTCGCCGACTACCGCATGGAGGGACTGGTCGGTGAGCTGAATCTGACCGCCGCGCGGCTGGCTCGCGAGGCCGCCGATCACTACACCGAACGCACCGGCCAACCGCGGTTCGTCGCCGGCGCCATTGGCCCCACCAGCCGCACCGCCTCGCTCTCGCCGCACGTCAACGATCCGGCCTTTCGCAACATCACTTTCGATCAGCTCGTGGCCACCTACAGCGAAGCGGCGGCCGCGCTGATCGAGGGCGGCGTCGACCTGCTGCTGATCGAGACCATTTTCGATACCCTCAACGCCAAGGCGGCGTTGTTTGCGGTGCGCCAGGTGATCCAGCGGGCGCACATGGATGTGCCCCTGATGATCTCGGGCACGATCACCGATGCTTCGGGACGCACGCTGTCGGGCCAGACGGTCGAGGCGTTCTGGAATTCGATCCGTCACGCCGAGCCGACCGTGGTCGGGCTCAACTGCGCGCTCGGCGCCAAGCAGCTGCGTCCCTACGTGGAGGAGTTCTCGCGCATTGCCGATGCCGCGGTCTGCATCTATCCGAATGCGGGATTGCCCAACGCCTTCGGCGAATACGACGAGCAGGCCTGCGAAACCGCAGCGTTGGTGAGGGATTGGGCCGAACAGGGCCTGGTAAACATCGTCGGCGGCTGTTGCGGTACCACCGCCGAGCACATCGCTCACATCCGCGAGGCCGTCGCGCAATTGCCGACGCGCGTATTGCCGCAGCACCCACGATGCTGCCGCCTTTCAGGACTCGAGCCGCTCGACATCGGGCCGGAAAGCCTGTTCGTCAATGTGGGCGAGCGCACCAATGTCACCGGCTCGGCCAAATTCCGCCGCCTGATCGAGGCCGACGACTACGCCTCGGCGCTCGATATCGCACGCTCGCAGGTGCTCAGCGGCGCGCAGATGATCGACGTCAACATGGACGAGGGCATGCTCGATTCGCAGGCCGCCATGGTTCGTTTCCTGAACCTGATCGCCTCCGAGCCGGACATTGCGCGCGTGCCCGTGATGATCGATTCCTCCAAATGGTCGGTCATCGAGGCCGGGCTCAAATGCCTGCAGGGCAAGGGCGTGGTCAATTCAATCAGCCTGAAGGAGGGCGAGGAGACATTTCTGCACCAGGCGCGCCTGGTGCGCGCCTACGGCGCCGCCGTGGTCGTCATGGCGTTCGATGAGCGCGGCCAGGCCGACACCGTCGAGCGCAAGGTCTCGATCTGCGAGCGTTGCTACAAACTGCTGACCGAGCAGGTCGGCTTTCCGCCCGAAGACATCATCTTCGATCCGAATATCTTCGCAGTGGCCACCGGCATCGAGGAACACAACGGCTATGCGCACGATTTCATCGAGGCCACGGCAAAGATCCGCGAGCGCTGTCCGCATGTGCTGATCAGCGGCGGCGTCAGCAACGTCTCCTTCTCGTTCCGCGGCAACGAGCCGGTGCGCGAGGCCATGCACTCGGTGTTTCTCTATCACGCCATCCGCGCCGGCATGAGCATGGGCATCGTCAATGCCGGCCAGCTGGCGATCTACGAGCAGATCAATCCGACCTTACGTGAGCGCGTCGAGGACGTCATTCTCAACCGCCGCCCCGATGCCACCGAGCGACTGCTGCAGATCGCCGAGCAGTACAAAGGTGAGGCCGGGCAGAAGAAGATCGAGGATCTTGCCTGGCGCACCTGGCCGGTTACCAAGCGGCTCGAGCATGCATTGGTGAGGGGCATCGACGAGTACGTGATCGAGGACACCGAAGAGGCCCGCAGCCAGTTCGAACGTCCGCTGCAGGTGATCGAAGGCCCGCTGATGGATGGCATGAACGTGGTCGGCGATCTGTTTGGCGCCGGCAAGATGTTCCTGCCGCAGGTGGTGAAGTCCGCACGCGTCATGAAGAAGGCGGTCGCCCACCTGATCCCCTACATCGAGGCGGAAAAGGCCGCCGGCGGTCAGGAACACAAGGCCAACGGCCGCATCATCATGGCCACCGTCAAGGGCGACGTGCACGACATCGGCAAGAACATCGTCGGTGTGGTCCTCCAGTGCAATAATTTCGAAGTCGTGGACCTGGGCGTGATGGTGTCGTGCGAGAAGATCCTCGAAGCGGCGCGGCGCGAGAACGCCGATATGATCGGCCTGTCCGGCCTGATCACGCCCTCGCTCGACGAAATGGTCCACGTCGCCAAGGAGATGCAGCGCCAGGGTTTCACGCAGCCCTTGCTCATCGGCGGCGCGACCACATCCCCGGCGCATACCGCGGTGCGTATCGACCCGCAGTACGAGGGCGCGGTGCTCTATGTGAAGGACGCTTCGCGTGCGGTCGGGGTCTGTCAGCAGCTGGTTGCGCCCGAATCACGCGCACTGCTCACGGCGCGCGCCAAAGAAGAACACGCGCTGCGCCGCGTGCAGCATGGCTCGCGGCGAGCCAAGTCGCCGCAGTTCACGCTGTTGCAGGCGCGCGCCAACCGGCCGCGGTTCGACTGGAGCCGCTATGCCGCGCCGGTGCCGCGCATGCTCGGGCTCAAGACCTTCGAAGACTATTCGATCGAGGAGCTGGCGCGCTACATCGACTGGACGCCTTTCTTCCAGGCCTGGGAAATGCGCGGGCGGTTTCCGGATATCCTCAACGACGCGCAGTTCGGCGAGCAGGCGAGCAGTCTCTACACCGATGCGCGCAAGATGCTGCGCACGCTGATCCGCGAGCAATGGCTCAAACCGCGCGCCGTGATCGGCTTGTTTGCCGCCAACGCGGTAGAGGACGATGTCGAGATCTACAGCGATGATTCGCGCGCACAAGTGATCGCGCGGGTGCATTTCCTGCGACAGCAGAAGGATCTGCCCGAGGGCAAGCCGCATTCCGCGCTGGCGGATTTCGTGGCGCCGAAGGCATCGGGCGTGCACGATTATTTCGGCGCCTTCGCGGTCAGCGCGGGCGAGGGCATCGAGGAGCCGCTGCGGCGCTTCGACGCCGCCCACGATGATTATTCGGCCATCCTGCTCAAAGTGCTGGCCGATCGCCTGGCCGAGGCGTTCGCCGAGCGGCTGCACGAACGGGTGCGGCGTGAGTTCTGGGGCTATGCGCCGGCCGAGAAGCTCGGCAGCGAACAGCTGATCCGCGAGGAGTATCGCGGGATTCGCCCGGCGCCGGGTTATCCGGCGTGCCCCGATCATACGGAGAAGGCCACGCTGTTCAAGCTGCTCGACGTGCAGCAGCGGGCCGGTATCACGCTGACGGAATCCTATGCGATGTACCCGACAGCCGCGGTCAGCGGCTGGTATTTCTCGCATCCGGATTCGCGCTACCTGGTGGTCGGACGCATCGATCGCGACCAGGTCGAGGACTACGCGCGCCGCAAGGGTCTTGGCGTCGAGGAGGTCGAGCGTTGGCTGGCGCCCAATCTCGGCTACGAACCTGAGGTCGCCGAACTGCAGATCGCGTGAGCGCACGCTTTCGACCCGCACCGATCGCGCCAGCGGATCCCGCCGGCGGGGTGCTGCGCGGCTTCTTCGGCGTATTCCGCTACAGCCGTCGCGCGGTGCATCTGGTGTGGAGCACCAACCCCGCTCTGCTCGCGGCGCTGGCCGGACTTACCGTTATGGCCGGATTGCTGCCGGCGGCCGTGGCCTTCATCGGTGCGCAGATCGTGGATGCGGTCGTAGCGGCACGCAACCTGCCCGCGGCCGGGTTCGCTCACGTACTGCGCCTGGTCTTCATCGAGGGCCTGCTGGTGGCGGCGATGGCAGGTACGCAGCGCGGCCTTTCCTTGTGCCAATCGCTGCTGCGCGCGCAGCTGGGGCAGCGCGTGAATGTGATGATCCTGGAGAAGGCGCTGACCCTGGAGCTGTCGCAGTTCGAGGACTCGGAGTTCTATGACAAGCTGACGCGGGCGCGACGCGAGGCATCGAGCCGGCCGCTGAGCCTGGTCATGCGCACTTTCGGCCTGACGCAGAACGGCATCTCGCTGCTGAGCTTTGCGGCACTGCTGGTGCGCTTCTCGCCCTGGACCGTGCTGATCCTGCTGCTGGCCGGCCTGCCGGCCTTCATCGCCGAGACCAAGTTTTCGGGGGACGCCTTTCGCTTGTTTCGCTGGCGCTCGCCCGAAGCGCGCATGCAGTCGTATCTGGAATCCGTGCTGGCGCGTGAGGATCACGCCAAGGAAGTGAAGCTCTTCGGGCTGGGTCCGCGCCTGCTGCAGCGCTACCGCGACATCTTCACGCGCCTGTACCGCGAGGATCGGGCGCTGTCGATCCGGCGCGATGGCTGGGGATTCGCGCTCGGGCTGGTGGCCACCGCGACCCTCTACGGTGCCTACATCTGGATTGCGCTCTCGACGGTTCGCGGAGCGATCACGCTGGGTCAGATGACGATGTACCTGCTGCTGTTCCGCCAGGGGCAATCGGCCGTGAGCGCGATCCTGTCCGCGGTCGGCGGCATGTACGAGGACAATCTCTACCTCTCGACACTCTACGAATACCTGGAGATGCCGGTGGCGCGTCCGGCGGGCGCGGCGGTTTACGGGCCGAATCGCGCGGACGGGGTGCGCTTCGAGCACGTGAATTTTACTTATCCCGGCGCTGCTGAGCCGGCGCTGGTCGATATCAACCTGCACCTGCCGCCCGGCAGCAGCCTGGCGCTGGTCGGGGAAAACGGCTCGGGCAAGACCACGCTGATCAAGTTGCTGACGCGTCTCTACACGCCCGATTCCGGCCGCGTGCTGCTCGATGGGTTGTCGCTGACGGAATGGAACGATGAGGCATTGAAGGCGCGCATCGGTGTGATCTTCCAGGATTTCACGCGCTACCAGATGCTGGTCGGGGAGAATGTCGGCGCCGGCGATGAGCGCTATTTCGAGGACGAGGCGCGCTGGCGGCAGGCCGCGGCCAAGGGACAGGCCGCGGAATTCATCGAACGCTTAAGTTCGGGCTACCAGACCCAGCTGGGCAAGTGGTTCAAGGACGGCCAGGAGCTCTCGGGTGGCCAGTGGCAGAAGGTCGCGCTGGCACGGGCGTTCATGCGCACGGGGGCGGATGTGCTGGTCCTGGATGAGCCCACCGCGGCCATGGACGCGCGCGCGGAGGCTGAAATCTTCGAGCACTTCCGCTCGCTGGCACGCGAGCGCATCACCATATTGATCTCGCACCGCTTCTCAACCGTGCGCATGGCCGATCAGATCGCGGTGCTCGATCGCGGCCGAATCATCGAGCAGGGAAGCCACGAGGCGCTGATGGCGCTAGGCGGTCACTACGCGCAATTGTTCTCGTTGCAGGCGCGCGGTTATCGTTGAGCGGGTACAATGGTGTCACATATGGAAGAAGCCGCTGACACCTTCGATTCGGCGTTCTCGAAAGCGGTCGATCTGGGCAATCGCCTCGCGGGCAAGGACAAGGAAGCCGACCTTTGGGATATCGCCGACGGACTGCTCGCCGGCGCCATTCAGTATTGGCTCTATACCCGCCAGCCCTGTGGCGATCCGCGTTGCGAGGATTGCGTGCCGATCAGTACCGCCGAAGCGCGCATGGCGGAGCTCAAGCGCCTCATGGATCAGCTCGCAGCGGAGAGCGAATACTTCCACGCCCCGACCGACGCCAACGCCGGTCGCGCTTAGCCGGTGGCGGCCATCTGCGCGCCGGTGACATCCGCCAGCGACGCTTCCAGTACGTCCAGCCCCTCGTTGAGCAGCGCCTCGCTGATCGTCAATGGCGCGAGCAGGCGGATCACGTTGCCGTACACACCGCAGGAGAGAATGATGAGCCCGCGAGCGGCAGCTGCCTGCACCAGTGCACGCGTCAGGTCAGCATCGGGCTGATCGGGGCGCCGGTTCTTGACCAGCTCCATCGCAATCATCGAACCCAGGCCGCGCACTTCGCCGATGGCCGGCGACTTGGCCTGCATGGCCTTCAGGCGCGTCATGATCAGCGTGCCCAGCTTGCGGGCGCGCTCGCAGAGTTGTTCTTCCTCCATGACGTCGAGCACGGCCAGCGCGGCCGCACAGGCCAGCGGCGAGCCCGCGTAGGTGCCGCCGAGACCGCCCGCGGGCGGCGCATCCATGATGGTGGCCTTGCCTACCACCCCCGAGAGCGGCACACCGCCGGCGATGCTCTTGGCCACGGTCATCAGGTCCGGCTCCACGCCGGAGTGCTCGAACGCAAACATGCTCCCGGTGCGGGCAAAGCCCGACTGGATCTCGTCCGCCACCAGCACGATGCCGTGCGTATCGCAGAGGGCGCGCAGGCTGCGCAGGAACTCTGGCGGCGCGATATAGAAGCCGCCTTCGCCCTGCACCGGCTCGACGATGATCGCGGCCACGCGTCCGGGCTCGATATCGGCTTTGAACAGCTGCTCGATCGCGGCAATCGACTGCTGCGGGGATACCCCGTGGTAGGCGCAGGGGAAGGGCACATGGAACACTTCGGGCAGCATTGCGCCAAAGCCCGCCTTATACGGCCCCACTTTGCCCGTCAGCGACATGGTGGCGATGGTGCGGCCATGAAAGGCGCCCTGAAAGGCGATGACCCCGGAGCGCTTGGTGTAATAGCGCGCAATCTTGAGCGCGTTCTCGACCGCTTCGGCGCCGGTCGAGAAGAGGATCGACTTCTTGGGGGTCGTCCCGGGCGCCAGTGCGTTGAGGCGCTCGCAGAGGGCGACATAACCCTCGTAGGGCGTCACCTGGAAGCAGGTGTGGGTCAGCTGCGTGAGCTGCTGTTGCATCGCTGCCACGACGCGCGGGTGCACATGGCCGGTGTTGAGCACCGCAATGCCACTGGCAAAGTCGATGTAGCGACGGCCCTCGACGTCCCAGAGCTCGGCGTTCTGAGCCCGCTGGACATAGATGCTGGTCGAATTGGACACGCCGCGAGCCACTGCGGCACCGCGGCGGCGGTGCAGATCGGTATTGGTTGCCATGGACCCTCCAGCCCGTTTCCCCAACTATAAGCTTTTACGGCCATGAGCTGAAAACCGGTTTGGTTTGCGGCATCGCGGGCCGCGTCGCTAGAATCCCGCGCCCGAATCCTCGACGGACATAAGCGGAACATCCTTGAGCGACACCCCCCTCACCACTGAAGTGGTCATCATTGGCGCCGGTCCCGCGGGCCTGTTTCAGGTCTTCGAGCTCGGCTTGCTGGGCATCAAGGCCCATATCCTGGACTCGCTGGCCGCCCCGGGCGGCCAGTGCACCGAGCTGTACCCGGATAAGCCGATCTACGACATCCCGGCGCTGCCGATCTGCGGCGCGCAGGAGCTGGTCGATCGCCTGATGCAGCAGATCAAGCCCTTCGGGGCGGAATTTCACCTCGGCCAGGAGGCGGTGGGGTTCGAACGCCTGGACGGTGCGCGCTTCCGGATCACGACCAGCGCCGGCACGGTGATCGAGGCCGGCGCGGTCGTCATCGCCGCCGGCGTCGGCTCCTTCCAGCCGCGGCGGCTGGCCGTGGAATCGGCCGATCAGTTCGAAGGGTCGCAGATTCACTACCGGGTCAAGACCGCCAGCGATTTCCACGGCCGGCGGCTCGTGGTCTTCGGCGGCGGGGACTCGGCGCTAGACTGGGCGCTCGACCTGGCGCCCAAGGCCGCCAGCATCGCGGTGGTGCACCGTCGCCCCGAATTTCGCGGTGCGCCGGCCTCGGCCGCGCGCCTGCGCGAGCTCGTGGCGGCCGGCAAAGTGCGGTTCGTCGAGGGGCTGGCCCATTCCCTGTACAGCGACGCCGGCACCCTCAAGGGCGTACAGGTCAAGACCCCCGGCGGCGGGCTCGAGCTGCTGGATGCGGACCACCTGCTGGTGTTCTTCGGCCTGGCGCCCAAGCTCGGCCCCATCGCCGAGTGGGGCCTGGACATCGACAAGCGTGCCATCAAGGTCGACACCGAGAAGTTCGAAACCAACATCCCGGGCGTGTTCGCCATCGGCGATATCAATACCTATCCCGGCAAGAAGAAGCTCATCCTGTCGGGGTTCCATGAGGCCGCCCTGGCTTCCTTTGCGATCCAGCACCATCTGTATCCGGCCAAGAAGCAGTTCCTGCAGTACACGACCACCAGTCCTGCCATGCAAAAACGCCTGGGAGTGGCAGCGGCCTGATGGATGAGCGGCTCGCCGGCCTCGTGCGGCTGCTCGACCTCGAGCGGCTCGAGGTCAATCTGTTTCGGGGCGAGAGTCGAGATATCGGCAGTCCACAGGTATTTGGCGGCCAGGTGCTCGGGCAGGCGTTGAAGGCGGCCTACGGGACGGTCGATGCGGGTCGTCCGGTGCATTCACTGCACGCCTACTTTCTCAAGCGCGGTGACTTCAAGGCCCCCATCGTCTACTTCGTCGACCGCAGCCGCGACGGCCAGAGTTTCACCAGCAGGCGCGTGACGGCGATCCAGCACGGCGAGCAGATCTTTCACATGTCGGCTTCGTTTCAGCAGCCGCAGGCCGGAGTCGAGCATCAATTGACGATGCCGGAAGCGCCGGAGCCGCAGGCCTGGCCGGAATCGGGTTTGCGCACCAGCCGCGTGCTGCAACAGCTACCCGAGAAGCTGCGCCAGTTCTATGCGCATCTGCATCCGTTCGAATTCCGGCTCAGCGATCCGATCGATCCGGCGCAGCCTCGCAACGCCGCACCGGCGCAGATGATCTGGATCCGCGCGGTCGACAAACTCCCCGATGACGAGGTGCTGCATCGCTGCCTGTTCGCCTACGTCTCGGATTTCCATCTGCTCGGCACAGCAGCCCGCCCGCATGCGCTTGAAATCGCCAGTGGCAAGTTCATGTTCGCAAGCATCGATCACGCCATGTGGTTTCACCGTCCCGCACGCGTGGACGAGTGGCTGCTGTGCGTGATGGACAGCCCGAGTGCATCCGGGTCGCGCGGATTCGCCCGTTGCAGCATCTTTACGCGCGACGGGCGACTGGTCGGCAGTACCGCACAGGAAGGGCTGATGCGCCAGCTGCCGGAGATCCCCGACGCTTAGCGCGCGGCTGCGCCTGCTGCCTGCGTGGGCGCGCCCAGGCGGCCGCTGCGAAAATCCTCCACCGCCTGTTCGATCTCGGCGCGAGTGTTCATGACGAAGGGGCCGTACTGCACCACCGGTTCGCGCAGAGGACGCGCCGCCAGCAGCAGCGCCCGTGCACCGGCCGCGCCGGCTTCGATGCGCACACTGGCACCCTCGCTGAGTACGCCCGCCGCACGATGCGGCAGCACGGTGGCACCGGCGTCGGGTCCCACGCGCGCCTCGCCGTCATAGACATAGAGGAACGCGTTGTGATGCGCTGGCAGCGGTATCTCGATGGTCTGGCCGCCTGCCAGATGAATATCGAGGTACAGCGGATCGGTGCTCACAACCGCTCCGGGACCATTGACTGGACCGCTGGCGCGCCTGCCATTGAGCGCCAGAGTGCCGGCGATGACCTTGATTTGGCCACCGCCTGGCAGATCCAGCGCGGGGATTTCCGCGGCCGGAATATCGCGGTAATGCGCCGGCTGCATCTTCTCCGCCGCGGGCAGGTTCAGCCACAGCTGAAACCCACGCAGCCGGCCCTCTGTCTGCTGGGGCATCTCCGAGTGGATGATGCCGCCCGCGGCGGTCATCCACTGCACATCACCGGGCCCGAGATCGCCGCGATTGCTTAAGTGATCCTCGTGCCGCATGTGGCCGTCGAGCATGTAGGTGACGGTCTCGAAGCCACGATGCGGATGAGACGGGAATCCCGCCAGGTAGTCCTGCGGATCGTCCGAGTAGAACTCATCGAGCAACAGGAACGGATCCACGTACAGCCCGCGCTGGCTGCCAATGCTGCGACGGAGTTTGACGCCCGCGCCGTCCGAAGTCGGCACGGACGGGATGATCTGCTTAAGCGTGCGCATTGAAGTCTCCTGATTCCTGATTCCTGATTGCTCAGGCTGCAGCGCGTTCTTCGACCAGCCGCGCGATCTGGACATGGGCCGCACCGAGCGCGGATTCGCGTCGCGCGGCATCGATGGCCAGGCCTTCGGCGTAAATGAACTCAACGTTCGAGATCCCGACGAAGCGCAGGAAGTCGCGCACGTACTGTGTCTGTGTATCAAGCGCGGTGCCCTGGTACAAGCCGCCGCGTGCTGCGAAGACATAGGCCTTCTTGCCTGTGAGCAGGCCCACCGGTCCCGCGGCCGTGTAGCGGAAGGTCCGGCCCGCACGCGCGATGTGATCGAGATAGGACTTCAGCTGAGAAGGAATGCCGAAGTTGTACATCGGCAGTCCGAGCACCAGCACATCGGCCTGGCGCAGCTCCTCGATCAGATCGTCCGAGAACTTCGCCACGGCGCGCTGCTCGGCATCGTGCTGTTCCGGCGGTGTCAGGAAGGCGGCAAAGCGTGCGGCGGTCAGGTGCGGCACGGGGTCGGCGGCCAGGTCGCGGCGCACGACGCGCCCCTGCGGGTGGCGCGACTGCCAGAGCGCGACGAAGCGGTTGGCGAGCTGGCTGGACTGCCCCTTCTCACCCTGGATGCTGGCGTTGATCTGCAAGAGCGTGGTCATGATGGCTGTCTCCAAATTCGGCGCCGGTGCGGCGTGGGAGGCAGTTAACTATCTATTTAAATGATAAAAAAGTAGAATAAACAGCCTATATCAATCTACTGAATAGATAGATCTCAGCCACATTGCCGCGTATTTCCCTTGAGCATTGGCGCACGCTGCAGGCGGTGGTGGATGCCGGCGGCTATGCCCAGGCGGCGGCCGTCCTGCACAAAAGCCAGTCCGCGGTGACCTATGCGGTGCAGAAGATCGAGCAGCTGCTGAATCTGAAGCTGTTCGAGATCGAGGGCCGCAAGGCCCGCCTGACCAGCAGTGGTCAGGTGCTCTACCGGCGTGCCCGCGCGCTGCTCGAGGAAGCCGGGTCGGTCGAGTCGGCCGCGCACACGCTGGCGGCGGGCTGGGAGAGCGAGCTGTCGCTGGCGGTGGAGATCATCTTTCCGACCTGGCTGCTGCTCAAGTGCTTCGAACGCTTTGCTGCCGAGCACCCCGAAACACGCATCGAGCTGTACGAGACCGTGCTCAGCGGCACCGAGGAGGCGCTGGTGCAGCGGCGGGTTGCGATTGCGATCGGCTCCTACATCCCGGCCGGCTTCGTCGGTGACCCGCTGATGCCGATACGCTTCATCGCCGCCGCCCATCCGGACCACCCACTGCACAAGCTGGGGCGGGAACTGACGACGCGCGATCTGCGCCGTTATCGCCAGCTGGTAGTCCGCGATTCCGGCACCGCGCGCAGCCGCAGCGCGTCCTGGCTCAAGGCGGAGCAGCGCTGGACCTTCAGTCACAAGGCAACCTCGATTCACGCGGCGGTTTCAGGTCTGGGCTTCGCCTGGTTCAGCGAGGACACCATCCGCAACGAACTCGATCAGGGATTGCTCAAGCCCCTGCCGCTGCGCGAGGGCGGCGAACTATGGGCGCAGCTCTATCTGATGTATGCCGACCGCGACGAGGCCGGCCCCGGCGCGCTGCGGCTGGCGCAGATCATCCGCGGCGAAGTCACAGCATCTTGCCCGGATTCATCACGCCATTCGGATCGAGCGCCTGCTTGATGGCACGCATCGCCGCCAGGGCGCCCGGTGGCGCATAACGCTGCAATTCCTCGCGCTTGAGGCACCCGATGCCGTGCTCGGCGCTGATGCTGCCCTGGTAGCGCGCCACCAGGTCGTGAATCGCGCGGCGGATCTGCGGTTCGCGCAGCAGGAATGCCTGGCTGGCAGCGCCGATCTGATTGATATTGAAATGCAGGTTGCCATCGCCCGCGTGGCCGTAGCAGACCAGCACCCCCTCGGGCACGTGCTCGCGAACCCAAAGCGATGCCTCGCGGATGAACTCCGGCAGGGAGGCCACCGGTACCGAAATGTCGTGCTTGAGACTGGCGCCTGCGCGCCGCTGCGCTTCGGGAATGTGTTCGCGCAGGTGCCAGAAGGCCGCGCGCACGCGCTCGCTGTTGGCGAGTGCGGCATCGAGAATCAGCCCGCGCTCCATCGCCGCGGCCAGCGTCCGCTGCAGCAGTTCCTCCAGTCCCTGTTCCGCACTCGAGGTGAGCTCGCAAAGGATGTACCAGGGGTAGGGCGCTTCCAGCGGATCGCGCACGCCTTCGACGTAGCGCGCTGCGAGCTCGATCGCGACGCGCGGCATGAGCTCGAAGGAGCTCAAGTGCTCACCGGCTGAGGCGCGCAACATACCGAGCAGTTCCAGCGCGGCGGCCGGTTGCGTCAGGCCCAGCAGTGCCGTGGCGCTGCTGCGCATCCTGGGCCAGAGCTTGAGCGTGGCGGCGGTGATCACCCCGAGCGTGCCTTCCGATCCGATCAGCAGTGATTTGAGGTCGTAACCGGTATTGTCCTTGCGCAGCGATTTCAGGCCTTCGAACAGCGTGCCGTCGGCAAGCACCGCCTCGACACCCAGCACCAGCTCGCGCGTCATGCCATAGCGGACCACATTCAGACCGCCGGCGTTGGTCGCCAGGTTGCCGCCGATCTGGCAACTGCCTTCGGAACCGAGACTGAGCGGGAAGAAGCGCTCGGCCGCATCCGCGGCCTGCTGGATGTGCGCCAGTACGCACCCCGCTTCGGCCGTCATCGAGAAATTTGCGGCATCGACATTGCGGATGCGATTGAGGCGACGCAATGAGATCACCAGCTGCGCTCCGGACTCATCGGGCGTGGCGCCGCCGCAGTAGCCGGTATTACCGCCCTGCGGTACCAGCCCGATGCGCCGCTGATTGCACCAGCGCACGGCTGCTGCAACCTCCCCGACGTCGCGCGGCAGCAGCACCGCGAGTGCGTGGCCGTGATAGAGATGCCGATGATCGATCTCGAACGGCTCGGTGTCCGAAGGCTGCGTCAGCACCGCATCGGCGCCGAACAGCGCGCGCAGCTCCTCCTGCAGCGGCGGCGTCAAGGTGCGAGGCGGCAGGCCGGTTTGGTGAGCAGCATCTGCACATCGCCCAGCTGCCGCTCCTCAAACCCGCCCTCGCAGTAGCAGAGGTAGAACTCCCACAGTCGCACGAAGCTGTCCGGGTATCCCAATGCGCGCACCTGCGGCAGATTGGCGAAGAAATTGTGACGCCACTGCGCCAGTGTGCGCGCGTAGTGCGGGCCGATGTCCTCGAGCTGGAAGATCTTCAGGTCGGAAGCGGCCGTTATTGCGCGCGCGAGTGCCGTCACCGACGGAATGAAACTGCCGGGGAAAATGTAGCGCTGGATGTAGTCGACCGAGCGCAGCGCCTGCTCGTAGAGCTGGTCCTGGATGGTGATAGCCTGCAGCAGCATCGCGCCATCGCTCGCCATGAGCGACGCACACCGCCGGAAGTAGGATTCCAGGAATTTCGCGCCCACCGCCTCGATCATCTCTATCGAGACCAGCTTGTCGTAGCGGCCCGTGAGGTCGCGATAATCCTCCAGCAGCAGCGTGATGCGGTCCTGAAGTCCCGCTTCCGCGATGCGCTCGCGCGCATAGTCGTGCTGCGCGCGCGAGATCGTCGTGGTGGTGACGCGGCAGCCGTAATGGCGTGCCGCGTGGATGGCGAGCCCCCCCCAGCCGGTACCGATCTCCAGCAGATGATCCGTGGGCGCCAGCGCGAGCTTGCGGCACGCGGCGTCGAACTTGGCGCGCGAGGCCTCGAGCAATGTCGAGTCGGGGCGCTCGAAGATGCCGCAGGAATACGCCATCGTCTCATCGAGCATCAGGCGATAGAGATCGTTGCCAAGATCGTAGTGAGCGGCAATGTTGCGGGCGCTGCCGTCGCGCGTGTTTCGGTTCAGGAAATGGAACAGTTTGTAGAACGGACGGCTCAAGAGCGCGAATCCGCCTTCGAGCCCGCTCATCGCGGCGCGATTGCGCACCATGATGCGGATCAGCGCCGTCAGATCATCGCAGCTCCAGCTGCCACGGATGTAGGCTTCGCCGGCGCCCACACTGCCACCGAAAGCCGTTTCCGCGTAAAAGCCGGGATCGTTGATGCGCAGCGTCGAGCGCAGCGGCGTTGATGGGCCCTGCCGTCCGAAGCGATATTCGCCGTCGGCATCGATCAGGCGCAATTCACCGTGCTCGATGCGCTCCAGCGCGGCGCACAGTGCGCTGCGGGCGAGCCGTTGCGCCAGCGAGGCGCTGCCGGCACCGCGATCTGCCTGGCGATGCGCCTGGGGCTGCGCAAGGTCGGGAATGATACTCGGGGCCGGCCGCATCAGCTTAAGCGGCGCGCGGGATTGTCGCGCACCGGGATGGGCACGGTCTTCAGATCCCAGATCAGACCCAGCCACGACATGATCTTGAGTCCGTAATAAGTCACATCCCATTCCCACCAGTAGAAGCCCTGGCGGGCGGCGTTGGGATAATAGTGATGATTATTGTGCCAGCCCTCGCCCATCGTGAGGATGGCCAGCAGCCAGTTATTGCGGCTCGTGTCGCCGGTGCGGTAACGCTGGCGGCCGAATACGTGCGAAAGCGAATTGATCGTGTAGGTGGCGTGCCAGCACAGCACCGTCGAGATGAAAAAGCCCCAGATCAGCATCTGCGAGGCACTGGTCTTGAGAGCAGGAGCCACGTGCGCCAGCAATCCGCCAAGCCCGAACATGACCGTGGCCAGCGCGATGGGCACCAGGATGTCGAAGCGGTCCAGCCAGCGCAGTTCCGGAAATTTCATCCAGTCGCGCGCCAGCCGCAGGTCCGGCTCGAAACCGCGCACGGTCAGGAACCAACCCATGTGGGCGCGAATGAAGCCGTGCTGCGAAGGTGAATGAAGATCGTCGTGATTGTCGGAATTGGCGTGATGATGGCGGTGATGAGCGGCCCACCACACCGGTCCGCGCTGCACGGCGGACGCGCCGAGGAGGCCAAAAATGAACTGTCCGGCACGCGAAGTCTTGAACGATCGGTGCGAGAAGTAACGGTGATAGAAGCCGGTGATCGCGAACATGCGCACCAGGTAGGCAACCAGCGCCACCAGCGCGGCGATGGGGCTCACGCCGGTCCAGAACACGCCGAGGCAGACCAGGTGCATGAGCACGAACGGCAGAATTCTCGCCCAGTCGATACAGTCAGGCAGGTTTTCGCGCGCGGCAGCCACGTAGCCGCGGCTGCTGTCGAACCAGCGTACGACCGCCAGCGCAGTTGCGCGGAAGCTCGATGCATTGGCGGGTGGGGCGGTCATCGACATCGTGTCTTGTTTCCGGGGTGGTCCCTTTATTCGTTCGGCCTGAGTAAACGGATGCCCCGCCGCGCGCCGGAATCGGCAGGCTGCGGGAGCCGCTCCAGGCCGCATCCCTGGGGAATCTCCATATAATTCAATGCGAAGCGGCCCGAACCGCATCGACTGCGCTACCTCCCGGTCCTCCCGCCGTCAGTAGCTTTCGTTTTCTTCGTCGTCCTCGTCCCAGTCCTCATCATCCTCGTCGTCGTCCTCATCCCAATCCTCTTCGTCCTCCTCGTCCTTATCGTTCTTTTTCTCCTCCTCGTCCTCCTCCTCCTCAGGAGCCGACCACCCTTCGGGCTGATCGATCTTGTCGAGGTCGAATTCCCGCCAGGTATCGAGATCGAGCTCCTCGATATCTCCATCGAGATACTCGATCTCGATCAGTTCGGAATCCTCATCGACGGAAAGCACCCTGAAACTTTCGCTTTCGTCGATGTTTTCGTACCACTGTCCCGCGACGGGCTCGTATTCTCTGGCCACCGGCTGCAATCCTCAAGGCTGCTGAAAGGGACGACGAGGGCGTCGCAAGGATATTAAGGGCGGGAGCCGCAGTCAGGCAATCGCCCGCGTACAGTTGCCCTACAATGGCGCGGTGCTCATGAGTGCACGAAAGACAACAGCGCTGTCGACGCCGCTGACGCTGGCGCGTCGCGTGGTCGTCAAGGTCGGCTCCGCCCTGCTGGTGGACGGCCGTACCGGACGCCTCAATCGAGCCTGGCTCAAGACCCTGGCGGAGGATCTGCTACGGCTCCACCGCCGTGGCCAGCAGGTCATCCTGGTCTCATCCGGCGCCATAGCGCTCGGACGCCGACATCTGCAGCTGCCCCCCGGACCCTTGCGACTCGAGGAAAGCCAGGCGGCCGCGGCAGTGGGGCAGATTCGCCTGGCGCACGCGTACAAGGAGTTGCTCGAGAGCGGGGGCGTTACGGTGGCGCAGGTTCTGCTGACGCTGGAAGACAGCGAGCAGCGCACCCGCTATCTGAATGCGCGCGCCACGCTCGAAGCGCTGCTGTCGATGAAAGCCATTCCGGTCATCAACGAAAATGACACGGTGGCCACCGCCGAGATTCGCTACGGCGATAACGATCGCCTGGCCGCCCGCGTCGCCCAGATGGCCAGCGCGGACTGCCTGGTGCTGCTCTCGGACGTCGATGGACTTTACACGGCCGATCCGAATCGCGATCCGAAAGCGCGCTTCATCGAGCGCGTGGAGCGCATCACGCCGGAAATTGAAGCCATGGCCGGGCGCGCGCAATCCGAGGTGGGTTCGGGGGGCATGGCCACGAAGATCATGGCGGCCCGCATCGCGGTCAATGCCGGTTGCCACATGTGCATCGCGGCCGGTGGCCAGCGCCACCCGCTGCGGCGAATCGAGCACGGTGCGCGCTGCAGCTGGTTCCTGCCGGCGTCGACGCCGCTGGCGGCACGCAAGCAGTGGATCTCCGGCACGCTGCGTCCGGCAGGGGCGATTCACATCGATGCCGGCGCATTGCGGGCGCTGCAGAGTGGCAAGAGTCTGCTCGCAGCCGGCGTCACCGGCGCCGTCGGACGCTTCGAATCGGGCGACACGGTGAGCGTGCTCTCGCCCCAGGGCACCGAGGTCGCGCGCGGCATCGCCGCCTATTCCGACAGCGACGCCGCGCGCATCATGGGGCGCAAGAGCTCGGAAATCGCCGCGCTGTTGGGGTTTCGAGGACGCGAGGAACTGATCCATCGTGACGATCTGGTGATTTTGCAGGATGATGGTGGGCCGATACGTCCAATGGACGCCGCGCCACCGTTGAAATGAAGCCATGAGCAGTGCCGCCACACCCTTTGCGAGTCGACAGTCCGATGCGGACGTGCGCCACCTCATGCAGGGCATCGGCCGCGCCGCGGTGCTGGCAGCCGGGCAGCTCGCGCTGGCTCCGAGCGCCATCAAGAATCGCGCGTTGAGCGCGGCCGCATCGGCGCTGCGGGCCGACTCAGCTCTCATCCTGGCGGCCAACGCTGAAGACATGCGCGATGCGCAGTCGGCGGCGCTGAGCGCGGCGCTGCTCGACCGGCTCAAGCTGGACGAACGACGCCTCGAAGCCACCGCGCGCGGTCTGGAAGACATCGTGGCGCTCGAGGATCCGATCGGCACTGTCATTGCCGAGTGGACGCGCCCGAACGGACTGCGGATATCGCGCATACGGGTTCCACTCGGAGTCATCGGGATCATCTACGAGAGCCGGCCCAATGTGACGGCCGATGCCGGCGCGCTGTGCCTGAAGTCCGGCAATGCGGCGATCCTCAGGGGCGGATCGGAAAGCCGGCGCTCGAGCGCCGCCATTCACGCCTGCCTGGTGCAAGGCCTCATCGAAGCCGGGTTGCCGGCCACGGCGATCCAGCTGGTGCCGACGGCCGACCGCGCAGCCGTGGGCGAGATGCTCGGCGGGATGCAGGACTATATCGACGTGCTGGTTCCTCGCGGCGGCAAGAGTCTGGTCGCGCGGGTACAGGCCGAAGCGCGCGTACCGGTGATCGGACATCTCGAGGGCAATTGCCATGTCTATGTCGACCGCGATGCGGATCTGGCCATGGCGCGCAAGATCACGCTCAACGCCAAGATGCGGCGGACGGGCATCTGCGGCGCGGCCGAGACACTGCTGGTCGACGGCGCCAGTGCCGACACACAACTACTGCCCCTGGTCGGCGATCTGCTCGACGCCGGCTGCGAGGTGCGCGGCGATGAGCGCGTGCAGGCGGTGGATGTTCGCGTCAAGCCGGCCACGGAACTGGACTGGTCGACCGAGTATCTCGAAGCCATCATTGCGGTCCGGGTCGTCGACGGCGTCGATGAGGCGATCGCGCATATCGCGCGCTACGGCTCCTCACACACCGATGCGATCGTGACCGCCAACGAGGCCACGGCGGCGCGATTTCTGGCGCGCGTCGACAGCGCCATCGTGTTGCACAATGCCTCTACGCAGTTTGCCGATGGCGGGGAATTCGGGATGGGCGGCGAGATTGGCATCTCGACCGATCGCTTTCATGCCCGCGGACCGGTGGGTGTCGAGCAGCTGACCAGCTACAAGTATCTCGTCAAGGGCACGGGCCAGATCAGGCCCTGAGGCCTCATCGCTTTGCGTGCTGATGCGAGCCGGGCGCAGCGGCGCACTGCTCGCAGTTGACCCAGCCGGAGTCGCCTTCGGGGTAGTACTCCTTCTTCCAGATGGGCACGCTGTGCTTGATGCGATCGATGATGTAGCGGCACGCATCGAAGGCTTCGCCGCGATGCGCAGCCCCCACACCCACCCACACCGCCAGATCGCCGATTTCCAGCACGCCCACGCGGTGCGCGCAGGCCGCGCGCTCGAGTCCGAATTGGGACCGCGCCTCAGCCAGGATTCGTTCTCCTTCCCGCAGCGCGAGCGGCACGAACGCTTCATATTCGAGCCGCAGCACCGCTCGGCCTTCATTGTGATTGCGCACGGCTCCTTCGAAAGTCGCATAGCCGCCGCAGCTCGGATGCCGCAACGTATCGAGCAGCCGCGCGGGCTCGAGGGGCGTCTCCAGCAGAGTGAAGCGGTTCATCCGCCGGCCACCGGGGGCAGGAAGGCGACCGTGTCGCCCTCAGCAAGCGGTTGCTGCCAGTCGCCGAATTCATCGTTGATGGCCACCCGTAGAAACTGTGGCGCGAGTTGCAGGCCGCGATCGCGCTGCAGCTGCTCATACAACTCCTGCGGTGTGCGCGCGGCGGTCTGAAGATCCTCCGATCCGCGCCCGGCCTGCTCGCGCAGCAGCGCAAAATAGCGCACGCTCACGCGCCGCAGCGGGCCGGCGCCGGCTGCGCCGCCGGTGGCGATGGTGCCGATGGTGGCGCTGGCGGCCAGATACTCATTGGCCGTATTCACGTTGTCGAGCGCGCGCGCATTGGGCAGATCGAGCAGTTCGACATCACCCCGGCTCATCCATTTGCGCGGGCAATTCAGACCCTGCGCAATCCACTCCTCGAGCGATGCCCGGCTCGAGGGTTCATAGATCGCGCACAGCGGCTCGGGCAGTCCATTGGCGGCGCTGCGATAGGCGGTAGCGAGGCGCGCCACCGCGCGCCGTTCGATCAGATGCCGAACCGTCGCCGCATCGAGGAAGGGCAGGTCGCAGGCCAGAACCAGCCATGCATTCGACGGGTAGGCATGAAAAGCGGCCTGGATCCCTCCCAGCGGCCCCAGATCGCTGCGCAGATCTGCGATGGTTTCATAGGCGGTGCGTTGCGGATCGTCACACTGCTCGGCGCGCACTGAAACGAAGGCGTGGGTCACGAGCGGTGCGATGAGTTCCATGGCGCGGTCGAGCTGCGGCTTGCCCGCATATTCCAGACGCGCCTTGTCGCGCTTCATGCGCGTGCTGCGCCCGCCCGTCAGCAAGAGGCCGTACAGGGTGGGCGCGCTCATACCCGATGTGCGCCGCCGCTCTTGTGGACGAGCCGCACACGCTCGATCCGGATGTCATGCGATAGCGCCTTGCACATATCGTAGATCGTCAGCGCGGCCACGGTGGCACCGGTCAACGCTTCCATTTCGACCCCGGTCTTGTGATGCACTTCCACCCGGCACCGCACGATGGCCAGTCCGCGGCCCGCGCCCGCGGCCTTGAAGTCGATATCGATTTCACAGCGCTCGAGTGCAAGCGTGTGACAGAAAGGGATCAGCTCGGCAGTGCGCTTGGCCGCCATCGTGCCGGCGATGATCGCGGTATCGAACACCGGACCCTTTTTGGTGCGATGGCCGCTACTCCGCAGCGCCCGGGCCACCACCGCGGGCAAAAGCACGCGCGCCTCCGCTTCGGCGATGCGATGCGTCACCGACTTGGCGCCGACATCGACCATGGCGGGTTGCTGCCGCGCATCCAGGTGCGTCAGGCGCGGCGCGCGGATCGGAGTGTGGCGGGATGCCATGCGGTCGCTCAGCCTCCGACGTGATTCATTTCGACATGGCGCGCATTGCGGGCTCGCAGCTCGTCGCGCAGTTCGCTGTAGCGATCGAGGCGACGCTCCCAGATTGCACGGATCAGTTCGAGCAACTCCGCATCGCTGGCACCGCCGCGCATCGGCCCGCGCAGGTCCGCGCCGTCGGCGGCGAACAGACAGGTGTAGAACTTGCCGTCGGACGACAGGCGCGCGCGCGTGCAGGCGCCGCAGAACGGTTGCGTTACCGACGACACGAAGCCGATCTCGCCGGCGCCGTCCTCGAATGCGTAGCGCACGGCGACCTCGCCCGAGTAGTCCGGCTCGAGCACGCGCACCGGCCAGCGCGCGGCGATGCGGGCCAGCAGTTCCGCGGATGGAACGACTCGTGACAGTTGCCAGTCATTGCGATTGCCGACATCCATGTACTCGATGAAGCGCACGATGATGCCCGTGCCACGGAAGCGCTCGACCAGATCGAGCGCCGTGTGGTCATTGAGCCCGCGCTCGATGACCGCGTTGATCTTGATGGGATCCAGTCCATGACGCTGCGCAACCTCGATGCCGTGCAACACGTCGCCGACTACCCCTAAGCCGCCGGACATGGCCGCGAATACGGCCGGATCGAGACTATCCAGGCTCACGGTCACGCGCTGCAGTCCGGCCGCGCTCAGCACGGCGGCCTGCTGCGCCAGCAGCACGCCATTGGTGGTCAGTGCGATGTCCTCGATCCCGGGCAGCGAGGTCAGATCGCCGATCAGATCCGCGAGCCCGGGGCGCAACAGCGGCTCGCCGCCCGTAATCCGCAGTTTGACAACGCCGAGTTCCTGGAACAGGCGCGTCAGCCGCAGTATTTCCTCGAAGTCCAGACGCTCGCTGGATTTCAGGAAGCGATACTGGTCGTGATACTGCGTGCGCGGCATGCAGTAAGGACAGCGAAAGTTACAGCGATCGATGACCGACAGCCGCAGGTCGCGCAGCGGTCGGCCGAGGGTGTCTCGCACGCGGCGCTGACGGGGCAGCAGGGGATGGACGGTTCCGGCGTTCACGGCTTCAAGGCTAGCAGATCGCGGTCGATCACCACCGGTAGAGGCGGCACACGTAGCCTTTGACAAACTCCGCCGGCCCAGGTGCCAGCTCGACGAATCCATCCGTGAGCGCCAGCGAGGTGAAATCGCCCGATCCGTTGGTGGGGCACGGGGTGGCCCAGGGCCGCCCCCATTCGTCATGGGCAATCCGCACCGGCATGAAGCCCGTCAGCGGCGGCTGCCACTTGATCGGGGCGGCCAGCGCCACCCGTTCAGCAGGTGCCGCAGCCAGTCCCATGGCCCGGTACAGCGCCGGCAGGACATAACGCGACAGGCAAATGAGCGTCGAAACTGGATTGCCCGGCAGCGCGAAGACCGAGCGGCCGTCGCCCGACACGCCGTACCACATCGGCCTCCCCGGACGCTGAGAAACCCCATGCAGCAGACACTTCACGCCGATGGACTCGAGTGCCGAGGGGACCAGATCGAATCGCCCCATCGATACGCCGCCGGACAGGATCATCACTTCATGCGTATGCAGGTGCCGCTTGAGGCGTTCGTGCAGCAGTGCCGCCTGGTCCGGCACGTGATCGTCGGCGACGCGCTGGAACCCCCGGCGCCGCAATGCCGCGGTGATCGCATAGGCGTTCGAGCGGCGGATCTGGTGCGGCGCGATCGGATCGCCCGGCTCGATCAGCTCGTTCCCGGTAGAGACCACGACGATGGCGGGCTGGCTGCTGACCCGGACGCGCGCCATTCCGGCGGAAGCCGCCACGGCGATTTCGGGCGCATTCAACAAAGTGCCCACCGGCAGCAGCAGCGTGCCCTGCGGGCAGTCGCTGGCGCGGCGATGGATGTTGCTCCAGGCGGCAGGTGCCGGACCGTCCTGCAAACCGACGTAGCCGTCGGCGCTGCGCAGGGCCTCGACCGGCACTACTGTATCGCAGCCGGCCGGCAGTACCGCTCCGGTCATGACCTCGATGCAGGACACGGCCGAGTCCAGAGTGATCTGTGCGTCCCCGGCCGCCTGCGTCGCCTGCAGCTTGAAGTGTCGGCGGCCTGCTGCGGTGGCCTGGGAGGTGAGCGCGACGCCGTCCATGGCCACCCGGTCGAAAGGTGGCTGGTCACGCTCGGCGTAGATATTTTCACGCAGCACCGCGCCGGCGCACTGGCCCACGGGCAATGATTCGATGGGCAGGCTCGCAAGGTTTGCGGCAATCAGCTTTTCTGCAGCCTGAGGGTCGAGCATGGGAGCATGTTACCTCGCGCGGCCAGCGGCTTTGTGCCGCTGTGGTTCTCGCGCTGCGATCGTGCCACCATGCTTAGGATCCAAGCGCCCGTAGCTCAGCTGGATAGAGCATCAGGCTTCGAACCTGAGGGTCGGCGGTTCGAATCCGTCCGGGCGCGCCAAATAATCTTCCCGGCGCAGCGGGTTAGGTCCCGCCATCAATGGACTGAAGTCGCACCGCAGGCCACATTGTTGGCGCAAGCGAGCATCTGCGGCATCAAAGGCCGGCCGGGCGATGACTGTATTCCCACCGTTGGTGCAGGGCTGGTTTGATCGTGATGCGATTGGCTCGCGACCAAGGCGCCGGCCACGACAGCGAGGCCTACAACTATCGCCACGTGAGGTTGCGTTGGCGTCCAGGAGGAACAGCCCACCAGCACCATCAGCAACACAGCCATGGCTACAGGCGTTCTAAGCGGTCGGAAAGAGACGAATGAACTCGGCATGTTAGCGGTCCTGTCTGGGTGTTCGATGGGCATGCGTGCGCACCTGAGACGGTCACGACCCGAGCATCGGCTCGCACGAGCCGGTTGCTCGTTGCAACGCCGGGTTCACGCCGGTCCGCGAGCACCTGCCGGTGGCCTTGGTCCTGTTATGCGGACTTTGCCCGCGGGCTTGTTGAGACCGAGGACGCGCGATGGTCCCGGCCCGCATCGCGACGCCTTCCTGAGATGGCGCGCTTGAAGGCGGGGTCGAAAATGGAACACTCGACGTGTGCTGTCTTAGCAGTTGGATCAGAATCTTCAGCGTCTGGCTCACGCGCGTGTTGACTCGTCGCTCCTGCAACCCGGCCGCCGCCGCAGTGGCTTGCTCGAGCGTGTTGGCTACGGCCGCCAGCTCGGCGAATCCCAGTATCGCCGCCGCGCCGTGCAGCCGGTGGGTGCGCGTGCGGATCTCATCCAAGGTGCGGTCGATTTCCTGCTGCGCGTGCATCAACGTCGCATGCAGTTTTTCCTGCAGCGTGGCCAGGCTTGCACTCTCGCCTGCTTCCCTGGAGGTAAACAGCTTGCGCAGCGAATCGAAACTATCGTCGGGCACGACCGGCAGCGCCGGTTTGCGCCGCGCTACTTTATTGACTGGCATCTGTTGATCTTCCGCAGTGTGGGATGTGGCATTGCTGGCGGGGGTGCGCGAGCCAATTGAGCTAATTCGCACTTGCAGTCCGCTCGACTCGCCGCTCGCCCCAGGGCGTCATCAGCAACGTTCGTGCCTGGTTCGCCAAGGCGGGCCGTGCGAACAGGCAGCCCTGCGCCTCGGTGCATCCCATCTCCTCCAGCATGCCAAACTGCCGTTCGGTCTCAATGCCTTCAGCCATTACCGCGATATCGATCTCCCTGCCCATCGCGATCAGCGAGCGGACGATTGCGGCCGTTCTCTTGTCGCGGGTCATGCGCTCGGCAAATGACTTATCCAGCTTCAGGCGGTCAACGGGGAGCGTGGAGAGGTAGCTGTAATTCGAATAGCCGGTGCCGAACTCATCCATGGCGATGTGCACGCCGCGATTCTTGAGCCTCCAGAGACATTCGACGGCGAGCTTGCGGTCCGGTATCAGTACGCCCTCCGTTATCTCCAGCTCCAGTCGCGGTCCCGGAAGGCCGGTGGCATCGATGATGCTTTCAATGGCGACACAGAGGTCGTTGTTGACCTGCAGGGCGGACAGGTTGATGCTGAGCGTGGGCAGTGGCATGCCCATATCGTGCCAGGCAGCCACCGATTGGCAGGCCTCGCGCAGTACCCAGGTGCCGAGCGCGCCAACCACTCGTGTGCGCTCCGAGAGCGGAACGAAGACCGAAGGCAGTACTGGCTTGCCGTCGGCGCCGGTCCAGCGGGCAAGCGCCTCGACGCCCAGGCCGCGGCCGGTTGCGACCTCAAACTGGGGCTGAAAGTGGACCGTCAGGTGGTGCCGCGGCACGAAATTGTTCGCATCGGTCGATGCCAGCTCGGGGCGTTGCCCGCGCCGGCGATCCGCCGCACCGCGGCCCTCAAACAAGTCTCGGAGCGCGCTTTCCATTCAATCCCCTGGAGTTTCGAGACAGCAACACAACCCCCAGGAACAGTAGTGGGATCCGGGACCTGTAAATGTAGGGAAACTGTGACAGCTGGCAGGCGGCAGGCGGTGATGCGTCACAGTTTCTGAACACTGCGAACGCTCACAGCACCGCAAGTTCGTGTTCGATAGCGAAGCGTATCAATGCCGAGCGATTGGGCACGCCGAGCTTGGTCATCAGCCGGCCCCGATAAGTATCGATGGTCTTGGGCGACAGCGATAACTGCTGGCCAATTTGCGTGCTGGATGCACCCGCGACCACTCGACGCAGCACGTCGCGCTCGCGGAAGCTAAGGCGCTCCAGCGGGCTCTTCCGGCAGTCGAAACCAAGCATAATTTCCGGGAAAGCCAGCGCAATGCCGTCGCTCAGATACTGTTTTCCGACTGCCACGGCGTGCACCGCATTAACCAGTTCGGCTGCCAGCGCGCCCTTGATGACGTAGCCATGAGCCCCGGCGCGCATGGCGCGGTGGACATGCTCCAGGGTGTGGCAGGCTGACAACACGACGATGCGCGTTTGTGGCAGCAGCGTGAGGATCTGCTGCGCGGCGTCGATGCCATTCATGTCCGGCAGCATCAGATCCATGACGATCACATCGGGCCGATGGCGTGCCGCGGCCGCGATGGCCTCGGTACCAGTGGAAGCAGAGCCGACTACGGTGAGGCTCTTCTCTTTAGCCAGCAGCACACAGACTCCTTCCCGCACGATGCCGTGATCGTCCACGACCAGGACACTCGTTGGGGGCAGGGTTGCTGAGCGGCTCATGTCGGTGGCCTCGGTTCCTGTTCTCGTGCGGCTGTCAGGGATACCCGTCACGGAATGAGTGAGAAGCATGTTCCCGATTTTCGCGCTCGTCTGTGCGGCAGGTCCTGCACGGCAGGCTTCGGCGTCAGTTAAATGGTAGAACTTACCGATTACCGGGGTCGCCCATGGGGGCGGGGTCGCACCTGCAGGCGGCGGGCGCGAAGCGCCGGCAACTCAGGGAAACAGAATCGCGGCGCGATATTCGGTCAGAAAGCGCGCCAATTCGCAGAATTGCGGCCCTAGCGCCGACTTCACCATATAGCCGGCAATGTGTTGCTGGTACGCGCGCTTCACATCGGCTTTCGCGTTCGAGGTGGTGAGGACGAAGACCACGGTGTCGCGAAGCCCTGCGTCTGAACGTAATTCGCGCAGAAACTCGATCCCGCCCATGCGGGGCATATTGAGATCCAACAGCACCAGATACGGCTTGGAGATACGGCGTGTCGCGTGGGCGCCGCGAAGAATCTGTAACGCCGTCACACCATCTTCGGCAATCACGATCGGATAATCCACCCAGTGCTTGTGCAGGCCGCGTGCGACTGCCTCAGCCGCGACATCGTCGTCGTCGACCAGCAGTACACTGGGCATAGGAGGGTCAGGCATCGGCTTTCGTGTCCCATTGAAAACGCAGCCATCCGATATGAAACGCCGTGCCGCGGGTGCCCCCCCCGGAGACCAGCGCTATCGAGCCGTTCGATATCAGCGTTCCATCCTTGGTCTCGAGTGCACTCAAGCTGATCTCGACCGGGAATTCGCTGCTATCTTTGCGCAGACCAAAGAAGTCCGGCGCGGTGCCCATGGAGCGATCGCGGGGCCTGTCAAATTGCTGTGCCCGGTGCGCTTGGTGTGCGCTGCGAAAGCGCGGCGGCAGCAGCAGATCGAGGAGCTCGCGGAACTTGGCCTGCATAGGTTTGGCGTCGCGCCGGACCCGCAGGTAGGTCACATCGTTCTTCGTCAGCATGATCAGCGGGCCGGCCGCATCCGGATCTTCGATAAACTGGCTGGTGGTAGCAACATATGGATAGGGTGCCATCCTTCCAGCAGCTCACGAACGACGGCTTCATTGGCCGTGAAGCCGAAGACCCATTCGGCGCTGCTGCTCCAGTCCCAAATGGTGCCGTTCGGCGTGACGATCAGCATTGCATTGGGGTTCTGCTGTAGCGTCATCTCGGTCAGGCGGCTCAGCTCGATGGTATGCATTACGCTGTCGGAGCTCGCCCCAATCGGAGCTGCCTTACTGCCGGGCAAAGCATCCGCCAGCGTGTGAGTGACTGGAATTGGTGTCTGACGCTTCAAGAACTGCGCTCCCCGTTGCAGCTTTGACATATGCCGTTGAGCGTAGCGGGGCGGCCAGATCAGCACTGTAAGGAGAGTGTGACAGTTGAGCGCAGCGGCGCCGACGCAGGTCATGGCTTGCTGCGAAACATGTTGATGGGGGACGGGCACGATGCCGCCCGGTGCAGCACGACGCCTGTGCGCAAAGCGAGCGTGCTTTTGTGAAGTGCGCGCGTTTGCTGCGCAGTGTCACAATTTCCCTACAGTGCTTTCGCACGCCCCTGCGTAGCCTGCTCGCTCACAGTTTGGTCAATGCGGGCGGCACCGCAATTGATCTGACCGGTATGGCGGTTGATGACTTGCACATTGGACTCGAGGTCGATCAGGCGCTTTAAGCCGACCAATGATGTCCATGAGATTCTTGCCGGGTACGTGAACGCCGGCTCGGAGACTTCAACTGACGGAGGACGGAGCAATGAGCGGGATCATTCAGATCTATGACGACGTGACCGGTGTGTTCACAAAGGTGGCGTTTGCAACAGATCGCGCGGCTGTGACCGACGTGGTGCGGTTCATCAATGCGAATCTGATCGCCGGGCACAAGGCGTACTCGGGTTCGGCGGTCGATGTGCTGTCGAGCAAACTGGACGTGGTGACCGGAAAGTTGGTGGAGTATCGCTCGGCAGAGCTCCAGATCGATGAGCTGGAACGCCGGCAGCAGCGCCCGCTGCGCGAGTTTGCCCTGGGCATGTCTGGCGCGGTGGAACGGCTGGAGGCGCTGAACCGGCAGATTGCAGCATTACGTTAGCTGCACCGTTGTTACTGGGCGCTGGACCTGATCTGCAGGGCTGGATCGATATGCCGTGGGTGCCGGGAGCGATGCAGCCAAGCCGGGCCATTGCTGCAACACCAGCAGCCCGACAACGATGCCCAGCTGGAACAATCCTGCCGCCATGTGGTTGCGGTGCAGGCGCAGTTGCGGGTGAGTGGGGCTCAATCGCGGAATTGAAATTCGCGGTTGCAAATTGCTTTGACGATCCGACATCACAACCGTATGGCCTGGTACACGCGGGAGAAGATACGGACCGTCCAGGCCAGCATCCCCGGGCAGTCGCGCACCAATAGCGATCGCCTGAACCGAACCCGACGGACTCGGAGCTTCACATGCATCGGTTGACCTCAAACCGTGGTGCGCTGCCTCGGTGAACTATGCGTGCAATCTCGTGTCTCCCGGTACGGTGGCGAATGCTCTGATATCGCACCCTATGGATGCGCTCTCAGCAGTGCTGTAGGGAGTTCGTGACAGTTACCGATATTGTGGTGACGGTTTGTGGCGGCGTCCCCTTACGCCGGCAACGTGCGCTGCTGAGACTCAGAATCTCGCGGCGATCGATAAATTCGGCGTGCTGTCGCAGCAATTGAGCGCATTGATGGACTCGGCGCGCTTTGAATCCCTTCGGCGCATGCGATTCAGGCAGGTACAGGGGCCTTGAAGGCAAAGGCAAAGAACGCGGCCGCGCCCAGCAAGGCAAACGCCACGAGATAATTCCAGGCGAGCTTCTCCTTCAGAAAAAAGATCGCAAAGAATACGAAGACAGTGAGCGTCACCACCTCCTGAATGATCTTGAGCTGGAATCCTGAGAACTCCACGAAGCCGAAACGATTGGCCGGGACCGCCAGGCAGTATTCGATCAGCGCGATGCCCCAGGAGACCAGGATGGCTTTCCAGAGCGGCCAGTCATGGCCGTACTTCAAGTGCCCGTACCAGGCGAAAGTCATGAAGATGTTCGAAAAGGTCAGCAGAACGACTGTGCTCATAGATCAGTTTCCAGAGTAGGTAATACAAGATAGCAAAGGCCGCCCGCGCGACACCGCGCAGGGGCCATGCGGCACCGCCGCAATCCCGGCCGGATCATGTAGGACAAACACCGACGGAAAATTTTTCAAAGTCCGACGCCCGCTTCGGTCAGAGCCGCTGTAGTCAAAACGGCACGGTTGTTACAAAGGTTGGGACGTTTTTCGCTCACCCTTCAGAACACCGGAGATGGGAATGACTGACATGTCGAACTGCATGGTCGGCCGCTCTAACGCCATCAAGGCCGTCCGGGAACTGGTGGAGAAGGTCGCACCGACGGACGCGACGGTATTGATCACCGGCGAGAGCGGGTCAGGGAAGGAACTTGTGGCGCAGGCCATCCATGCACGCAGTTTGCGCGGCACCGGTCCGTTTCTCGGCATCAACTGTGGCGCCTTGCCGCCCACGCTGATCGAGTCGGAGCTGTTTGGGTTCGAGCGCGGCAGTTTTACGGGCGCCTCGCGCACCCATGCCGGGTTGGTCGAGCGAGCCTCGGGCGGGACTTTATTCCTGGACGAGGTCACTGAGATGAGTGCCGATATGCAGACCAGGCTGCTGCGGTTTCTGGAGACCCAGCGCTTCTACCGTGTCGGTGGATCGCAGGAGTTGCGAACCGACGTGCGCGTGGTCGCCGCGACCAATCGTTCTCCGGTGCAGGCGGTGCGCGATGGTTCCATGCGCGAAGATCTGCTGTACCGGCTGGCGGTATTTCCCATCAGCCTGGCGCCGCTGCGCGAACGAGACGACGACGTCGTGCTGCTCGCGGATCATTTTTTGAATGAGCTCAACGCGCGCAACGATACGGCCAAGAAGTTCGCTGACACCGCATCGCACACCCTGCGCGACTACCACTGGCCCGGCAATGTGCGCGAACTGAAAAACGCGATCGAACGCGCATTCATCATCTGCGCTCAGGAATTGGATCCGCAGCCGATGAATATCTACGCGGCGAGTACCGATCGCGCCGCGCGGGCGGACGGCGACGGTGGGATTCAGGTGCCGATCGGCTCCTCGTTGGCACAGGCGGAGCGCTGGCTCATCGAGGCAACGCTGGCGCACTGGGCCGGCAACAAGAATCGCGCGGCGAGAACCCTGGGATGCAGCCTTAAAACGCTGTATAACAAGCTCGCCGCCTATGAACGACAAGGTGTCGAACAACAAGGTGTCGGGGCGCAGGCCTGAGACATCCCAGACCGCGATCGAATCGAAAATTTCGACCAAGTGCCGAGAGACAGGGAGATCAATAGCATGTCAAAAATTCTCATTGCGGACGACCATGCGATGGTACGGGCCGGGCTGCGGCAATTCCTCACCGAGGATCGCAGCATCACCGAGATCGGCGAAGCCGCATCGGGTAACGAGACGCTCGATAAGCTGCGCTCCGGCAGCTGGGACCTGGTCATCCTTGATATTAATATGCCCGATCGCAGCGGGCTGGACATCCTGCGTTACGTGCGGGCCAGCTATCCTGAAACCAAAGTACTGGTGCTCAGCGGGTTTCCCGAGCGTCAATACGCCATCAACGTGCTCAAGGCCGGCGCCGGCGGCTATCTGCCCAAAGAGTGCGCTCCCGAGGAACTGCTTAAGGCAACGCGCGCCGTCATGCAGGGCCGCCGATACGTAAGCGCTAACCTGGCGGAGCTGCTGTTATCGGATCTCAACGGCGACAATGATCAACCCCTGCACCGGCGCCTGTCCGAACGCGAGTTTCAGATATTCTGCAAACTGGCATCAGGTCGCGCGGTATCCTCGATCGCCGACGAGCTCTGCCTCTCGGTCAAGACCGTGAGCACCTATCGGACGCGGATCCTGGAAAAGATGAATCTGGCGACCAATGCCGACATAACCACCTACGCATTGAGGAACGGAATCATCCAATAACCATGGTGTGGACGCAGCTGTAGGCTGTGTCCGATCACAGACGGCGCGAATCCACGTCTTTACTCCGGTAGCCAAGTGACCGTAACTTCACACAATGAATTCGGCCGGCTTGCAAAATCCCCGTGCGGAAATGAGCTTGCGTAATCTCTCGGTGCTACTGGTGGAGGATTCGCGCGTTCTGGCGGAACGGCTGCGCGAGACTCTGTTGAGCGTGCCGGGCGTGCAGCTGGCCGGAACCGTCGACAGCGAAGCGGATGCCCTGGCCGTACTGCAGCGTCAGCCGGTCGATGTGGTCTTGCTGGACCTGCACCTGCGACAGGGCACTGGATTCGGCGTGCTGCGCGCTATCCCGAACGATCAGGTCAGGAAAACCGTCGTCATTGTGCTCACCAACTACGATCTGGCGGAGTACCGGCGCGCCGCGGCGGCGCTGGGTGCGCGACACTTTCTCGACAAACTGCGCGATTTTGAGCGCTTGCCGATACTGCTGCAGGAGATCGGCGCGCAGTTGCCCGAGTGCGGGCCCCCGAATGGCCCGAATAGCCCGAATAGTGACAAACCCAACTAATTGGTGCTTGCCCGTCCGTTACTGAGCGACCGCGATCGCCTGCGGCGCAGGCAGCAGGGGCGCCTGCGACTTGAGAATCATGGCCAGCGGCAGCGTGGCCCGTAACTGCGTACCGCTGGGCGACATCGACTCAATATCAAGAGTGCCACCGAAACTGCGCACGCGATGGCGCATCGTTGCGAGGCCGTGCGAACCCACGGCGTCGCGCCGGTCGCTCGCGATGCCGACGCCGTTGTCCGTAATGATGACTGTGAGCTCGCTTTCACCCATCGCGATTTCGACCCGCACTTCCGAGGCGTGAGCGTGCTTCACAATGTTCGTGAGTGCTTCCTGCACGAGGCGAAACACCATGATGGCGGCGTCGTCCGCCAGCAGGGGCTCGGCTTCCGGATGAGATTCGCTGTAGTGCAAGTCGGCGCGGCTGCACGTCTCCTGCGTGATCCAGCGCACCGCCGGCAGCAATCCCATGTTGTCCAGCAATGTCGGACGCAGGCTCTCCACGATGCGTCGCTTGAAGTCGACGCCGTCATCCAGCAGCTTCAGCACGCGCGTCCAGCGAGTTTGAATATCCGGATCCAGGGCACTGGGTGAGCGCTTGCGCAACCATGACACATCCATCTTTACCGCGATCAGCAGTCCGCCAAGTTCATCATGCAGCTCGCGCGCCAGCGAGGCTTTCTCCTTTTCCGAAAGTTGCTGGAGATGGCTCGATAGCGCCGATAGTTCCGTAGTGCGGCGCCGCACACGCCGCTCGAGCTCCTCATTTTCGTTGGCGAGCTGCTCGGTCAGCTCGGCGCGTCGGCGCGCCTGGCGCGCCAGCAGCGAGGCCGAGACGATCAACAGGGTGATATTCAGCAGCACGACGCTGCCCATGAGCGCACGTGACACCAACCGCAGCCGCTCGGCGCCGGCCACCTCGGCATCGACCTCGTTGCGTTCGGCGTCGCGCAAAGTGGCAACCGCGGCACGAATCTCGTGCATGGTATTGCTGCTCAGATCGGTGCCAATCAATGCAGTAGCCTGTTCCGAGCCGTGCGTGACATAAAGTTCGAGCGAGGCGCTGATCTCCGCGAGTTTGGCGCCGATCAGCAGCCTGAGGTGTCGCAGCGTGTCGCGCTGTTCGGTATTGGCCAGCGGCCGTCCGTCGGCGTTGCGAAACAGATCGGTAAATCGATCGAGCGTGGGCTCGATGCGATCGCGGGCGTTTTGATAGGGCTGCAGGTATTTGCCATCGCCCGTGAGCACATAGCCGCGCTGGCCGGCTTCTGCCTGCGAGAGCTCCTCGAGCAATTCCGCCAGCAGGATCTGGCGCTTCTGCGACAGCGCGATGCGCCCGTCGATTTCCTTCTGGCCGCTCTGCCCGATTTCGGCGATGATCACCAGCGCTGCCAGTAGCGCGAAGGCCATCGAGAGCGCGACGATGCGGGTGATTTGGCGCGACCGGATCATGGTATTCGCCGCTGTGAGCCTCATCCTACAGCGCTTGCGGCGCCGAGCGGACAATATAGCTCACATCGGAATGGCATGCTGATCGACACAGAAGTTGACCGCTTCAAAGTATTAACGATCCGAACCAATATTGACCCGAGGTGCGTATGAGCGCGAATGCAAACGATACTGTTGATAGTCTCCATCGAGCCGGCAAGGAAGCAGCCGGCGACTTCCGCCGGCGCGCAGGCAACGTCAAGGATTACGCGGGCGATGAGCTGCGCGCCTTTGTCGCCGACGTCGAGGACCTGGTCAAGCGTGTCGGCAATGTGTCTGACGCCGATGTCACGCGGGCGCGCGCCAAAGTCGTGGGCGCACTGAGTGATGTGCGACGCCTGACCAGCGATACCGCCGACTCATTGCGCGATCGCGCGCGTGCGGCTGCAGAGCAGGCCGATGACTATGTGCGCGAGCGACCGTGGACGGCCATAGGTCTGGCTGCGGCAATTGGGCTGATCGTAGGAGTCGGCGTCACGGCTGTCTCCTCACGTCGTTAGCCTTAAGGCACTTGGCGTTTCATGCTGGACCTGCTGTCCCGACTCGTTCCAGCGCTGCTGCGCCACCTGGTTGCCTATTCGGATCTGCTCATCGATGAAACGGCAGCTGCCGGACGCCAGTGGCGCCGGCAGCTGTTGGGTATGGCGATCCTGCTGACAGCGGGCGGGGTGGCCGCACTCATGGTTTGCGCCTGGGTCATCGCGGCGACCTGGGACGGACCGCATCGCTTGCAGGCGATAGGCGGACTGTTTGGCGCCTTTACCGCCATCGCCGTCGGCGGAGCCTGGTACGCGAGTCAGGGCTGGGCAGAAAAAACGCCAAGACCTTTCGAGCGCGTCGCGGCGGAATGGCGGGAGGATCTGCGCCAGCTTGTGATTCTGTATCCCTCGCTCGCGGGTCTGGACCGCACCGGCGTTGCGGCGCCGGATGTCCGTGGCGATTGAGGCAGCCATGACGCTGGCAGCGCCACAGGACCCTGCCGATCGGGCGCGTGAGCGCCTGCAGCAATCGCGAATGGATATTGTGTCGCTGGTGGAAGCGCTCAGGGGCAGCCGCCGTCGCGATGACGATGCCTTTCCACGCAGCTTCATTATGCGCGCCGCTACCGGTCGCGGCGGCCGACTGATTGCCAGCGGCGCAGCCCTGGGACTGGTACTGGCACGGCCGGGTCTATTACCGATTGTTGGCCGCCTGATTCCATGGGCGCCATTGGTGCCGATGTTGGGTACTGTCTTAAATCGCTACCTGGTGCGCAGAAAAAATCCGTAGATATTGGTAATAATTACAGCATACCGAGGGTAGGGAGCCGCCGGCCATGTCTGCCAATCTGACCAATCAAACACTGGACGGCATGTATCCATTCCTGAGCCAGGTTGCGGCCATGCGCCAGCGGACTCGCCATCACGTCCGGACGCGCGCGGTCGATTCGCCGGCTGCCATCGCGTCATTGCTGAATGCAGCGCTGGCCACGGAGCTGGTGTGTGTCGCGCGCTATCAAAGTCATGCCACGCGTCTGGGCGAACCCAATGCGCAGGCCATCCGCAACGAATTCCTCAAATACGCGCTGGAAGAGCAGGGTCACGCCAATGCCCTGGCCGAGCGGATCCGGGAGCTTGGCGGCGAGGTCGTCCAGGAGGCGCCCGCACTGGCTGCCAGCGCCGAGGTGTACGACGACGGCGAGCAAGGAGATGCCGACCGGCTGGCCGATCTGCTCGAGGAAGATCTGATCGCTGAGCGCATCGCTATCGATAGCTATCGCGAGATTCTGCAGTACGTCGGCGCGCACGATGCAGCGACGTGCCAGCTGATCGAATCCATCCTGACGGTGGAATTGACGCATGCCCAGGAACTCGCCGCGATGCGTGCGAAGGTACTGCATCGGGAACGCCTCAGCGGCGCGACCAGTACGCGCCTGCCGAGGCTGGAACTGAGCTAGGGCTGGGCGTCGTCCCGGCCCGGATACATCGCCCCGACGTCGGCAGGGTCATCGCCCTTGGATCGCAGCTGGCCCTTCTCGGCCGCGAGCGCCAGTTCGCGCGCCTCGAGCGCGGATTTGGGAGCCGCCTTGTGAGCAATGTCCTCTATATCGGCGTGCGTCAGGAATTCATTCACTCCTTCGCGATAGCGACGCGCCGCCTCGTAATTTCCCTCGCCCTGAACCTTGTCACCCTGCGCTTTGTCGCCCTGCGGCTTTTGATTTTGTGTCATGAGGTCCTCCGGTGTAGATGTGCCCTCGAGCATAGGCCGATGCACCCGGCGCCACCGTTGGTGAGGCGCCGATTGCAGGGTCAGCGCATGCTGACCGATTCCCCCGAGTGGTGCGTCCGGCGTCCCGGGTGCGCCGTTGCGGGTCAATTCCGCGGCACCCCCAGCCTACGCTGCCGGCCCTGCGGCCCCGGTATCCCTTGCGCCTCCGTGGGCTCAACCCCTTATGCAGTCTGATAAAAATCCGTCCGTCCGCGGATGCCGCCTAAGGAATGGCGCCAGAATCGGGTCGCTGGCATATCGGTTGCATTATCGAAGTCACAGGCGATTTCGTCTGCAAGTGCGGCCTTAATTTTTAGGCCAACGGCAACGCTGCCGGCACTAGTGCTCACCTCACACCCCCCGCGGTGGGCGCCGAATGCCGGCAGCGTCTTTTTCGCCCCGTAATTGCCCCCCAATTCCCGGATAGAGTGCTGGTTTTGGACCGCCCAGGAAACCGGAATTGTCTCAGCGTGCCCGTGCCACCCGCCCCAAGGCGCGTTTTATCGATGTCGAATTGCGCCAGGTGCGACTGAGGCTCGGCGCCAGCCCGGTGCTGCGCCAGGTCGATTGGCACATCCGCCCAGGGCAGCGATGGGTGCTGATGGGGCCGAACGGCGCTGGCAAGACACAATTGTTGAAGCTGCTGGCGGGAGATGTGTGGCCGACACCGGGTCGATCGGTGTTGCGCCGTTATGCCCTGGCGGGTGAGTTCTTCGATGATCCCTATGGCGTCAAGGAAGAAATCGCCTATCTGGGACCCGAACGGCAGGACCGATACGAACACTACGAATGGAATCACCGGGTAGAGCGCATCGTCGCCACCGGACTGCATCGCACCGATATTCCACTCTCACCGCTCAGTGAGACCGATCGGCGCCAGGTGGGGCGCCTGCTGGCGCGGCTGCGGATCGCGACGCTCGTCAAGCGCCGATTCCTCACACTCTCTTATGGAGAGCGTCGGCTCGTGCTGCTGGCGCGCGCATTGGCGTGGCGTCCGAAATTGCTGTTGCTGGATGAGCCGTTCACGGGACTGGACGCCACCAATCGACAACGCTTCGCACACGGCCTCACGGTCTTAAGCCGCTCGGCGCTGCCCTGGGTGCTGACGACGCATCGGATCGAGGATGTGCCCGCCGTCGCGACCCACCTGTGCCGCATCGAGCGCGGCCGCATCACGGCGCGGCGCGCGCTGACGGCGCGCTGGCACCGGGCCGCTCTCTCTCGCCTGCGCGCCGCTCGCCCCGCGTTTCGCGCCAGAGCCACAGAAGCTCGCATGCGACCGCCACGAGAGGCGCTGGTGTCCCTGCGGCGCGCCAGTGCCTGGCGCGAGGGCGTGCGGGTGCTGCATGATCTTTCATTGGATATCTGCCGTGCGGACTGCTGGCTCGTTCACGGCGCCAATGGCAGTGGCAAGTCGAGCCTCATTCAAATGCTCTACGGCGATCTTGGCGTGGCCAGCAGTGGGACCATCTCGCGTCAGGGCATCGAGCCCGGCGTGCCGCTGCAGAGCTTTCAGCGACACGTCGGCCTGATTGCACCCGAGCTGCAGGCAATCTATCCGCGCCATCTGCCGGTTCTGGATCTGGTGGCCTCGGGCATTCACGCCAGCGTCGGACTCAACAGCGAGCTGCTCGCGAGCGAGCAGGCTCGTGCGCGCCGCGCATTGCTGCGCGTGGGAGCCGGAGCGCTCGCGGCTCGCACGGTGAGAACACTCTCGTACGGTCAGCTTCGTCGCGTGCTGTTCGCGCGTGCATTGATCAATCAGCCTGATATCCTGCTGCTCGATGAGCCCTATGCCGGCCTCGATGCGCGCACGCGCGCGGCCTTGCGCTCGCTGGTCGAGCGCGCGATCGCGGACGGGACGACCATCGTCATGACGACGCATCATCTGGATGAATGGCCGGTGCGGGCGACCCACGAACTGGAGCTCGCGCGCGGCCGCGCGCGTTACTGCGGACAGATCCGGCGCGCATGAACCGAGGGTGCTCCATCGTTGCCGGATCTGCATTCATCCTGCTTGCGCTCGGATGCACGCAAACGCTGCGCCCGCATGTGGTCGTTGCGGGCGGCGATGCGGGCGGATTGCCGCGCGCATTGCCGGCGGATGAAAGAATCGATGCCGCGGCGCTCGAGCGAGCACTGCAGGATCCAGCCGCTGCGCAGTGGTCGGCATTCGTGGTCATGCGCGATGACCACCTGGTTTTCGAGCACTACGGGCATGGCCTTAGCGCCGACTCGATCATTGATGGCGGCCACTTCGCGGAAGCTCTGATCGCCATGGCGGCCGGCGCCGCCGCGGGGCAGGGCGCGTTGAACCCCGATACGATGCGCGGCTTCGATCCCGACGCGCTTCGCGCCGCCATCGAATCCGGCACGCAGCAGCAGTACGCAAGCTACCTGTCGAACAAGATCTGGAGGCCCATCAATGCGGCGCAGGCCTGGATCGAGCTGCCGGCAAACGGTGCGGCAACGCCCGCGGATTGCTGCCTGCACGCACGTGTGCTGGACTGGATGCGTGTCGCCAGCCTGCTCGTCGGCGATGGACACTTCGAGGGCAAGCAGGTCCTGCCTGCAGGCTGGGCACAGCGCATGGCGCGGCCGCTGTCGCTGGATGCGGTGCGCGGATTCGGTCTGCAACTGGCGCCGGCGGCGCACGGGGCGGAGCCATTTGCCAGCGCGGGCGTGCTGTTTCTGCGCGGTCCGGAACACTGGCGCCTGTGGCTGGTACCAACGCTCAAGCTGGCGGTGCTGTTCGGCGCGGCGGCGCCCACACCGGCAACCGGCGCCGCCCGCGCTGGTGATTGGGATGAAACGCGGCTGGCGAATCTGGTCATCCGCGCGGTCTCGGATCGGCCCGCGCAGCCCGGCGATGTCACGGACCTGCAGCGGCTGGTGCCCGGTCATTGAGCGGGTGACGCTGCCGGCAGCCTGGTGCATGCTCTGGCCATGACGCAAAACTTCTACGCCATCGGAGATCGTCGATCGCGGACTGTCGGGGACGACTACTACGTGGCGCCCGGCGCCCGGTTGATCGGATCCGTGATTTTGCGCGCGGGCGCCAGCGTCTGGTTCAACTGCGTGCTGCGTGCCGACGATGAAATCATCGAAGTCGGCGCCGGCAGCAATGTGCAGGACGGCAGCATCATCCATTGCGATCCGGGCTCGCCCACGATTATCGGACGCGATGCCACGATCGGTCACATGACCATGCTGCACAGCTGCCTGATCGGCGATGAGAGCCTGATCGGCAATGGCGCCATCGTGCTCGATCGCGCACGCATCGGGCGACACTGCATCGTCGCGGCCGGTTCGCTGGTGCCCCCGGACCGCGAAATCCCCGAAGGCTCGGTGGTGATGGGTGCACCGGCGAAGATCGTGCGCCAGGTCAGCGCGGATGACCTGGCCATGATTGCGCAGGGTGCCTCGCACTATCAGGCGCGCATGCTGGCCTATAAGCGCGAGCTGCGCGCCATGGCCCCCGACACAGGCTATTAATGCTTGAGCGGCTTCTTGAGGAAATCTTCTCGACTGGCCGACTGAACGCTCACATGCAGTGATTCGCTGCCGCGCGCCAGCGTGAGCGGCACCTGCGCGCCGGCCGATCCGCTGCTCCAGACACCGCGCAGGAACTGCGGCAGCGAGGTTACCCGCTGGCCGGCCACCTCGACGATGGCGTCACCGAGGTGTAGTCCCGCGCGATGGGCGGGACCGTCGCGCGTGAGTCCGGCAACGATCACATGATCAGCCTGCTCGGCGGTATAGATGCCCAGCCACGGACGCGGCAGGCGGCGCGGATGGCCGATCTCCACCATGTCTTCGAGCACCGGGGCCAGCAGATCGATCGGCACGAACATGTTGGCGTCGAAGCGCTCCTGGGACATCGACTCCTCGACGAACAGCGAGCCAATACCGAGCAGCCGGCCATCCTCGCCCACCAGTGCCGTTCCGCCCCATTGCGGATGCGGGGGCGCCGTGAACAGCGCATCCTCGAGCAGGTATTCCCAGTAGCCGGCGAACTCGCGCCGCGCGATCAATCGCGCCTCGAGCGAATGCCGCGCACCGCCGTGACCTACGACGATCACGCGGTCGCCGACCGCGAGCGTGCTGGTGGAACCGCGTTCCATCGCCGGGGCGTCGAGTGAGCCCAGCGGCTGCACCAGGCCGAAGCCGCTGACGGGGTCGAAACCGAGTGGATAGGCTTCGACGACCCGACCGTCGTAGTCGGTCAGCCAGATTGATTCCGCTTCGGTGATCAGATAGCCGATGGTAAGGATGAGCTTGCGCTCGCGGCCGCGGATGACGACGCCGTGACCAATGCGGTCGGTGCCGAGTATCGATGCGGTGTATGCATCCTCGCTGATTTCGGTATGCAGCAGTACGACGGAGCGATAGACGCTCTGCAGATCGAACTGCAGCTTGTCCTGCTGCGGCCGCAGCGCCTCCGGCAGTTCCCAATCCTCGCCCGTGGCCATGGGCCCATGCTACGGGAATCGATCGGTTACGGGAACTCGACCGTGGTGGCGAAAACGATGACAGCCTCGCCCGCAATGCTGACCGAATGCACGGCCCCGTGCTCGAGTCGGAGGACCACATCGACGCGTCCGGGTCGCCCAAGAAAGCGCCCCTGAAATCCCGAGAACTCGATCCGCCCTGAGCGCGCGGCCGCACCGAGAACGTGCGCGGGAATCAAATTATGTTGCAGCAGGTAAGTGCCCAGCAGGCCGTGCGCGTTGCCGCTGACAGGATCCTCATCGATGCCGAGCGCGGGGCAGAACATGCGTGCTTCGGTTCGAAGTCCCGCTGCCCGGGAGTCCAATGCAAACACGAAATAGCCCGGCGCGCCGGTGTCCCGGGAGAGCGCGGTGAGCAGGGCATTGTCGGGTCGCGTGCGTTCGAGCACCTCGGCTCCCTGCACACCCAGCAGCAGCCGCGTACTGGTCTCGCCGGCGCTCATGGCTGGGCAGCGCGGGTCGAGGTCCGCGCGCGTGAGTTCCAGCGCCGCCAGGACCGCATCGAGTTCGCGCCCATCCACATTGCGCAGCAGACTCGGCACGGGCTGGCGGATGGCGAAGCGGGTTGGGGATCCGGTCAGGGTTTCGACCTGCACCAGGCCGGCCTTCTGCTTCTGGCGCGGGCGGGGCGGCAGCTGCAGAGATGCCAGCACCGCGTGCGCGGCCAGGGTTGCGTGACCGACGAACGCCGCCTCGTTGCGCGGCGTGAAGAAGCGCACCCGCAGGTCGTGATCGGGCGCGTCAGGCCGCAACAGGAAGGCCGTGTCGCGACCACCCAGCTCGCGCGCGAGCGCGCGCATGTGCTCTTCCGAAAGGCCGTCGGCATCGAGCACCACACCGGCGGGGTTGCCGCAGAACCGCTGTGAGGTGAACGCATCGACCTGGAACACGCGCACGCGCTCGCCCATGGGAATCTCTCGCTGTCATTGATCGTGGGGCTGACCGTGGGGCAGATCGTAGCTGAAGGTCAGGCCCACCTGGCGGGGATCGCCAAGGTCAAGGAACGCCTGGTTCGGATAGTTGGGTGGAATCAGGCCGAAGTAGAAACCATTTTGCGCGTAGCGCTCGTTGAAGAGATTGCGCAGCCAGATGCTGGCAGTCCAGCTGTCGTGCCGATAGCCGACGCGCAGATTCTCCAGATGATACGAGCGCGAGGTCTGCGCATCGCTGCTGTAGTAATAGAAGCTGCCAATGGCGTGGGAGTCCAGCCGCGCGAACAGGCCTGACTGTGTCGTGTATTGCAGGGCCAGCGATGCCTCGTAGTTCGGCGCGAAGGGCTGCGCGCGACCATCTATCCCCAGGGATTCGAATACGCCGCCCACGCCCAGGTAGCGCGTGTGCAGCAGCGCGCCGCTGCCTGAAATCTGCCAGTGCTCGCCGAGCCGATACTTGCCTTCGGACTCGAAACCGAAGTTTTCGCCGTCCGCGGCGTTTTGGGTAAAGAAGACGTAATCCAGCGGGTTGTTCTGTATCAGCTGTTCGGAAAGGTATACCTGCATGTGCTGCCGGCGCATGTAGAACACATCCGCCTGCAGCTCCAGGGGGTCGCCGGCGCGCGCGTATTTGATGCCGCTCTCGAGACTCCAGAGCGTCTCAGGCGAGAAGCTGCGCTGCTCGGATAGGATCTGCGCGCCAATGTTGAAACCGCCACCCTTATAGCCGCGCGCCAGCGTTGTATAAAGATGCTGTCCCTGTCCGGTATCGAATATCCAGGAGAGATTGCCCCCGACCATGTCGTTGATCTCTTTTGGAAAGGGCGTAGCTGCATCGCTGCTGTCCTGATAGTCAGCAGTGCGTCGTTCGACGCGCAATCCGGCCGATAGTTTCGAGCGTGGTCCAAGATCGGCATCCAGCGAGCCGTAAAGCGCAACATTGGTGGCGCCGTAGCGGCTGTCGAGTTCGCTGCTGCCAGCGCCATCGTAGACATCGTCGTACTGGTAGACGAGGCGGTCGGTTTCCGTAAGGCGCAGTACATAGGCGCCGGCCAGCCAGCGCAACACCCCGAAGAGCGCACGCGAGTCATCGCCGATCAGGCGCAGGTCTTCGGCAAAAGTGTGGCGGTAGCGATTGTCGCTCTGGAAATAATCATATGGCGCGTACTGACCCCAGAGCGTGTCATTGCCCCAGTCGCCATCGAAGGAATAGAGGATGGCCGAGCCGGCGCTGCTGGTGGTGCTGCGCAACTCGCCCAGGCCCTCGATCCGGTCGCTGAGTCGCAGCGCGATCCCGTTCGAGCGCTGTTCGTCGCGCCCCGGCTGGTTGGAGAAAGTGGTGGCAGTGTTGTTGATCGACCAGGCATCGTAGCCATTGTTGATATTGACGTGCATGAGCGTGAGATCGGCCTGCAGGGCGTCATTGATCTGCCAATGCAGCTTGCCGCGCAGCGTGCCCTCGTCATAGCCATTGGTCGTGTTCATACCGTAGTAGGCGTCGTGACGGAATCCGTCACTCAGATACTGTTGCGCCACCAGTCGCCATCCCGCATCGCCGCCAGCGAAGCCATCACCGATGGCGATTCCGGCGGCGCGCGTGTCGTAGGTCGCGCCGGTGGCTTCGCCATGCAATTCGAACTCGGTGCCCGGATCGGCCGTGCGTACGCTGATCAGGCCGGCGAGCGCGTTGGCGCCGTAGGTCGTGCCCTGGGGACCGCGCAACACCTGGATCTCCTGAACGTCGAACAGCGTCGCCGGCATGCCGACGCCGGAGAAATCGATGTCATCGATCAGGAACCCGACGGAAGGATTGGGTGCCCCCTGGTACTGCTCCACCTCGCCGATGCCGCGAAGCTGGAAAAAGCGCGGACGCGACGTGCCGGACGTCCAGTTGAGGTCCGGAATCATGCCGAGGATATCCTCGAAATGCTGCACTCCTGCCGCGCGCAGGGTGTCGGCGTCGAGCACCGTCACGCTCTGCGGCAACTGCGCCACGCTGGTGGGCCGCAGGCTTGCGGTTACCACGACCTCATCGAGCGTGTCGCTCTCAGCGGCTGCGGCTGCGGACGCGGGCATCAGCCCCGACCAGACGAGCAGCGTCAACGCTGCGACGGGCGCGGATAGCGCGAAGAATCGGCTTTGAGATCTCATGCACCTGCTCCCTACGCCGGTACTAACCGGATCAGGTTCAACGGGTTCGCCGACTCTGCGGCATCTCAGGTCCGGAACGGACCACCCCAAGGTTTGCAAGCTCAACTATCGAACAACGCCCGTTGCTTTGCAACTAGAATGCGGCCGGCGTCGCCCGCCAC
>Ga0182030_10000465_pt1 | contig 75885 bp, 71 predicted proteins | sample 812S3MmetaG_FD_121299 | JGI IMG/M metagenome (GOLD analysis project Ga0182030, IMG submission 121299) | Permafrost microbial communities from Stordalen Mire, Sweden - 812S3M metaG (Illumina Assembly) | ecosystem: Environmental > Terrestrial > Soil > Wetlands > Permafrost | place: Sweden...
ATTCGGCGGTAAGGCGGCATCGTAAATCCGTGCGGCCGACGATTTATGGCGCTCATCCACAACTCCTTTACAATTACGAGCATTTTACTAAATAGCTCGCTTACACATACAAGTTACGGCTCGCGACAGGCGAGGCGTTGACGTTAATGGAAGCACTCACGACTGTATGTTTCCTTATTGTCGCCAAGAGTATTGAAGGCTTTTATTTCATAAATATATTTTGTTTGTGGGTGAGCTACGCTGCTGACGCGCAAATATTGACGCGCTTAGAAGGAGCTGATGCGATGCGGGGTCCTGGCTCCTTTCGGGGGGATCGCGCCACGCGTTTGGGGCGAGAGAGTTCGTGGGTCTCAACGGAACGCTGTTTTCTTGGCTGTCCAAGGCATGGCACGCAGCAAAGAAACCTTGAGCGGAACCAGTGCTGGTTTCGCCAAGAAAAATGTTTTAAATATGTGTTAGGCATTTCATTTACGGAACGAACTCGAAAAAACTGGACGCGCCGGCCGGTTTGTTAGCCGGAACCAGCGCCTTTTCGGGTTCAGCCCCAGAGCTTGGGCGAAGCCGGGCAAATGACCGAGCCCTCATAGACGAGCCCTTCGGGCCGATCCCGCGCCAGCAGAAGCGGACCGTCGAGATCGACGAAGTCGGCTCGGGCCGCGATCAGCAGCGCCGGGGCCATTGCAAGCGAGGTCGCGACCATGCAGCCGACGAAAAGGCCGAATCCAAGCTTTTCGGCCATTTCCACCATAGCCAGGGCCTCGGTTAGTCCCCCGGCCTTGTCGAGCTTGACGTTGATGACGTCGTAACGCTCGCGGAGTTCGCCCAGCTCGCTGCGGTCGTGAACGCTCTCATCGGCGCAAATGGGGATGATCCGCTCGGTTCTGGCGAGCGCCGCATCGCGGCCTGCGGGAAGCGGCTGCTCGACCAAGACGACGCCCGCGGCGGCGCAGGCGGCGAGATGACGATCGAGATCGGCCGGCGTCCAGGCCTCATTGGCGTCGACTATCAGGGTTGCGTCCGGCGCTGCGGCGCGAACGGCGCTGATCCGCGCCGCATCGCCTTCGCCAGCGAGCTTGATTTTCAAGAGCGGACGTTCGCGCGCCTTGGCCGCCGCGGCCGCCATTTCGGGCGGCGCCCCGACCGAAATGGTGAACGCCGTGGTCACTGGCGTCGGGGGCGCGAGGCCCGCGAGTTCATGCGCCGGGACGCCCCGCCGCTTCGCCGCGAAATCCCATAATGCGCAATCGAGTGCGTTGCGGGCGGCGCCCGGCGCCAGAAGCGTTTGCAGGCCGGCGCGATCGACGCCCGCCTCGATCTGCGAGCGAACCGACTCGATCCGGCTCGTTACGCCTTCGATTGTTTCGCCATAGCGAGCATAGGGGACGCATTCCCCTCGGCCACGACAGCCGGCCTCCTCGATCGTTGCGACGACCACAACGGCTTCTGTCTTTGCGCCGCGGGAAATCACGAATTTTCCCGCGATCGGAAAGCGCTCGACTGCGACGCTGAGCTTTGGCATGGACCGGAGATCGAAGATTAGGCTGCGATGAACGTCAGCACTCGCACAAGGCGGTGCGTTCGGCAACGTCCGCCAACTACGTCATCAAGCCGAGAAGGCGATCCTCCGGAGACGTCAGCGCGGCCGCTAGGCCGCCCAAGCGGCCAGCGCCATCAAAATCAGCCCCGGAATGACGCGAAGGGCGAACTCCGCGCCCGGGCGACAATGCTGAAAATGAGCTTCGTGATCGTATTGGTCGAGAACGCGATCAGAATGGCGAGCGCCGTGTCGGCTGTCGAAATTTGGTTCGATCCGACCAATGCCGCGACGGAAATTGCCGCCGGATCCGCATTCACGAAGCCGGCGACGGCGGCTCCCACAATGACGCGGCTCGCGCCGAACCATTGGTTGAGGGCCTTCGCGGCGAGCAAGACTGCATTGAGCATCGCGACGAAAACGAACCCCGTCCAGAGGCTGAAAGCCTGCCCGCGCTCATCCGCTCCCGCTGGACTTTCCCGAGCGGCTCGGATCGCCAAGATAAGGCCATAAGCGGGCTGTCGCGCCCGCGCAAGTGAGAGGAATGAGAAGCCGCCCCGCAAGGCCGCAAGATTGGTTACGGCGATCAGCAAAGCCAGCTGCACGATGGTCGTCACCGAGGATAAGGCCGCGACGGCCGCCGCTGGCCAGAGAAGCTACGGAGTCCCAGCAGCCCGCGCGCCCATTGCTGATTGTCGCGATGCTGGAGATAAACCCCGATGCGAGGCCAGCGATCGGAAGGCCGAAATGGGCGCCGAGAAGGCGGACCGCGATATGGCCAAGGGCGCCGATCGCCATGACGAGGATCACGATGATCCAGATCGCATGAGGATTAAGGGCGTCAAAAGGCCCCAACTGCTCGTCCGGCAGGAGCGCCAGCGCGATCAGCGACGCGGCCGCGAAGATCAATGCGTCCTTGACTTCGTCTTCGCTCAGAACGGAGCGGACAAATCGGTGAAGCGGCGTTCGGGCCATAAGAACGCTTGTGACCGTGACCGCGACGCCAGCGGCGAGCCCTGGGCGCGCCATTGCGAGTCCGCCAAGGAGCACCGTCGCAACCAGCGCGATTTCGGTCATGAGACCGGGATCGTCCCTAAATCCGCGCAAATAGGCGAAAGCAGTCAAGGCGAAAGCACCCGCCTATGTGACCGCGAGTAAACTTTCGCCGCCAATGATGGTGCTGAGCGCACCGGTCAACGAGGAAAGCGCAAACGTGCGAATGCCAGCAGACGAAGGCGCAGGCCTTTCGCCCTTCCGGCGTTCTCGCTCCGTGCCGATCAAGAGGCCAATGCCGAGGGCGACGGCGAGATTGAGGATCGCGGGGTCGAGCGTGAACATGAGCCTTTCCCCACTGTTCCGGCGATTCGACCGGGCCTTGGTTGCCTAGATTGTCGCTCGCGCCGATCCGACGCCTCGCCTGGGAAAACGCATTCAGCCGCCCACGAGCCGCGCGAGCGCGAAGGCGGCGGCGGCAGCAAGACTGCCGACGATCGCTGTTTGCAGCGCGCTGCGCAATGGCGCAACTCCGGTCATTTGGCCCTTGACGCCGCCAAAAATGCTAAGCGCCGTCAATGTGACCGCAATTGAAATCGGAAGCGCCTGCGAAACTTCCTTTGCGAAGAAATAGGGGAGCAGAGGAATAAGGCCGCCTATGACGTAGGCGCCGCCGATCGTCAAAGCGCTTTTGACCTCGCGTCCGGCTTCCGGCTCTTCGAGGCCGAGCTCAAAGCGCATCATAAAGGTCGTCCAACGTTGCGGATCGCAGGTCAGCGCGGCGGTCACAGTCTCCGTTTGAACGGGGTCAAGGCCGAATTCGAGCAGAATCTTGCGAACCTCCCAACGTTCGGTTTCCGGAAGTTGCTTGATTTCCATTTTCTCGCGCTGCAATTCGGAGCGGTAATGCTCCAGATCCGTGCGCGCCGCGAGATAGCCTCCGAGGCCCATCGCAAGCGCGCCGGCCGCGACCTCGGCAACGCCAGCAGTTGTGATGATGTGCGGCGAGGATACAGCTCCCGAGAGGCCTGCCGCGAGTGCGAAGGGGACAGTGAGGCCATCCGCCATCCCGATCACGACGTCGCGGACGGAGGCCGATGCAAGAAAGTGCTTTTCTATATGGGGCGTTGCGGGCATGTGGAATCCATCGCTCCGTGACGGGCGCAGGCTAGCGTCAAGTTCGTTCGCGCCGGGATTTTTTCCCCGCCGAATTGGATCGAGGTTGGATTAGCTCGGGTCAGTCCTAATTCGCCATCGCTCGATCGCTGCGCCGGCCGGAAGACATGCTTAAGGCTAACTTCGAATGTGCTCCAAGCGCCGTTCAGGGTCCCCAATTCGGCAAGATATGCCGCCGAAGAATGAAGCGATTGTGGCCGTTGCGTGAAGGCCAAGAGTCAATTTATCGAAGCCGTTTTCTCCGCGCTTCTCATTGCGGCGGCGGCGTAATGCCGAGGATCGCGGCGACGCCGAGCACCAATAGGCCGAGCAAAAGCTCGAAAGCCACGCTCGTGCGGAGCTTGACGATGAGCGACATTCCTTTCAGCGAGGCCCTGCGCAGGCGCGGCATGGCGACAAAGCGATTGAACCAGGCCAAGACCAGCATCACGGCCACAAGGCCAATCTTTGCGAATAAGACATTTCCATAGTCGGTGTAAAAAAGCTTGCCGAACGAGCCGGCGACGCGGAAGGCGGCGTTGGCTGCTCCGCTCAGGACGATGAATGCAACCGCCGTCATCGCCATCAGCGAGTAGCGCGACAATATGTCGAGGGTCCAATCCCGCGCCTCATGCGGGTTGAAGCGCCGCTGCTCGACAAGCGCGAAAAGAAGCGGCGGGAGGCCGCCGACCCAGGCGGCTGTCGCGAGCACGTGGACGCAGTAGGAGACGATCATGACGGCGCCATAGAGGCCGGCGCCGCCTTCCGCTGCATGGCCGAGCCAGGCCTGGGTGATCAAGAGAAAAGCGCCGATGTGCAGCAGCGTCGATAGCCAGACGCGGCCATGCCAGGGCAGGGCCGCGATCGCGACGGCCGCCGCGACCAAGGCCAGACGCACCATCGCCACCGGGCCAAACTCCGTTTCGAAAAAGAAAAGGCGCAGGGTTTCGGGATCGACGACATTGCTAAAGCCGCCCGTCATGTTGGCGAGAACGCCGGCGAGCCAGGCGACGCCGGTGATCGCCGCCACTGGAGCCGCGACGCGCAAGAGGATGGTCGTCGCGCGAAGGGCCCGGGGCAAGCCGCCGGGACCTGACGACAATCGCTCGTGTCCCATATAGAACCAAAAGAACGAGGACCCGAACAGCACGAAGACGGACGCGAAATGGATCCAGCGCGCGATGACGAGGACGTCGAAGATGGTGAGGATTCCGCCGACCTCGTGATGGTGCATCCCTTCCATCTGAATGTCGTCAATCTGCGCGTCTTCCGCCGCATGGGCGGCGGCGATGAGGATTTGGAATATCGTCATTGTTCCTCCTCGCGCTCGTTCAGCGCCGATGGGTCATGAACGAGACGACGTTGGAATATTGCGGCGGGCTGTCACCCTCGTCGTCGCGCCGCGATCTCGCGGCCAGTAATTGTTCGCGGCGATGTAATTGCGCCCTCGAGGCGCCGCCGCCGCAGCGGAAACGGTTCGAGGGCGGTCGTTCAGCCTATGGCTCGCAAGTTGCGCAGACGTAGGAGCCGGTTCGACCAAGATCGAGCCAGCCTTCAAGCTCAGGGCGCAACCGTAAAATGATACGTGCCCGAGGTGGGATGGGTGTCGATCGAAACCACATGCCAGCTCACCACATAAGCGCCAGGTTTCAGCGCATGGCCGAGCCGCACGCTGAGCACGTTTGGGGCGGCGAGCACCGGCTTTCCCGCCGGAACTTGCCCGCCGGCGGCGGCGGAGATTTGCACGCCGGAGAAGGCTAGGACGAGGTTCTGAGTGAAGCTCAGCCGGAGTTCGCTCGGCGAACCGCTTACGGTAGCGCCCACTCCCGGGGAGGCTGTATCCAGAAACGCATGGGCGAAAGCGGCTGTCGCGGCGATGACGCAGGCGAAAGCCGCCGCTGCAAGAAGTTTCAGAGATTGTCGCATGGCGCCCTCGCTCTTAAGATCTGCCTGGACGCGCCTGGGGCGGGCCAAAGAGCGGCCTGCCAATCGTGTCCGGTGCGATGTCGTCGAGGAAGAAATCCAGGACGGCCGCCGCGCCGATATGTTTGCCGCTGGCTTGATTGATCGGCAACTGGGCCATGACGCCGAGCTGGAAATAGGTGCCGATATAATAAAGGGACGGGCCGACTACCCCCGTCGTAGTATGGGTCCACTGCCCAGAGACCGACGGGCCAATGTTGGAGACTGGCGACGTGAAAATCCCTTCAAAAGCCGGAATGAGACGCCTGAAAACCTCCGGGAGCTCGTGAACATAGGAGTTCATGTAGAGCAGGCTGTATTGGAGAGTCGCGCCATAGGTCAGGCGCGTGGGCGTCTGGGTCAGAGCGATATAATTGATGCCGCTGGTCGGATCTTGTTGCAGCGTCACGTCGATTGGATGTGTTGGCAAGTTATAGTCTATCTCGCCGGTGATCGCGAAAGGACGCGCCCAATCGACCCCAACATCGCCAAAGCCCTTGCCGACATAAAGTTTCGGCGTGATGGTCGAGTACTGGTCGGGGGGCGAAGCTAGAGATGAATAGGTGGGCGAGGCGCCGGTGTGGCCCCATTCGACATTGACCGCGCCGGCAATGATGAATTCATGCTCGGGGTTTTGATAGAAAACATATTTGACCTGCGTTTCGATATTCCCCCACCCGTTGGAGTTAGGGTTCGACTGATGCGTAAATCCTGATCCGATCGAAACGCCCAAATCCGCCGTGATCGTTTTCGCATATTCCCACGCGAAGGTGTATGTAAGCGCCCCTAGCGTGCCGTCGTAATTGGCCGAAGCTGCATAGACGAAGGCCGGCAGCGCCAGTTCGTCATTGACGCCGGGGTCGTCGATGCTGAGCGTCGCCGGAAAAACTCGGTCGCCCACGATCGTGTGGGAGAGCGCCGGGCTGACGCCGGCTAGAGCGGCGGCAGCGATGAACGCGCCCGTATAGGCTACGGAAGTCTTATGAGACATGATGAATCCTCGATCTGAACGTGAGAGATAGCCCGCGTCCGCGCCGCCGCTATTGCGGCCGCCGAAGCGCTGGGCGTTTGCTCGTCAGATGAGGATGGGCGGCCCGCGCGGTCGTCCGACAAAATTGGCGGGCTGATGAATTGAATCGAAGAATTCGAAGGTTGCGACCGTTTCAGACAGAAGCGGAGCGTAGTCCGCCTGAGCTGCGTCTGGCGGCGGAAGAGCAACTGCCGCGGCGTCGAAGAGGTGGCAGCAGGGGCAGGAGCAATCATCGAGCGGGCAGCACGGCGCCTGACCTTGGCCGTCATTTACTCCGCCGGCCTTTGCGCCATGATGGGGACACGGAACGGCCGATTTTGCCGCAGCGGAGTTGGACGCTGCATCATCGGCTACCGTTTGTACGGCCAAAGAAGCCGAAAGAAGCGGCGCTTGCCTATGAGCGGTCGGAGCGAAAAGCTGGGCGAGAAAAACCAATGCGACCAGGAGCCGGTGAGCCGGGATCCGCCAGCCTCTGAAAGGCTGCCGCCGCGCAAGCAAACCAGACCATCGAGGGCAATGTACGCCGCCCGCTTGCACTCCCGATCCCCCCGTTCTGTTAACGCTTACCTGCTAACCCGTCGTTTACGATCTAAGGGTGGGAGTTTTACCGGCTGCAAGTCAAGCGGGTTTCCGACAAATTCACGGGCAAGCTTATGTTAGACAAAGCCCGTGACATTGAGGCCACAGTAGAAAAGCGCTATAGATTTCACGAACTGGGTATTTCGCGGCATTAGAGCTAGTCGTGGCTAAGAACTCGCCCCGACTTTGTCGCAAGTGTGGCGTAAAAAAATTCGTCATGGGGATAAGGGCGGTCTAAAAGGACGCGATTGATTTTACGCTTCGGGTATTTCGGGACGTTAACACGTAGACGTGATTAAGAGTTCGCCACGACTTCGCCGCAAGTGGGACGTAAAAAAATCCGTCGCGTGCGTAAGGGCGATCCAAGAAGGCCAAGGGGGCTATGAAGGATGGATGTGTTGGACGGTCCAACATTTTCGAGCCAGCGATCTGGCGACGCCGTTCGGCTTAGTCTCGCCGGGCACTGGACCCTCGATGCGTCAGCCTCGATCGAGGCCGGCGCTAAAGCCCTGCTAAGCGAGGGCGGGGCGGCGCGAAGAGCCATTCTTGATCTCGGGGCCGTGGCGCGGCTCGATACGGCCGGGGCTTGGCTGATCGACAAAACCCGCCAGGAGCTTGGCGCCAAGGGCGTCGAGGCCAAGCTCGAATCGATCCGGCCCGAATTTGGAATTCTCCTCGAGGAGGCCCGTTACCGCGCGTTTGACGCCCCGTCGGCGCGGCGCAGCTCCTATGTGATCAATCTCTTCGCCGATGTCGGCGAAAGCGTCGCCAATGCGGGCCGCGATCTATTGAACGCCGTCGACTGTCTCGGCGAATTTGTAGCCACGCTTGGCAAGAGCCTGGCTCAGCCTAAGCGTTTTCGCGCCGCCTCGCTGTTCTCCCACATGGAAGCCATCGCGCTTCGCGGCGTCCCAATCATCGTACTTATCAATTTTCTGGTCGGCGCCATCGTCGCGCAACAGGGCCTTTTTCAATTGCGGCGTTTCGGCGCCACGATCCTCGTGGTCGATCTCGTCGGCATTCTGATCCTGCGCGAACTCGGCGTTATATTGACCGCGATCATGACCGCCGGGCGCTCCGGCTCGGCGATCACCGCCGAGCTCGGCTCAATGAAGATGCGCGAGGAAATCGACGCTCTGAAGGTGATGGGCATGCAGCCGATGGACGTTCTGATCGCGCCGAGGATTCTCGCGCTCGTGATCAGCGTTCCCCTATTGACCTTTATTGGCGACATGTCGGCGATCTTCGGCGGCATTATCGTGAGCTGGGTTTATGGCGGCATCAGCCCGCGAAGCTTCATAGCGCTGCTGCCGGAGGCGATCGGCCTTCACACATTTCTCAGCGGCATGATCAAAGCGCCTTTCATGGGGTTCGTCATTGGCCTCATAGCTTCGGTTGAAGGATTGGCGGTCGAGGGCTCGGCCGAATCGCTTGGCCGGCGGGTCACGGCCTCTGTCGTCAAATCCATCTTCATGGTGATCGTCGTGGATGGGATTTTCGCAATGTTCTTCGCCGGAATTCGATTTTGAAGAACGAGCAAGAGACTCTTGATATCGCCTTGGCCCAAAAGCCCAGTCCGCTGGCGAGGCCCGCTCTTTTGCGGCCTGCGGCGGAGATCGTGATCCGCGTGCGGGATCTCGTCGTGGGCTTCAGCGGCGATCTCGTCATGCGCGGCCTCGATCTCGACGTTTACAGGGGCGAAGTTCTGGGATTCGTCGGCGGTTCGGGCACTGGCAAATCGGTCCTGACCAGAACAATTCTCGGGCTTATCCGCAAGGAGAGCGGGCGAATCGAAATCTTTGGCTCCGACATCGATAAGCTGTCGGCGCGCGAACATGACAGCGTCGAGCGGCGCATTGGCGTGATGTTTCAGCAAGGCGCCTTGTTTTCCGGCCTGACCGTCAAGCAAAACGTCCAGGTGCCGATGCGCGAACATTTGCGCTTGTCGCCGCGGCTCGCGGATGAGCTCGCCATGCTCAAGATCAAGCTCGTCGGCCTCGATCTCGACGCGGCGGACAAATATCCTTCCGAATTGTCCGGCGGGATGATCAAGCGCGCGGCTTTGGCGCGGGCTTTGGCGCTCGATCCCGAACTCCTCTTTCTTGACGAACCGACATCGGGGCTTGATCCGATCGGCGCGGCGGAGTTTGATGAATTGATCGCCACGCTCCAGAAGACGCTCGGCTTGACTGTCTTCATGGTGACGCATGACCTCGACAGCCTTTATTCGATTTGCGATCGAATCGCTGCTCTGGCCGAAGGAAAAGTGATCGCCGCGGGTCCGATCGAGGCGATGCTCGCCGCGGAGCATCCGTGGCTGCGCGCTTATTTCCACGGCAAACGGGCGCGGCAATTTGATCCTTCAGTCGCCGAACGTGGGGGCGGCGTCTTGGCGAGCAATGGGCTCGCCGGTTTGCTTGGCGAGTAATGAACGCCGATAGCTAAGGCAACGGCAGACAGGACACTTCGAGACATGGAAACTCGCGCCAATTATGCCCTGATCGGCATTTTCACCTTGGCGGTTATCGCCTCGGCCTTCGGCTTCGTCTTTTGGTTTGCCGGCGGCGACACGACGAACGGCCGCCGGACCTACAAAGTCGTCTTCGCCGGGTCGGTGTCCGGTCTGTTGCGAGGCGCCCCGGTGCTCTTTAACGGCGTGCGGGTGGGCGACGTGACGAAAATCGATCTTGCGCCGCAAGACCCAGGGCACGTCTCTGCGCTGGTCGATGTCGACGCGCGCGTGCCGGTTCGCGCCGATACGAAGGCGCGTCTCGAATCGACCGGCTTGACGGGGGTCGCGTCAGTCGCGCTCATCGGGGGGGCCGAGCAGTCCCCGCCGCTCCCCGCCGGCCCGGGCGGCGGTCCAGGCGTGATTGTCGCCGAGGATCAAGCGGGCTTTCAGCAGCTTCTCGAATCTGCGCGACGAATCTCCGTCCAAACTTCCGATTTGCTCGATAAGACCAATCGGCTCATGGACGATAGCGCCTCCGCCATCGCGACGTCGGTGAAGAATGTCGAAAAATTCTCCGACGCGCTCGCCTCCAACGCCGACGGGATCAAGGATTTTATGGGCGCGATGGCCGATGTCGGAAAGACGATCAAGCCGCTAACGGGCAAGCTTGAGACCCTCGCGACCGATGTCGATGCCGTCGTGAAGGCGATCAATCCCAATGACGTCAAGACAATCGTCTCCGATGTCGCTTCGATGTCGGCGAAGCTCAATGCGGCGGCGGACAAGGTCGATACCGTCTTGACGAATCTCAACGGATTTCTCGCGACCGGCGACTCGAAAGGCGCTTTCGGGGAGATCGCCGCCGCTGCGAAATCGATCAGAAAGGTCGCGGATGATTTCGATGGCCGGTTGAAAGAGATCGCCGCCAACGTCAATCGCTTTACCGGAACCGGATTGCGCCAATATGAGGCGTTGGCGGTCGATGGCCGCAAGACGCTCGAGGAGATCAACCAGGCGATCCGCTCGATCGAGAGCAACCCGCAACAATTTATCTTCGGCAAGAAGACGCAAATTCCGGAATACACCGGCAGTCGTTAACCATTTGAGCTAATTTGCGCGCGGCGTCTGGCGCGCCTCGTGGGTGCTTGCCTTCGCGATGTCATCGGATGTTGAAGGGAGCGACCGCGGAGGGTCCGTCCAAGCGGCCGTCGAAATCTCCGCCCGGATCATTGGATCAACCGGGCGGATCCTGGCCGGACAAATCTTTTCGGCGAGCGCCTCGGCTTCCAGCGACGATGGCGCGACGGTCGCCGCCGCGCTCAAAATGTCGCGCTGGCGAATGTCATGCGCCAGATTGTCATCTGGGCGGCGCCGAAGGTTTGAGTTGCGCTCTTCAGATCTAGTTTTCTTTCACACTACGTCGTCAGGGGCCAGTACGCAGACGGTCTCACGCTCGGTCTCGACTTGCATGGTCACATGGCCGATCTGATAGCGCTCATGTAGCGTGGCCGACGCCTGCATGAGGAAAGCGTCGCCCGGATGCCCCTCCGGCATGACCAGATGGACGGTGAGTGCAGTTTCGCTCGTGCTCATCGCCCAGATATGCAAATCGTGGAGATCGGCGACGCCGGGGAGGGCGGCGAGAAACTGGCGCACGTCGGCGCTGCTGATCCCGACGGGAACGCCAGCGAGCGACATCGCCACGCTCTCTCGCAAAAGACCCCATGTCCCGGCGATGATGATCCCGCCGATGATGAGGCTCAGAGCGGGGTCGATCCAATGCTGGTCCGTCAGGGCTATGGCGAGGCCGGCGAGGACAACGCCGGCCGAGATGGCGGCGTCCGCCGCCATGTGCAGGAAGGCGCCCCGGACATTGAGGTCGTGCTTGCGCCCCGATGCAAAGAGCGCAGCCGTGAGGCCATTGAGGATCATGCCGATGCCGGCCACCGCCATCATGGCGCCGCCTGCGACCGGTTCGGGACGAAAGAAACGTTCGATCGCCGCATAGCTGAGGCCGCCCGTGACAATGAGCAGGAACATGGCGTTGAACAGGGCCGCCAGGATCGAGGTCGCTCGCAGCCCATAGGTGAAGCGCGGCGAAGGCGCTCGTCTCGCCGCGATCACCGCGGCGAAAGCGACGCCGAGCCCGAGCACATCCGAGAGATTATGTCCGGCGTCGGCGATCAGGGCGACCGAATGTCCGATAAACCCATAAACCGCTTCGAGGATCACCACGATCAGGTTGAGCGCCATCCCGACCCCGAAACGCATCCCGAAGTTCGTCGGGCCATGCTCATGCGAATGACCGCCGCCATGGGCATGACCATGCAGGTGGGAGTTGTTCATCGCGCCGCCGCCAGTATCGAATCGAGCGAAACCAAGGATCTTATGCGTTCTATATCATTTCATTAGTCTGAGCGGACCGCCTTTTGCTGGTTCATGAATTTGGGCTATGGGCTCGCTCGCATGGCCGCGAGATCGTGTAGAACCGCGCGGGCGTCGCGCTCGAAAAGCATTGTCAAACGAAGCTCGGGCTAGGGTCTGCGACGGAAAACCCGACAAAGCATGGAGCGTCCCCAAATTCACGCGTTCGCGACGACGCGCGCATCAGATGGCGAAGGAAACGATCATTGACCTCAGGCTCCCTATTGACCCGCGCGATCTTCACCGAAGGGTCCACCATGCGGCATGTGCTCGTCATGACCGGGACGGCCTCGGTCGGACTCATGTCGATTTTTCTCGTTGATCTCTTGTCGCTCATTTACGTGTCCCGTCTTGGCGATCCGAATCTGACCGCCGCAGTCGGCTATGCGACTCAGGTTCTGTTCTTTTCGGTCTCGATCAATATTGGGCTCTCGATCGCGATCGGCGCCTTGGTCGCGCGCGCGATTGGCGCCGGCGATTGGCCCGGCGCGCAGCGGCTGGCCGCGTCCGGTCTCGTGCATGTCATCATTGTCGCGGGCTTCGTCAGCTGCGCCGCTTTTCCCCTTCGACGCGAGATTCTGATTCTCTTCGGCGCCCGCGGCGCAGCCCTTGACGTCGGCTCGACCTTTCTCGCGATTACGCTTCCGGCCACGATTTTTCTCGGCCTCGGCATGTCGCTCGCGAGCCTCCTGCGCGCGGTCGGCGATGCGCGAGGGGCCATGTTCGTGACGCTGTCTGGAGCCATTGTCACCGCCTGTCTCGATCCAATCTTCATTTTCGGCTTCGGATTAGGCGTCGACGGCGCGGCGATCGTCACCCTCATCTCGCGTTTCGTCCTCCTCGCCGTCGGCCTTCATGGCGCGGTGCGGAAACATGGGCTCGTTGGGCGTCCTCAACGCGAAGCCGTCATCTACGATTTGCCGGCAATGATGACGATCGCGGTTCCCGCCATATTGACCAATCTGGCGGCGCCGGTGGCCAATGCCTATTCGATGCGGATCTTTTCGCATTTTGGCGAAGCCGTCGTCGCGGCATTCGCCATCAACGACCGGGTTACGCCATTCGCCTTCGGGGTTCTGTTCGCCCTCTCCGGATCGGTCGGTCCAATCATGGCGCAAAATCTCGGCGCACGGCTCGTCCGGCGGGTCCGCCAGACACTCACCAATAGCTTTGTGTTCTCGGTGATCTATGTCGTGATCGTGTCAGCGCTTCTGCGCGCGTCGGCGCCGATCGTCATCTACATCTTCAACGCGCGCGGCGAGACAGCCGATCTCGTGCGGTTTTTTTGCGCCTACGCCGGCCCGCTTTGGCTTTTCCTCGGCGGGATTTTCGTCGCCAACGCCGCTTTCAACAATTTGGGGTTTCCGCTTCTTTCGACCTTGTTCAATTGGGGCCGCGCGACGCTCGGCGTTATCCCCTTCGTGACGATCGGCGCCGCCCGCTTTGGGCCCGAAGGCGGCTTTATCGGCTTGATCGCCGGCTCGGCCATGTTTGGAATAGGGGCCGTGGCCGCGGCCTATTTCGTCACGGCCAAGCTCGCAAAACGTCCCAAGGGCGCGTAGCATCATGCGCCCTCCCGCCTAAAAAGCTTCTCTCAATCCGCTTGTCGCGGGAAGGCAGGGAGGGAACGCAATGTCCAATCTTTACGCGATCTTGCAAGATGCCCAAGGCGGCCAGGCGCTCGATAATCTGGCGAAGCAATTCAATATCTCAAAAGAAGAAGCGGACGCCGCGGTCAGGGCGCTGTTGCCGGCGCTATCGACCGGTTTCCTGAATAAGGCGTCCGAACCGGGGGCCCTTGGTTCGATCATTGGCGCGCTGGGCGAGGGCCAACATCTGGCGGCCTTCGCCGATCCGGCGGCTGCGCAGTCGCAAGCGACGGCGCAGAAGGGCGACGAGGTCCTGGTTCATTTGTTCGGTTCGAGCCAAGTCGACGAGCAAATCATCCAGCGCGCTTCGGCCGCAACCGGACTCAAGCCCGAGCTTCTCGCGCAAATGCTGCCGGTCCTCGCTTCGGTGATCGTCGGCGGCGTCACGAAATCGCTGCAAGGTCAGGGCTTTGGCGGGATTTTCACGCAGCTCGTCAATGCCGCCCGACATGGCGGCCTCAGCTCAATTCTCGGCTCATTGACGGAGGAGGCCCAGGCTTCGCCAAGCCCGCAATCGCGGCCGGGCGCCGCGCCTTCGGCGTCGCCGGCCGGGGGGTTCGGCGGCATTCTCGCAACCTTCATCGGAAGTCTCCTAGGCCGCTTGGGAGCTCCGCCCTCTGCGTCGGCGCCCGCTCCCCAGGCGCCGGGTCTCGACGCGCGCGCGATCCAGGCGGCGCTCGAAGCGTTGTCCAAAGTATTCCAACCGGGAACGCCGCCGCAATCAAGTCGAGGATTTAATGCAGGCGAAATCGTACCGCAGGAAACCGAATCGCTTGGAGCTGAGCCGGAAGAAACTGGACAGTTGGAAATCCAGTCTAAACCGCAAGAGCCAGCGCCGTTGGCCGAAATAAAAAACGAAATCGGTGAAATTCTTGATGGCAAACGCCATTGAACATGCACCGGGTCAGCTATAGTCGAAAATGTTTCGGCGCCCGATTGGCGCCTAAGCGATGAGCAAGATCGAGCATTAAGGTGCTCCGACGCAAGAAGGGGCTCGCGCGGCCGTCTTGCCCAGGGATCGACGCGCCGACTTTCAACGGGAGTCGGCGCGGGCGCCCCTTCGGCGGCGGAGGCCGGCGGCCGCCCGCATTGCGCGTTGCCGCGCACCCGCCTATGTAGCTTGGCGGCGCATGGACGATGACCTTCTCTCAAGCGCTGGGAGGCCCAAGCCGGATCTCTTAAGCCCGACCAAAGACGGTCGGCGCTTAGGGCGCTCGGCCAAGCTCGTTGCGACTCGGCGGACCCCGCCGAGATCGGATCTTGCATTCCGATCGCGGCGGGCCTGCTTGGGCTTGATGATGATTGCGCAGACGAAAGTTTGGAAATGGCTCGCGACGTTTCGGATTCCACGCCTATTGCGTCGCGCGATGAACTTGTCGCCTGGATCGAAGCGGGATCGAAGCCGGCGGAAGAATTCCGGATCGGCACCGAGCATGAAAAGATTCCGTTCCATCGCGCCGATCATTCCCCCGTCGCCTACCAAGGGGGCCGCGAGGGCGCCAAGGGCGGGATACGCGGCTTGCTTGAGGGAATGCAGGCGGCCCTCGGTTGGGCGCCGATCAACGACGGCGCCAATATCATCGGGCTTTACGACGAAAAGGGCGGCGGCGCGATTTCTCTGGAGCCCGGCGGCCAATTCGAGCTCTCCGGCGCGCCATTCGCCACGATTCATGCAACTAAGGATGAGCTCGACGGTCATTTTTCGGCGCTCGAAACTGTCGCGGCGCCATTCGGGATAGGTTTTTTGTCCCTCGGCATGAGCCCCAAATGGCGGCTCGGCGAAATACCGATGATGCCGAAACAGCGCTACGCGATAATGGCGAATTATATGCCGAAGGTCGGCGGGCGCGGCCTCGACATGATGTTTCGCACATCGACCGTGCAGGCCAATTTCGACTTTTCAAGCGAGTCCGACATGGTGAAGAAGTTTCGCGTGTCGCTCGCCCTGCAGCCGCTTGCGACCGCGCTATTCGCCAATTCGCCTTTCACCGACGGCAAGCTCAATGGATTTCTTTCGGCGCGTTCGGAGGTCTGGCGCGACACCGATCCCGCGCGCACGGGCATGCTGCCCTTCGTCTTCGAAGACGGGATGGGCTTCGAACGTTATGTTGATTACGCCATTGACGTGCCACTCTATTTCGTCAAGCGCGGCGAAACCTATCACGATGTGGCGGGCGCGAGCTTTCGCGACCTGCTCGACGGCAAGCTCGCGAAATTTTCGGGCGAGCGCGCAATCCTATCCGATTGGGCCAACCATCTTTCGACGATTTTTCCGGAAGTGCGGTTGAAACGCTATCTCGAGATGCGCGGCGCCGACGCCGGGCCGCTGCCATTGCTTACTGCGCTTCCGGCCCTCTTCGCAGGGCTTTTCTATGAGCCCTCTTCGCTTGACGCCGCTTGGGACTTGGTCAAGCCATGGAGCGCCGAGGCGCGCGAAAAATTGCGCGCCGATGTGCCCTGCCTCGGTCTCGAGGCGATTGTTTCCGGGCGGCGGCTGCGCGAGATTGCGGGCGAGGTTTTGAACATCGCCCGCGCGGGCCTGGCCAAGCGCAACCGGCGCGACGCCAAGGGCCGCGATGAAACCTATTTTCTGGATCCCCTCGATAGGATCGTCGCTGGACGGACAGAAGCGGAACGCCTCATCGAAAACTATAAAACCGTATGGGGCGGAAGCGTCGAACCAGCTTTCGAAGAATGCGTTTACTGAGGTCTTCGTCGGCGCAGCGGAGGGGGCCACGAAATGAAAGTTTTGGGCGGAGCCTTGGTCGTGAGCGCGATCGTCGCAAGCCTGTCTTGCGGGGTCGGCATGGCCGGTGATCTTTCTGCTTTGCGGCAATGGACCGGCAAATATCCTTTCGATGAAATCGTCGCGGGGAAATCCCTCTGGGATCAGCCGGGCGTACTGGCGGCCATGCGCGCCGCCATGGGCGAAAAATTCTTCGCGCTCTCGCTCAAGAAAATGCATGGCCCGGAAGGTCCGGTCGCCGATAATGGCAGAGGCGTCCTCGTCGCTTGGTCGTGCAAGGCGCATGACTGTGGCGACAACCAGATGAGCGTCTTTTTCGATCTTGCCGCCGGGACCGCGCAAGTGTGCTGGCGCGCCGCCGATGAATCCGGCAAAGCGCAAGATCATTGGCTGGCGAATGGCAAGGCGCGTCCGCTCGCAAGCAACGCCTGCGTATCTGAAGGCGAGGACCCTTTCGCGCTTCTGACGAAATTCGGCGGCGTGGATTGAACGTTCGTTGCAAACTCATGCTCTGATCAAGACGAATGCGCTTCGAGCCATGAGAGCGAAGCGTCTTGCGAAGGATTCAACATGGCTGAAGCAACGAAAATCGAGCGCCGCACCGTCGAGCTTTCCGCCTATCCCGATTTGATCGTCATTCATCTCGGAATGAAAGTTCACTCGCTCAGAGGTCTTTGGACCCTTCTTAGATTGGGCCCGCAAATAAAGACCGCTGTTGAGGCGCGTCCCGACGGGCTTCTCGCCCATGAGAACATGATCTTTTCGCTATTTCCGATTCATCTCGGGATACGCCAATATTGGCGCGATTTCGGCGCGCTGGAGCGCTGGACGCTGGCGCAGTCTCATCGCAAATGGTGGCTCGATTTCCTGCGCGATCCGTGCGGGACGAGCTTCTGGCACGAGGTTTACAGCAAAAAGGGCGGCTTCGAGGCGATCTACCTCGGCGACATCCCGCCGTTTGGATTCAGCGCCTTCGCTCCGCTCATTGCTGCGAAGGGGCCTATGTTCTCGGCGAAGTCGAGGCTTTATCCACAAGCCGGCGACGCGGCTTCGTAAAGCCGGTATCCGAGCTGTCCGTTGGCCGCGCCTTGAGAGTGCAGAAAAAAACGGCTCGCCGGCTCAACGGAAAGGATCAATCGATCCGGTTGCATCGCCATTGCGCAACCGCAGATGCTCGCGCGTCATGGAGATTTCTCCGCGCGCGGGACGCGCCTGGACGACGCCGTCCTCATCGTCGCCGGCATTGACGCGCACGGCCGCTGGGGCCGCGCCGCCAGCGGCCCAGCCGTTGTCGGGAGCGCTCGCCATGCGGGAGCCAATCTCCAACCGGACATGGCCCCCGACCCACACGCAGGTGTCGGTCCCGTCGACCGCCGTGAAGCCGGGCCCAAAGGCGGCGCATTGCGCATCAGCATGTGAAAGCGCTGCATTGCCGGATGAAAGATCGTTTGCTTCCACGCGTTCGCCGATGCCGATGACAGCCGCGGCGCTGGAACAGACGAATAGAAAAACTTTGCGCAATATCATGGAGAGCCTAAACGATTCGCTTCCTAATTGGACGCTATCTAAGAGACCCTACAATGGGGCGATTTAATGATCCCTTAAGTCATCCTCGCGCCAATCGCCGAGTTCGGCTTGAACCAACGTCAGAGCTGCGACCGCCGCCGTGTCCGCGCGCAAAATGCGCGGGCCGAGCGACAGCCGCACGACCTGGGACATGGACAGCAACATATCGCGTTCTTGGCTGTCGAAACCGCCTTCCGGGCCAATCAAGACCGCAAGCGGGCGGGCCTCGTGGGCTTCAGCTAGCGGGCGCAGCGCGTCGATCGGGTTTCGCACCGGCGCGTCTTCATCGCAAAAGACGAGAATGCGATCTTTTTCCCAATCGCCGAGCAGGACGTCGAGCCGCGCCGCAGGCGCGATCTCCGGTATCGCGAGAATGCCGCATTGTTCGGCCGCCTCGATCGCATTCGCTCGCATTCGCGTGAAATTGATCCGCTCCGCCTGGGTGCGGCGGGTCAGCGCCGGACGAAGCAGGCCCGCCCCCATTTCGACAGCTTTCTGGATCACATAATCTTGCCGCGCATGTTTGAGCGGCGCGAACAGATAGTGCAGATCAAAGCGAGGGTGCTGCGGCCGAACCATTTCCTTTGCGATGAGCGCGACGGACTTGCGGCCAGCCGCGGCGACTGACGCGCGCCATTCTCCATCGCGGCCGTTGAATGTCAGAATTTCGGCGCCGTCGGGCAGACGCAGGACGTTGCGAATATAGTTCGCCTGTCCGCTATCGAGTTCGATGCGCGCCTCTTGCGCTAGCGAGCCTTCGACAAAGAGGCGATGAGTCGTGAAATCATAACGCGACATTGGAATACCAGATTCGATCGACCTGCGAGAGATGCGGCCCGGATAGACCGGATATGTTGGTTGTCACAGCGCAGAATCTTGCGAGGCGCGGAAATAATTGAGACGCGCAATTCATTGCAGCTTGTCGGCTCGGCAACTTGTCGGCTCGAAATGTTGCGCTTGAAACGAGCGTCTTCGCTATGCGCCATTGAACGATAATTCAAGTTGATGGATGTTGCGGTCCAATCGGAATTTCCCGCTGACGATTCGCCGACGGCGCAAGCTCGGGGAGGTCGATCAAACGATGACGAATGCGTATGGGATCCTCTCACGCGGCGTCGCGCTCGCCGTGGCCTTGACGCCTTTAACTCCGGCCGTCGCCGAGAGCCAGATGGAATTGAACGAGGCCGCCGGGAACGACTTCACGAAATTCGACAAAAAGCTGAACGAAGTTTATCGTGAGTTAATGGCGAAAATTTCTCCGGAGGGACAGGCCGGTCTCCGCGATGTTGAGAAGCTGTGGATCCTGTTCCGCGATCAGGAATGCGCTTTTGAAACCCTCGGAACGGCGGAGGGGTCCATCCACCCGATGGTCCTGCTCATCTGCAAAACGCGCCTCACCGATCAACGGATCAAGGATCTTGAAGATCAATTGAACTGCCAAGAAGGCGACCTCTCCTGCGGCGGCCAATGAGTTTCGTAAAATTGGCGTAGGGCCGGCCCGTATTCTCACGGGCTTGCGACTGCAAGTCTGGCGGCGCTCAAGGCAGTGGGGGGAGAGGTCGATGGGTTCCGCCTTATGCTCGACGCAATAGGATGGATAAAGGCGTTCTCTCGCTGAATGGCGATGCGCCGCCGGCGCCGCAAGGGCCTTGACCTTGCCTCGATGCGCGCATCTTTGCTATGAAAACCAGGATAGGGCGTTGAAAAGCTAGCGAGAGGCTCGGATCATGATGGCGCATAAGCTCATGCAGGCCGCGCGTAAAGCCGCAGTTCTTGTTGCAGTCGGGACCGCTTATATGGTCTGCGGCACGGCATATGCCGGAGACTGCAACGACGACATCGGCAATCTTACCAAAAAGCGTCAGGCGGTCATCGACCAGCTCAATCATTTGGCGAAAGGGGCCAAGAATCAGCTCGACCCGATCGCCGCATGCCCGAAATTGCGCGCGCTCGTAGCGGCCGAGCACGATCTCGTCGCTTATTTGACCAAGAACAAGGATTGGTGCGCAGTTCCGGACGAGGCGTTGCAAAACATATCGGCCAGCAGCGAAAAGTCGAGCGGAGTCGCCAACCAAGCTTGCAAGGTCGCGGAGCAAATGAAGAAAGCGCAACAGCAGCAAGCGACCGGCGGCCTCAACGCGCCGCAAGGGCAGAAACTCCCGACCGGGCCTTTGTGATTGTGATTGCCGCGCGCATCTCGGCAATGGTTGTCGTCTCGTTGAGCGGCGTTCGCCCCTTTGATTTGCAGAGAAGCAGACGCCAGCCTGCGTGAACAAGATGCGCCAAAACAAAGACCTCGAGGGGCTTTTCGATCGAAGCCTATCGGATAGCGCCCAAGCGCTCCCCGATTCTGTCGCTGGCCAGTTCGTCTTTCGCATCGCGCCGAAGTCCTGGCGGCCCTTCCTTCAGCTTGCGCGGATCGACCGCCCGATCGGCTGGTGGCTTTTGACTTTGCCCTGCTGGTGGTCGAGCGCGCTCGCCAGCGTCAGCCAGGGCCAGCCGCTGCATGGCGGCGATTTCCTCCTTTTTCTGGTCGGCGCCATCGCCATGCGCGGCGCGGGCTCCACCTATAATGATCTTGTGGATCGTGAGATCGACGCCAAGGTTGAGCGGACCCGGCAGCGGCCGCTGCCGTCCGGCCGGGTCAGCGTCAAAGCCGCTCAAATATTCCTCGCGGCGCAATGTCTCGTCGGCCTCGCGGTGCTTTTGAGTTTCAACGGCTTCACGATAAAGCTCGGGTTTTCCTCGCTTTTCTTCGTAGCTATCTATCCATTCATGAAGCGGATCACATCCTGGCCGCAGGTCGTCCTCGGGGCGGCTTTCGCGTGGGGCGGATTGATGGGATGGGCCGCTGCGTTCGGGTCCCTGGCGCTTGCGCCCGCCTTCCTCTATTTCGGGGCGATTTTCTGGACCATTGGCTATGATACGATCTATGCGCTGCAAGACATCGAGGACGACTTGCTCGCAGGCATCGGGTCGACCGCCCGCTTATTCGGCAGCCGCGTCCAGGCCGGCGTCGCATCGCTTTATGCTCTAGCGGTCATTTGCGTCGAGGCGGGTTTTCTATCCGTCGGCGCGGGCTGGCCGGCGCAAATGGGACTCGCCGGATTTGCCCTGCACCTCGCATGGCAGGTGAAATCGGTAGATCCGGACGATCGCGCTGGGGCGTTGGGGCTGTTTCGTTCGAATCGGGACGCGGGGCTTATTCTCCTCGGCGGCCTCTGCGGTGATATTTTCCGGCTTGCGATCCAATGATCTGCTGAAGCCGACCCCGATAGAGTTGTGGATGCCGACCGACCTCTTCTAAAACAGGTTTTCGAACGAGATTGGCGTGTAGCCGGCGCGCTCCATTTCAATCACGAAGGCGACGCTGCGGGCGATCATTCGGTCGCGTTGAGTTATCCCGACAAATTCCGTCTTCGGAGAAGAGGTGACGATCTCCGCGATTGCCGCGCCTTTTCCGACCGCCGCACCGTCTCGAGCGAGCCCACGCACCCGGCCTGACGCCGAAGCCATGACGGCCGTCGTGCCGATAAAACCCAAAATCTGGCCTGTTTCAATCGGCTCGCCAAGCAGCTTCGAACCATGGAAAAGGCCGTGAACCGGGGCGAGGACTATTTCGCCATCGGCGAAAGGAGAATCTCCGGGACCATGGTCCGGCGCTGAACCTGAGCGAAACACCGCGCCCGGATCGCGCCCGCCGGCGTCGACGACGATGTCGCAGTTCTCGCCGGCGATAAAGCCGCTTCCGAGCCCGATCGTGAGATCGCTGAGGTCGCGCAGCCTTTGTCGCGGCCTATCGTTTTTTGGGCGGGCGTCGACGAGGACGTCCCAAGGCCAGCGCGTCGTGACGTCATCGAACGGATGCCAAAGGACTGGGATGAACATTCCGCTGCGGAGACCGGCGAGGAAATCCTTGGTTTTGTCGGCGCGACGGGCCTCGACGCCCTCGAACGTGCAGGTTCCGTCGGACCAGGCGTCGGCGAAAGCCATGCGACGGCGGATCGTGGTCGGCGGCGACGGCTGGTGGATCGCAACGGCGTGGCCGGCTAGATGAAGTTTCCGGGCGACCGCCGAGGCAAGCTCGTCGATACCGAACACGAGGACGGAAGTTTCTTCGCTCATAGGTCTGCTTATCTCAATTGGGAAGAGCTCGCAGAATGTGTCAGTTCGGCGGCGGGAAGGCAAGCGGTCAAAAGGCCTGCGGCGCCTAGGCCGCCTCCCGCTCGCTCGGCGAAGCGCGTGCAAGAACAGGCCTATTGCAACATTGCGCGATGCGAGCGGGCGTCACTCCGCGGCGAGAATGGCTTGCCCTCTGAGCCAGGTTTCGAGATCCTCCGCGGCGCGCGCGCTCATCGCGGCTTTCTTTGCGGCGGCCTTTTCCCCGCCGCGCAGCCGCTTGCCTTCCGGCGACTTGATTTGCCCGGCGAGCGGTGGAAAAAGCCCGAAATTGATGTTCATTGGCTGAAATGACGGCGGACCCGCGTCAATGACTTCAATATGTCCGCCGGTGATATGGTTGACGAGGGCGCCTAGCGCCGTCGTCGCGGTGAGCGGCCGAAGTGGATCGCCCCTCCGCTCGGCCGCCGCCGCGCGACCTGCGATGAGGCCGATCGCGGCGCTTTCCACATAGCCCTCGCAGCCCGTGATCTGACCGGCGAAACGCAGCCTCGGATCGGCCTTGAGCCGCAGAGCCTGGTCGAGCAGTTTCGGCGAATTCAGGAATGTATTGCGATGAAGTCCGCCGAGACGAACAAAATTCGCCGCCTCGAGGCCGGGTATCGTGCGGAATATCTCGACCTGGGCGCCATGTTTCAGCTTGGTCTGGAATCCAACCATATTGTAAAGCGTGCCCAGCGCATTGTCCTGACGCAGTTGAACGACTGCATAGGGCTTCGCGCTAGGCGCGTGCGGGTTGGTCAGCCCAAACGGCTTCATCGGCCCGTGCCGCAATGTCTCGCGGCCCCGTTCGGCCATGATTTCGATCGGCAGGCAGCCATTGAAATAGGGCGTGTCCTCGAACTCGCGGAACTCGATTTTCTCCGCGGCAAGGAGAGCGTCCACGAAGGCGTAATATTGCTCTTTCGTGAGCGGGCAATTGATATAGTCGGCGCCGGTTCCTGCCGGCCCGGCCTTGTCATAGCGCGATTGGAGCCAGGCCTTCCCCATGTCGATCGACGAGCGCTCCGCCACCGGCGCAATCGCATCGTAAAAAGCGAGGTCGCGTTCGCCTGTCAATGCGCCGACGGCCGCCGCAAGAGAGGGCGAAGTCAAGGGCCCGGTCGCGACAATGACATTGTCCCAGTCCTTTGGCGGCAGGCCGTCGATTTCGCCGCGAATGACCTTGATCAGTGGATGGGCCGAGATTTTTGCGGTAATGCTGGAGGAAAATCCGGCCCGGTCGACCGCAAGCGCGCCGCCGGCGGGAAGCTTATGGGCGTCGGCGGCGGCCATGATCACTGAGTCGAGACGGCGCATCTCCCGATGCAGAATGCCGATGGCGCTGGCCTCGGGATCGTCGGCGCGAAACGAATTGGAGCAGACGAGCTCGGCGAGTTCGCCGGTGCGATGCGCCGGGGTTTGCCGCACGGGCCGCATTTCGTGAAGGATGACAGGAACGCCCTGGCGCGCGATCTGCCAGGCCGCCTCGCTGCCGGCAAGGCCGCCGCCGATGATATGGATGGGCGCGAAGGGGGAAGAGAGAATCTCGAACATGGGCCGCAAGTTAGACCTTTTTGGGCTTGCGCGCACATACAGATTGGGCCGGCCCTCGCGATCGACAAGGGCTTGCGCCAAAGCCTTCGACTTGGAGCCTGTCCTTGGGTGCGTCGTCAGCAGAGCGCGCGGATCCTCTCGCGCGCCCGCGACGTCTTCGCCTCGAGATGCTCGCCAGCGGCGCGTTCAAACGAATTTGAGTTAAAGTTTGCGCGCGGGCATAGGAATCGATGAACTGCTCCGGAGATGAATAGATGAGGCTTCTTCCATTAAGCATAGCATTGGCGATTGTCGGGGTCCTGCCCGCCCTCGCGGACGACGTGCCCTTCGCGGCGCCGCCTCTGCAAGCTGGACATTCGAGCGGGAATGTCGCCAGCCTCGGCGACATCATGGGGAAAATCCAATTGCGGCATATCAAGCTTTGGTACGCCATCAAGTCCAAGAATTGGGACCTTCTGGATTATGAATTGACTCAGGTCAGGGACAGCTTGGAGAACGCGGTAATACTCTACCGTAATATTCCGGTTGAATTTATTGTTGCAGCCGACAAGCCGCTTATCGCGCTCCAAGAGGCCGTCAAGGTGAAAGAGGGCGCGAAATTGGAGCGAGACTTCGCGGACCTCACGGCCGCCTGCAACAATTGTCACAAGGCGGCGCAAATCGGGTTTATCCTTATTCAAACGCCAACATCTTCCCCGTTTAGCGATCAAAAATTCCAGCCGACGCAAAAGTAGCGCCGGCGCCGCGAACCTCACGCAACTCCCGCGCTTAAGCCTGTGGCCTAGACGGGATGACTATCCTCTGTTGGATTTCCGAGCTTGTCGGTTGGAATATACTGTTGTGTGAACGCGGTGAAATAGCCGGCCCAGCCGTCGGGGCCGAGATCGACAAGCACGGCGCCGTCCTGCCAGACGTCATTGTGGTCGTTATGATCGTCCTGCCCATTGTTCAAGAACTGCCTCTGTGAGCCTTGATTTTGATGGACGTCATGGACGCCAGGCGTGTCGTCGGTGAATTTGCGGCCGAAAATATACACATCCGCATTGCTGGCGGCGGCCTTCCGCAGCAGGCGCTCGAGGGATGCAACCGGCTCGGGGAGGTCGGTTCCATCCATGACGTCGCTGTCGCGCCAGTTCCCGGTTTCCTTGAGAACATCGCTGCGCAGGAAGTCCAACGCAGGCAGGCTCGACGCGCCGGTCAAATCATGGAACCCGAGAGGCGCATTCTTGATCGTTTCGATCATCCCATGATGAAAGTCGTAGACCAGACGATATTTTAGAAGATCGTCAGAGTCGTTCGTTCCGACGTTGATCGCGGCCTCCCAAGACTCGGCTCCCGCGTTGAATTGAGCATGAAGATGATATTGAATTTCGCTTTTTCGCCTTGTCGCCTTGAGGCTCGTAGCGGAAGATATCTTGCTCTTCAAATATCCATATGTCAGCGTCATTTTTTGCTTCCCCCAATGCTTGTAAATCGACTTTATCGTATCGGCCGATATTTGTATCCAAGGCTCTCCGTCGACAGCGCTCGCGACCGGCGCCGGATTGAACCTTCAAGCGTCGAAATCGAACTCCGCCGCCGCGTCGCGCACGGCCTCAGGCAGCAAAGGCTGCGCGATGCGTTCGCCCCACTGACGGCGGCGTCCGAGGACGCGGCCGATCAATAGATTCATGTAAAGGCCCGGCCCGCTGGAATAGATGCGCCAGCCGCCCTCGACTCCGATCCCGCCGGCTTTCACGCGGGCCCATTCGGCGCTTGCGAGGTAGCGGTCGGGGAAGGCGGCGTCGCTGCTGCTGAAATAGGCGTTGCGCTGACGCGGCAGGGCCTGCGCCAAACGGTCGGTGACCGCGATTGGGTTTGCCAGCTGAAGCGCCTCCCAAAGCGCGTCGGCGTCGCCGAGAACGGCCATGGCCTCCGCGTAGCGCAGATGCGCATGAACATACATGAGGCCGATCTCCCGTCCGAAGAAGGCCGATGACTCGGCGCGCCGGAATGTGGTTTCGAGGCCGCCGTGATAGGCGACAGGACGGTCGATCAGCCGCGCCCCGTCGGGGAAGAGCAAGTGGTCTCGTATGAGCTGAAGATGGCCTTTTGCCTGTTGCGGCGTGAACAGCCCGCCAATGATGCACCGGGTCATCGGCAGAAGCGAATATGCGAGGCCTGTGCGCGCGTCGCTTGGGTGAAGCAGCAGCTCGGGCTCTTCGCGCCCTGGCTCGAATAGGCCATAGCCGGCGATTACATCGTTGCGGATGAGAAAGCGATTGACGTCGAGACGAATCTCGGCGGCGAGCTGGCTCAGCTCAAGGGCCTCGCCGATCCGGCCCACCCGGCGGAGGATCTCGGCGTAGCGGTTGAGCTGTTGGAAAAGCAGCGCGACGGTCCAGCTGCTCGCCATCCAGTCGCGCATCTTGGGATCGACGGGCTGGAGTGAATCATTCCAGTCGCCCTCGCCGTATTTTATGAGATGCGCGCCGGGAATGAAGCGGTCGCGCACGGTCGCGAGCAATTTTTCGACATGCGCGGCGACCGAATCCTTATGGTCTGTCCGCTCGAACGTGTCCTCCCGCCGCCAGGCGACCAACTCGTCGAGGAAGCTGAAGTCGCTCGTCGCCTCGATGTAATCGTTGAGCGCCTTCAACGGCCAGATGACGACATCGCCATGGCTCGCTTTATCCTGGATGATCGAGTAGGGCTCCAGCATAAACCATTGCGGCCAGTCGCCCCGCGATTCGTACTGCTGCGCAAAGACGATCCGCAGGATCTCTCTGACAGGTTCGTCATGGTCCAGTGCAAGAAGGAACTCTACCGGTCCCTGGCAGACGTCGCGCGTTCCCCAAGCGCCGCCGGTATATTGCTCAAGACCCCGCGGGACCGTCAGATGGATCATGGCGTCATGGGCGAGCCACGGGACTATCGCGTCGAGTGCCGCGCCCTCGGCCCCGCCTCCTTTGATGCGCAGACCCCGCGTGACGCGTCTCCAGTAGCTCGCCGCCGGCGCAAGCAAGTTGGATTCGTCGACGCCGCGCTGATATTTTTCAGCGAGTCGGTCTGCGGCCTCCCCGTCGGTCATCGAACCGACGACCGCGAAACTCAATTCGCGCGTTGGCCGCGTGCGCAGCGCGAAATAGGCGCCCTGACGCGGCTGTCCATCGGCGTAGAGCAATTCGTCGCCGCCGATGACTTCAAGAGCGTCCGGCGTGCTCGTCACGAGATGGTAGACTGCGTTAGGGTAGCGCTGTCCCCAAAGCGAGTTTGGGTCGGGCCGGAACGAGAAGCGCTTGGATTGGGCGTCAAGCTCGATCAGGCTCTCGTGATCGAGCTCGCGCTCGCCCAGAACCAAATGCCCAAAGACGAGGAGCCTGCAGGGCTCACCATCGACTGTCACTCGCCATTGCATCGCGGGATCCTCGCCGGCCGCAATGGCGCGCACGATGATCGTGGTTCCGCCGAAACGATAGATCCACCGACAATCGCTAAGGCCCATCTCGAACGCCGATGGGACTGTGAGCAGCCGCCAGCCGTCGCCGAGGTCAACCAGCATGCGAAGACCGCTTGCGCGCGTGATGTTGTAAGGGTCGCGCGAGACTGACAGGAGCCTATGAAAGGATGTGTTGCCGATTGTCAGCTGGGCGGCGAAGACGCCATCCATCCAGCATGTGGCGCATAAGGTCGCCTCATCGGGCAGCATCGCCTGGCCTGAGCGAAGCAGCGCGCCATGGCGGCGCGTCATGAGCCGCTCCTTTTCCTGAAGCGCGACATGGCGGTTATGCGGCGGGTCGGGCGCGAAGAACGAAAGGAATCGGCCCTCCGTCAGCTCCTCGTGCAAGCGTTCCGGGTAGCGTCGGGCGAGGTCCTCTTCCGTCATCGCCTCGGCCACAGCCGCAGACGCCTCTTGCACGAGAGTGTGAACCGGCTCCGTCAAGACGATGTCGACCGGATGCGGATCGCGCCACGCTGCGGCGTCGATCCGCGCGAGGTCGGATTCGCTCGACGGCGCTGCATGATCGGGATCATAGAGGCCGAAGAATCGCCATGCGGCGCTCGATCCAGGCGCCAGCGCGACAGGGGCCGATTGGATCGCGGCGCAAGCAAGCTCGTGCTGCAGCCGCTCGCTCAGCAGGCTCGCGCCGAACGCGAAGCCGAATGCGTCCTGGTCGCGAAAGCCGGGGCCGAAGAGCTGAAGGCCGTCGGTGGCGAAGCCGCTCGCGCCATCGAGGCAGCCATGGAGAACCCAGGGATGCCGGCCGTTTTGCGCCAAGTTCTGCCGGCTCATGACGACGGGTCCGCAGCGCGGGTGGCGCTCGACATGATGGTCGATATATTGCGAGGCATAGGCCTCATTGTTCATGAGAAAGCTGCGGTCGCCGAGCCCAATGTCCTGGATGAGGATCGCATCCATGGACGCGGCGGCGGCGCCGGTATTCGCGACTTCGAGGCGCCACAGCCACGCGGAATCCTGGGGGTGGAGAGCGAGGGTCGCGCGGTGACGAAGCCCGTTCGTCTCTCCTTCCCACACGAAACCGTCCTTGGCGGCGCCGAAGCGAATTTTCGCGCCTGGCCCGACGACCTGGATGGAGACGGGCGGCTCGCCGCCGATGCGCAGATAGAGCCGGGCGACGCCTTCGACGATGGGAGAGCCGAGCAGCTGGTTGATCAGCGTGGCGGCGTCCGGTCGGCGATGCTCGATCGCAAAGACGCCGCCGTTTGGCAGCGCGCCAATCGCAAGGCCGGACTGGTTCTCGATCCAACGGAGGCCGAGGTCGCGATCGCGCGGCGTCTTCCAACTTCGGACATGCGAAGCCATTATGCTGCTTCCCCGTTTGACGCCCCGCCCACCCGGACCGCCGCCGCGAGCGGCTTGCCGAAAATCCAATTGTATCGAATTTTGAGATTTTCCTCAGGTCGTCTAGATCGGAAGAAACAGGCTGCCCACAGATTCGTCCAAGGAGAAATAGTCAATGTACGCCAAGAAGGCTTTGAGCCTAGCCGACGCCAAGCAGATCGCCGCCGCCGCCGAAGCCGAAGCGCTTAAAAATCAATGGAGTGTAACAATCGCCGTGCTTGACGACGGCGGCAATCTGCTCTTCTTGCAAAGGCTGGACGAGGCGCCGCTTGGTTCGATCGTCGTCGCCCAGGAAAAGGCGCGCACCGCGCTTTTGTTCAAGCGGCCAACGAAATTCTTTGAAGAGATTATCGCAGGCGGCCGCGTGGCGATGCTCGCTTTGCCTGGCGCGACGCCGATCGAAGGCGGCCTTCCTTTGCTGAATGATGGCCGCATCGTCGGCTCTATCGGCGTGTCGGGCGTGCAATCGCCGCAGGATGCGCAAATCGCGCAAGCCGGCGTCGAGGTGGCCGCAAAATTGTGAACACTGCGTGGCAATCGCCAGTTGACGCTCGCGTGAGCCCGGAGCCGATGCGCTCGCGGCGTCAAGCGTGAAGACGCGCGACGCCGCGGCGGCAATCACCTGACTGCCTCGGAGCCGTGCGGCTTCGCCGGGCGAGGGGATGCTGCCGCGATGAGAGTTAGGCCATGGGCGTCCATTTCCAGGCGATGTCGCGAACGCCGATCTTTTTCAGGATCAATTCGAAATTGATCGGCGGCGCTTTGGAGCGGCTTCGCCAAACGGAGGCTGCGGCGGCATGTTGGTTTCGTTCAAGCCGCGCGCGGCGCTGAAGCGGTTGAATGGGCTAGGCCCATCGACAAGACATATTGTTATGATAAAGTTGTTGAAATAATTCTTGTTATTGGCGCCTTCCTTGAGGATTGGGAGGGGGACCGCGCGCAGCGTTCTCGTCATTCAAATCGCCGCAGATTGGCGTTTGCCGATGCATCAGGCATTGCAGATGCGCTCTTGCCGATCCGCGGGCCTCCGACGCAGGCAGAGCCGTTGCCGATGCGCCGATCGAGCTTCGCCTTTCGATTTTTGATGTTAGCCGCCCACGGACGACGACGGATTTCGGGGAGCGCCAAGCGTGATCAAATTGGAGCCACCTATTGTAGCGCTAGAGCCCGAGTCGTCGGTCGAACTCGCAACTTTCCGGACTCTACAGTCTCGACTGCCGGAGCTGTTTCGCCGAGTCTTCCCGGATCCGTGCGCGCCGCGCACTGTCGTGATCATTCCGAGTCTGAGCCTTGACCAGGACGTGTTGGCGCGGCTAACAGGCGCTCCTCATTACGAAGAGCGCATGCTGTGCATGCTGATGCTTTTGAAGTTGCCGCGCACGCGGGTCATCTACGTCACCAGCCAGCCGATGTCCGAGGAAATTATCGACTACTATCTTCATTTGCTGCCAGGAATCCCGGCGACCCATGCACGCCGGCGCTTGACGCTCTTTTCTTGTTTCGACTCGACGTCAAAACCGCTTGCAGCCAAGATTCTGGCTCGCCCGAGATTGCTTGCGCGATTGCGCGAGGCGATCCCGGATGCGGCGACGGCTCATATGTCATGCTTCAACGTTTCGCCGCTCGAACGCACCTTGGCGGTTCAATTGGGCGTCCCGATCTACGGATGCGATCCGTCTCTGCTCGCGCTTGGATCGAAAAGCGGCGGCCGAGCGATCTTTCGAGAGGCCGGCATATCGATCCCCGCGGGCGTAGAGGGCCTCGCTGATGAGGACGACCTCGCTGCCGCCCTCGCCGAACTGAAGCGGCGCGATCCGTCTTTGCGGAAAGTAGTCGTGAAGCTCAACGAAGGCTTTTCCGGCGAAGGCAATGCGATTTTTGGTTTCGAGGGCGCGCCGGAGCGCGGGAACATCGAAGCTTGGGTCAGATCTAGGCTCCCTGCGCTTGCTTTTGAAGCCCGTGACATGTCCTGGGAGATCTACAGCGCCAAGATCGGCGAGATGGGCGCTGTTGCAGAAGAGTTCGTCGAGGGCGCAATGAAGCAGTCGCCCTCGGCGCAATATAGAATCGATCCGCTTGGCCATCTCGACGTGATTTCGACCCACGATCAAGTGCTTGGAGGGCGGTCCAATCAGGTCTTTCTCGGGTGCCGGTTTCCCGCCGATGAATCCTACCGGCTCTATATTCAAACGGAGGGGCTGAAAGCCGCTCGCATCTTGCGCGACCGGGGAGTCATCGGCCGGTTCGGCGTCGACTTCCTCTCGACATGGGATGGGAATAGCTGGCGCCACCACGCCATCGAGATCAATCTACGCAAGGGCGGCACGACCCACCCGTTCATGATGCTTCAATTCCTCACCGATGGGCGATACGATTTGGAGAGCGGCGAATTCCGCATACCCTCGGGCGCTTCCCGCTGTTATTATGCGTCCGATAATTTGGAGGCGCCGGTCTATTGTGGGCTCGCGCCCGCGGATCTCCTCGACATCGCTGTGCTGAACGGCCTCCATTTCAACGCCGCGACGCAACAGGGCGTCGTGTTCCATCTCATCGGAGCGCTCTCGGAGTTCGGCAAGCTCGGAATCGTCTGCGTCGCGCCATCGCGCAGTGAGGCGGACAAGCTCTACCGGGAGACCGTCGCCGTGATCGATCGCGAACAGTCGACGAAAGCGTAACTTTTTGTCTTGTTGATCTCGCGTCGCGTGGTGGATTCGTTGCCGAGCTTGTGAATCGCTGTCGTCAGTAGCGCGCAGCCCTCGCCAATTGTGAGCGCGCAATTGGCAAGCAATTCAATCTCGTTTGCTGAGTGGCCGAACGACTGCGACTCGATCGCCGCCGTGGGCGACTTGCAAATGGCGCCTTCATCGAATCGTCGCTCGAGAGCGTTACGAATTTTCCCTCGTCTTGACGAATGTTGGGCGCTGCGCTTAGCTGTTCGGCGGACGGAAGCGACTACGCTTGGCGCCACGCGGATAAATCTAGCGTCATGAAGCCTCAGTTTACGCCGCCGACTTGCGCGGCATTGAGCTGTCCGCGGCTGTCGCGTGCGATGGAGAAAGCTATGCAAGCGGGCGATTTCGATGAAACCAAGGCGACCGCGCAATTGCCGGGCTTCGACATCGAGATTGTTCATCGCCGTTCGCCTTCGGGGGACGCCGAGCAGATTTCCATCAGCCTGCTAGCAACGCCATCATTCGCCGCATTTGGACGTTTCCTCGAGGCGACGAATCCGTTTCTATTCTGGACGCGCTTCGCCCGGATGGCTTGGACGCCTTGGCTAAGCTCCGCCCCGGCGAGTCTGCCCCCGAAGAGCTTTGATCATCTCTTGACAAACCCGGCCCTTGCGATCTCCAAGCCGGCGCAGGAAGAGGGAAGCGCGCCTGAGGCGTAGCAAGCTTCCTGGCGTCATTGAGCGTTGCGGGACGGTTGGGCGGCGTCGCGGCTTTGATTTGGGCTCCGTGTTCTTAGAAGCGCAGACGTCACGGTGATTTCGCGAGATTGCTGGCCGGGATCGCATTGGCAGCGATCCACGCGGGTGGCCGCTTGCGACCTTTGTTTCTGAAGCTGCAGCTTCAACCTCGGCGTAAAAATGTTGTCTGCTCTGCCGTCCGATCACGACGGTCGCCAGCATTAATTTCGTTCCAGTCTTGGATTCGAGCCGAGCCACGCAGCGCATCTTTGCGGTCGCCCTCCGAAGTTCGGCGTCGGCAAAGGTTCGATTTCGCGTGATGCAGCCATCTCCACGGAGCCAACCCCGGCTAAGTTGGTTGGTTCGAAAATATGGGTGAACCAAAGTCCGACGCAGAAGTTGATATGCGTAGCCTTGAGAGGCGAGGAAGACCACGCGATGGCTGTAGCGCTAGCGCTCACGCTGGTTTTGGTGGCGATCGGCTCGGTGTTGTTTCACTTCCTGAGCCCGTGGTGGTTCACGCCGATTGCCTCGAATTGGCGTTACATCGATGACACGATCATCCTTACGTTTTGGATAACCGGGACCGCTTTCGTCGTCATCATTTTGTTTATGGCTTATTGCGTGTTCCGCTTCCGTCACATGGAGGGAAGGCGGGCGGCCTATCAGCCGGAGAGCACGAGGCTGGAGACGTGGCTTGCCTTTGGGACGGCGGTCGCGGTTATAGCTATGTTGGCTCCGGGGCTGCTCGTTTGGGGCCAATTTGTGACCGTCCCGAACGGGACATCTGCGATTGAGGTCGTGGGTCAGCAATGGCAGTGGAGCTTTCGCCTTCCGGGCGCAGCTGGCCGGCTGGGCGAGTCCGACGCCAGATATGTGAGCGCAGAGAATCCTTTGGGTCTCAATCCGAACGACCCCAACGGGCGGGACAATGTCGTCATCGTAGGCGGCGATTTGCATCTGCCTGTCGGAAAGCCAGTCAAGGTATTGCTTCGCTCTCTTGACGTCGTGCACGATTTTTATGTGCCGGAGTTCCGCGCCAAGATGGATTTGATGCCAGGCTTAGTCAGTTATTTTTGGTTCACGCCGACTCGGACCGGGACCTTCGAAATCCTCTGCGCGGGATATTGTGGCGTTGGCCATCCACAAATGCGCAGCTCGGTCGTCGTCGAGAGCGAAAAAGACTATCTGGCATGGCTGCAAAAGCAGCGCACGTTCGCACAATTGTCGGCGGGGTCTAAACAATAAGAGTGGGCTCCCGGCCTCGGGTTGCGCATAAGAGCCCAAGACAGATCGAGAGATAATGTGGGAATTTGAAGCCGGGACTTCGAAGACGACAGAAGACCCGTTCGGTGAGGCGCAAATCTCGTTGAGCCTCGTCAGATGGGAACGAGGAAGGCATTCCGATGGTCGATGCTACAATTGGCGCAGCCGAAGGCGTCTCGCCTGCGGAAGTCGAAGACGTAGAGCTTTATCATCCGAGGAGCTGGTTGACGAAATATGTCTTCAGCCAGGACGCTAAAATAATCGCCATCCAATATTCGGTCACGGCGATGTCTATCGGCTACGTAGCCCTGGTGTTGTCGTGGCTGATCCGGCTGCAGCTCGCCTTTCCGGGCCGTTTCTCGCTTATCGACGCCAGCAGCTATTACCAATTTATTACCATGCACGGCATGATCATGGTGATCTATTTGCTCACGGCGCTGTTTCTTGGAGGTTTTGGCAATTACCTCATTCCGTTGATGGTGGGCGCGAGGGACATGGTGTTCCCTTTTGTGAATATGCTGAGCTACTGGATCTATCTGCTTGCAGTGGCGGTGCTCGTCACGAGCTTCTTCGCACCGGGTGGGCCGACGGGCGCCGGTTGGACCTTGTACCCACCGCAAGCGATTCTCTCGGGAACCCCGGGCCAGGGAGCGGGCATCATTCTGATGCTCGTCTCCTTGATACTCTTCATTATCGGCTTCACCATGGGCGGCCTCAACTATGTAGTGACGGTGTTGCAGGCGCGCACGCGCGGGATGACGCTGATGCGCTTGCCCTTGACCATATGGGGTATTTTCACGGCCACGGTGCTGGCGCTGTTGGCCTTTCCCGCCTTGTTCGTCGCCTCTTTCCTGATGCTGTTTGACAGAGTTCTTGGCACAAGCTTCTTCATGCCGGCCATCGTCGAGGCGGGCGAACACCTGAAATATAGCGGAGGCAGTCCGATTTTGTTCCAGCACCTATTCTGGTTTTTCGGCCATCCCGAAGTCTATATCGTCGCCTTGCCCGCCTTCGGCATCGTTTCCGATCTGATCAGCACCCATGCGAGAAAGAACATCTTCGGTTATCGCATGATGGTGTGGGCGATCGTGGTCATCGGCGCCCTCAGCTTCGTCGTATGGGGGCATCATATGTATGTGAGCGGCATGAATCCGGAATTCGGGTTCTTCTTCGCCACTACAACGCTCATCATCGCCGTCCCAACCGCCATCAAGGTCTACAATTGGGTGCTGACGCTTTGGCAGGGCGACATTCACTTTACCGTACCTATGCTATTCGCCCTTGGGTTCATCGTAACCTTCGTCAACGGGGGCATCACAGGCCTGTTCCTTGGCAATGTGATCGTGGATGTTCCGCTGTCCGCCACCATGTTCGTCGTCGCCCACTTCCATATGGTTATGGGGGTCGCGCCGATCCTCGTTGTATTTGGCGGGATATACCATTGGTACCCGAAGGTCACGGGGAGAATGCTCAACGACAAATTGGGCAATCTGCATTTCTGGGTCACTTTCCTCGGGGCCTATGCGATTTTCTTCCCGATGCATTATCTGGGTCTGATGGGCGTGCCGCGCCGCTATTACGAGTTGGGCGAGACGGCCTTCGTTCCGCCCTCGGCCGCGACGCTGAACGTTTTCATCACCGTAGCGGCGTTGGTCGTAGGCGCCGCGCAGATCGTGTTCTTGTTCAATCTGATATGGAGTCTGTTCAAAGGTCGATCCGCCGGCGGCAATCCCTGGAGGGCGACCACGTTGGAATGGCAGACGCCTAAAACGCCGCCGGGGCATGGCAACTGGGGCGAGGAGCTGCCGATCGTCTACCGTTGGGCCTACGACTACAGCGTGCCAGGAGCCAAGCAGGATTTTGTCCCGCAAAACCAGCCCTCCGTCCAACGCGCTGGCTAGGAGTCCGCGCCGTGAGCATCACAATCCTCTTCTTGGCGGTCATAGCGGCCATCGCGGCATGGTGGTTGTCGCAACAAAGGTTGACCGCCAAGCCCTGGCTGGAGGAGGGCCCGATCATCGCGACAGGCGCATCTTCCCTGCCAGCGGCGAAGATCGGCTTAGGCGTGTTCCTCGCTGTTGTCGGCTCCGTGTTTGCGCTGTTTATCAGTGCCTTTCTCATGCGAATGGACATGGCGGAGTGGCCGCTTTTGCCTGCGCCAAAACTGCTTTGGCTCAACACTGGCGTGCTTGTCTCAAGCAGCGTGGCCCTGCATAGCGCGCAGCTTGCCGCGCGCCGAGGAAATATCGCCAGAGTAAGATCCAGCCTGCTTGCTGGGGGCCTGCTCGCCCTTGCCTTTCTCGCCGGTCAGCTCGCGGCATGGCGAATCCTGATGGCCGCAGGCTATTTCTTGGCGACGGATCCGGCTGCGGCCTTCTTTTACGTGATCAGTGGGTTGCACGGCTTGCACGTGTTGGGAGGCCTCGTGGCCTTGGGCGGCGTCACGGACAAAGCGTGGCGGGGCGTTGACGTAAGCCAAGTGCGCCTGAACGTCGAATTATGCGCCATGTACTGGCACTTTCTACTTTTGGTGTGGCTACTCTTTTTTGGTCTTCTGTTGCTTGCCTAGACCGCTTTGCGTTCCAATTAAGTGGCAAAGCGGCCTCATTCTTTGAATTCGCATTTCCGGAGGCCGTTGTGCCTGAAATAGCTCTGATGAGGACTTGAGAGCAGATGACGAGACCTTCGCTGACAAGCATCAGAGCAATTGTTCCGCGGCCTACGGGCTGGCAAGGCGTAGCCGGCGATTGGTCGTCGGATCAGCGCGCGTTCAAGAACGTCTCTTGGGGCAAGGTCATGATGTGGATCTTCCTCTTGAGCGACACTTTTGTCTTCAGCTGTTTCTTGCTCTCCTACATGACGGTCCGAATATCGACGACCGTTCCGTGGCCGAAGCCCAGCGAAGTCTTCGCATTGACGATCGGCGGCAAGTCGATTCCGCTTATCCTGATCGCCATCATGACCTTTGTCCTGATCAGCAGCAGCGGGACCATGGCAATCGCCGTCAATTTTGGCTACCGCCGCTATCGCGTCAAAACCGCGATCATGATGCTCGCGACAGCGGCGTTCGGCGCCACATTCGTGGGTATGCAGGCGTTGGAGTGGACTAAGCTGATCACGGAAGGGGTTCGGCCTTGGGGCAATCCTTGGGGCGCGGTCCAGTTCGGGTCGGCCTTTTTCTTGATCACTGGCTTTCACGGCGCCCATGTCTCGATTGGCGTGATCTTCCTCATCATCGTTGCGCGCAAGGTTTGGCGCGGAGATTTCGACCGCGGCGCGCGAGGCTTTTTTACAAGCCGCAGGGGGCGCTATGAGATCGTCGAAATTATGGGCCTTTACTGGCACTTCGTCGATCTCGTGTGGGTGTTCATCTTTGCGTTTTTCTATCTGTGGTGAAGGAGCCGGACATGACGCAGACGACCCCAGGCGGGGAGGGAGCCCAGCACCCGATCAAGCTGTATCTTGTGGTCTGGGGAGGGCTGTTTGTCCTCAGCACTTTCTCTTATCTCGTCGACTATTTTAATCTTCAGGGTAACCTCAGATGGTCTCTGATCCTTCTCTTCATGATAATGAAGGCAGGCTTGATTGTCGCGATCTTCATGCACATGGCTTGGGAGCGTCTAGCCCTGATCTACGCCATTCTTACCCCGCCCCTCCTGGTTCTGGTGTTTGTCGGAATCATGGTGTTCGAGTCGGACTACACGCATCTCACGCGGATCATATTTTTCGGGGCGCAGTCCTAGGCCGGATTATTGGCGCGACGTGTTTGCCTACGCGAGGGTCAGAACGGGCTCGGGTTAGCGGTCAACGTGCAGCGTCGGGTTGCGCGCATCTGTTGTCGCCGGACAGGGAGGCCGAGCCGACGCGGCGATCAGTTTGGCGGCTAACGCTAATTCTCCTTCAACCCTTCTCGAACCGGCGATCGCCTCGCGCCGGTTCGGGAAATCGGGTTTCAGGCGAGCTCTGCCTTTACCGACGAGGGACGTTTTGAACGACCTTGCGGTAAAGGTGCCAAGTCGCATGCGCGAGGATCGGCATCACCACCGCCAGGCCTACAAACAGCAGCGAAAAGCCGATCGCCAGGGAGACTGTGACGATCAGCCCCCAGAGCGCCATCGTGCCCGGGTTCTTCAGCACCGCTCTGACGGATGTGTAAATGGCGGCGGTTACGCCTACGTCGCGATCGAGGAGCAAGGGGAACGAGACGACGCTGATGCTCAGCGATACGACCGCATAAATAAAGCCTATTGCATTGCCCAAGATGATCAGAGTCCAACCCTTTGATGTGGTGAAGACCTCATGGAGGAACTGGGTGTAGGAGTCCGGCGCCGTTGGGCCAAAGAGCGACTGATAGAGCACCCTGGCGGTTGTCAGCCAAATGAGGAAGATCACCATCAGCAGGATGCCGAGCGTCAGGATCGAAGGGATAGAGGGAGAGTGGCGCACTTCAAAGGCGTGCGACCAGGCAGTGTCGAGGCCGAGCTCGCGCCGACGGCTCATCTCGTACAGGCCGATCGCTGCGAAAGGGCCGATCAGGGCGAAGCCTGACATAAGCGGAAAAAGCATGGGAAGGGCATTTTGGCCAGACGTCATCCGAGCGAGGGCGATGCCGATGATCGGATAGATCAGCCCGAGGAAAACGAGGTGCGACGGCATTGCCCCGAAATCGGCGATGCCCTTTGAAAGAGCATCCTTAAGGTCACCTGGTCCGATCCTACGCACGATTGGATAGGCCGGACTCGCGTCCGGACCGACGAACACATGAAAATGCGCCATGAGCGATCCTCCTGAACCGAGCAACATGCGGCTGCGAGCTCACGGTGACGCCGTGCATATAGGCGGCTGGTCACGCGAAGCCGCGACCTGCACATTACAAAAAAATTATACGCTCTTGGCGGACGGTTGTCGCGCCTGATTAATGGCTGCGGTCCGCCAATGATCTTCGCGGGCGGTTGCTGTAAAGCTTACGCACAATGTGGGGCTCGCGGCCTCAGGACGTTGGTTGAGCCCAAGTTGACTCGCCAATGAGGGCTATGGCGTGGGGCGTGCGGGGCTGAGAAGGCGCTGATCCAGTTCGCCAAAGCTGCGGCCTGCGCAATCTGATGCCCTTTGGAGAACCGATAACGTTGGCGCGACGCGACGAGTCAAAGTCGCCGCGCTAGAATGTCAGTCGCATCAAGAGTCTCCGAAGCCGCGCGTGCTCGCTATAGGGCGGGTAGCGCACATCCGGATCGGGCTTCGCGCCGCGGTAGAGCACGCCGCGGGCATTCGTATATTCGCGAAAGCCCCATTCTCCGTGGTATTTGCCCATGCCGGAGTTTCCGACGCCGCCGAAGGGGAGCTCCCGGACGAGCGGCTGGACCGTGCAATCATTGACCGCCGCGTCTCCCGACGCCGTCGCGGCGAGAATCCGCTCAGCGACCTGCGGATCGCCGGAAAACACATAAAGCCCGAGCGGACTTGGCCCGGCATTGACCGCGTCGATTGCCTCCTCGACGCCGCCGATCTCGAGCACGGGGAGGATTGGGCCAAAGACCTCTTCGCGCATGATCGGAGACTCGCGCCCCACATTCACCAGGATCGTCGGCGCGATGAATAGGCCATCGCGATCATGCTGGCCGCCATGATAGATGTCGCCGCTGCCGAAGAGCTTCGTCAGCCTGTCGAAATGATGCGCGTTGACTATGCGGCCGTAGTCGGGGCTTTGCTGAGGATCGTCGCCATAGAAGGCGACCGCCGCTTCTCTCAACTGGCGCAGGAATTCCTGCGCCACATCCTTAAAGACGAGCACGTGGTCAGGAGCCGTGCATGTTTGTCCGGCGTTCACCCAACGGCCCTGAGCGATTCGGCGCGCGGCCACGCGTAAATCGGCCGACGAATGCACGATCGTCGGGTTCTTTCCCCCGAGTTCGAGCACGACTGGCGTGAGGTGCTTGGCGGCGGCGGCCATGACGACTTTTCCTATCGGCGGTCCGCCAGTGAAGAAGATATGGTCCCATTTCTGCTCCAGCAGCGACGTCGTCTCTGGAACGCCGCCGGTCATGACGGAAATTGCGTCGGGATCGAGGTAGAGCGGCAAGAGCCGTGCGATCGCGTCGGCGCAGGCGGGAGCCAATTCCGACGGTTTGATCACTGCCGCGTTCCCGCCTGCTATCGCCGCCGCCAAGGGCGATAGACAGAGCATGATGGGATAGTTCCAGGCCCCGATGATCAGCCCCACGCCGAGCGGATCGAAGCGCACTTTGACATGTCCAGGCCTCATGATGAGGGGCGCGCGCTCACGCTTGGGCCGCATCCAATGTCGAAGATGTCGCAATGCATAGGCAGCCTCGTCGGCGACGAATTTTACGTCGGTGAGATCCGCATCGATGCGGTTGCGGCGCAGGTCGGTCCACAGCGCATCGAAAAAATCCTGAGCCCGTTCGATCATTAGCGCGCGCAGCGCCGTGAGTTGGGCCTCGCGCCACTCTATCGAACGCGTTTTGCCGGACAGGAAGTATTTGCGGCGCTGGGCGACCAGGTCCTCGAAGTCAGAAGCGGCCATGTGAGACTGTTCCTTTCCCATTGAGTTGCGAATCGTTTCGCCCGGCGGATTGATGCCGCGGCTCCAAGCGCTCGTCCTCTCTCGGCGCCGGTCCGTCAATTCTCTGCCGGCAATATCCTAACGGGCCGCTATTTTCATGGGCATCCCGAACCGCGGCTGCAGCGTGACCATCGGTTGCAGTTCGACGCGAGCGCCCGGCGCCAGCTTCAGCCGCCATGATTGCGCGATTGTCGCAAGCACGAGAACCGCCTCCATCATTGCGTAGGATTTCCCGATACATTGACGCTCGCCGCCGCTGAACGGGAAATAGGCGTATTTGGGCGTCTGCTTTATGTTATCTTCGGCCCAACGATTGGGATCGAAAATCTGCGCATGCTCGAAGTTGCGCGGGTCGCGCTGCGTGACCCATGGACTGATCAAGATCATGCTTCCGGCCGGCAAGCGAAAGCCGCCAATTTCAAAATCCTCGATGCATGTTCTTGGACCGAGAAGCCAGACCGGCGGGTAGAGCCGCAGGGTCTCCTTTATGATCATTTCCGTGTAGCGGAGATTCGAAACGTCGGCCGCGCGCGGCGTCCGTCCGGCTAAGACGGCGTTTAGTTCCGCGACCAGCTTTGCCTCGACGTCAGGGTTCTCGGAAATGAGATACAGCGCCCAAGTCAGCGTCAACGCGGTGGTTTCGTAGCCGGCGACAAAAACGGTCATCGCCTGATATCGCCAGTCGTTCGCGCCGACGCTTTCGTCCTGCGCCTTCAAGAGGATGGATATGAGATCATTGATGTCTTGATTGGCGCGATGCTGACGGACGATAGTTTCGAGGAAGCGGTCAATTTGCGCGATCGCTTTGCGCAGGCGCAAGTTGTGCGGGGTAGGGATGATGTTGGGGATCTGTATCGGGTTGACCATCTGGCTCACGATCTGATCAATGATGGTCGAGAAGGAGTCGGCTAATTTCTTGGCTTCGCCGCCGGCGTCAGCGTTGAATAATGTCTTGGCTATGATGACGAGGGCCAGATGCGTCATGTCCACATGCGCGTTGCGAATTTCGCCATCCTTCCAAGTCGCTAAGGTTCGCTGCGTGAGAGCGACCATAGTTTCAGCGTAAGCCTCTATCCGCTCGCTGTGAAAGGCCGGTTGAATCTGCTTTCGTTCGCGATGAGATGGGTGGGCAAGCTCCTTTTCGGGCAGCCAGGCTTCGCCATCCGAGGGGAAGTTTCGCACCCAGGTCATAAGGTCTTGTTCGCGGCGCTTTGAAGCGGGCCTCGTCTGCTGTCCGCCGGAGGTCTTGACGAAGTTCTGCGCGCTGGCGACCAATGTCTTCTCGATGTCGTTTGGGTGACTGATCAAGAAGCCGGCCTGACCGGGCAATGAGATGCGAACCACGTCGCCATAGATGCGAGCGCAGTCGGTCAAGAATCCAAGCGGATCGCGTTTAAGCTGAAGGCCGTTTCCGAGAAACGGCAGACCTTTCGGGCCACGCGGCCGAGGCCGGTCTTCAGGCGCCGCGCCTTGCGTCGAAACATTCGCCATTGAGAGCTCCTTCTTCTTGCGCTCAGCGCGAACAATCGCCGGGGCCGCAGGGCGCGCAAGAAAGACAAAAAGATGACGGGCAAAGCAATTCATGTCACCGGCGCAAAAGAGCTTGTTGCGCCGAACTCACGCTCGTTCTCCCTGAAGGCGCGCCTGTTCCAAGTCTTGTGGAAGTCGCCGAGAAACGGTGGAAGATGTATAGACGATTGGCTTGGGACATCAAGGAAGCAAGGCGGCCCAGCCGGCCGCGCTAGCGCCGCGAATGCGCTGTCCTGCGGCGCCGGTCGGCCGTCGCGACAACAAGGAGCCTTGTCGCGGTCTAGCGATTGCGCAGGCCTTATAGTTTAGGAAATAGGAACTCCATGCGCATCGCATTTTTCTCAGACATTTTCTTTCCGGAAATAAGCGGGATTGCGGATTCAATCATTACGACTGGGCAAGAGCTTACGCGTCGCGGCCACGCAGTCATGCATTTTGTCCCCAAATATTCGCAGAGGGACTACAAGTTGATTGACGCCGCGACGAGAGAGAAGAACGACGCAAACGAGCTTCGGCCCGATTTGCCGGTCTGCCGATTGCCGGCGCTCTCCTTTCCAGGTTCGCCAACCGGTCAATGGCGGTTCGTTATCCCGCATGGCGCCAGCTTACGCCATTTGAAAAAGTTCGATCCCGACATCATTCATGCGCACACGCCGTTTGGAACCGGCTTCGAAGCGCTTTTGGCGAGCCGCCTCCTGCGGGCGCCGCTCATCGGAACCAATCACACGCCGGTCGAGGAGTTCGTGGGCTATGTTCCGCTTTTGGGAGATATGCTGTCGAGCCGCGCAGGCCGATACGTCGCCTGGTATTACAATCACTGCGCCTATTTGACCGCGCCCTATAAGGGGCTCATCGACGACATGCGCCGGATGAAATTTGTGCGTCCGGCGCAGCCTCTGCCAAACCCTGTCTCGCTCGATGCGTTCAAAACGCCGACTGCGGACCGCAAGAGGCAAATCAAGGAGAGTCTGGGCGCGCCCGGACCGCTCGTCATGTATGCGGGCCGGCTCGCCGCCGAGAAACATATCGATATTATTATCCGGGCGGTCGCCCGGCTTATTCCTCGTCTTCCAGTTACGCTCATCGTCACCGGCCATGGCGGCGCCGAAGCCGAGCTGCGCCGCCTCGCTTGCGAATTGAACGTCAGCGACCGGATGCGCTTCACCGGATTCGTCAGCGGCGAGCGGCTCGCCGAGCTCTATCAAGCCGCGGACGTCTTCGTGATGATGAGCACCGCTGAATCGCAGTCGCTTGCGCTGATGCAGGCTTTGGCGAGCGGCGCGCCGGCGGTTGTGGCGCGGGCTCGGGGGCTTCCCGAATATATTACTCCCGAATGCGGCTTCATGGTCGAGCCCGGAGACGAACAAGCGCTTGCGAGGCGCCTCGAGCAATTATTGGCCGATGCAAATCTGCGAACGCGGATGGGCGCGAGCGGCGCCGAACTGGTCAAACAATATGCGCCGGAAATCATCGCACACGAATGGGAGAAAATTTACGGACGGCACATCGCGACCTGAGCTACTCAGGTTTTGCAAGCATATTCATATCATACATTTTGCTAACAAACATAATATGCAGGCTAAAAAATGTATAGACGCCAGTGATGAACCACGCGGCGATAGTTGGATCCACAAAAAATGCAACGATTATAGTGTAAATGGTAAGCGCAATTCCAGATAGGAGAGATTTGAGCTTGCGCCGTAAAATCGCATTTAGGTCATCGCGGCCAAGCGATGGGATATATTTTAGAGTTGCGACGGCGAACAGGCACAGCACGAGGAACAGGAACCGGAAGCGCTCGCCCAGGGAGAGTGCGAGCGCGAAATAAATGGCGACCAGCAAGACGTCGGCGCCGATCTGCCACGCGTTCTGGGGAATCAGCTGGGAGAAGAACCGCACGGAATAATAGGTGTGGAGCACCAGGACGCCGTAAAAAATCGTGTCGGGCAAGAGCGTCGGAGATTCCGGCGCATGGACCAGGAGCACAAAGAGCGCGAAGGCCGAGAATCCGACGACGGCTGCGATCGCGCGCGTCATCGGCGATCCGACTTCGCAAGGGGGCTCACCCGAATATCGCGATAGGATGTCGTGAAGGGACGGCTGAACAAAACCGGCCAGATAAAATTCATCCCATATAAAAAAAACGCGCGCATGATCCCCTCGTTCTGGAAGCGCCTCGCTGAAGTATAGATAAAAAAATCCATACGAAAGATCGTCTTGCCCTGCGTCGCGAGGCGGCGCGCCAAATCGGTGTCTTCGCCATAGAAGTCGATCGACTGGTTAAATCCGCCGATATTTGCGAGCGCTGTTCTGCGCGCCGCGAAATGCGCTCCAAATATCATGTAGCCCGTGAAACGATAAGCCAGGGGCGCAGAGAGCCACCATCCAAGCAAAAGCGCCAAGCGCTCCCATCCGCCTGCATCGAAATATCGTGCGGAGCCGCTGAGAGAGACGGCGTCCGCGCGCGTCGCGAAGGTCTGCTCGACGACGTCGACCCAATTTTCAGGCAAGCGGGTGTCCGCGTCTATATAGGCGAGAATGTCGCCTGTTGCATTGTCAAGTCCGCATTGCCGCGCGCGCGTGAGGCCCTTGCGGGGCTCGGAGATGACGCGAACGCCTTGATACGAGCGCGCAATCGCGGCCGTTCCATCGGTCGAGGCGTTATCGATCACGAGGATTTCCTTGAATTTTCCGCGGGAATTCCTGATCGCCGACTCGAGGCATGCGCCGATCTGCGCCTCCTCGTTATTTGCCGGAATGATAAGCGAGATGTCAAGCATGCGGATCTGTGTCCAGGACGGGATGGATTCGGCGCTCAATTCACGCAATGTATGATGCGCGGAACACATCCGCGGACCTTGACCGCAGACCCGTCCAACATCACGTGAGATCAGGAGGAAAGGCGGGGCAAGTGCGGAGGATCTCCCATACTTTCGTCGAACGGCGCATATTCTCTGATGATTTCGCCGTCGCTGATCTCGATGATTCTGTCAAAAACACTGGTTGCGCGGACGTCATGAGTGACGACGCAAACTGTAACCCCTTCATTGCGGGCGAGGTTGCTCAGCAATCCCATGACCTGACGTCGCCGGTCGCCGTCCAGCGCGGCCGTGGGTTCGTCGGCGAGCAAGAGCGCGGGCCGATTGGCGATCGCTCGGGCCAGCGCGACTCTTTGCTGCTCGCCTCCCGACAAGGTCTGCGGATAGGCGTTGATCTTATGCGCCATGCCGAGTTCGTCGAGAAGCTCGCAGGCGCGTTTGCGCGCCTGGGATCCGTGCAGCTTAGCGACTTCGTGGGCCAGCTGAACATTTTCAAGCGCGGTCAGGAAAGGCAACAGGTTCGCCTTCTGGAATACAAACCCGATGTGGTGGCGACGCAGCCTTCGCAAATCGGCGGCGCTCGTCTTGGGATCGGCGACTTTTCTGCCCAGAAGCCAGATTTCGCCATGCGTCGGCGGCTCCACGAGACCGGCGAGCATGAGAAAGGTCGTCTTGCCTGATCCGCTTGGACCGATGATGCCGAGAAGCTCTCCGCTCGCGATGTCCACGGACGCATGGCGCAAGGCGGTCACGGCCCGTTCGCCGGAGCCGTAAGTTTTGCTCACTCCATGGAGCGAGAGCGCGGTCACGATAGCACCTCCCTGGCGCGCACGCTTAGCGCCTTTCGGATCGCAAATGTGCAAGCCAAGGCGCAGACCGCCACCAAGGCTAGGCCGGCGATCACGGCGTCCCAAGGAAGCAATATGACCGCTCTCGGGAAATAGTCGAAAGTCGCCAGGCTGATCGCCAACGCCAATCCGAAGGAGATGGCGCCGAGCAGCAAGCCATATTGAAGTATCCAGATTGAAATGAAGGCGTCGCTCGCGCCGATCAGTTTGAGAAGCGAGATGGCGTGAAGCTTTTCGAGAACGATCGTGAATATGGTGAGAGAAACGATTGCGCCCGAAATGGCATACATCAAGCCGACGAAGAGGAGGATCTGCAAGCGGAGCCGCCGCAGCCGACCCTGAATGACGAGCTCGATCTGTTCGGCTTTGGTGATCATCGTGACGTCGCCCCAACTTGCGACCTTCTCGCGGATCACGTCGACCGGGGCGCCAGGTTCAAAGGTCAAGATGACGGCCATGATCGGTCTCGTCCCGCCGACGACGGAAGAGGTCGCGATCTGGTTTCGGCTCGATGCGCGGGCGAGCAGAACGGCCTCGCTTGGAGCGACGTTCAAGATGCTTTGCGCATCGGGAAGGGAGACGAAAATCAAGCCGTCGCCAGCCATGTCCACTTGCCCGGTGGTGACGCCGACAACGACGTAATCGTCCCGCCCGACGCGAAGCCGTTCGCCAAGCGCCAGCCCGGTTGATTTATCGACGATCATCTCGAAATGCGGCGATTCCAAAAAACGCCCGGCGATGAGCGGCATCCACTCGCCCTTGTCCTTCGGAAAGTCGAGGGCGAGGATCGAATAGCGCTCCTTATGGCTGCCGAAGGAAATCGGGAAGCTGAAGGCGAGGAAGCGGCGCGCCTCTCGCACGCCGTATAATCCTTCCGCCCGTCGGTCTAGGAGCTCTGACACATGCGACTCGTCGTTGAAGGGCCCGTCCCGTCCGCCTTGGACGAGCCAAGCGTCGGCGCCGATGTTCTCCACCATGATCAGTGATTCATGGACGATGCCGCGGTAGAGCCCATTCATCGCAAGGGACATCGTCAAGATGGCGGTCAAGCCTACGACTGCGAGCACGAATCGCGCCAAGTTGAATCGAATATCTTTCCAAGCGAGGATCATGGCTTTGAACTTTCTCCTGATTGCACGGATCGGCGCTCGTGCCGGTCATGGAGTTACTGACGCAACGCCGCCAAATCGCTGCGATCACTGCGAGACGGACTCAGCAGCGAGGGTGACGCGTTCAAATTCATATCGGCCTTCCGGATGGACGATGACGTCGTCCGCTTTCACGCCCGAAGCGATTTCGACGAAGCCGCCGAGCGAGTAGCCCATTTGCACGACGCCCCAGCGAACGCGTCCGTCCTTATAGAACCACAAGCCCCCGCGCCCGTCGCGCCGCGCTAGAAAGTTGGTCGGCACGAGCAGCGCGTTCGGATCATGCCTGACTTCGACTTGGACCGTCGTCCGCTGTCCGAGCGCCCAGTTCTTTGGCAGAGAAGTCAATGCAATATCGGCCTCGAATTCGCGCGTTTCCTGATCGACGATCCGGCGAAGCTCGACGACGCGCCCGTTGCGAAGGGTGGAAGGCTCGGACACAAATCGGACTTTTGCCGTCTGGCCGATCTCGACGTGACCCATGACGGATTCGTCAAAGCGCGCGGAAATGACGATCGACAGGGGATCCACAATCTCGAAAATTTTCTGGCCGGGGCGAACGAGATCCCCGACGCTTGGCTCGCGCGACACGACGATCCCAGCGACAGGAGAGGTCAGCTTGGCCTTCGCAAGCCTCGCCGCCAGCATTTGCTGCAGCGCGGTCGCCGACTGCGCTTGCGCCACTGCACGATCGATGCTTGTCGCGCTGCGGTCGAGGTCTGCTTTGCCTTGTTGGAGCGCAGCCTCCGCGGCGCTGAGATCAGTCTGAGAGGTGATGCCGCGAGCCGCAAGGGCGCGCCGGCGCAGGACATCCACAGCCGCTTTGTCATAAACCGACTCGGCTCGCGTCTTTTCGCTACGGGCCTCCGCGACATGCTGCTCGGCCGCCGACGCGTCGGCGCGCGACGAAGCGAGCTGCTGCGCGATCTCGTCGGCTTCGATTGTCGCGAGTGCGTCTCCGGGCAGCACGACGTCGCTGCGAACGACCTTGAGGCTCGCGAGCCGACCTTCGATCTGCGCCGAGATCACGACGCGGTTCGTCGCATCGAGAAGGCCGGGTCCGGTGACCTCGAGTCTCGACTGCGGCGAAACGCGATAGAACGGCGCCGGCTCGGCGTGGCCATAAGCCATATAGGATCTGGTCGCGACGCCTAGCGCGACCGCCGCGGCGGTCGCGATAAGCCACCAGCGCCTCCTCGGACGAGGGGCCGGCTCCATCGGCGTGGCCACGGGCCGCCCGCTCGGCGCGCCGCCCGGTAGTGGATCCGCCGTTGTCCGCATCGTTCCAGGGACCCGTGACGTCACGTGCTCCTGCGCGGCTCCTAATTTGAAATCTTGGATTGACACGATTCAATATCTTTCAATTAAAGCCGCGCGCATAATGCGACGCGCATTGACGATGGGGACGACAGCGTAGCAAACATCATGGCCGTCGCAAGCGCCGCGAACGTTCTGGAGCTTGCGGCGCCCGGGCCCTAAGACCCGTGTGCGCCATCGCGTCTGCAACATACCGCCCGCTAAGACGGGCAGCTGGTGTGAAAACCCACCGAGCGAAACGACATTTCCAAAACTCTCAGCGCATTCAGGCCAGGTCTTATTGATCGCAGGTTTGTCAATGGCGGAGATTGACTCCGCGTGGCTCCGCTTTCGGCCTGAATTGCGTTTCTGAGCAGCCTGACGGCGTAGCGGACGAACAGTTGAATGCGCTAAAAGGCTGGCGGTCGATCGTGATTCCGCGAAGTCGGCCTTCCATTTGGAATTGCGGAACGGGCATGGCAGTCTTTGTCGATTTCACCCATGTGCATCGCCAGGTGACTGGTCTTGAGCGCATCTCTCTGGAGTTGTTTTCTAGTGCGGCTCTCGATCCGGTCAAGGCGATCCATGTAACGGCTGCGTCCACCGCAGGACTGGTCTCGCAGCAGTGGATTGGCATGCCCTGGTCGGCGCTGAAGCGTCCCGGGAGCGTTATATTGTGCCCCGGCTTTCCGCCGTCGATTGCTTTGCAATCGGTCTGTCGCGCAATAATTCCTTACGTTCATGATCTGTTTTTGATCGAAAACCCGGATATCCTTCATCGCGGCGCTTATTATTACTGTCGATCGAGCTTCCTCCACATGTTGCGAAAGCAGACTCTCTTTCTGGTCAATTCGGAGAAAACGCGCGCCGACTTGCTCGGCAAGCTTGAAAAGCCCGCGCGCGTGGAGTTGTACCGGCCGAGGATTCGAAACATTTTCGATTTAAAGCCAAAAACGCCCGCCTTGTCGTCCGAGGCCCCAATTCGCTTTGTGGCGCTCGGAACTGTCGAGCCTCGTAAAAACTACCATTATGCAGCCGATATCATCGACGCGTTGAATGCGCGCGGTTGCAACGCCAAACTTCGAATCATAGGCCAGCCGGGCTGGGGCCTCGATTATTCTGCTTTGTCGGGCCGAAATCACATCGAGCTTCTCGGATATCTGACGGAGCCCGAGGTTCGCGAGGTCGTGTCGGACTCCGATATCCTGATCTCCACCTCGCTCGACGAGGGGCTCGGCCTTCCGCTTTTGGAGCTCCAACATGCCGGCCTTTTGACGGTGGCGGTGGATATCCCGATTTTTCGAGAGATCATGGAGGGAGACTGCCTCTATGTCCCGCGCGCGAATGCCGGCGGCGCAGCCGATGTCATTCTGCAGCGCTTGAAATCGAGAGATTGGCGCACAAACGGCCGGGACCAGGCGCTCCGCATTCTCGATCATCATGACCGCCGCGCCGCGCGCGACCGGGAAACGGTCATTTCGCTTATCCAGGAGGCGGAGCAGACGGCTTTGGCCGCCGCCCGAAGCGCCGCTTGATCGGGCGCAGCGTCGGCCGCAGCCGGCAAGCTGGCCGCCGCCGGAGGATTTTCGGGCATGTTTAGAGCCATCACTGCATGGGTGCGGCGCGGCGAGGACAGGACGCGAAGCCTTCGCAGCGCCGACTTATCGGACAAACTGCCGTCCTTGTCCCTGTTGTCGATGCTTGAAGGTTCGCGCCGCTTGCTGCTCCTTTCGGCGATCGGAGGGCTGATAGGCGGGGGCGGCGTCGCTGGCCTCATAACCTTGATCACCAAATCTTTGGATCAGGATCCCGGTCGAGCGACGGGGCTCGCATTGCCTTACGTTGGCCTTTGCATTGTCGTCCTCGCCGCGGGAGTGTTCTCGGAGCTTCTGGTCGTGCGATTGGCGCAAAGCAATTTGCTGGCCCTGCGTCTCTGGCTCACCCGCCACATTCTCTCAGCTCCCTTTCAGCAACTGCAAACCATCGGCCCGCATCGGCTCATGGCGACCTTGACGGATGACATCGGCAGTATCGCGCAATTGATTGAGACCCTGCCGCCGCTGCTTATCGAGGCCTCCACCCTGTTCGGGGCGCTTCTCTACATGGGTTGGCTTTCGCCGTCGTTATTCGTGGTTTTTCTAGCCTTCCTGCTCGGCGGCGGGCTCGGCGTAAGCCTGCTTCAAAACCGATCCTTCTGGTGGCATCAACGGGCGCGGCAAAGGATTGACGCCTTGTTCGGCCATTTTCGAACGGTGACCGAGGGCTGCAAGGAGCTGAAAATGAACGCGCGCCGCAGACGCGCATTCATGTCCGACCTGAGCGCCACCGCCAATGAGATAAGGCGGCAACTCTGCAACGGACGAACCTTTACGGTGATCTCGGACTATTGGGGAAAGCTGGCGTTCTTTCTGCTGATCGGGCTCATCATATTCGTGGCGCCCCGGCTGGAGGACATATCTCGCGAGACGGTGACCAGCTTCGCCTTCATCGTCTTGTTCGCCATGCGTCCCATATCCGTGCTGTTGAATACCATGCCGGGCATTGGGCGAGGCGTCGTCGCATTGCAAAACATCAAGTCGCTTGGCGTCGCCGTCGCCACGGAGCCGCATTTGGAAGAGGGAGACGAGCTGCAGCCCCTCGCGGAGCGGCCGAGGGCCCTGGAGCTCCTCCAGGTCAAGCGTAGACACGGCGCCGAAGGCGGAGACGCTGGATTTTTGTTTGGACCCGTCGATCTGCGCATCGAACCCGGCGAACTCATCTTCGTGACCGGGGGCAACGGCTCCGGCAAGACGACGCTGGCGCTGCTGCTTCTTGGCCTCTACCCGCCGGATGAGGGCGAGGTGAGGCTGGACGGCGAAATCGTCACCGATTTCAACAGGGACCTCCATCGCCAGCACTTCGCCGCCGTCTTTGCCGACGCCTATATTTTTGACGGCCTTCCTGGAAGTTCCGACGCCGGCTTTTCAAAGCGAGCCGATGACCTGCTCGAACGCCTTCAACTCTCCGACAAGGTTCGGATCAAGGACGGACGCTTCTCGACCGTCGAGCTCTCCAAGGGGCAGCGAAAACGTCTGGCGCTGCTCGCCGCCTATCTCGAAGACCGCCCGTTCTACCTTTTCGATGAATGGGCTGCGGAACAAGATCCTTTATTCCGAGACATCTTCTATAAGGAATTGCTTCCGCAGCTGAAGGCGCGGGGCAAGACGACCATCGTCATTACTCATGACGATCGCTACTTCCATTTGGCTGATCGTCTGCTGCGCCTGAATATGGGACAGCTTGAGGACTCGTAGGCGCGCTAGGGGAGTGTCTGAGCCCTGCTGAGAGCGGGGTTGACGTCCCGCCTGGAGGGAATCTAGGTAAGCGCCGCGCGAGAAGCCCGCTAAAGCGCGGCGAAGTGCGCATTTGCCGCCGCCCACGCGAAAAAGTAGGATCGATTCGACTCGATCGGCGCAAATAGGATTTTTCAAACGTGATTTCAACACCTGACGTCAGTGGCTCCTTGCCCTGGTGGCTGCCGCTTTCGGTTCTCGCTTGGATCGCCCAGATGGTCGCCTATCACGGCGTCGGACTTTTGTTCGAATGGAGCGATCGGACCGGAAGGCTACGCAGCTGCAAGGTGCGCGACGTCGACAGGCTCACCTACGGCGAGATTTTGCCGCGGGTCCTTGTCAATCAGCTGTTCATCCTCCTTCCGGCCATGGCGGCGCTGCAATATTTCGGGCTTGCTTTCGTCGGCGCGCCGCATATGAGCCTTTGGCATTTTCTCCTCGCCTTCGCGCTCATGGGCGTCGGCCATGACATCGTCCAATATGTAGCCCATCGCCTCATATTGCATAGGCCCGGACTGATCCGCACGCTCGGCCATAGTCTGCATCACTCGACCGGCGCGAGCAAAGGCGTCAGCGCCTGCTACATGACCTCGGCCGATTTTTTCCTCGAGATCGTGCTGCCCTACCTCATCCCGCTAGTGCTCGTCGGAGCCGGGGCCGATATTGCGTTTCAACTTATTGTCGCAAGTCTCGGCGCGATCGGCGGCCTCTATGAACATTCGGGCTATGATTTTGCCATGGCCCTGCCGCGGCAGGGTCTGTCCGGCGTCAAGCGACGTCTGATTGAAGGCCTTGCCGCCGTGGTGACGAGCAAGGCGCATGGCGAACATCATCGCCGCAGCAATGTCAGCTTCAGCGATGGCTTTGGGAGTCCGGGCATTTGCGACACGATTTTCGCCACTCGTTGGGATAAAGTCGGCGGACCAAGCTAGGCCCTGACGCCGCGGAGCGTCGATTGAGAGGCTTCAGACCCGGCTGAAGCTGGATTCATGGCGCGAGCGCCGCTCCGATTGTTCCTTCGAAGATCTTTTCGCCCGTTTTCGATTGGGTCACCGAGATGAGGTCTTCCTTGGAGCCGCCTTCCGCCACCGCCCGGCGGGCGACATGCTTGAGCGCGCTGCGCGCCTCCTTCTCGGAGGGCCAATTGCGCTCCTCGCGATAGTTCCTCGACGGAATTTCATAGACGTAATATGGCATGGCCACCCACCGGCGTCGCGCCGCGTTGCCCCAGCTCACGCATGCCTTTTCTTATGCAAGCCATAGTCCATTTCGCTAGAAAATGTTCCTACGGTCGGCGTCAGGCGGGGCGATCCAAAGCCGACTCTTTTTGCGGATGCGGATTTTCGATCGTCTGGATGACGTCGAACCCTTCGAATTCGGGATGGCCGAGGGTGAGAGGCTTACGTTCGCCAGCCTGCTTATGGGCGGCGCGGAATTGTTCGGACTTGGTCCAGGCAATGAAATCCTCTTGCGTCGCCCACACCGTATGCGATGAGTAGAGCACGTGATCCTCGCGCTCCGGGCCTCTGAGCATGTGAAAGGCGATGAAGCCCTTGACCTCGTCGAGCCGAGATTCGCGGCTCAGCCAGACATTTTCGAAGGCCTTTTGTTCATCCTTGATGACTTTGAAGCGGTTCATTGCGATGAACATGTGCATTCCTTTTGAGCCCTGGTCTGTTTTGCCTGCGCCTCGGCGACGCGCCGTCGCCGAAAGATGGCGCTGGCTTCCGCCGAAACTGTAGCCGTTCGAGCGAAAACCATGATCCGCCTTTCTTCAAGCGGAAATCAAGCCTTGCAAAATTACATTGTCTACCGTAGTATAATAGCGTCGCCAGGGGGAGTAGTCCAACCGGCGAAGTTTGAGCATAGATCAATTGCAATACCAACACGTGCTCAAGTCGGCGCCCATGAATCGACTGGGTTGCGCTTGGAGCCGGCACTACAAAATTTTCTCGCCAGCGTTCGATCGGCTGAAAGTAGTCGCGTTTTGCGTCTGTAGGTTGAATTAGCTTGGTTGTGCAAATTTGAGCAAGTTTCGATGGGCTCTTTTGAGCCGTTGCGGATAGAGACCATAAATCTATCTTGCCTATGACATTGATGGCTTTGGTTTTGCGCGCCTTTTCGGCAAGTTATTGGCAGATGCTATGAAACAAGATGTTCGTCCTGCTCGGCAGGCGGCTAATTCGCTCGTCCCAACGATTTTTCATGAGCTGTGGTGGCTCAACATTGCGACGGGCGGAAAGTTCGACATTGTCGAGGTCGCCCAGGATGGAAAGACCGTCGGCTGGCTGCCCTATTTTTTGCAGAATAGGTTCGGCCTCAAATACAGCGTCCTGCCGGGGATGGTGCATTCTCTCGGCCCAGCCATTCATATCGCCGACGGGAGCCCCGAAACCAGACGTCACAAAACGGGAAAGATAACGCGCGAGCTTATCGGCGCGCTGCCGCCGGCCGCGATCTATAAGTATAAATGCCACGGCGAGATAACCGACGTCGTCGCCTTTCAACAAGAGAAATTCTTGACCGGCGTTCAATTCACGTTTGAGGTTGCGCCGCTGCCGGCCGAAATATTATGGAACAATCTGAGCAAATCGAAGCGCAGTGAAATTCGCCGCGCGCAAAAGGCTCTCGTCGCCACAACCATCGATGATCCTGAAGAGTTTTGGCGCTTTTATGCGAATAATATCGAACAACGCGGGATGAAAAACGCCTATCATGGCGCCGCGACCCGCCGCGTTATTGTGGAATGTCTCGTGCGGGGATGCGGAAAAATCTACGCTGCGAAAGACGCGGACGGCTCCCTTGCGGCGGCCGTCTTCTGCATTTGGGACCAAGCCTCAGCCTATTATTACATGACGACGAGAACGGTGAGGGCGCATGACGGCGCTGTCAGCCTGCTGATCTGGGAGGCGATTCAGGACGCGGCCCAGCGCGGGCTCATCTTCGATTTTGACGGGCTGAGCAGCAATGAGGGCGTGTCGTTTTACGCGGGCTTCGGCGGCCTTCTGCGGCCGCGCTATATCGTGACGCGGGCGACATTGATCGGACGCGTCGCGTGGGACTTGAAGGAATCTTTCCGAGACAACCGCTATTTTTGTTGAATAGACGCCGCGCTGCGCGCGGCCGACGGGTGGGGACAAGCCGTCTCAGGGCGACGAACCTCTAAGCGTCAGTCGGCGAGGGCCGCAGGCAAGATCGGCATCGCGCCGGAAATCAAGGACTGGGGAGGCGCCGGTCGTCCCAGCTTGTAGCAAAGCGGCGTCGACGCAAACGCCGATGTCTCCGGCTCGTGCGGCGTGGGAAGCTCTGACATGGTAGACGCGGGTTCGACCGCTTGCGCAGGCTTTGCGTCTTGCGGACTTGCGCTTTTGACCGCGGCCCGCGGCTTTGGGCGGGCCGGCGTGATTATGGTCTCAAGACCCGCGTAAGCGAGCGCTTCGGGCCTGCTGACCTCGCCGAGAAAGGTTCCTTGCTGGGCAAGCGCAAGGAACGCCGGATGCTGTCCGCCATCCGCATAAGTGGTCCGCACGGCCGCGCTCCCTTCCTCGACGAGCGCGGCGATCTGAGCCTCCTCCTGCGCATGGCGCGCGGCCGCCAAGGCCTCTTTCCCCGGATCCTTTAGCGGGCTGAAGACATAGCGTCTGGCGGAGACGGTCACGATCGGCTCTTCGCCGGTCGCTTCGAAACGATCCGAACCCTCCTTGAGCTGCCGCCAGAAAGCTATGTTCGGATCGGAGCGGTATATGGCCATGTTTTGCGCCGTCATGTGAAACGGATAGGCCTGGAATTGGAACGCCGGTTGTCCGCCCTTCAGCGCCTCTCGCGCAAGGGCGTAGATTTCGCCTACGCCTCTATCGGTCATCGCGTAGCACCCCGCTGATGAGCAGGTCCCATGCACCATCACATAGGAGCCGGTGGCTCCACGGGCTTTGTCGTAAGCGTTTGGATACCCCGTATCGAAGGAAAGGTAATATGCGGAGTTCGGATTCATCTGATTGGGGCTGACGGAGTAAAACCCCTCCGGTGTTTGACGATCGCCTTGCTTCATTTTCGGGCCGAGCTGCCCCGACCAGCGACAAATCGGGAATGTCTTAAGAAAGACGAACCGTCCGTTTCTGGCCCGCTTCCAGATTTCGAGTTCCGCCTCCTTCTTGTAGGCGCGAATGAGAATCGGCGCCGCGGCGGTCGTGTCCCGCGCCGCCATCAAGGCGAGCGTCGAAGCCGGTATTGGCGTATCGCCTTTGGAGGCTTCATCCGCCGAGGCGCTCATGTCCGGGCTGACCAAAATGGCGACGAGCAAGGCCGCCGCAAGCCAAGCTGCTCCCCGCAATCCAAAATCCATTCGGCGCCTCGCGGATCGAAAGGTCACGATCGAGCCGGCGCTAAGCGCTTGCTCCAAGCCAGGATCTCGGATCTTTGCGGCGGCAATAGGAGGCCGCTCTTGCGCGAGACAGGCGTTCGCTCCAAAAATGACATGCTTCTCCTTGAATTTGAGCGATATTTGAGACTGTTAGCTCCGATTCGGCCGCGGGCCGCCAACGAGGCGTTGCAAGACCCACAGATGAATGTCAACTTGCCAGGAGTTCGTAGGCGCCGCATGGCGCGTAGTTGCTACTTCTTGACCAAGGCCGTTTAAGTCGAAGCGCGGACGCATTCCCCTTTGGCTGATGCGCCAGGGATCCCTTGAGACCGCCTTGCGACGCCCAATATCCACCACATCAGGCACGGATTTCGCGTGGACTCCGTATAGGCGCCCGCGGCGGATCAAGGGAGGCCGCATTTGAATGAAGACCAACTCGTTCGAACCGTCAAGGCGATGGTCGCGGCGGGGAAGGGCATTCTTGCCGCCGATGAAAGCACTGGAACCATTACAAAGCGGTTCGGAGCGCTGGGGATCGAATCCACCGCCGATGCGCGGCGCGACTATCGCGAACTCCTGTTTCGAACCAAGGACGCCATGGAACAGTGTATTTCGGGCGTCATTCTCTATGATGAGACAATCCGCCAGACCGCCAAGGACGGAACGCCCCTCGTAAAGCTGATAGAGGCGGCGGGCGCAATCCCGGGGATCAAGGTCGACGCCGGGGCCATGCCGCTTGCAAATTTTCCAGGCGAAACGATCACGGAAGGTCTCGACGGCCTCCGCGAGCGTTTGAGCGACTACCACGGACTGGGCGCGCGCTTCGCGAAGTGGCGCGCGGTCATCCAGATCGGCGGGGGCGTTCCGACTGATTTCGCAATCGAGGCGAATGCGCGCGCGCTCGCGCGCTATGCCGGGCTCTGCCAAGAAGCCGGCATCGTCCCCATTGTCGAGCCGGAGGTTTTGATGGATGGGGCGCATGATCTCGCCCGCTGCTATGATGTGACGGAGTTCGTGCTCAAGACCGTCTTCATGGAGCTTTATAAGGCGCGCGTCTTCCTTGAAGGCATGATATTGAAGCCAAATATGATTGTTCCTGGCAGGGCCTGCGCTGAGAAAGCGTCTCCGGACGAGGTCGCGCAGGCGACAATTCGAGTCTTGCGCAATTGCGCGCCCGCCGTCGCGCCCGGCGTCGCCTTTCTCTCCGGCGGCCAGTCCGACGTCGAGGCCACCGCCAATCTCGACGCCATCAGCCGCCTGGGTGGACCTTGGGCCTTGACGTTCAGCTATGGCCGCGCGCTGCAAGACGCGGCGCAGAAGGCCTGGGCGGGACGACCGGAAAATATGCGCGCGGCGCAGGCGGCTTTCGCGCATCGGGCCCGCATGAATAGTCTCGCCGCGCAAGGTCGATGGTCGGAAGGCGAGGAGCGAACGGCCGCTTAACGATTGCGCGCCGCCTCGGGAGCCTGTCCAAATCGTCTTCGACCACAGTTGCTGGCGCAATGGCGAACGCAGCGCCCCAGAATTCCGGCTTTTGCGATCGTCTTAACCGTGTGCGCCGTAATTGTTCGGAACCCGGCCCGGCAAAGTTGAGTTCCGGCTTTGTCAACGGCCGCGGCGAGCGTAGTCTCCCGAAGTAGGCTGATTTAGTCGGCGACGGGGGGACTTGGGCATGATCTCCTTTTGCTCTCGCATGAGGCGCGCGGCCGGGCGGCGGTTCGTCAGGGGGGCCATTGCCGGCCTCGCGGCGCTGCTCGCGACGGGCGTCGCCGATCCCGCGAGCGCCATGCGCCATCGAGGGGGCGAACAAGTCGAGACGGCGGCGGCCCGTCCCGCAGGCGAGCCGCTCATGGCGATCGTCTCGCTCGGCAATCAGCGGATCACAATCTATGACGCGGATGGCTGGATCTTGCGCGCGCCAGTCTCCAGCGGCCAATCCGGATATGAGACGCCCGCGGGCGTCTACAGCGTCCTTCAAAAAGAGGCGGAACACTACTCCAATCTCTATGACGACGCCTCCATGCCTTTCATGCAGCGCATCACCTGGTCGGGCATTGCCCTCCACGCGGGGCTGCTGCCTGGATACCCTGCCTCTCACGGCTGCGTCCGCATGCCATATGAATTTGCCGAACGTCTCTTCGACATGACGAAAATCGGCATGCGGGTGATCGTGGCTCGAGGCGACGTCCGCCCCTTAGAAATCGACCACCCTGTTCTCTTCAGGCCGAAACCCGTTCGCGCCGATATTGGGCTCAAAGCGCCAACCGAGCGCTGGGACGCAACTCGCGAGGAAGCGCTGGCGCCAACGCCTGGAGCCGCTCCGTCCGAAGCGGACGCGCCTGCGCCGGCTGACCCGGAGGCGCCCCTTCTGACGTTGAAGTCTTTCGCCGCCGCCAAGTCGGCTGAGGCGCATGCGGTTGCAAAGAAGGCGGACGCGGCCAGGCTAGCCGCGGCAAGAATTACCGCGGAGGCTGCGCGGCTCTTGCCTGCGGCGGAAAGTGCGAAATACCGGGCGGAAGCGCAACTCGCGGCCGCCGAAGGCGCGCTCAGGGCCGCAAGTTCGCCGCCGGCGATCGACTGGGCCGAGGAGGCGAAGGCCAGGGCGGTTGCAAGGCTCGCCGAGGCGGAGGCGCACCTGGTTTCAGCGCGGGCGGAAGCGCCGCTGAAGGCGGAGGCCGCCGCACATGCGCGCGAAGAGGCGAAAGCGGCCGAGGCCGAGAGAGTCGCCGCCTTGGAAGCTTCAAGGGATGCGACGCACGCGCTGTCGCCTGCGTCCGTTTTCATCAGCCGGAAGACGCAGCGCCTATATGTCAGGCAGGCCTTTCAGGACGTGTTGGAGAGCCCGGTCACGATCCGCGACGCCGACCATCCTATCGGCACGCATATCTACACCGCGCTCGGCTACGCGGAGGGCGGCGCCGATTTGCGGTGGAGCGCGGTTTCTGCGGATCAGAGTTCGGACAAGCGTCAGATTAGCGCAAATGGCAAGTCTCGCCGCAACGCTGATCCAATGCCGCAAGAAGCTGGCCCGGCCAGGGCGGCGCTCGACCGTATCGACATTCCTCAGGACATCGTCGACCGCATCTCGGAAATCATCTCGCCTGGATCTTCGTTGATCATTTCGGATGAAGGCATGAGCGCCGAGACCGGCAAAGACACAGACTTTGTGATCCTCATGAGCGGGGAGCCTCAAGGCGGCGTCAAGATGCGTCGTCATGATCCCCAGGCTCACTACCGCTACGATCGTCCATATGACGATCCATACAGGCGCCCACAGACTTACGCGCCCCCGTTTTATAGCGGCGGCTCATTTGACCGGTGGTAGTCGCGGAGGAGCGCCAACAGCTTCAGGCGCGTCAGGCCGTTCTTCAGCTTTGTAGATCGACATTCCCATTTTTGCGCGCTACCCGATTTGCCGAAGCGTCGGTAAGCGAACCGAACACCCGCCGCGTCCACGAACCGCGTCGGAGCGGTCTGGCGACTGTGCTGGGTCATTGAGATTCCTTCTGGCGGCGGCGCTCAAGCCGACATGCGAAGCGGTCCAAAGCGGACGGCGTCCGGAAGCTGCGAGAAGGGCGCCTCGGGAGATCGCTCCTTAACTGGCTGCGGAGCAAACCTCCGCGCCGGGAGAGGATCAGTTAGCGGTGTGACCGCCGTCGACGTTGAGGATATGGCCGGTGATGTATGCAGCTTCGTCGGAGGCGGTGAAGACGATCGCGTTGGCAAGCGCCTCCGAGAGGCCGAGGGCTCTAACTCCGCCGTTGACTCAAGATGGGCTCCTCGCTAATGGCGGCGGCCGGCATGGGATTGGTCGGATTGCCCGACGCATCGCCGCGGACCCATGCCAATTACGCTCGTTGTCGCGCTGAGCCGCTGCCGCACCACCCGGGAAATTCTCCATGAGACAAATCTACGAAGGCAAGACCAGCAGTGGAACGGCTGCCGAAACCGGATATCACGCGGAGATCATCAGCGACGGGCGGCGCGCAGTCTTGAGCCTTTTCAACGTCGCCACACAAACATGGAGCATGTCGATTGTCGACGCTGCCGATAATTTGGCGAGCAACGCCGCCTGCCTGGCCTTTGCAATCCGCGCTGCGTCCGCACCGCTGGAGCAAGGAACTGTGACCGAGGACGGCGACGAGGAATATTTCGAGCGTTGCCTCGCCTTGGAGGACGCGTTGAAGGCCGCGGGGGCGGAAAAAGGCGTCGATGTCGACGACGAAGAAGACGACGCCGACAATGATTTCCTGTAAGCGCGTCGACGGCCAGCTGCCCCGGCAAATGACCCCGATATAGCTCCAAGCCCCTCAGACCGCGAAAGGGTCTGAGATTCGCCGCTTATGTCGGAATTTGCAATGTGGAGAGGAGGAATGGCGCTCACTGCGCTCCGGGCCCTTGTGAAACAAGGCGGACAGTCATTTTGACGCCGTAAAGGTCTCTGAAGGAGGGAAAGACGCCGCCGACGCCCCTATTGCCGCTCACGCCAAGGCGCGCTAAGTCCTTCCCCGCGAACGCCGCAATGAGCTCTCGTCGCATGGATCCCGCCCTTTCCATGCCCCGCCGCGCGGCTATGCGCCAAGAAACTCGAGATCCGATCTCGCCGGAGTCAGACCATCATGAAAACGCGCGCAGCCGTCGCTTTTGAAGCCAAGAAACCGCTCCAGATCGTTGACCTCGATCTTGACGGACCTCGCGAGGGCGAGGTTTTGGTCGAGATCAAGGCGACCGGGATCTGCCACACCGATGCCTACACTTTATCGGGGCTCGATTCAGAAGGCATTTTTCCAAGCGTGCTGGGCCATGAGGGCGCTGGCGTCGTCGTCGATGTCGGACCGGGCGTCACCTCGCTAAAAAAGGGCGACCACGTCATTCCGCTCTATACTCCGGAATGCCGCGAATGCGAATATTGCCTCTCGCAAAAGACTAATCTCTGTCAGAAGATTCGCGCGACGCAGGGCAAAGGCCTGATGCCGGACGGGACATCGCGGTTCAGTTACGAAGGCAAGCCGATCTATCATTACATGGGCACATCGACCTTCTCGAACTATATTGTGGCGCCGGAAATCGCGCTCGCGAAAATCCGCGATGACGCCCCTTTCGACAAGGTCTGTTATATTGGCTGCGGCGTCACGACAGGCGTCGGCGCCGTCATCTGGACGGCGCGCGCGGAAGTTGGTTGCCGCGCCGTGGTCTTCGGCCTCGGAGGCATAGGCCTCAACGTTATTCAAGGGCTTCGGCTGATCGGAGCGGACCAGATTGTCGGCGTAGACATCAACGACTCAAAGAAAGCCATTGCGGAGAAATTCGGGATGACGGATTTCGTCAATCCGAAGGAGCTCGGCGGCAAGGAAATCGTCCCCTATCTGGTCGATCTCACCAAGGGCGGGGCCGATTATACGTTCGATTGCACCGGCAATGTCGCCGTGATGCGGCAGGCGCTCGAATGTTGCCACAAAGGCTGGGGTCAGAGCATCATCATCGGCGTCGCGCCCGCAGGCGCCGAAATCCAGACCCGGCCGTTCCAGCTTGTCACCGGGCGCGTCTGGAGGGGCTCGGCTTTCGGCGGAGCGCGCGGGCGCACCGACGTGCCGCGCATCGTGGACTGGTATATGGACGGCAAGATAAATATCGACGATCTCATCACCCATAAGCTGCCGCTCGACAAGATCAATGAGGGTTTCGATTTGATGCACGAAGGCAAATCGATCCGCGCCGTGGTGGAGTTCTGATGTCCGCGCCAATAGAGATCAGCCGGCATCGCTGCTTTGGCGGCGAGGTTGGCTTCTATCGTCACGCCTCGAAAGAGATCGGCGGCGAAATGCGCTTCACGGTCTTCGTTCCCGAAGGACTAGCTGACCGGAAGGCTCCTGCGCTTCTATATCTCGCCGGGCTCACCTGCACCGAAGAAACCTTCATCGTGAAGGCGGGCGCTCAACAGCACGCGGCGAAGGCCGGCTATGTGCTGGTCGCATCCGACACTTCGCCCCGCGACCGCCGTTTCTCCGGCGACGACGCGAGCTGGGATTTCGGGCAGGGCGCCGGCTTCTACCTCGACGCGACGGCCGAGCCCTGGCGTGAAGCTTACCGGATGGGATCATATGTAGCGAGCGAATTGCCGTCCTATATCGAAACGCATTTCCCCGTCGACCCAGCGCGCTGGGGAATATTCGGCCATTCGATGGGCGGCCATGGGGCCTTGGTCGCGGCCCTGCGAAATCCAGACAAATTCCATTCCGTCTCGGCTTTCGCGCCGATCGTCGCGCCGTCCTCCTGTCCTTGGGGCGAGAAGGCTTTCTCGAATTATCTCGGTCCCGATCGCAAAGCCTGGGCGGAATGGGACGCGACGGCCCTCATCGAATCCGGACGCCGCTTGCCGCCGATCCTGATCGACCAGGGGCTAAAGGACCAGTTTCTCGAGCGCGAGCTGCATCCGCATCTCTTCGAGGCCGCCTGCGCCAAAGCAGGGCAGAAGCTGACGCTGCGCCGTCACGAAGGCTATGACCACGGCTATTACTTCATTTCCAGTTTCATCGCCGACCATATTGCGCACCACAAGGCGATATTGGGCTGAGCCGGGACGAAATCGGATTCAGACGATCGAAATCTCACCTCACGCCGCTCTGGCTGAACGGGATCGCGTGCGCGGTTCCGCCAGCACAGGTGACGCGACCTGAGATATTGAGACGTCCATATTGTAGGCGCTCGGCAGAGAGCCCCGATATTTTACGAAGGGCGCTGGCGACAGATGATGCGCGGCAGCCTCTTTCGGAATGCCTCTTCCTGAAATATTCCGTTGAAGAAATCGGTTATTGCTGCTGCAACGGCGTCGCTCCACGATGGGACTTCGACTATCCGGCGGCGGCTGAGCGCTATCTTTGGTCACTTATGGCGTTTGAAGGGAGAGTGGAAAAAACCTGGGGGTTATGCGGTCAGCTTCAGGCCTCCATTGCTTGAACGCCCGTCCAACACCTCGACTCGGGCTTGGAGTATGCGCTGTGCGCCGCGCGGAGACCAGCGCATCTGGCGACGTTTGTTGAAGCGCCGGCTGACCAAGGAATTGGCGGTTGATTCCGCGCGCGAGCTCGAAACCGGAAGGCGCCTTCGATGTCGTTCGGCGTAATTCGGCATCGCGCCCTGGTTGAGGTCGAGATACGTGTCGAATTCATTAATCATCTGCTGCGCTTTCGGAGCGCTCGATCACCATCGCCGGCATTGAATTGATGCATCGGATCGGATCAGGAAGGGTCAGTTCAAACTCGGCAAGCTTGCCATCAACGGCAAAACCGAGCGACGAATCGCCAGGATAGTGGAAATGGGAGGTGCGGCTGGAGGCGACCGACGCCAATGGGAAGACATTGGAGCTGCCGAGCCTCATGACAATTGCACGTGATGTCGATCGGGCGGAATGCAGTTCTCGCGGCCTGAACCGCGCGACGCTGCGGAGCGTTTCATTGGATTGATGTCGAAAGTTTGCATAAGAACCAGTCAAATTAGTAGTTTGCGAATCTGGCTCCCCACGGTCGGGTGTGGCAGGAATTTGGGGGGTCTGGTGGAAATTGTACTGGCTTCTGCGAAGTCGACTGCCAGACGGGGAGTTTCCATTATGCGCGACTTTTGTGATATCGAAAAAAACGAGAAGCATCGCGAAATCGTCGAGATTACTGAGAAATTATTTCGCGAAATTGGCTTCAGAAAGGTCACGATCGCGGATATTGCCCACGAGCTGGCTGTATCGCCAGCTAACATATATAGAATCTTCAGCGCCAAAGGTGAGATCAACGACGAAGTCTGCCGCCGTCTTTTCGGAGAAGTCGAAACCGCAGCGGATAATGCCTCGCAATCCTCCAGATCGGCCAGCCAATCCCTGCGAAATCTGATCATCTCCATCGACGATCTAAATGGCTGGCGGTTCCAGTCCTCGCCGAAACTGAATGAATTATTTTGCACGGCCTTTGACGAGTGCTGGCCGATCGTCCGTGAGCACGACGACAGGATTGACGACATTCTTTCGCGAATTATCAGCCGGGGAGTGGACGATGGCGCGTTCCAGGTGCCTGATGCGAACCTTGCGGCGATCCTCGTCCGTACCACCTGCCTACGCTTCTTCCATCCGCGGATGATGATGGAGTATTGGCGGGATCCTGAGCCGACAGTCGACCAAATCATTGATTTTTGTCTTACAGCGCTTGGAGCTGAGCAAAATGAGGCGGCCCCCTTTAATACCCGGCAAAGCTCAAGCGCGCTTTGAAACTCCACCCGGTAGCGCAGCTGACACAAAAAATGTTCTGCGCTGAGGCGTGCCCTTCCCGATATGTGAGCGTCTCGATCGGAGCTATGCGTGTGGGCGGCGGTCGGAATCCGCGTGAATCCGGCGCGTGGGTAAAAATAAGCACAAAACTTGCTTTCGGCCCGCATCTAGCGCGCAGGCATTCGAAAGCAATGAACTCCGGCCGTTTACGCGCGGATTCTCGCCGCCGCCAACACTATGCGGCCATGACCGTCTGAGGGCTTTGCGGCCATCCGCGCGCCCGGCCAGTTTTGGGCGGAATCAAAGTTCCAGGCAAATCTTCAAGCGGAAATATAGTAGGTCGCAGCCGAACTCGCACGTCGCCCCCCAGTCGAAGGATTTCGATTGAAAAGGCCTGCGGGGTCTGCCGACACCGGCCGTCGTCTGGACATGCGACCAGAAAGCCTTCATTCATTGGATCGCGGCGCGACGCGCTGGTCCGCAGATGAGGATGTCCCGCATGAGCACGGACACGGCGCGAATTCCCATCGTCGGGATTGGAGCATCGGCCGGCGGCCTCGAGGCGCTGGAGCGATTTTTCCGCGCGACGCCCGCTCAGCCCGGCATGGCCTTCGTCATCGTCATGCATCTGGCGCCAGGCCGAACGAGTGCGCTGACCGAAATCATCGCGCGCTTCACCGCCATGAATGTGGAGGTCGCGTGCGACGGCCAACAAGTCGAAAGGGACTCGATCTACGTCATCCCGCCCGGCGTCATCCTGACGATCTCACAAGGGCGCCTTGGCGTTCAGAAGACTGAACCCGGTCATCATGAACGGACGCCGATCGACATTTTTTTCGGTTCGCTGGCGCAAGACTGCGGCGAGTACGCGGCGGGCGTCATCCTGTCCGGCAGCGGCAGCGACGGCGTCCTCGGCATCAAGGCGATCAAGCGCTTTTGCGGCGTGACCCTGGCGCAGGCGACCGATCTTTCCGGCCCCGGCTTCGCCGGCATGCCGGACAGCGCGATTGCGAGCGGGCTCGTCGATTTCGTGGTTCCGATCGAGATGATGCCGGCGAAACTGATCGAAAACCTTGGGGGACTGGACGCGCATGATGATGGCGTCGCAAGACAGGATCCGAGCGCCGAAAATCCGGCGGATGCGGAGGCTCGCCAGGCAATCTTTGCGATCCTCCGCGACCGGGTGGGGCATGATTTCAGCGGCTACAAAAAGCAGACGTTGATGCGCCGAATCCATCGGCGCATGCGGGTCAAGCAGTGCAAAGACCTCGATGAATATGTCCAAAAACTGCGTCAGGACCCGGATGAGGCGACCTTCCTTTTTCGGGATCTCCTCATCAATGTCACAAGCTTTTTCCGCGACCCCGAAGCCTTCGACGTCTTGCGGGAGACCGTCATCCCGGCCCTGTTCGAAGGACGGAGCGCTTCCGACTTCGTCCGGGTCTGGGCGCCAGGCTGCGCCACCGGCGAGGAAGTCTTTTCAATCGCAATGCTGCTGCGCGAACATCTCGATCAGGTTCAAAATCCTCCGCAATTGACGATTTTCGCAACCGACCTCGACGAGGAGGCGCTCACTGTCGCGCGCGCCGGGCGGTATCCGGAGGCGCTGATGGACGGCGTTTCGGCCGCGCGACGCGAACGTTTTTTCACATTCGATTCCGGAAGCTATGTCGTCTCCAAAGCGTTGCGCGACCTTTGCATTTTTTCGCCGCACAGCATTACGCGCGATCCGCCGTTTTCCCGAATGGATCTGGTCTCCTGCCGAAATCTCCTGATTTACTTCGGCCCTGAATCGCAGCGGCGCCTTATTCCGTTGTTTTGTTACGCACTCCGGCCGCGCGGATTTCTCTTCCTTGGAATGTCGGAAACAATCGGCCAGTTCTCCGATCTTTTCGCGCCGCTGGACAAGAAGCACTGTGTGTTTCAGGCGCGCGAAGCCGGGGTTTCCGCTCGCCTGCAGTTGTTCTCCAGTGGTTGGCTCGGGACTTCTTCGGCCGGTCATCGCGCCGTGAGACCCAGCGCCCGGGCTAGCTCGGACCTGCGCCATGATGTCGAGGCGCGAATTGCCGATCGATTCGCCCCGCCGCATATCGTCGTCAATGAGGACGGCGACATCGTCCATTTTTCGGCGCGAACCGGAAAATATCTCGAAGCCTCCGCAGGCGCGCCGAACCTTCATCTTTTGACGATGGCGCGCGCGGGTCTACGCCTAGATCTGCGCAGCGCGTTGAATGAGGCGCGCGAGACCGGCCGCAGCGCGAAGCGCGAAAACATCTCGATCGAGCTGGAGGCCGGTTGTTTCGAACGCGCCTCTTTGACGGTTGAGCCGCTGCCCGAACGGCCCTATGGGCAGCGTCTGTTCCTCGTCGTGTTCAATGAAAGCGCGCCCGCGATCAACCCTGTTCCCGTTATGGCGCGTCAGGGTGACGGCCTGGACCGTGCCGCCCAGCTCGACAGCGAGCTGCGCGAAACCCGAGAGCGGCTGCGGACCACGATCGAAGAATATGAAACCGCGCTCGAAGAACTGAAATCGGCCAATGAAGAACTTGTTTCTCTGAATGAAGAGATGCAATCGAGCAACGAGGAGCTCGAATCCTCGAAAGAAGAGATGCAGTCGCTCAACGAGGAACTGCACGCCGTCAACATTGAACTCCAGGGCAAGGTTCAGGAACTGGACCAGGCGAACAGCGACCTCAAGAACGAGTTCGCCAGCACCGGCGTCGCTACTGTCTTTCTGGATCGCAATCTCGCCATCCGCAGCGTCAGCCCGGCCGCGACGCAAATCTTCAACATCCTCCCGATCGATACCGGCCGCCCCCTAACTGATCTCGTGACAACGCTCGATTATCCGGACCTTACAGCCGACCTCCGCGCCGTTTTGTCGACCGAGAACACGACCGAGAACACGATCGAGAAGCCGACGCGCAAGAACGAACCCGGGGGGCCGCATTACCTGGCCCGTTTGATCGCTTATCGCAATTCCGCGCATGAGATAGATGGTCTCGTGGCCGCATTCATCGACGTGACCAGCCTGGTCAAAGCAGAGGAGGAGGTGCGAAAACTGCAAGCGGACCGTCTCGCGCACGTGCGCCATACGGCCGTGAGTCTGGCGCATGAGATCAACCAGCCGATCCTGGCTTGCGCGACCCACCTCGATTCAACGCGGCGGCTCTTGCAAATGCCGTCAGACCAGCGACCGGCCAAAATCGAAGAAGTGCTGGACAAAGCGGCCGAGCAGGTGACTTGGGCGGCGCAGATCGTCGCGCACTTGCGTAATTTCATGGCGCATGACGAAAACCGAAAGCGCCCGGAGCACGTCCACGCCCTGATCAATGATGCTTATGAACTCGTGAGCGTAGCCGCCCGAAATGCAAACGTCAATGTGAGCTTTCAATTGGCCGCGACAAACGATCGAGTTGTCGCCGACAAGGTCGAGATCCTACGGGTCCTGATCAATCTTATGAAAAACGCCATACAGGCGATGCACGGGTCAAAACAGCCGGTAATGACGATTTCAACCGCGCTGATCGAACCGCAGATGATTCGGATCGACGTCGCCGATACGGGCCCCGGTATTCCGGAAGATGTTAAGGCGACGCTCTTCGAGCCCTTGACGACGACGAAATCCGAGGGTCTCGGCCTAGGACTTTCGATTTCGCGTTCGGTCGTCACGACCCATGGGGGTCGAATATCGGCCGAATCCAATCCTGACTCGGGCGCCGTTCTAAGTTTCACCTTACCCCTAGCAGATTCGACGGGCGATCCATAAACCGCGCTCCAATTCCCCTACGCTGCAACTGAGTCGTTCTCCGGGTTGGGCTCACACTCGCGGCTTCCTCCATCGCGATGTGGCTCGCCTGCCGCGGCGAGAAATGGATCACTTTCGCTGCTTTCCCTCATTGCCGGCACGATCAGAGCTAGTTGCACAAGCTCGGGAAGATTCCGCACCCGCATTTTCGACATGACATGCGCGCGATGAACTTCGACGCACCTCCGGCTAACGCCAAGTTCGTGCGCGATGACCTTGCTGAGCCGCCCATTGAGCACGTGCGCCAACACCTCGCTCTCCCTCGGCGTCAGCGTCGCGCGCCGTTCTTCGATCATCCGGATTTGAGCATCTCGAGCTTTTCGTTCGTCATCGTGAAGCACCGCCATTTGAACGGATGCGACTAGAGCGGCGCATTCAAATGGCTTTTCGATGAAATCAAACGCCCCCTCTCTCATCGCCTGAACGGCGAGCGGGATATCCGCATGCCCGGTGACGACGATGGCCGGCAGCGAGATTCCTCGCGCTTTCATGACCTTGAGGAGATCCAGTCCGCTCATTCCCGGCATGCGCACGTCGGTCACTACGCAGCCGCTCTCGGCCCGATGGAACTCGTCGAGAAATGCTCGACCGCAATCATAAACACGAACCAAATAGCCTTCGATTCTCAGCCGTAGACCCAATGCGTCCCGAACCGCGCGTTCGTCATCGATAATATGTATCGTCCGAGAAAGTTCGCCTGGCGGAACCTGAGGCTCCATAAAACCCTCCTGAAAGATCATAAACAAAGGGTTGAGCGCGCATACGCCACGCAATTCCCGCAGCTACATATGAAATTAAATGAAGCATGAAAAGTGTAAAAATTGAATATGCATTGTGAGCTATTAACATTATAGATTCATAAGCTATGCCGTGGTTTTTATTCCCTGTCGTATGGCGCGTAATGATGAGATTCTGGCGAATTTTGTGAATTATGGCGCTTATTGGTGAGGCAAAAATGGGTTGATAGCTCATATTGGCAGTAATTGTGAGGCGGTCCGACGGACGCGAATTTCGGCCTGTGATCCGCCCCCATTGAATTGGTCCATCCTGAGGTATGTCTTTTGACATGAAGAGGAGGACCGCAATGCCAAGAAAGCGTCACAAGCCTGAGGAGATCGTCGCCAAGTTGGACAGGTGGACGTATTGGTTTCACAAGGGAGATCTGTCGCGGACGCGGTTCGCGCGATCGGCGTCACCGACGTCACGTATTACAGGCGGCGCCAGGAGTTCGGGGGGTTGAAGGCGGATCAGGTGAAGCGGCTGAAGGAGCTCGAGGCTGAGAACGCCCGGCTGCGGCGCGCAGTGTCCGATCTGACCCTGGACAAGGTGATCCTCGCGGAGGCCGCAAAGAGAAACTTCTGAGCCTCGCGCGTCGCCGAGCCTGCATCGACCACGTCCGATGACCATCACGACCATCGACGACTCCGAGATCGTGCTGGTCGACGCCGCCTGATTGCCGCAAAGAGCTTGAACGGATTCGCACGCCTCGATACGCCCCTGGCCCGGTCAACGCGGCGGCTGAACGCTGCGACCCGGTCTTTATGCAGCGGGGCGTCCGTCGATCCAAGCCGGGCGCGAAGCCACGGCTGGTCCGTCATGTCCGCTTCATTTGGGCCATGATCGGCTCCAAAATGGCGCGAGAACCTCGGCCGCTATCCGAGTCGCGAGATTTCTGCAGAGCGCCGTCAGGCGAGGAGCGAGGCGACGTCGATTGCGACGCCGGGGACCAGTTCCGGCGCCAGTGAGCCGCTGGTTTGGCGCTTCTGCGAAGAATAGGCGCTTTCCTTCGGCTGACGAAACGTCTCGACGGAGACGCCGGCGATGTCGACGATCCAGATCTCCGGCACGCCGAATCGGGCGTAAAGCGCAAGCTTGCGCCCGCGGTCATAGGCCAGCGCACTGTCGGAGATTTCCACCAGAAGGAGGACGTCGGCCGCGCTCGGATGGCTCGTCCGGTAATCGTCGGCGCGGGGCCGCAGCAGTATGAGGTTGGGTTCAGGTTCGTTATAGGCGTCGAGACGCAGGGGGCTCTGGACGCTGACGAGCGCAGTTGCGTCCGTCACGGCTCGGTTGAGGAGGCGAGCCAGCCGATTGGTGACTGCGGCATGCGGGCTGCCGATGGGGTTCATGTCGATGATCTCCCCGTCGATCAGCTCGACGCGGTCGTCGCGCGTGAGAATGCCGGCCTCGGCCATTTTGTAATACGCGTCGACGTTGAGCCGATGTCGCGCCGGCGATTGTGGATAATCAAGACTTGCCCCCATGGGGATCCTCTCCGATGAAGCAGTCTACCGCGCGGACGACGAAATGCCAATTTGGCGCGCAAAGGCTCGGCGGCGGTCGAGATCGAAAGGATGAAAGCGGCGCGAGTCCGGAGTGGTTCGAAGAAGTCCCCCGCTTTGCCGCGGCCTGGACGGCCATAATCCTACCCACGGGTCTGAGCGCTTAGAACATGTTCGGAAAAAGGCGATCAACTTTCTTTCCGCCATGACCTAACTCGATCTCGAAACGATCATCGCAATTATCGCCGGGGAGCCCGCAAAGTGTCAGCCTGACTCTTGGCGCGGATACCCCATAAGACCGGGAATTCATTCATCGCTTGATCTGGCGGCAACGCTCGCACGCTCTTGCCCACTACATGATCTAATGGGCGGGCTGTCCCGTTTTTTGGGATTGCACATAGACCATGAACTGAGCGAAGAGCTTTTCCCGTTCACGCGTCGACAAGGTTCCAAGACGGGACGCTGCGGCGTAACTTTCGATGAACCGCTCGAACGCCGCCTTCAGTTCGGAAGGAGAGTGGTTCGCCGGGTCGCCATCCGTTTGCAGCGAGGCTACGCTTTGATGCGCCGCCAGCCAATCGGTCGCCGGCTTAAACCGCGTCCAACCGGGGATTTCGGCCGAAAGATTAATTTCGCTCCACTTGGGATGCCTGGCGCCGCTGTGGAATTGGTCAATCTTCCCGAAGAATTCCTGTACGAATTTGGCGAGCCTCTTATAGCGCAGGGAATCTTCCGGCCATGCATAGGCGACAAGCAGCGCCCTGTTCGCCACAGTCGGCACGGACTCCCCTTCGGCAATCAAATTCGGATACTGCTCATGCGTCAGTTCAGCAGGCAGGTAATAAGAGGCTATCGCATTCAGATCGTGATTAGGCAGGTTCTCATGATCGAGCGCCAGGAAGTGAACCCGGTCCTCCTTCTTCACTTTAGCCAAGGCGGCTTGCGGCGCGCCCGACAAAACGATCATTGCGGCGACGTCGCCGTCTTTCAATTTCTTGATCGCCTCATCGTTATCGTAATTCGTTCTTTGAACGTCGATCTTCAGCGCGTCGAAAATGACTTCGGCGCTGACCTCCGTTTGGCTCGCCTTAAGATTGAAATTGACCTTTTTGCCCCGCAAATCGTCATAGCTCCTTATCTCATCCCTCGCGAGCACATGAAATTCGGAGTTGTAGAGTTTGGTGATATATTGAATCCGCTGCTCAATGTGCGCATACAGATGGGGATCTTTTTTCTTTAACAGGCGGAGATTGTCCTCATCGACGACGCCCATATCGATCCCCTTCAAGAACAGCACATCGTCAACATTCTGGAGTCCGCCGACGCCCAAAACCGGCAAAACGCGTAAGCCTTCGGGCCGCAGATCGTTCACGACATTGCGGATGTCCTCGGCAAATCGGGCGCATGTGCAGGAGAGACCAGATACGATGACCGTGACTGCGATATCATTTGTCTCGCGCTTTTTTTGTTCATCGCCGACCAACCCCTTTTCGGCTCGCGCAAACTGGGACGGCGCCAGAAAAAGCAAACATAGACATATCAACGCATTTGTTGCGGATTTCCGGGTGACGCTCATGAGGTTTGCCTCGCTCTGACGATGTGGCTTGATTCGATCAAAATGAGTTTGTTTGCGGCGCAGATTGATCTAGCCTCGAAACGGGCCAGCCAGGGGGCGCGCCTCATAGCATGTCAGTCTGGCCTCTTGGCCAGGAGCTCTAATCTTCCCGATGCATCCGGCGACCCAAGTTCTTTGGCTTTCTCATACCAATGGCGGGCCATGGCTAAGTCTGGAGATAAGCCATGCACTGGGAGTTTCTGCAGGACCGCGGGGTCGTAGGTCCCCGCGAGCGCCAATGCCGCGCCGGCGTTTCCAGCCTCCGCCGCGCGCCGCAGAACCAATCGCGCCGCTGCAAGATCGCCGGCCGAGATCAAATCGTTTCCTCGTTTCATCAACGCGGCGATCTCTACGGGAGCGAGTTGATAAATCGGTTGACTTTGTAGGTTAGACTTCGGGACTTCCACTTCACTTTTTACCTTAGGGGCCAGGACCTCCGGCTCCAACCATTCGAAGTGCAGCGTCTGGCTATCGCTGAGGGCGGTGTTGGTAAAACGCAATTCGATCGTGATATCCATTGCGCCTACAAAGTCCAGCGGCGGCAGGATCACGACATGGTTGAGATTCGTCGCTGGTAGCCACCAATAACTATCGCCCACCGGACCGCCTGCCGACAACGTCGCTCCACTGGCGAGACCTCTAACCACCAATAGATCGCCGTCGCCCGAATCGCGAACCGAGACGCCGAGAGGATAAGCTTCGCCCATACGCCGTGGGGCCGCCTGATGGACGATTAGCTTTGCGTCCCCATGATTTGCAGGCTCTGCTCTCGTTTGCGCAACAGGGAGCGCCCAGATCGAGCTCGATTCATCGCCGCTCTTGTTCCGCCCAGTCGTCCACATCGCCCATGGCCTGTCGACGAAAAGGATTGCAAGTCCGGCCGTGACAGCTAGCGTCGAACGCCACAGCACACCGTTAGCTGAACGAGATCCCGACACAGGTAAATGCTCGGACTGCCGCGTTGGCTCATGTGAATGCGGCAGGCCGCATTCGATCGCCGCACCTTCAACCGAAACGTTGATGAGCGGCCGAGACCGCGAAAGCGCATCCACTACAGATTTGGCGATGCCCTTTGAACTCGCATCCGACTTTGCCGCTCTGAAAGCTTGCAAAATCCACTTTGGTGCGAAGGACGAAGGGTGGTTGAAGTCGACCGGTGGACCCGATGGACCGCTCATAGACCGCCTCCCGAATGCTCAACCGCAAGCCCCAATTGAATCTGGTTCAATTGTCGCGAAACCCTCACGCTCGCCCTTTGGTAGCACGATGCGGGGTTGCAATCTATGGTGTCGCTCGTCTACGATCTAGAAAATCCACCCTCTAGCCTTTTCGGCGATTTTGTCCCATTTGCGCTCACCGGCCTTAATTAACGCAAAGACTTAGCACCGCACATCCGCAGATTGAATTGCGGCGCCGATAGTCTCGAGGCCGCAGCCCGCGTAGCCGATAGGAGAACTTGATGATCACACGACGCATTCTGCTTGAAGCGGTGGGTACGAGCGCAGCGCTCGTGGGCGTGGGTCTCTTATCGCCGCGAGGGATCGGCTCCGCCGCGAGCGAACCCTCTCTCAAGTTTTCGCCTTTGCTGTCAGAAGGGACGCGAGGGGAAGCCGTTCTAGAAAGTCTGCCCGGCAAGAGGCCGCTCATAAAACTGAGCTATCGGCCACCGAATTATGAAACGCCTCTTGAGTATTTTCGCGCGGCCATCACGCCAAACGACGCCTTCTTCGTTCGATACCATCTGTCGAACATCCCGAAGGTAGACGCCAGGACATGGAGACTCGCAGTCGGAGGCGAAGGCGCCGTTGGTCAGGTCGAACTCAATCTCGACGACCTCAAAGCAATGCCTGCTGTGGAAGTAGTCGCCGTGAATCAATGTTCCGGAAATCGACGCGGTCTCTTCCAGCCACACGTCGCCGGCGTGCAATGGGGCTATGGCGCGATGGGATGCGCGCGCTGGAAAGGCGTAAGTCTCAAGCACCTGCTCGACAAAATCGGGGTGAAGAAAGACACGATCGAGATCGTGTTCGACGGAGCAGATGAACCAATTTTAGATAAGACGCCGGATTTCATCAAGAGCATTCCAATCTGGAAGGCGTTGGAAGAAACAACCCTTATCGCTTACGAAATGAACGGACAGCCACTGCCGCACTTCAACGGATTTCCGGCGCGAATCGTCGTTCCGGGATGGACTGCTACATATTGGGTAAAGCATATCACTTCGATCAAGTTAGCAACGAAGCCAGAGAGCGGATTTTGGATGAACCCAGCCTACCGCATTCCATTGGGCAAGTTCCCGCTCCTGTCACAATTTACCTCGCAAGAAACCGCCAACAACACGCCAATTACCGAAATAATGGTGAACTCGCTGATCACGAGCCATGCAGACGGCGCCAGTCTAAAGGCGGGCTCCTCCACCACCGTTGGCGGCATTGCCTGGGATGGCGGTTACGGAATCCAGTCAGTGGACATGTCGACCGATGAGGGCAAAAGTTGGCTACCTGCTAAGCTCGGAGAGGATTTGGGGCGTTTTGCTTTCCGAACATTCACTTTTCCGTTCTCGGCGAATTCCAAAGGCAAACAGACCGTGATAGCGCGCGCGACCAATCGAATTCGTCAGACCCAAACAGCGGAACTTATACAGAACCCGGCCGGCTATCACCACAACGTCATGCACAGCATCACTCTCAACGTGGCTTGAGGAGGACATAATGTTCGCATTGATTATAGCGTTCATTATAGCCTTCACCGTGGCGCCGGCAATTGCCGAAGAGAAGTCGATCGAGCTCAAGAGGGCGCCGGGCGTCGAGAACGTCGAGGCCAATTGCGCGACATGCCATAGCCTTGACTATATTGAGATGAATTCACCCTTCCTCAGCGCCGCTCAATGGGACGCCGAAGTCACTAAGATGATCCGCGTCATGGGCGCTCCGATTGAAGAGTCCGACGCGAAGGCAATCGCTGACTATCTGAAAAAGAATTACGGGAGCTGACCCCGTTTCATTATCAGCGCTCTGGCGGCCTATCCTCCACCCAACGGCGATTTCGCCGCTTGGGGCGCGCACCTGATGATTTGGCGAAAGGCCGGCCTCACCGTTCTAAAAATCGGCCTTGAGGATTTTCAGGGCTGTTGGAATCTCAATAGGATTCCAACGGGGCTCAGTTTAAGGTTCGGTTTCGGGGGGGATTGCGCGAGGATTGCGATGGGAAGAGCTTATTCTCAGGACCTGCCCGAGCGGTTCATAGCGGCGGTTGAGTCCGGCGCGATCATCATCGGGCCAGTTCGGGAGCGCGGCCGCATTCGGTACTGGCGGGGTCGGTTCTGCACCGACCCCCAGAGCCGTCACTTCAATCCGCCGCACAGGGTCGATCCGGAAGGAAGAGCCGGAAGCCGCGATCGTCATCAGCGCTGCTTTGGTGGGAACAGTTACGAAGCTCCGCGCTGTCCCCTCGCTGCGATAACGACGCATAGCCCGCGCGAGAGCTGTCTGGTCTCGGCGCATCACCGGCGTGGCATTTCCCGGGGCTGGCGCCGGCAGTGATATCGCCGGAAAGGTCGGCAGCAGCGCTTGCTGGCGTTCCAATCGCTCTAAGGTCCCTATGACTGAGGCCCGTGCACTTTCGTCCCGAAATGGGATCCGCCAGAGGACGAAGGCCTTGCCGCCATCCACCTCCGCAGCGGCGTCCCAGACTGCATCAAGGTTCCGACCCCGCAACAACTCCGTGGCGTCAAAAGCGCGGATCTCCTTTACTCGTGAAATGGCCACTTTCGCTTTGATGCTGCCTGTGCTGCGGATGAATCGGGCCAACTGCGGCAATTTCGCCACGACAGCCTCAGCCAAGTATCCTTGCCGCGCGGGTGCGACAAGACGGCATCCCAGATCGGCGCTGAACAGAATCTTGGGCGTCCAGCTCGGCGCGAAGGAATCGCCAAACATGCAAGCGACCAGATGAATCCGGCCGCCGTGCGTGGCGTAGAGGGCGGCATCGGCTATTATCTGGTCGACGCCCTCGGCGAGCGCCTGCCGCTGCCGATCAAGGCGCCCCCGCACAATGTCCTTCGCGCCAGGGGCGCCCCCGCTCGCAGGCTCAGGGACCGGCTGCTTGCGCAGCACCAGAACGGGATTGAGAAGTGGTGACGAGGCACGATCAGACGTCGACATGATCCACCTCCTTCAGATATCCGGATACGGCTTGCCGGGTGACGCCTAGCAGCCTGGCTGCATCCGCTTTGCTAGCGCCCATGTCCCGCACCAGACTTATTGCCAGCGGCTTCTTGCGATCGCTCGGCACGCCGCCTCTTTCCGGTGACGCGAGCCTGCCGGCTGCTGCCGCGATCGCCGCCCAAGCGATGCTGCCAGCATCAATCGGATTACCATCGAGAACGGAGTGACGTCGCGCAGCAAGCGCTATATTCTGAATATCGGCCCCACTCAGCCCCTCGGAAATCTTTGCGAGCAGCGGCGGGATCGGCGACGTGGGGTCATTGCCGCTAAGAAAATACCGCCATAGGTCTTCACGGACCTCCACTTCCGGCACTCCCAACTCAATCTTGTAGGGGAAGCGACGCCAAATAGCCGGATTAAGCAGCTGTGGATGATTGGTCGTAGCTACCACGACGGCAAGAATCGGGTTGAAGCAGCAATCGTGGAAACAGAGGCCTTTCCGTCGGCGCGGCGCGGCGCGTGAC